>Ga0207675_100001495_pt1 | contig 23420 bp, 17 predicted proteins | sample KBSSwiS42_FD_184305 | JGI IMG/M metagenome (GOLD analysis project Ga0207675, IMG submission 184305) | Switchgrass rhizosphere microbial communities from Kellogg Biological Station, Michigan, USA - KBS Switchgrass S4-2 (SPAdes) (version 2) | ecosystem: Host-associated > Plants > Roots >...
ACCGGGCTCTCGCACCACCCGTTCGCGACGGCGGCCGCGCTGGCCGCGACGGCGCTCGTGCCCGAAGACAGCGTCTCCCCCGCGCCGCGCTCCCAGACGCCGACGGCGAGATCGTGCATCCCGTCCGCTCGGACGAGCTGGACGTTGGTGCGGTCCGGGAAGCGCTCGTGCGTCTCGACGAGCGGACCGAGGCGCAGGAGCTCGGCCCGGTCAGGATCGCGGCGAATGACGGCATGCGGGTTCCCGACCGAGACGGGTGTCAGCTCCACCTCCTCTCCGTTCACGCGAATCGTCTCGGTCTCTCCCACCTCGACCGTGCCCATGTCCATCTCGACCTCGGCGCCGTCGCGCATCGTCGCCACCACTTCGCGCGGCCCGACCACGATGCGAACCTCACCCGCGCCGCTCCGCCTGGCGAGCCAGCGAGCGGCAATGCGGGTGCCGTTCCCGGAGAGCTCGGCGGTCGAGCCGTCCGGGTTCCAGATCACCAGCTCGGCCTGATCGCCGTCGGCCGAGACAACCTCCAGGATCCCGTCCGAGCCGACGCCGAAGTGGTAGTCGCAGATCCGCCTGACCTGCTCGGGCGTGAGCGGGGCCGCGAGCTCGTCCCGCTCGACGAGCAGGTAGTCGTTGCCGAGCCCGTGCCACTTCGAGAGCTTCATCCGGCGCGCGCGAGGCTACCAAGGATCTCGTCGGCGACCTCAGCCGGGGGCCGGTCGGCGGCTACAGGCACCAGGCCGGGAATCCGGCGCATCCACTTGCGCTGGTAGGCCGCGTACCGGCGGGTGAGCACGATCAGCGCCTCGATCGCCTCCTCGCGGGGCAACTCCGCGACCTCCCTCAGCCCGTGCACCTCGCGGGCAGTGCCCGAGACCGGCCCGGCGAGCGCCTGCCGAACTTCCTCCTCTACCCCACGCTCGAACATCCCCTGCGTGCGTTCCTCGATCCGGCGCAACAGCTCCTCCTGCGGCAACTCGAGGCCGACGATCAGCGTCGGATGGCGCGTGTGCTCGTTCCAGAGGCGATCTTCAGCCGGACGCAGGCTCGAACCGGCCTCCGCTAGCTCGAGCGCACGGACGACGCGCCGCCGGTCGTTCGGATGGACGACGGCGGCCGCCTCCGGGTCGCGCTCGGCCAGGAGGGCGTGCGCGCCTTCGGCGCCGAGCCGCTCGTAGAGCCGCTCCGCCCGCTCGCGCTCGCCGGGAGCCGGCGGCGGCGGTAGGTCGAGCTCGGCCAGAGCGGCGCGAAGGTAGAGGCCCGTGCCGCCTACGACGATCGGCATCGACCCCTCGGCGAGGATCTCGTCGATCGTGGCGTGCGCGAGCCGCTGGTACGCCGCCACCGAGCCGTCCTCGTCGAGCCCGAGGATCCCGACGAGCCGCGTGGGAACCTCGGACTGGTTCGTCAGGATCGGCAGCCCGCGATAGAGCTGCATTGCGTCCGCGGAGACGAGCTCGGCGGGGAGCCTACGGGCCAGCTCCTCCGCGACGTTGCTCTTGCCAGACGCGGTGGGCCCGAAGATCGCGAGGACGTCAGGCGGCAGCGGCCTCGAGCTGCGCGCCGCGCAGCGTCGTCGAGCTCGCGCTCTCGATCCGGACGCCGACAAGGTCGCCGGCGCTTGCACTCCCTGTGAAGTTGACCGTCGTGTTCCGGCGCGTCCGGCCCCGGAGGATCGCGGCATCGGTACGGCTCGGCCCCTCCGCGAGGACCTCCTCGACGCCGCCGACCCGAGTCCGGTTCCGCGTGGCTGCCACGCCCTGGACGACGTCGATCAGGCGCTCTATCCGCTCTCGCTTGACCTCCTCCGGCACCTGATCCGGCATCGTGGCGGCCTCCGTCCCCTGTCGGGGCGAGTAGACGAAGGTGAAGGCACCGTCGTAGCCGACCTCCTCGACGGCCGAGACGGTCTCCAGGAACTCGCTCTCCGTCTCGCCGGGGAAGCCGACGATGAGGTCCGTGGTGAGAGCCAGGTCTGGGATCGCGCCGCGCAGCTCGGCCGCGAGGCGAAGGTAACGCTCTCGCGAGTAGGTGCGCCGCATGGCCTTGAGGATTCGCGTCGAGCCGGACTGGAGCGGCAGGTGTGCGTGCTCGCAGACCGAGGCGCACTCGGCCATGGCCGCGATGACAGGCGCGCGGAAGTCCTTCGGGTGCGGGCTCGTGAAGCGGATGCGCTCGATTCCGTCGACGGCGTCGCAGGCGCGCAGGAGCTCCGCGAAGTCGCTGCCGACGTCGCGTCCGTACGAGTTCACGTTCTGGCCGAGGAGCGTCAGCTCGCGTACCCCCTCGCGCGCCAGGCCTTCGACCTCGGCGAGGATTTCTCCGGGGCGCCGAGAGACCTCGCGGCCGCGCACGGCCGGGACGATGCAGTACGAGCAGACCGAGTTGCAGCCCATCGAGATCTGCACCCAGGCCTGGAAACGGCGCTCGCGGTGGAGCGGCAGCCGTCCGGCGAACGCCCGCTCCTCGGCGATGCCAAACGCGCCGCGCTCGACGCCCTCGCCGCCGGTACCGAGCCACTCGCCGAGGTGCGGGATCGAGCCGGGCCCGAACGCCACGTCGACGTACGGGTAGAGCGTGAAGAGGCGCTCCCGCTGCGCCTCGGCGTAGCAGCCGCCGACGGCGATCACCTTGCCGGGGTCGCGCTTTTTGAGCGCGCGCGCCTGAGCGAGATGGGCCGCGAAGCGCTGGTCCGGCTTCTCGCGGATCGTGCAGGTATTGAAGACCAGCACGTCCGCCTCCTCCTGCTCCGGAGCCTCGCCGAGGCCGAGCTCCTCGAGCATGCCCTTGATCCGCTCCGAGTCGTGGGCGTTCATCTGGCAGCCGAACGTCGTCACGTGGTATCGCCTCATCGGCCCGAAACTCTAGCGCGGCGCCGCTTCTGGACAGGTGCGGCGGAACGTGTCACCCTAGGCGCGCCGTCGGTCTCTGGGAGAGGGGAGCTGTAGTGCATCCGTTGACGAAACGCCTGCCTTTGGCTGCAATCGCCGCCGTCGTCTTGCTCGTGGGCGGAGTGCCTGCCGGAGCGGATCTGAGCCCGCAACCGCTGCCGTTCGGCCAGGATTGGTCGGACACGGGCCTGATCTCCGTCGACGACGACTGGTCCGGCGTGCCCGGGGTCACCGGCTACCGCGGCGACGACCTGACGACCGCAACCGGCACGGATCCCCAGACGATCACGGCCGACGGCTCGGGAACTCCCGTCGACGTGATCGCGAACCAGACGAGCCCGAATACCCTCGCCACCGGCGGGGTCGCGGAGTTCCAGCTCGCAAACCCGGTCGTCGCGCTCCAGGGCTCCGGCACGGCCGACGCGCCGCAGCTCGTCTTCACCCTGAACACGACCGGCTTCAGCGATATCCACGTCTCCTACAACCTGCGGGACATCGACGGCTCGACCGACAACGCCGTCCAGCCCGTGGCGCTCCAGTACCGGCTCGGAGCAACCGGCGGCTATACGAACGTCCCGGCGGCCTTCGTCGCCGATGCCAGCCAGGGGCCGAGTCTGTCCGGCCTGGTCACGACCGTCGACGTCTTCCTGCCCGCCGTGGTGAACAACCAGCCGACGGTGCAGCTGCGCGTGTTGACCACCAACGCCGTCGGCAACGACGAGTGGATCGGTGTGGACGACATGTCCGTGACCGGTACGACGAATCCAACCGACGAGGCGCCCACGGTGCAGAGCACGACGCCGTCGGACGGCGACTCGAACGTCGGGGTCGGGGCCAGCGTCACGGTCAACTTCAGCGAGCCTGTCACCGTCACCGAAGGCTGGTACACGATCGCGTGCAGCTCCAGCGGCGCGCACACGGCGACGGTCACCGGCGGCCCGGTCGGCTTCACCATCGACCCGGACACGAACTTCGCCAACAGCGAGTCGTGCACGGTCACAGTCGTCGCCTCGCACGTGACCGACCAGGACACGACCGACCCACCGGACGCGATGGCGGGCGACCACAGCTTCAGCTTCACAACCGCGGGAGCCGCGCCCCTCGTGGTGATCAGCCAGGTCTACGGCGGTGGAGGCAACGCCGGCGCGACGCTCAAGAACGATTTCATCGAGCTCTTCAACCGCGGCGCCAGCCCGGTCAGCCTCAACGGCTGGTCGGTGCAGTATGCGTCTGCGGCCGGCACCGGCTGGACGCCCACCAACCTGACCGGCGTCACGCTTCAGCCGGGCCACTACTACCTGGTCCAGGAAGCGCCTGGCGCCGGCGGCAGCGTCGACCTGCCTGCTCCTGACGCGAGCGGCTCGATCGCGATGGCCGCAGGAGCCGGGAAGGTCGCGCTAGTGACCACCACCAGCGCGCTCAGCGGCAGCTGCCCGTCGAGCGGCTCGATCGTCGACCTCGTCGGCTACGGCGCCGCCAGCTGCTTCGAAGGCGGCGGGCCGGCTCCGACACTGACGAACACCACCGCCGCGCTGCGTGCGGCCGGCGGCTGCGTGGACACCGACAACAACGCCGCCGACTTCGCCGGCGGCTCGCCGACCCCGCGCAACACGCTCGCTCCGGCCCACGTCTGCAACGGGCCCACCGGCGTCGGCGCAGCCAACCCCTCGTCTCTGCCTCCGGGCGACTCGACCCTCCTCACCGTCGCCGTCACGCCCGGCACGAGTCCCACCAGCACGGGCCTTGCCGTCAGCTGCGACCTCGGCTCGATCGGCGGCGCGAGCGGGCAGCCGTTCTTCGACGACGGTTCGAACGGCGACGTGACGGCCGGGGACAACACCTTCTCGTACGCGACCTCGGTCACGGTCGGCACGAGCCCGGGCGCGAAAACGCTCTCGTGCACGGTCTCGGACGCCGAGGCGCGCGCCAACCCCACCTCGATCACGCTCACCGTCGAGGGAGCCGCGACGCCGATCCACACGATCCAGGGCGCTGCGCACATCTCCTCGCTTCTCGGGCAGACGATCTCGACGCACGGAATCGTCACCGCCTCCACGACGAACGGCTTCTGGATGCAGGATGCGACCCCGGACGCGGACCCGGCGACCTCCGAGGGGATCTTCGTCTTCACTTCGTCGGCTCCCACGGCCAGCGTCGGCCAGTCGGTCCGCGTCTCAGCCACCGTGCAGGAGTTCCGGCCCGGCGGTGCCGCCAACGGGAACCTGACGACGACGGAGCTGGGCTCCCCGAGCGTGACGGTGCTTTCGTCTGGCAATGCGCTCCCCGACCCGGTCGTGATGGGCACGGGCGGGCGGATCCCGCCGGATACCGTGATCGAGGACGACGCCACGGGCAGCGTCGAGACGAGCGGCGTGTTCGACCCCGACACCGACGGTCTCGACTTCTACGAGAGCCTCGAGGGCATGCGCGTGCAACTCGACAATGCCGTTGCGGTCGGGCCGACGGAGACCGACTTCGGCGAGACGCCCGTGATCGGGGACGACGGCGCCAACGCATCCGTCCGGACGAGCCGCGGTGGGATCCTGCTGCGCCCGAACGATGGCAATCCCGAGCGCGTCACGCTCGACGACGTCCTGACTCCGCTCCCGAACGTGAACGTCGGCGACCACTACAGCGGGCCGATCGTCGGGATCATGGACTACAACTTCGGGAACCCGTTCCTGAACGCGACGACCGCGGGCGTGACCGCGATTCACGACGGCGTCACCCGCGAGTCGAGCGACCCGGTCACGCCCGGGCAACTCGCCGTCTCGACGTTCAACTTCGAGAACCTGGCCGCCACGAACGCGCAGTCGAAGTTCGACTCGCTCGCGAGCCTGATCGTGAACAACCTTCGCTCCCCCGACCTGCTCAGCGGCGAGGAAGTGCAGGACAACAACGGCGCCGCGAGCGACGGCACCGTCGACGCCTCACAAACGCTCACGCGCCTCGTGAACGCGATCGTGGCCGCCGGCGGCCCGACCTACCAGTGGCGGGAGATCGACCCGGTCGACGGCCAGGACGGTGGCGAGCCCGGCGGGAACATCCGCCAGGTCTTCCTCTTTCGAACCGACCGCGGCCTCTCGTTCGTCGACCGGCCGGGTGGCGGCTCGACCACGCTGAACGCGGTCACCGGCTCGGGCAGCTCGACGCAGCTGCTCTACAGCCCGGGGCGGATCGATCCCACCGACTCGGCCTTCGACGCAAGCCGCAAGCCGCTCGCAGGTGAGTTCACGTACCGCGGGCACAAGCTGTTCGCGATCGTCAACCACTTCAACTCGAAGGGCGGGGACGACCCCCTGCGCGGTCGCTTCCAGCCGCCGACCCGATTCTCCGAGGCGCAGCGGCACCAGCAGGCGCAGATCGTGAACGATTTCGTCGACTCGATCCTCGCCGGCGACCCGAGCGCGAACGTCGTCGTTCTCGGCGACCTGAACGACTTCGAGTTCTCGGACACGGTAAGCATCCTCGAGGGCGGTGTGCTGCACGACCTGATGGACACGCTGCCGCTTCCGGAGCGGTACAGCTACGAGTTCGAGGGCAATGCCCAGGTGCTCGACCACATCCTCTTCAGCGGCTCGCTCTTCGCCCGGCCGTTCGTGTTCGACCCCGTGCACGTGAATGCGGAGTTCTTCGACCAGGCGTCTGATCACGACCCGTCGGTCGTGCGGGTGGCGCTGAACGAGGCCCCGACGGTCGAAGCCGGTGGGCCCTACAGCGCCGCCGAGGGCGGCTCCGTCGGGCTCGCCGCGACAGGCAACGACGCCGAGGGCGGGACCCTCACCTACGCCTGGGATCTCGACAGCAACGGCACCTACGAGACCGCCGGCCAGACACCGACGTTCTCTGCGGCAACCCTCGACGGTCCCTCGACGCGAACGGTCGGCGTGCAGGTCACCGACGATGTCGGCCAAACCGGCATCGACACCGCGACGATCACGATCACGAACGTCGCGCCCACGGCCACGTTCACCGCGCCCGCGACCACCTTCGCGGGCTTCCCGTTCTCGCTGGCGTTGACGAGCCCGCACGACCCCTCCACGGCCGATACGAGTGCCGGGTTCTCGTACGCGTTCGACTGCGGCGGCGGATCCGGCTTCGGAGCGATTGGCTCGAGCTCGAGTGCGAGCTGCCCGACGACGGACGTCGGAACGCGTTCGGTCCGCGGCAAGATCCAGGACAGGGACGGCGGCGCGACGACCTACACCGGAACGGTTCAGGTAGTCGTGACCTTCGACAGCCTCTGCGCCCTCACGCGCAGCTACGCCCGCCGGGCCGCCGACGCAGACGCCCTCTGCGAGAAGCTGGCGCAGGCTGCGGCCGGCGACAAGGAGACGTGGCTGAAGGCGTACCGCAACCAGGTGGACGCGAAGACCGGTTCCGGGCCCGGGAAGTCGTTCACCGCAGCGCAGGGAGCGCTGCTGAAGCAGCTCTCGACCAGGCTCTAGCTACTTCGCGAACTCGATTGCTCGAGACTCCCGGATCACGGTCACCTTGATCTGGCCCGGGTACTCGAGCTGGTCCTCGATCTCGCGCGCGATCTCATGCGAGAGGAGCACTGCTGTGTCGTCGTCGACCTCCTTGGGCCTGACGATGACGCGGATCTCGCGACCGGCCTGGAGCGCGTAGACCTTCTCGACGCCCTCGTGTCGCGCGGCGACCTGCTCGAGGGCTTCGAGCCGCTTGATGTAGTGCTCGAGGCTTTCCCCTCGAGCACCGGGCCGGGAGGCCGAGATCGCATCGGCGGCGATCAGGAGCACGGCTTCGACGGTCTGCGGCTCGACTTCGTAGTGATGCGCCTCGATCGCGTGCACGACCGCGGGTGACTCCCCGTAGCGGCGAGCGTATTGCGCCGAGAGGATCGCGTGTGTGCCCTCGACCTCGTGGGTGAGCGCCTTGCCAAGATCGTGCAGCAGCGCAGCGCGCCGCGCGGTCTTCACACTCGCCTCGAGCTCCGCGGCCATGATCCCTGCGAGGTGCACGACCTCGAGCGTGTGCTTGAGCACGTTCTGCCCGTAGCTCGTCCGGAAGCGCAGGCGGCCAAGGATCTTGACCAGCTCCTCGTGGAAGTCGCCGCAGTTCGCCTCGAACACCGCCTGTTCCCCGGCCTGGCGCACGTGCTCCTCCATCTCCGCCTTCGACTGGTAATACATCTCCTCGATCCGGGCGGGATGGATGCGACCGTCCTCGATCAGCTTCGTCAGCGTCAGCTTCGCCACCTCGCGCCGGATCCCGTCGAAGGAGGAGAGCACGACCGCCTGCGGGGTGTCGTCGATGATCACGTCCACCCCGGTCAGGTGCTCGAGTGCTCGAATGTTCCGGCCCTCGCGGCCGATGATGCGGCCCTTCATGTCGTCCGAGGGAAGCTCGATCAGCGAAACCGTCGTCTCCGACGCATGGTTCGCGGCCACCCGCTGGAGCGCATCCGCGACCAGGTTCCGGGCACGGCGCTTCGCCTCGGCCCGCGCCTCCTCCTCGGCCTGGCGCACCCGTCGCGCGAGCTCGTGGCGGATGAGCTCCTCCGAGCGCTCGAGCATGTGCGCCTTCGCTTCGTTGACGGTCATGCCCGAGATCCGCTGCAGCTCCACCAGCTCCCCGTCGCGCGCCTCCTTCAACTCTTCCTGGAGCTGCTTCGTATGCACCTCTCGGTCCGCGACGCCTTGCTCGCGGCGGGTCAGCTCGGTGAGCTTGCCGTCGATGTCCTCCTCCTTGGCGACGACGCGTTCCTCGAGCTTCAGCATCTCGGTACGGCGGTCGGCCACCTCTTGCTCGATCTCCGCTCGGAGCCGGATCGACTCCTCACGCGCCTCGATCTGGGCCTCGCGCCGGAGCGCGTCGGCCTCGCGCTTCGCATCCGCGACCAGCAGCTGGCGTGTGCGGCGCGCGGCCCCGAGTCGGGATCCCGCGAACGCATAGAGCGACAGGAACGCAAAGCCTGCTCCAGCTGCGAGACCTATCGCTATCCCGATGATGACGGCCATGCGCGCTCCCTACTTCTGGCCGAGCTCCATGCCGGCCGAGAACTGGTTGTCCGCGCCGGAACGCGGTGCTCATCCAGCACCGCTCGCACCGGGACATGCTCGAATCGGGGGTCGGCAGGGCGCGCGTGCCTTGCCGTGCGGGTCACCTCACCGCCGCTGCTTGTTCCCCTCCCTCGCGCTGGGTCATGGTTGGTATCAAGGTCTAGATCCGATTCGGAAACACGTTAGATGCAGGCAAAATGTTGAATGAAGCTTTCCTATCCTAACGCCGCTCAGACGTCTCGCGCAACGGCTGCCTCGATGGCGTCCTCGTCGAAGCCGCGCCGAGCCAGCAAGCGGGCCGTGGCGACACCGGCGCCGCGCCGAGCGATCACCCGTTCGGCGCGGGCGCGCTCCGGCTCGAGGGAGGTCACCGCGGTGTCGATCTCGTCCTCGGCGACCCCCTGACGACGGAGATCGAATCGAATCGCTGCGTCGCCCTTGCCGCGCTCGGCAAGCGCCTGGGCACGGGACTGCGCGAACCGCAAGTCGTCCACGAGGCCGGCGCGCTGTAAGGCCCGGAGCGTCTCGTCCTCGTCCGCCTGGGAGATACCGGTGCGTCTCAGCCGCTCGCGCAGACCGCGCTCCGAGAAGTCACGCTTGGCCAGGGCCCGCGTGGCAACCTCGAGCGCTCGCGCCGGCTCGGCCGCCATCTACGCCTTCGAGGCGACCTCTTCCTGCGCCTCTGCAGCCTCGGCTTCAGCCTCGGCCTCCGCTTCGGAGGGGGGCTTTCCGTTCGCCCCGGGATCGCCAACGGACTCCGGGAGCAGTCTCGCCGAGACCACCTGGTCGGGCCCCGCCAGCACCTGGAGGCGCGCCAGGATCTGCTGTGAGACATCCGGATGCTCACGCAGGAACGCGGTCGCGTTCTGGCGACCCTGGCCGAGGCGCTCGTCCTCGAAGCTGAAGTACGAGCCGGACTTCTGCACGACCTTCCGCTCGAGCGCGGCGTCGAGCACCGTGCCCTCCCAGGAGATGCCGGTGCCGTAGATGATGTCGAACTCGGCCTGTTTGAACGGCGGGGCGACCTTGTTCTTGACCACCTTGACGCGCACGCGGTTGCCGAACGCCTCGACGCCGTCCTTGAGCGTCTCGATTCGCCGGATGTCGAGGCGGACCGAGGAGTAGAACTTGAGCGCGCGACCCCCCGGGGTCGTCTCCGGGTTGCCGAACATGACGCCGATCTTCTCGCGCAACTGGTTCGTGAACAGGCAGATCGTGTCGGTGCGGTTCAGCGTGCCGGCCAGCTTGCGCAGCGCCTGGCTCATCAGCCGTGCCTGGAGGCCGACGTGCGAGTCGCCCATCTCGCCCTCGATCTCGGCCTTCGGTGTCAGCGCGGCGACCGAGTCCACCGCGACCACGTCGAGCGCGCCCGACCGGATCAGCAGCTCCGCGATCTCGAGCGCCTGCTCGCCGGTGTCGGGCTGCGAGACCAGCAGGTCGTCGATGTTGACCCCGATCCGCTTGGCGTAGGCGGGGTCCATCGCGTGCTCTGCGTCGATGAAGGCGCAGATGCCGCCGCGGCGCTGGGCCTCTGCGATCACGTGGTAGACGAGCGTCGTCTTCCCCGAGGACTCCGGGCCGAAGACCTCGATGATGCGCCCGCGAGGCAGTCCGCCGATCCCCAGGGCGAGGTCGAGCGAGAGCGAGCCCGTCGAAATGGCGCCGATCGCGACCTGGGCCTGGTCGTTCATGCGCATCACCGAGCCCTTGCCGAACTGGCGCTCGATCTGGCCGAGCGCGGTGTCGAGAGCCTGCTCGCGGTCCACCGTCATCTACCTCCCACTGCCACGGATTCGAGGACTTCGTATCGCGCCCCGTCGGGGCGTAGTCGGGAAAGGAAAGCAGCAGCATCGGACGTCACGAACGGCTCCAGCTCGGGCAGGGCCGGCTGCAGCCGAGGGCGCCGACGAAAACGCAGCACGGTCACGTGCGGGAGCCACGTTCTCCGCTCCGGCTCGTAGACGCCGAGCGCCGCGAGCCGCTCGTGCAGGTCGGCCGCGAACGCCGCAGCACGGCGGTCTTCATCGTCGAAGGTGAGCATGCCCACGCTCCGCGTCTCACGGTAGCCGCGGAGGGACAGGAGCGGCGGCTGCGCAGTCCGCGCGGCGTCGCGGAGGGCGCCGAGGACGTCCTCCAGCTCCTCCACCGGCCGGTGCCCGAGAAACGCGAGCGTGACGTGCAGGTGGTCGCGCGGGCTCGACCTGATCTCCGGCACGCCTTCGAAGGCCACGCCCTGCCACGCGGCAAGGCGGCCGGTCGTCTCGTCCGGGAGGCGTAGCGCGCAGAAGAGCCGAAGCCGCTCACTGCCCTCGACGCTAGCAGGAAGGTTCACGCGTCTTCGTCGCGACTCTGTGCCAGAAGCGTGCGCAAGAGATGAAGAGCTGCAACCGTCGCGCGCCCGCGGATCGCCTCACGCTCGCCCGGGAGATTCAGCTCCCGCGCGAGGCTCCCGCCGGGGCCCTCCGCATGCAGATACACGAGCCCGACCGGCTTCTCCTCGGTCCCGCCCCCGGGACCCGCGATCCCGGTGACCGAGACGGCTACTCCTGCCCCGAGACGCTCTCGGGCCCCGGTCGCCATCGCCGCGGCGGTCTCGGCCGAGACGGCTCCGTGCCACTCGAGCACCGACGCGGGCACGCCGAGCTCGGCCGCCTTGACCTCGTCCGCATAGGCCACGACGCTGCCGAGGAAGGCATCGCTCGAGCCAGGGACCGAGGTGAGTCGCGCCGCTACCAGGCCGCCGGTACACGATTCCGCGGTCACGAGCATCAGACCCTGCGTGCGGCAGGCGTCCAATACGAGCTCCTCCACCGGCCGCTCGTCCTCGGCGAACAGGTAGCGGCCGGCGCGCTTCCGAAGCAGGGTTGCGAGATCATCGGCCCGGCTCTCGCCGCCGGGCTCGACCATCAGGTCGACGTGGATCTCGAAGTCACGCGCGCAGATCGTCGCCACGACGCCGTCTCCTTCTCCCCCGGCCTCGGCGAGCGCCCGCGCGATCTCCGACTCGCTCGAGCCGTAGAACCGCAGCACGCGCCGTTCCGGAGCCGTCGCGCACTCGAGGACGCGGCGCACGGCGTCCGTCGCCAGCGCCCGAGGCCAGAGGCGCTTCAGCTCGGCGGGCGGGCCCGGAAGAACGACAACGGTGGTGCTTGTGCACTGGAGCACAAACCCCGGGGCGGTGCCGGCGAGGCCCAGCGGCTCGGCGCCCTGCGGCAGCGTCGCCTGCTTGCGCACGCCCTGTTCGAAATCGGCGTACGGCCGCCTCAAGCGCTCGGCGATCCGGCGGGAGACTCCTTCGATCTCGGCCTCGAGCGTCAGGTCGACCACGAGCTCGCGCCCGGTGGCCCTGGCGACCAGCTCGACCGTTCGGTCGTCGTGCGTCGGGCCGAGCCCGCCCGAGACGACGCAGAGGTCCGCGTCGAGCCCTTCCCGCAGCGCGGTCTCCAGCTCGAGCGGGTCGTCGCCGACGATCGCGATCCGCGCAGGCTCGACGCCGAGCCGCAGCAGCTCCTGCGCGAGGAACGGGCCGTTCAGGTCCGTACGGTCGCCACGGACGAGCTCGCTGCCGGTGACGACGACGAAGCCGCGGGGGCGCGTCAAGCCGCCGGGGTGATCCCGTGCGGCGTCGCGAGGTACGCGCCGCCACGGGTGACGCTCACCGGCCTCCCGTTCAGGGCGATCGAGAGGTTCCCCGGATTCCCGAAGTTGATCCACAACTTTTTCGCCACGAACCGCTGCGCCTGCCCGAGCTCGAGCGTGCCCGTGTAGCGGCTGGTCCCGTTGACCGACCAGCTGCGCACGTCCATCCACGAGTTGCCGTGGCTCGCGCGCAGATAGATCCGGAACGTGACGGGCTTCGGCTTCGGTTGCGCCTTTTGCTTGACCGTGGGCGTGGCCGCAGGCGTCGTCTCCGGGGCGAGGTTGGGGATCTTCTGCGTGCCCGTGTCGCTGAACTTCCAGGCGGCGATGACGAGCGCGAAGACCGCGCCGATCGCGGCGAGGGCGACCAGCACCCAGCGGCTCTCGACGCGCCGGTGGTGCGAGCCCACATTCGACGTGCGGCGCGCCACGACCGGCTCGCGGTGCTCCTCCTCGCCCGTGCTGAAGCGCGAGTTGTACTCGTCGACGTACAGCTGCCCGTCCAGGCCGAGGTAGTCCGCGTAGGTGCGCAGGAAGCCCTTGACGTAGGTCTGCGCGGGCAGGGTGTCGAAGCTCTCCTCTTCCAGCGCGCGGAGGTAGCGAGCCCTGATCTTGGTCGCCTGCTCCAGCTCGGCGAATTCGAGCTGCTGCCGAACGCGGGCCTCGCGCAGGCTGTTGCCGATCTCGAACACCCGGCGATTGTAGTGGCGATTCGCCCTAGCCGAAGAGGTTCAGGAGTGCGTAGAACCCGAGTGCCAAAGCCGCCGTCAGACCGATTGCCAGCGAGATCGCGCCCAGCAGGCGTCCGACCCGCGCCGTCCCCTCGCCGCCGAGTCGACCGAGGCTTCGCTCGATGTTCCGGAGGCCGCGCCGGGCCAGCAAGATCGCGACCGCGCCGAAGACCGCGGAGGCGCAGGTCGCCGCGGTGGCCTGCACGAGGGTCACCCGGTCGAGCTTGTTCGCGGCGAGGAACCCGAGCGGAGCGATCGCGAGGCCGACGAGCGCGAGCAGCACCGAGCCCCTCGCAGCATCGTTACGCCCGCGAGCGCTACTGCTTCTTGTAAGGCCGTCCAACGGCGGCAGGTGGCACCGTTCGGCCGATCACGCCTGCCACAGCGATCAGCGTGAGGACGTACGGCAGCGCCTGGAAGAGGGTGGCCGCGCTCTCCGAGTACACCGGGAGACGGAATGCAAGCGCGGTCGAGAAGCCGAACAGCAAGGCTGCGGAGAAGGCGCCGAACGGCCGCCAGTTCCCGAAGATGAGCGCGGCGAGCGCGATGAAGCCGCGGCCTGCCGTGACGTTCTCGTTGTAGGTGTTCAGGTACCCGACCGTCAGGAACGCTCCACCCATCGCGGCGAGGATCCCCGAGAGCACCACCGACGCGTATCGCACCAGGTACACGTTGATCCCGACCGTGTCGGCCGCCCGAGGATGCTCACCGCAGGCCCGGATCCGCAGTCCGACCGGCGTCTTGAACATGACGACGTACGAGAGCGGGACGAGCGCGATGGCGACCCAGATCAGCAGGTTGAGATGCCCGAACGAGTCGGCCCAGAACGAGTGGCTTCCGCTCTTCGCGAGGTTGACGTCGGGGATCTGAGAGATGCCGGTGGGCACGTTCTCGCCGTGGTAGAGCTGCACGAAGAAGTAGCCGGTGATCCCGAGCGCAAGGAAGTTGACCGCCACGCCGCCCACGATCTGGTCGGCCCGCAGGTGGATCGCGAAGAACGCGTGCACGAGCGCTAGCAGGCCGCCTGAGAGCATCGCGATCAGAACACCGGTGATCCAGGATCCCGTCTTGTCGGCGCCCCAGATCCCCCAGAAGGCTCCCATCAGCATCATTCCCTCGAGCCCGATGTTCACGACGCCGGAGCGCTCGGAGAACATGCCGCCGATCGCCGCGAACGTCAGCGGGGTCGCGAAGACGAGCATCGAGGCGATCAGGCTGGCAGTGAAGACCTGGTCGAGGTTGCCGACGCTCGACCTCGTGGCGAGCTCCGCCAGCGCGATGCCGAGTACGCCGGCCGCTACGGCGCCCCATCCGACCCGTCCGGCGCCGCGGGTCACCGAGATCACGCCGAAGAGAATCGCGAGGATCCCGACGAGCAGCGACCAGGTCAGGCTTCGGGAGGTGATCGGCGGGATCGCCAGCAGGAACGCGATGACTCCGAGCAGGATTCCGAACGATCCGACCGAGGCCGGCTCGAGCAGGCGGGAGCGCAGCACCCGATCGACACCGCCGGCATAGGTGCTCACGAGGTCGCCTCCGCAGCTTCGGTCACGCGCTCCCGCCGCCGCAGTCGCCGGCGAGCGTTCCAGACCGCGAGGATCAAGACGTCCGCCCCGATGAAGAGCACCACGAGCCCCTGAACGATCTCGGTCAGGTGACCGGCGAGGCTGGGATCGATCGTGCCCGACTGGAGCCCGTGCGTGGTGCCGTACACGAGGGCGCCGAACAGCAGGGCCGCCAGGCCGACCCCGACCGCGGTGTTGCGCCCGAGCAGGGCAACCGCGATCCCGAGAAAGCCGATCGTGGCTGCCTGGACGTCGATCGTCCCGAAGTGGTGCAGGTAGCCCAGCATGTCGAGACCGCCGGCCAACCCGGCGAAGCCGCCGGAGATCGCCATCGCCCTGATGTAGTTCTGGCGGACCTTGATCCCGCCGTAGGCCGCCGCGTCGGGGTTGTAGCCGACGGCGCGCACCTCGAAGCCCAGGGTCGTCCTGCTCAGCAGCAGCCAGAAGACGACGAGCATCCCGATGGCGATGAAGAAGCCGATGTGCAGGCCCTGGAGCTCCGGGATGCCCCAGAAATCGGGTAGCCACGCGCTCTTGGCGACGTCGGCGGAGATCGGGATGTCGAGCGGCTTGTTCGCCGGAGCCTGGAGCGGCCCACCCTGCTGGAAGACGTAGCTGCCGAGCCAGTAGGCGATCCAGTTCAGCATGATCGTCGTGATCACCTCGTGCGCGCCGACGGTCGCCTTCAGGAACCCCGCGATCCCCGCCCAGACCGCTCCTGCGGCCGCCGCCACCGCGATCCCGAGCAGGATGTGTGCCGGGCGGGCCATGTTCACGAAGGAGACGCCGATCCAATTGGCGCAGATAAGCCCGACGAGGTACTGGCCGTTGCCGCCGATGTTGAACAGGCCGCAGCGGAAGGCGAACGCCACCGCGAGGCCGACGAGAATCAACGTGGTCGTCTGAAGCAGCGTCTGGCTGAAGTTGTAGGCCGCGGTGTTCGCGATGTCGGTCTTCCATGGGTGCGCCAACCAGTTGAGGCCCGCTCCATTGAGGATGTCCCAGTACGCCTGAATCGGGTTGTGGCCCGTCGCGAGGATGATGAGGCCCCCGATCAGGAAGGCGATGATCCCGGTGATGATCGGCGTGATCACGCCGCCTGCCCGCTGGGCGAAGTCGAGGCGGGAGGCGACGGTCGCGGGTGGCGCCTTGGCGATCTCCTCGGGCTCGGTTCCGCCCTGCGGCGCTAGCGGCTCGCTCAAGCCGCAGCCTCCTTTTTCCCGGCACCCAGCATCTCGAGGCCGATCTGCTCCTCGGTCACGGCGCCCGTGTGCTCGCCGACGATCCTTCCCTCGTACATGACCAGGATGCGATCCGAGAGCGAGAGCACTTCCTCGAGCTCCAGGGAGAGGAGCAGGATCGCCCGTCCCTTGTCCCGTTCCTGGACGAGCCGGCGATGCAGGTATTCGATCGCCCCGACGTCCAGTCCGCGAGTCGGCTGGGCCGCTACGAGCACCTTCGGGTCCCTGGCCACCTCGCGCGCCGCCACCACCTTCTGCTGGTTGCCGCCGGAGAGAGCTGACGCCCGCGTGTTGGGGCCTCCTCCCCGCACGTCGAACTCCCCGATCAGCCTGCGGGCCCGCTCCACGAGGCGTCGCGGGAAGAGCCAGCCAAAGCGCGAGGCCGGCGGCGCGTTGTAGTCATGCAGCGCGATGTTCTCCGCGATCGAGAACTCGAGCACCAGGCCGCGGCGCTGGCGGTCCTCGGGGATGTGTCCGACGCCGGCGTCCAGCATCTTCCTAGCGGTTGCGTGTGAGATCACGCGGCCTCCGACAACCACGTCCCCGCTGTCGGCCCGTCTCAGGCCGGTGATCGCCTCGATCAGCTCGCTCTGGCCGTTGCCCTCCACGCCGGCAAGGGCGACGATCTCGCCGGCGCGGACGCTGAAGGACACGTCCCGAACAGCCGGGAGGTTGCGGTCGTCGCTGACCTGGAGGTCGCGCACCTCGAGCAGCGTGTCGCCGGTTTGCGCCGGTGGCTTCTCAACACGAAGTAGCACCTCGCGGCCGACCATCATGCGCGCGAGCCCCTCCTCGGTCGCGCCCTCGCGCGGGACGGTGTCGATTCTCTTCCCGCGCCGAAGAACGGTGATCCGGTCGGCGATCTCCAGGACCTCGTTCAGCTTGTGGCTGATGAAGATGACCGACATGCCCTCACGAACGAGCGTCCCCAGGATCTCGAACAGCTCCTTCGCCTCTTGCGGCGTGAGCACGGCGGTTGGCTCGTCCAGGATGAGGATGTCTGCGCGCCGGTAGAGCGCCTTCAGGATCTCTACCCGCTGCTGCTGGCCGACGCTGATCTCCTCCACCCGGGCATCGGGATCGATCGCGAAGTTGAACGTCTCCGACAGTTGCCGCACGCGCTCGCGGGCGGCGTCGAAGTCGAGCAGCGCATGGGCCTTCGTCGGCTCGTTGGCGAGGACGATGTTCTCGGCGACCGTCATCACCGGGATCAGCATGAAGTGCTGGTGCACCATCCCGATCCCTGCCCCGATCGCGTCCTTGGCCGAGTGGAAGACCACCCGCTTGCCCTTGACGAAGATCTCTCCCTCGTCGGCTCGGTAGAGGCCGTAGAGGATGTTCATCAGCGTCGACTTGCCCGCGCCGTTCTCACCGAGGAGTGCGTGTACCTCGCCGCGACGGAGGTCGAAGTCGACGTGATCGTTGGCGACGACGCCGGGAAACCGCTTGGTGATTCCCCGCATCTCGAGGACGGTCGAAGCCTCCACTGCGGGAGATTCTATGGAGGTGCGGCGGGCGGCTGCCCGGCCTAGAGCGTTGTCGGGACGGTGACCTCGCCCGAGATGATGCGCTGCTTGAGGGCGTTCATCTTGTCGATCAGGGCCTGCGGGACGGCTGGGTTGATCCTCCCGACCGACATGCCGCCGTTGGCGAGGGTGAACTGCAGGTCGGTGTTGCCCTTGAACTTGCCGTTCTTGGTTGCCTTGATCACGTTCAGGACGCCGAGGTCGACGCGCTTGACGCCGCTCGTCAGGACGCGCTTCGCGTCGTTGTACTGATCCTTGTCGACCCCGATGCCCCAGATGCCAGCCTGGGAGGCGGCGGTGAGGGTGCCGAGGCCGCACCCGCCGGCGACCTGGAACAGGACCTGGGCGCCCTGTGCGATCTGATTCTCGGCCACCGTCTTGCACAGGTCCGACTTGACGAAGTCGCCGGAGTAGCCGGTCAGCACCTTGATCTGGGGGTTGAACAGCTTCGCGCAGTACTGGTAGCCCGCGATCCAGATGTCGACCGGCGGGATGTGCAGGCCGCCGACCGCGCCGATCACCTGCTTGCCGCCCTGCTTCTTCGCCATCTCCGCAGCCAGATAGCCGACGAGGCACCCCGACTCGTTCGCCGCGAAGTCGAGTCCCATCACGTTCGGGTGGTTCTTCTTGAGAACGCTGCCGGTGATACACGTCGGGGCGCCCTTGGCGCAGTAGTCGGTGATCGCGAACTTCGCATCGGGGAAGCGAGCGGCCACCGTCTCGAGCGTGTCCGCCAGGAGGAAGCCGGCCGCAATCGTGAGGCCGGCGTTGCGCCTGACCGCCTGCGTGAAGTTCGGAACGTAGTCGGAGGTCGCGTTCGACTGCAGCGGGAGCGTCTGGATCCCGAGCTCACTCTTGGCCCGGTTGAGGCCCTCGAGCTGGGACTGGTTGAAGGACCGGTCGTTGAACTTGCCGATGTCGCTGACGAGCGCCACGAGCATCGAGCTGCTCGAGCCGGTGCTCGTCTGCGTCGAGCTCGAACTCTTCGAGCTTCCGCCGCCGCAGGCCGAGGCCCCCGCGAGGAGCGCGGCTCCCACCAGCAGCAGAACGACCCCTCGCACTGCGTTGCGCATGCGGTCGCGTTGTATCAAACGAGCGGGCGGGCCCGGAGGCCCGCCCGCTCGAAACGCATTCGACGCTCGAGAACTACGTGAGCTTCGTGGGGACCTTGAGCTTCCCCTGAATGATGCGCGTCTTGATCTTGTTCATCGCGGTGATGTACTTCTTCGGCACGGCCGGGTTGATCTTGCCGATGCCCATGCCGCCGTTCTTGAGCGTGAACTGCAGGTCCTTGTTGCCCTTGAACTTGTTGTCCTTGGTCGCCTTGACGACCTGGAAGACCCCGAGGCCGACCTTCTTGACGCCGGAGGTCAGGACCCGCTTGGCGTCCTTGTACTGGTCCTTATCGACGCCGATGCCCCAGATCTTCGCCTGAGCCGCGGCGGTCAGGGTGCCGAGGCCGCAACCACCGGCGACCTGGAAGAGCACCTTCGCGCCCTGGGCGATCTGGTTCTCCGCGACGGTCTTGCAGAGGTCGGACTTGACGAAGTCACCCGAGTAGCCCACCAGGACCTGGATCTTCGGGTTGTAAAGCTTCGCGCAGAACTTGTAGCCGGCGATCCAGATGTCTACCGGCGGAATGTGCAGACCGCCGACCGCGCCGATCACTTGCTTGCCACCCTGCTTCTTCGTCATCTCCGCAGCCAGGTAGCCGACGAGGCAGCCGGACTGGTTGGCCGCGTAGTCGAGGCCCATGATGTTCGGGTGGTTCGCCTTCAGGACGCTGCCCGTGATGCAGGACTTGGCACCCTTGGCGCAGTAGTCGGTGATCGCAAACTTCGACTTCGGAAACTGATTCGCGATCGTCTCGAGCGTGTCGGCGAGCAGGAAGCCGGCCGCGATCGTGATATTCGACCCCGCCCGGACGGCCGAGTTCATGTTCGGGACGTAGTCCGAGGTCGAGTTCGACTGAAGCGGCTTGATCTTGATCTTCAGCTCCTTCTGGGCCCGCTTCAGGCCCTCGAGCTGCGACTGGTTGAACGACCGGTCGTTGAATTTCCCGATGTCGCTCACGAGCGAGGCCAGAAACGTGGCCTGGCCTGCTTTCGGCGAGGCCTGGCTGGAGCTAGTCCCAACCAGAGCCGCAAGTCCCGCCAGCAGGACCACGACCAAGGCCGCACTCAGAATCGTTATACGCCGTGAAACTTTCACATACCCTCCTCATTTGCAGCGCCTACAAGAGCACGCAGAACGCCTGTCCGCCTCTAAAAGACGAACGATGGTACCCCGAAGTTGGCGCCGCGTGAAGATTTCGCGGCGTTACGGGCGCTCGGCGACCTGTGGCACAGCCGTCTCGTCGACCAGCACGCGACGGGGCTTCGAGCCCTCGTAGCCAGAGATGATCCCGCGGCGCTCCAGCATGTCGATCAAGCGCCCCGCCCGCGTGTAGCCAACGCGCAGACGGCGCTGGATCAGGGAAACCGAGGCTGTTTGCGTCTGGACGACGACCTCGATCGCCTTGTCGAGGAGCGGGTCCTCGTCGGGATCGAACTCGCCGTCAACGGCGTCCGCCCCGTCTTCACCCGTCGGCTCGGGTACCTCGAGCAGCGACTCGTCCAGCTCCTGCTCCCGCTGTCCACGGCACTGTTCCACCACGAGGGCGATCTCCTCCTCGCTGACGTAGGCGCCCTGGAGTCGCTGCAAACGCGAGGTTCCGAGGGGCTTGAAGAGCATGTCGCCCTGGCCGAGCAGGCTCTCCGCCCCCGCCTGGTCGAGGATGACGCGGGAGTCGGTCTGGCTCGAGACGGCGAAGGCGATCCTGCTGGGCACGTTTGCCTTGATCATCCCGGTGATCACGTCCACCGAGGGGCGTTGCGTGGCCAGCACGAGATGGATCCCGACCGCGCGCGACTTCTGCGCCAGCCGGATGACGGCGTCCTCCACCTCCTGCGGCGAGATCATCATCAGGTCGGCGAGCTCGTCGATCACCACCAGCAGGTAGGGCAGCGAGGGCTCGCCGCGGGAGCGGAGGGAGCGGTTCGCCTCGGCGAGATTGCGCGCCCGCACGGCCGAGAGCCGCTCGTAGCGGCGTTCCATCTCGGCGACGACATTGCGAAGGACCGCCGCCGCCTCCTTGGGGCTCGAGACGACCGGGGTGAGCAGGTGCGGAATCGACTCGTAGTAGTTGAGCTCGATCCGCTTCGGATCGATCAGGATCATCCGGACGTCGTCGGGCGTGGCGCGCAGCAGGGTCGAGGTGAGGATCGTGTTGATGCAGCCGGACTTGCCCGAGCCGGTGGTGCCCGCGATCAGGATGTGCGGCATCCGGGCGAGGTCGGTCCAGACGGCCTGGCCGGAGATGTCCTTGCCGAGCCAGACCGACAGCGGGCTCGAGGTCGCGGGCAGGTCTTCGAAGATGTCGCCGAGGGTGACGAGGTTCGGGCTCGTGTTCGGGAGCTCGACCCCAACCGCCTGCTTGCCGGGGATGGGCGCCAGGATGCGGATCTCCGTGGTGGCGAGCGCGTAGGAGAGGTCGTCCTTCAGGCCCGCGACCTTCGAGACCTTCGTCCCGGGCGCGAGCTGGAGCTCGTAGCGCGTCACCCGCGGTCCGGAGATCTGGCCGATCACGGTCGCATCGACGCCGAAGTTGGCGAGCGTCTGGACGAGCGCTTCGGCGACGCGGGCGCAGTGGTCGCTGTCGGGGCCTGCCCCGGGCGCCGAGCGGCGTAGGAGATCGCGGTCCGGGAGGCGGTAGTCGGCCGCCGGCCTCGGCTCGGTCTCGAAGAGGGTCGTCTGATCCCGGTCGGGCTCGGGCTCCTCGACCAAGAGCTGCGGCGGCTCGCCGTTGGAGACGAGCTCCGGGAACTCCTGAACGACGTCCACCGGCGGTCCCTGCGGCTTCAGGACCGGTGCTTCGCCCTCGATCACGCGCAGCGGCGGCGCAGCCGGAGGCCGGCGGTCGAGCGAGCGCCTCGCGGCGCGGTGCACCGCGCGTCCCGAGTTGCGCAGCATCGCCCCGGCCGAGGCACCGCTCACCAGCAGACCGCCCGCGAGCAGCGTCAGCACGCCCACGATCGCCACGCCGGTGCCGCCGAGCGCGAGCGCGAGGCCACCGCCCAGCACGGTGCCGAGGTAGCCGCCCTCGTCCTTGCCGAGCGTGATCATCAGACCGAACGCGAGCACGATCAGGCCGGTGCGAAAGGGCCGGACGTCCACGAGGTCGCTGCGGGCGACCATCAGCGCGCCGACGATCACGAGCACGGCCGGGAGCGCCCAGGACGCACCGCCGATGAGCGCGTCCAGTCCCTCGGCGATCCAGAGGCCCACGTAGCCCCCGTTCCAGCCGGCCCAGACCACGGAGCCCAGGAAGATGCCGAGGGCGACCAGCCCGAGCCCGATCAGCTCAGGGTGGTGATGCCCGTGCCCCTTGTTCGCGCGCTTCCTGCGCTTGACGCGAGAAGGCACGCGCGGCCTGAGGGTGCGTCTTTTGCGACGGCGCGCCATCGGGGCGCTGCTTCGACGCCGGCTCGGGCTTCCCTCCGCGCTACCGGCTGCGCGTCAGCTCGCGGCAGACCTCACGCGCGGCGTCCACCAGCGCCGCGGCCTGCGGCTCCAGAGGCCGGTCGGCGCGCCAGGCGGCCGCGATCACGCGCGGCGGCACCTCCGGGACGATTCGAAGCGGCTTCGTCCGCGGGTCTCGCTCGTCGGCCGACAGGCTGGGCATGAACGCGGTGGCCACGCCCGTCGCGACGGCGCCCTGGATGACTTCGTTCTGGTCGGATCGGAAGACGATCGTCGGCTCGATGCCCTCCGCCCGCAGGCCGTCGAGCGCGATCTGCGTGATCCGGCAGCTCCGGAAGCAGACGAGCGGCAGTTGGCCGAGCTCTTCGAGCGAGATCTCGGCCCGTTTGGCGAGCGGCGAGCGAGTGGAGACCAGAGCGGTGAACGGGTCGACCACGAGCTCCGCCCATTCGAAGGGGCCTTCGGGCAGCGGGAGCACGGCGAAGGTGAGGTCGAGCAGTCCGCGCTCGAGCTGCTCGAGCAGCTCGAGGTCACCGATCGACTCGCGCAAGTCGACGGAAACACCGGGACGCTGGGCGAGCAGGCGCTTGAGCGCCTCGGGCAGGATCTTCGCTCCGGGAGTCTGGAAGGCCCCGACCCGGACTACGCCCGTGCGGCCGACCGCGAGCGCGTCCATCTCCGCCTTTGCGGTGACGATCCGGGCCGAAATCGCCTCGGCGTGCTTCAGGAGGAGGCTGCCGGCGGCGGTCAGCGACACGGCCCTTCCCCCCGTCGAGCGCTCGAGCAGCGTCTGTCCGACCAGCCGCTCGAGCATCGCGATCTGCTGGCTGACCGCCGACTGGCTGTAGCCGAGACGCCGGGCGGCGCCCTTGAAGGACTGCTCCTGGGCAACCGCCCGCAGGGCGACGAGGTGTCTCAGCTCGACGCCGAGCCACGAGGTATCCGGAACCGCTGCGACCGCCGCAGACATCCGGCGGGTTTACACCGTTCCCTCGATTACGGGTTCTCCTCCCAGAAGGCGCGTGCTTCCTTAGACGTGGGTCGTCGTCGGATCGTTAGCGACACTTGAAGCAGGCGAGGCGTCGGTGGAGTCACGGTGGCCGACGCCTCGCCCGTCATCGCCTGCCTACTTGATACAGACGGCGTTGAAGTTCATGACTGCGTAGATCGGTTGGTACGAGTAGCAACCGATGCGCTTCGAGGTGAACTCACGGACCGTGCGGAAGAAGAGCGGCGCCAGAGGAGCCTGCTTCTTCATCACGTCGCGGTCGATCAGAGCCCACGCG
>Ga0207675_100001496_pt1 | contig 23416 bp, 22 predicted proteins | sample KBSSwiS42_FD_184305 | JGI IMG/M metagenome (GOLD analysis project Ga0207675, IMG submission 184305) | Switchgrass rhizosphere microbial communities from Kellogg Biological Station, Michigan, USA - KBS Switchgrass S4-2 (SPAdes) (version 2) | ecosystem: Host-associated > Plants > Roots >...
GGTCTCCTACTACGGCGACCTTCCTCCGGGCGGCACGATCGTGCTCGCGGCGACCGGCTTCTTCCTCGCCTCGAGCGCCACGGAGCTCGTCCGCGCCCGGCTCTGACGGTCAATCGACGATTGCGAGCTCGAGCCGATCGAGGCGATTCGGGTCGGCCAGGAGCTCGACCTCGACGATTTCTCCTCCGAGATCGTGAAGCCGAAGACCACGCGCGGCCGCCCGCCTAGTGCCCACACGGCTCCCGCCTCCCCGGAGGTGGACGACATCGAGACGAGCCTCGAGTCGCTCGTCGAGGCCGACGCCGAGGCGCAGCAGGCGGTCAAGTGCATCGGCGGCGGCAAGCTGATCGCCACGGTGCTCGACGCGGACGGCAACGTCACCGGGCTCGTCCAGTCACCGCGACCCCGCTCTGGCAGGACGCCGAACCGCGCCGCTGCCTAGAGCTTCACGCTCTTCTCGACGATGGCGCCGCCGAGGATGATGCCGGCGTCACTCGGAACTGCCGGCCGCACGAGCACCCGGTAGGTGCCCGGGACGACCTTGAGACGAGCCGGCAGAGCGGCGGTCGGTCTCACCGTTCGAGCCTGGTAGATCGTCCTCGCGCCTTGCTGGAGATAGAACTGGTAGTACACCGCGCCCGGGTAGCGGGGCCAGCCGAACACGCGCTCCGCGTTCCCGACCGTCCGCGGCTTCGACTTCGCCGCGCGTTTCGGCGCCGGGGTGATCGCCCGCGGCTGCGTGCGGACCTTCGGCGCGGTGGGCTTGACCTGTGGGGTTGCCTGGGGCGTTGCTGTCCGTCGCACCTTCGGGCGCGTCGTCGACCTCTTTGCCTGGCCGGCGCCAGTCGACTGGGTCGGCGCGGGCAGTGAGGCCTGCTCCTCGGGTCTCGCTGCCAAGGTCGGCCCTTGCGGCGATCGCACGAGGCTTAACGCCAGCGCGGCGAGCGCGACCAGGCCGAGCAGCGACAGGACGGCAGCCGGGACGCGCCTGGCGATCGACGGCCGAGTCGGGCGCTCCGGAACGGCTGCGGGAGCGGGACGCTCTTCGTCAGCGACCGGCGCTGCGATCTTCTGGGCGTCTTGCAGCTCGGCGAAGACGGGCAGCACCCAGGGAGGATCGGGCAGCGCGTCTCGTGCGCGAAGGGCGAGTTCTTCATCTACCAGGACGAGCTCGGAGCTGATCGGCTCCTCGACGACCCCACTCGATGCCACGGTCCTCCTGCCTTCGAGACCGAGAGAGTATCGCCTTGCGAGGCATGGTTGACTCTCGCCGGCACGCGGAGTAGCTTCCGCCACTTCGGGTCAGCGACGAAGGGTCGAGAGTGAAGGGGTGGTTCACCTCAACCTGCTGAAGGCATGCTCCCGCCGGCCAGGGCGGGGTAAAGGAGGGCTGACTCTAGAGCCCGCCTAGACACGCGCGACCGAGTGCGGCGCACAGCACCCTATGCCGCCGAGGGAGGTAGGGATGCACAAGCTCGCGATGTCGATTATTGGCGTCATCCTGCTCGCCACCATGGCAGCAGGTTCTGGAGCAACCGGCCCGGCAGCGGTCCGGACGCTTGACGGCAGCGGGAACAATCGGCGTCACGCCGGCTGGGGTGAGGCGGGAACGCAGTACTCGAGAGTCGCCCCTCCGAACTACGCCGACGGGATCGGCACGATGGTTTCGGGTCCGTCTCCGCGATACATCAGCAACCGCGTTTTCAACGACGTGGGGCAGAACCTGTTTTCCGAGAACAACGTTTCGCAATGGGGCTGGGCCTGGGGCCAGTTCATCGATCACGACATGGGCCTACGGGACGAGGTGCTGGCCGAGAGCGCGCCGATGGCTTTCGACGCCAAGGATCAGCTCGAGAGCTTCAACAACGACTTCGGCGTCCTGGCCTTCTCACGGACGCCCGCCGCGCCCGACACGGGCGTCAAGACGCCGCGCCAACAGATCAACACCATCGATAGCTTCATCGATGGCTCGAACGTCTATGGCGTGAGCAACTCACGGCTGGACTGGCTCCGTGCCGGTGCCTCGGGCGACGGCAACCCGGCTAACAACGAGGCCTCGCTGCTGATGCCGAACGACTATCTGCCGCGCTCCAACGCACGTCCGACGGTCGCAGCGCCGCCGGTCGACTTGATGGGCGCGCTCCTCGCGACGCCCGAGAAGGCGGTCGTGGCCGGCGATGTACGCGCGAACGAGAACGTCGCGCTGACGGCGATCCACACGCTGTTCGCGCGCGAACACAACCGGATCGTCGCGTCGCTCGGGCGAACCGGGCTCTCGGCTGAGGACAAGTTCCAGCTCGCGCGACGCGTCGTCGGAGCGGAGATCGAATACATCACCTACAACGCATTTCTGCCGGCGCTCGGTGTTCGGCTCGACCCCTATCGCGGCTACGACCCAACCGCGAACCCGACCCTCGAGAACGAGTTCGCAACGGTCGGCTATCGGGCGCACAGCATGATCCACGGCGAGTTCGAGCCGACCGTGCCGGATGGGACTTACACGAGCGACCAGCTCGACCGGGTCTTCCCTGCGGAGGGAATCAACGTCGAGCGGAACACCGACGGAACGGTGACTCTCGTGATCCCGCTCGTGGCAGCGTTCGGCAACCCCGACCTGCTCGAGCAGGTCGGCGAAGGGCCGATTCTGCAGAGCCTCGCGGAGCACCAGTACAAGAACGACGAGCAGATCGACAACTCTCTCCGCAGCGTGCTCTTCCAGGTTCCGAAGCCCGACAGCACGAATCCCGAGACCTGCGGGGCACCGGTCATCAGCGCGAGCTGTTTCGTGGGCGTCGCGGATCTCGGCGCCGACGACATCCAGCGCGGCCGCGATCACGGAATGCCCTCGTACAACGGGCTGCGCCGGGCGTTCGGACTCGCACCGGCGCGTTCGTTCACGGACATCACGGGGGAGGCAACCGACCGCTTCCCGAACGGACGCAGGATTGATCGAACGGACCCGATCGACGATCCGGACATTCTCGACTTCGTCCGGCTGAAGGACGACGCGGGGAAAACCGTCCAGCCCCGTAGCGAGGAAGCCGATGAAGAGGCGGTCGTCGGGATCCGGCGCACGACGCTCGCTGCGCGGCTGATGGCGATCTACGGGAGCGTCGACAAGGTCGACGCGTTCGTGGGCATGGTCTCCGAGCCGCATGCGGCCGGGACGGAGCTCGGGCCGCTCCAGCTCGCGATCTGGAAGCGGCAGTTCGAGGCACTTCGGAACGGCGACCGTTTCTACTACGAGAATGATCCGATCCTGAGCACGATCCAGCAGACCTACGGGGTCACCTACCGGCACACGCTCGCCGAGCTGATCAAGCTGAACACTGGCGCCGCGGTAGCTCCCGACGTCTTCGTGGCCGCTGGGGACGGATAGGTCTGGACCCAAGGCTTAGGCAAGGGTCCCCCCGGGCGAGGACCCGCTCCATGTCGCGAGGGCGTCTCATCGGCAGGAGCGGGTCCTCGACTCTCCGACGGCGGCCTCAGCGTTGCCGCGCACTGCGCAGGAGCTTTCTGGAGCACGTGAAGAAGCCGTCGGCGATCATCGTGGGCTCGCGCATCGGCCCCGGCAAGGGGTGTCAACGACGCTTCATGACGGCAAGGTGGGCGGCAGGTTCCCCGTCGCCGAGGCCAGGTTCGGCTCTCTCGACGATCAGCCGGGCTCCTCGTCCACGGGTGAGGAAGCTGATCGTCCAGCGGAGGAACACGAGAAGCCGGTTCTGGAATCCGATCAGGTAGAAGAGGTGGACCAGCAGCCAGAGCGCCCACGCTACGAAGCCGGCGACGTGGAGCCCTTTCACGTCGGCGACGGCTTTCGAGCGGCCGATCGTGGCGAGGTTGCCCTTGTCGACGTAGCGAAACGGGCCGGGCACCCGATCGCGCAGGCGCCCGCGGATCACGCGCGCGACGTAGCGGCCTTCCTGCATTGCGACCGGAGCGAGACCGGGGAGCGTCGTGGTCGTGCCGTCAGCGGCCTGCACCTGCACCATGTCGCCGAGTGCGAACACCTCGGGATGTCCGGGCAAGGTGAGATCGGGCCGCACCGTGAGCCTTCCCGCCCGGTCGACGTCGAGGCCGGCCGCGGTTGCCAGCTTCGCAGCGAGCCCGGAGGCGGTGACGCCCGCGGCCCACACCGCCGTTCGCGCACCGACGTGCTCGACCTCGCCGTCTTGGGGGCGGATCGCGACCGAGGACGCGCCGACGTCGACGACGGTGTGCCCTACCAGGGGAGTGACGCCGAGCTGCTCGAGCGAGCGCGCCGCCTTCCCCGACAGCGACTCCGGGAAGCCCGGTAGGACGCGCTCGGAAGCTTCGACAAGCAGAACGCGCGCAGTCCGAGGGTCGATCGAGCGAAAGTCGTGCCGGAGCGCGTCGCGGGCGAGCTCGGCGATCTGCCCGGCCATCTCGACCCCGGTCGGCCCGGCGCCGACGATGACGAAGGTCAACCAGCCTCGCCGTTTGTCGGCGTCGCGCTCGACCTCGGCCGCCTCGAACGCGGCCAGGATGCGGTTCCGGATCTCGAGCGCGCCGGCCAACGACTTCAGCTCGGGCGCATGCTCCTGCCACTCGTCATGACCGAAGTAGGAGTACCGCGAGCCCCCGGCGACGATCAGCGTGTCGTAGCCGAGGACGGCTCGTCGCTCGCCGTTGGGGAGGTGATCCAGCACGACCTCGCGCCGTTCCATGTCGACGCCGGTCACCTCGGCCAGCACGACGCGGGTATTGCGCTGACGTCTGAAGATCGAGCGCAGCGGCACCGCGATCTCGGCCGGCGAGAGTGCACCGGTCGCCACCTGGTAGACGAGCGGCTGGAAGAGGCTGTAGTTCTGGCGGTCGACCAGGGTCACCTCGACCGGAGCGCGACGAAGCCCGCGCACAGCCTGGAGCCCCGCGAAGCCGCCTCCGACGACCACCACCCGATGAGCCGACTCGTGCATGTCGCTCCTCCTTTCACGCCTTCACTACCCAGGACGAGGTCGTCCGAGCCGCTGTGACACCGATTCTGCCGAGGTGTCACAAACCAGAGTCGGCGCCGAAGCGCCGACCGTCCATCTGACGGTCGCGAGGCGCACTTGTGACGGCGCGCCTCCGGCCGGTGGCGTAGCTTGCGCAGGTCAGTGGCGACCGGGGTCGACATCGAGGAGTGGCACCGGTTCCGCCAAACCCGATTGGAGGAGGCGTGATGCTCGGCGCGGACTATCCGTTTCTCGACGTGTTTTGGACGATGCTCGTGTTCTTCGTATGGGTGGTGTGGTTCTGGCTCCTGATCACGGTGTTCGCGGACATCTTCCGCCGCCACGACATCTCCGGGTGGGCCAAGACCGGATGGCTGATCTTCACGATCATCCTGCCGTTCCTGGGCGTCTTCATCTACCTGATCTCGCAACACGACGGGATGGACCAGCGCAGCATCGAGCGTGCGCAGGCGGACCGGGCCCAGCTCGACCAGTACGTCCGCCAGACCGCAGGCGGTGGAGCGGCGGCCGAGATCGACAAGGCGAAGCAGCTCCTCGACAGCGGCGCCATCAACCAGTCCGAGTACGAGGCGCTCAAGCAGAAGGCGCTCGCCTAGCGCTCCGTCTCACCGAATCGCAGGTACGTAGTAAGGGCGCTGGGCGCTCAGTCGCCCTGCGCCCCGTGCTCCTGGAGCCAGGCTTTGGCGACGCGCTTCTGGGCTCGCGTGAGCCAAGCCTCGACGACCAGGTCGTACAACTCGTCGGCGTCGATACGAGCCAGATCGGGGATGCGGAGCAAGACCGCCGGGTAGCCGTCGAAATGCGGCGTCGTGAAGAAGAGATCGCGATCGTCGGCGAGCAGGAGCTCCTTTACGTCGAGATCGGCGACGCGGAACATCAAAACGTCGTCGAGGCGCTCGCCCGTCTCCGGATCGATCGCGTCGGGCCTGCGGCCGCGCCGGCAGCAGAACAGCTTGCCGTGTGCCCGGTACGACGGGCGGCCGTCGTCCGATAGCTCCTTCGTCGTGTGCGGCAGCGCCAGCGCAAGCTCGTCCAGGTCGGTCATGGTGCTCACGGCGCCACCTGAACGCGGCGCTAACCGGCCCAGGGTCCGACTCCACCGATGCGGTCGACCGTGATGTGCATCACGTGACCCGGAGGCGGGTTGTCCATGGGCGGGAACTTGACGTCGGGACCCAGGTAGACGCGGGCCAGCCGCTGCAACAGCTCCGGGGCACCGCCTTCGACGAGCCGCGCGCGCCCGTGGAGGACGAGGTACTCCTTGAGCCCCGGCGGCTGGACCTCGGTGCCTTCAATCGAAAGCGCCACGCGCGGATCGCGGGCGACGTTTCGGAGCTTCCGTTGATCGCCGAGGTGCGCCGAGACGATCTCATCGCCGTGCAGTCCGATCCAGATGCAGGTGACCTGCGCCGAGCCGTCGGCGTTCACCGTGACGAGATGGGCCAGCGAGTCGGACTCGACCAACCGGCGCGCGCTCTCCGACAGCTTCATACGCTGAAGGGTGCCTCAGCCATTCGATCCGAGCAACCTTCGCCGGTTTCGCTGGCGTACGATCGCCGCCATGGCCTACGACGAGGCGCTTGCCGATCGCATCCGTGAGCTGGTCGCCGGCGAGCCCAGCCTGACGGAGAAGAAGATGTTCGGCGGGCTCGCGTTTCTCATCGGCGGGAACATGGCCGTGGCGGCGAGCGGCCAAGGAGGAGTACTGGTTCGCGTAGACCCCGCCCAATCGGAAAGGCTCGTCGCGAGCACGAAAGCGCGCCTGATGGAGATGCGCGGCCGGGCAATGCAGGGTTGGCTGCGAGTCGACCTCGAAGACGTTCGCACGAAGCCGCAGCTGGCCAGATGGGTCGAGCTCGGAACCACCTATGCCCGCTCGCTCCCGGCAAAGGGGTAGCGGGAGGGGCCCTTAGCCGTCTCGTGCGGCTGTACAAAACACGAAAAATCTCGGCCGGCCAAGCGCCGAAACGTCGAAAGTCGCTTGACCCGCCGTCGTGGTTCGTTTATTCATACTGGACAGTGCGCGCTTCACCCGACCCGCGTCGCGCCGTGGGGTTGATCGGCCTCGGCAACATGGGCACGGCCATCGCAGAGCGCCTCCTGGACGGGGGATACGAGCTTCTGGTCTACAACCGGACGCCGGGGAGGGACGACGCGCTCGCGGCACGGGGCGCGGCCGTCGCCGAAACCGCGGCTGACCTGGCTGCGCAGACCGACATCGTGCTCACGTCGCTCGCCAACGACGACGCGCTCGAGGCCGTGGCGGCCGAGGTCGTCCCTGCTGCGCGGCCGGGCACCGTCCTCGTCGATATGAGCACCGTCTCACCGGCTGCCTCGGCACGAGTCGCCTCGCTTGCGGAAGCGGCGTCGGTCGCCTACCTGCGCGCGCCGGTCAGCGGAAACCCGACGGTCGTGCGGGCCGGAAACCTGAGCCTCATCGTTTCGGGCCCGCTGGAGACATTCGAGCGCGTCGAGCCGGTCATCCGGGCGATTGGCCCCACCGTCCATCACGTCGGGGACGGCGAGCAGGCTCGGATCGTGAAGCTCGCGATCAACCTCATGATCGCCGGCCTGGCACAGTTGATGTCGGAGGCCCTGGTGCTCGGGGAAGCCGCCGGCGTTTCCCGCGAGGACCTTCTCGACGTGATGGCGACCTCGGCCGCGGGCGCGCCTTTCGTCAAGTACAAGACCGAGCCGCTCCTGCGCGACGACTTCTCCGCGACGTTCACCACGGCCCTGATGGAGAAGGACATCGACCTCGTCCTCGACGCGGCAGAGGAGGCCGGGGTGGAGCTTCCGGTGGCGAGCCAGATGAAGGAGCTGCTCCGGGCGGCGATCGAGGCCGGGTACGCAGACCAGGATTTCATGGCGCTCTTCCTTTATCTGCGGAGCCTTTCGGGTCGCCAAGCGCCCGTGCCGCTCTCGGGCATGGGCGGACATTCCGATCAGGAGGTGGTGCGGTGAGCACGCGAAGCCGGACGGTCGGCTCACCCGACGCGACGCGGGCGGTGGACTGGGAGCAGCGCATCGACTTCCCCCAGCTCCGCTCGGACCGATTCCACCGTGCCAGGGCGGCGCTCGAGGCTTCGGACCTCGGGGCCCTGCTGCTGTTCGATCCGAACAACATCCGCTACGTCACGAGCACGCACATCGGCGAGTGGGCGCGCGACAAGAACGCGCGTTTCGCCCTGCTCCCGCGCGAGGCCGACCCGATCCTGTGGGACTTCGGCTCGGCGGCTCGCCATCACCAACTGTTCGCGCCGTGGCTGCCCGCGGAGAACTTCCGTGCCGGAGTCGCGCCGATGCGCGGCGCCATGCCGGTCGAGACCGGGATCCCTGACCGGCTGGGCGAGCGGATCGCACACGAGCTGCGCGAGTTCGGACTCGAGGGCCAGCCGCTCGGGGTCGACATGGCGGACCTGCTCACGATCGAGGCGCTGCAGCGCGCCGGAGTGCACGTCACCGACGGTTCCCAGGTCATGCTCGAGGCGCGGAAGATCAAGACGGCGCAGGAGATCGCGCTGCTCGACCAGTCGGCCGGCCTCGTCGACGCCGTCTACGAGGAGATCTACCGGATGCTGCGGCCCGGCGTCTACGAGCACGAGATCGTCGCCCGGGCGCACCAGCTGCTGTTCGAGATGGGCTCGGAGCAGGTCGAGGCGGTCAACGCCGTCTCCGGTGATCGCTGCAACCCCCATCCGCACGTGTTCTCCGACCGGCTGCTGCGCCCCGGGGATCAGGCGTTCTTCGACATCATCCACTCGTTCATGGGCTACCGAACGTGCTACTACCGCACGTTCAACATCGGCGGTGTCAGCCCCTCGCAGCTCGACGCGTACAAGCAGTGCCGAGAGTGGTTGGATGCCGCAATCGAGCTCGTGCGGCCGGGCATGACCACGGACAAGATCGCGGAAGTGTGGCCGACCGCCGAGGAGCTCGGCTTCCCGGACGAGGAAACCTGCTTCGGGCTGCAGTTCGGGCACGGGCTCGGCGTCGGGTTGTACGAGTCTCCGATGATCTCGCGTGTCCACTCCCTCGAGCACCCGGTGGAGCTGGAGGAGGGGATGGTGTTCGCCCTCGAGACGTACTGCGCCGCGACCGACGGCCGCTCCGCAGCCCGGATCGAGGAGGAGGTGGTCGTGACCCCGACCGGATGCGACGTGATCACGCGCTTCCCGGCCGAGGAACTGCTCGTCGCCGGCCGTACCTACGTGCGCGGGGCGGACCTGGTGGCAAAGGGTGAGGACGCCGGCAACGGCGGCTCTCCGGGACTGGCGGCCGCTGTCGCGTCCTCCGCCGCCGTCGAGCCTGCCGGCGTTCCCCGATGAGCGACAGCGGTACCCGTGAGCTCGCCGACGGGCGGCCCGGCTACCGCCTCGTCCGACGCGAGGACGTCGAGCTGGCCGAGGCGCTGCCGGGCCACTCGAGCGGCCTGACCTCGTGCCGGCTCGTCGGCGGCGCGCTCGGCTCGACGCACATGGCCCTGACTCTGGCCTCGCTCGCCGACGGACACGTCGACACGCACCTGCACTCGTACGAGACGAGCTTCTACGTCCTCGAAGGGGAGCCGGTTCTCTACCTGGAGGGGCGCGGCATCAGGCTCAAGCCCGGCGCGTGCGGTCTCATCCCGGTAGGAGCGCCGCATGCGTTCCGTTCCGAGGGGCGCGGGCTCTGGCTCGAGATGGCCGCGCCGCGTCCGCGCGCCGACGGCACCGACACCTTCTTCCTCGGAGGCGCGCCGGATGCTCCTGTCGAGCCGCTCGACGCACGCGATCCTCGCAATCGCAACGTCTTCCTGCTCTCGGACGGCGAAATGGACGTCGATCTGCTCAAGCGGGCCGAGGCGTTCGGCGCGCCGACCGTGTCGGCGAGCATGGCGACCGCCCTCCTCGCCTACAGCGGGATCGCCGTGAAGATGCTCGTCGACCAGCGCCTGGACGCGCAGCTCCACACCATGTTCATGGTCGCCTACCAGCCTGGGGCGCTCACCCACCCGCACGACCACCCCTTCGAGGAGTCGTACTACATCCTCGACGGAGAGGTCGACGTCGTCGCGGACGACGACCGCTACTCGCTTCGGCCGGGTGACGTCTTCTGGACGGGCACCGGCTGCGTGCACGCGTTCTACGAGACGCAGGGAGGCCGGGTGCGGTGGCTCGAGACGTCGGCCCCGGGGCCGCCCGCGCGCCACTCGTACCGGCACGAGCGCGACTGGGCCTACCTCGGCGAGCGCCTAGCCTCCGACCCGGTAGGTGCCGCGTGAGCCACGTCAGCGACAAGCCGGCGGCGGGTGTCCTGGACGACCTCGACCTGTACACGAGCATCTACCGGCGGATGCTCCTCATCCGCGGCTTCGAGGAACTCGTCCAGTCGCTCTTCCTGAAGGGCGAGGTCTACGGCACGACGCACCTGTACTCGGGGCAGGAGGCAGTGGCAACCGGGGTCGCGAGCCTGCTCGAAGAGCGCGACCGCGTGGCTGCGACGTACCGCGGGCACGGCCACGCCCTCGCGCTCGGGGTCGACCCCCAGAAGCTCCTCGACGAGATGCTCGCGCGCGAGTCGGGCATCAACGGCGGGCGCGCGGGCTCGATGAACGTGAACTCGCCGGCCGATCGGCTGATCGGCTCCTTCGGGATCGTCGGCGGCAGCATCGCGGCCGCGACGGGGGCCGCGCTGGCCCTGAAGCGGACGACCGGCGGCATAGCCGTCGCGTACTTCGGCGACGGCGCCATGAACCAGGGCTACGTGTTCGAGTGCCTGAACTTCTGCCAGGTGCTGAAGCTTCCGCTCCTGCTGGTGTGTGAGAACAACGGCTACGGCGAATACACGCCGTTCCGCTCGGTGACGGCGGGCGAGATCCGGGCGCGCGCCGAGGTCATGGACGTTCCGGCCGAGACGATCGACGGCATGAGCGTGTGGGCGGTGCGCGAGGCCGCCGCCCGCGCGCTCGCGCATGTCCGGGAGGGCAACGGCCCCGCGTTCGTCGAGGCGCTGACGTACCGCTTCGTCGGACACTCCCGCAGCGACCCCGGCGCCTACCGGCCCGAGGGTGAGCTCGAAGACTGGACGGCGCGCGATCCGATCGTCGTCCTGCGCACGCAGCTCCAGGCGGAAGGCGTCGACGCTGCGCGCCTGGACGACCTGGAGCGGGAGCAGACCGAGGAGCTCGACCGGATGCGCGAGCAGGGCCTCGCGGCGCCGTTTCCGACCCAGCTGACGGCTAACGAGTTCAAGGACTGAGGACGCGGCGTGGCTCACGAGCTGACCATGCCCAAGCTGTCCGACCAGATGGCAGACGCGGTCATCGTCCGCTGGCTGGTCTCCCCGGGAGACAGGTTCGAGCGAGGCGACGGCCTGATCGAGGTGGAGACCGACAAGGCGACCGTCGTCTACGAGGCGGAATCCGACGGCACGCTCGACTCGATCCTCGTTCCCGAGGGCGCGACGGCTCCGTTCGGGGCGCCGATCGCGACGCTCGCGAACGGTGGGGGTGGACCCAGCAGCGAGGGTCGTCCCGTCGCGGCTGCGGCCGACGGATCGGCCGGGCAGCGTCCCAACGCGACGCCGGTGGCGAGACGTACCGCTGTCGAGCTCGGCCTCTCGCTCCACGGCATCGCGGGCACCGGCCCGGGCGGCCGGATCACGGGCGAGGACGTCCAGAGGGCCGCAGCCGAGTCAGGGGCAGGAGAGCATCAGCCAGCCGCCGGTGGAAGGGGCGATGCCCGAACGCTCGAGTTGACGGCGACGCAGACCACGATCGCGCGCCGGATGGTCGAGTCGGCGACGACGATCCCGTCCTTCACCGTTTCGGCCGACGTCGACATGTCGCTGATCACGACGTTGCGGCGCGGAGCGCGCGAGGAGCGCGACCAGGCTCCGTCGGTCAACGACTTCGTCGTGAAGGCATCCGCCCTAGCGCTGCAGACGTTTCCGCGCTTCAACGCGGCGTACGTCGACGGCAAGGTCGAGTGCTACTCCCGCGTCAACGTCGGCATCGCCGTCGCCACGGACGACGCGTTGCTCGTACCGGTCGTGCTCGACGCCGACCGAAAGACGCTGGCGCAGATCGCTGCGGACACCCGGCGGCTTGCCGACGCCGCGCGGCGCCGCACGCTCCAGCCGGACGACCTGCGCGACGGGACGTTCACCGTCTCGAACCTGGGGATGTTCGGCGTACGGTCGTTCACCGCGATCATCGATCCTCCGCAGGTCGCGATCCTCGCCGTCGGCAGCGTTCGGCGCGCCCCGGTCGAAGATGCCCACGGCGCCGTGGTCTTTCGCGACCTGATGACCGCAACGCTCACCTGCGATCACCGGGTCGTCTACGGCGCTGACGGTGCGCAATTCCTGTCCCGCCTACGCGAGTTGCTCGAGCGGCCGCTCGCGCTGACCTTGTGACCGCGCCAATGACCAGAAGAGGACGCTGACATGCCGCCGGTCGCCTTTCGCACCGCGATCCGCGATGCGCTCGACGAAGAGCTGGCCGCGGACGAGCGCGTGATCCTCTTCGGCGAGGACGTCGCCGTCGCCGGCGGTGTGTTCGCGACGACGACCGGCCTGTACGACAAGTACGGGCCGGAGCGGGTCTTCGACACGCCCATCTCCGAGTTGGCCCTGGCCGGCGCTGCATTCGGGTCGGCGGTGACCGGGCTGCGACCGGTCATCGAGATCATGTTCGGCGACTTTCTCACGCTCGCGATGGACAGCCTCGTGAACCAGTCGACGAAGTACTGGTTCCTGACGCAGGAGCAGGTGAGCGTGCCGCTCGTGGTTCGCTCCGTCGTCGGAGCCGGAGCCCGCTTCGGAGCCATCCACTCGCAGATGCCGGTGTCGTGGTTCATGGGCGTGCCCGGCCTGAAGATCGCGTGCCCGTCGACGCCTGCAGATGCGAAGGCGCTGTTGAAGGCCGCGATCCGCGACGACAACCCGGTGCTCTTCTTCGAGCACAAGCGGTTGTACACGCTCGAGGGCGAGGTGAACGGCGCGCCTGGACGGCTCGGAGAGGCGGCGGTGGTTCGCGAGGGCAGCGACATCACGCTCGTGACGGCGATGAAGAGCGTCCACGACAGCCTCGAGGCAGCGGACGCACTCGAGCAGGATCGCGTCTCGGCCGAAGTGATCGACCTGCGGACTCTCCGTCCGTTCGACCTCGAGACCGTCCTCGCGTCGGTTCAGAAGACAAACCGGATCGCGGTCGTCGAGGAAGGGCCGCTGACGGGTGGCTGGGCAGGCGAGGTGCTCGCCTCCGTTACGGAGCGAGCACTCGGTCACCTCGACGACGCCTGGCGCATCGCCACCCCGAACACGCCGATCCCCTACAGCCCGCCGCTCGAGGACGCATTCCTCCCGGGGCCCGAGCGGATCGCAAGCGAGATCCGGCGGCGTCTCCGATGAGTGACCCCGCGCCCAGCTCCGGTCGCCCCGACCGCGCGCTCGAGGCGTCGAAGGTCGGCAGTCGTCTCCGCACGGAGAGGGAGAGCCTCGGAATCAGCCTCCGCGAGCTCGCGCGTCGCGTCGGCGTCTCGCCGAGCCTCGTCTCGCAGATCGAGCTCGACCGTGTGAACCCGTCGGTCAGCACCCTCTACGCGCTCGTCACCGAGCTCGGCATGACCATGAGCGACGTCTTCGGCGACTCACCGGCCGAGGAGCGAGTCGTCCGCCAGCTGCGCGAGGGGGACGGACTGGCCGAGCGGCCGGAGACCCGGCGGGTGATCAACCTCGCGTCCGGCGTTCGCTGGGAGCAACTCACGTCTCACAGCGACCGCGAGGTGGAGTTCCTGTACGTGGTCTATCCCGTCGGGGCGGAGTCGTGTCCGGAGGACGCGCTGACGACGCACGGCGGCAAGGAGTACGGCTACGTCAGCAGCGGCACCCTCGGCGTGCGCGTCGGCTTCGAGGAATACCAGCTGGGGTCCGGCGGGTCGATCGCGTTCGACTCGTCGTCGCCGCACCGCCTGTGGACGGTTGGCGACGAGCCGGTCCACGCGATCTGGGTGGTCATCGGCAGGGAGGCCGACCCGCGCGCGGCGACACCGCCGCCGACCGAGTAGGTCGGCTCAGGCCGCAGGCGCGTCGCCCTCACGCGTGCGCAGGCGGCCTACGGTCTGCCGGCCCGAGCGGAAACGAGCTATGAGCTCGGGCGCCTGGTAGAGCACGAGCGCCAGCAGGATCAGCGCGCCGATCGTCATCTGCGCGTACTCGGTCGGTTGCTGGAAGAGCGGCAGGATGTTGCTGATCAACGAGAGGAAGAACGCCGCCAGCAGCGTCCCGACAAAGGATCCTCGTCCGCCCGCGAGGCTCGCGCCGCCGAGGACGGCCGCGGCGATGCTCGTGAGTGCGTAGTCGCCGATGATCGGGGAGCCGATCTGCACCTGCGCCGCGGAGTAGAAGCCGGCGATCGACGCAAACACCGCGCAGACGACGAAGGCGAGGAAGACGATGCGTCCGGTCGACATCCCGAGCCGGCGCGACGAGATCTCGTCGAGACCGACTGCGCGAATCGCCGTGCCCGTGCGCGTCCGGTATAGCCAGACATCGGCGAGCACGGCGAGTACGACGACGCCGATGAACGCGGCCGGCATGACGCCGATGCTCGTGTTCAACGCGTCGATGACGTCGGCGTTGATCGGGCCCTCGGGGTGATCCCGAAGCAGCAACGACGCGCCCTCGAGGATGCTGAAGGTGCCGAGCGTCGCGATGATCGATGGGAGACGGAGGATCCGGATGAGGGTCGCGTTGAAGACGCCGGTTGCCAGGCCGACGCCTACGATCGCGAGCGAGCCGAGAAAGAGCGCGAAGGTCGTCTCGTCGGGCTTGAGCGTGAAGGACGCGGTGACGACGCACATCGTGACCAGCGCGGCGACGGAGATGTCGAAACCCCCGACGAGCAAGGCATTCGTCTGGCCGATCGCAACGAGCGCGAGGGGCATCGTCGAGAGCAGGAGGTTGTTGATGTTGTACTCGGTCAGGAATGCGTCCTGACGCACCGCCGTGAACGCGCCGACCGCGAGGATCAGCACCGTCAGCAACACGAGTGGAATCCAGCCGCGGAACCTCACGCGTTCGCCCTCGCGACGCCGCCGCCGACGATCGCCTCGACGATCCGGCGTTCGCCGAGCTCGTCCCCTCGGATCTCGTCGACGATCTTCCCGCGTGACATGACGACGACGCGGTCGCACAGCCCGGCGAGCTCCAGCGGATCGCTCGACTTGACGACGAGCGCCACGCCTTCGTTCGCCTTCGCCCGCAAGGCCTCGTAGATGTCGAAGCGCGCGCCGACGTCGACGCCCTGGGTCGGCTCCTCGGCCAGGATCACCTTCACGTCCCCGCGGAGGAAGGGACGCGTCAGCGAAACCTTCTGCTGGTTGCCGCCGGAGAGCGATTGAACCGGCTGCTCGATCGACGCCAGGCGGACGCGCAGCCGGCGCACCATGTCGTCGACGGTGCGCCGTTCACGTCGGCGGCGCAGGAAGCCCAGGCGTGCGAGCGACGCCAGCACCTGGATCGTGGTGTTTGTGCGGACACTCAGAACCGGAAACAGCGAGTCGCGGGTTCGATCGCCGCTCAGCAGCACGACCCCTGCTCGGAGGGCCGCCAGCGGCGATTTCGAGTTGAGCTCGTCGCCGTCACAGGACGCTCTTCCCTCCGACCGCTCGACACCGGCGAGCGCGCGCAGGAACTGCACCTGGCCGTTGCCCTCGGCACCGGCGATGCCGAGGATTTCGCCCTTCTCGACCTTGAGGTCGATGGGGCCGAAGCGGTCGCCTCGAAGCCCCGAGACCTCGAGGAGCGCCTCGGGCACGCGTCCGTCTCCGTCGCGCTCGGGGAAGGCGAGCTGAAGCGGCCGTCCGATCATGAGCGCGACCAGCGCGTCCTCTGTCATCCCTGCGGCTTCGAACGTCCCCTGGCTCACCCCGTCGCGAAGGACGCTGATGCGATCGGCGATCCCGAGCACCTCCGGCAGCCGGTGACTGACGTAGACGATGCCGACGCCGGCGCTGCTTCGCCCGCGCACGAGCGCGTGGAGCTGCTCGACCTCCTGTGGTCCGAGTGCCGTCGTCGGCTCGTCGAGGAGAAGCACCTTCGGTCTCGCGAGCAGCGACTTGACGACCTCGAGGAGCTGCCGCTGCACGAGTGACAGCGTCCCTGCGCTTGCCTTCACCGAGACGTCGAGCCCGAACTCCTCGAGCGTGGATGCCGCCCACGTCTCCATTCGCCCGTACGCCGGCCGTTCGTTTCCGGGGACGGCGAGATACAGGTTCTCGGCCACCGAGAGGTCGAGGACATGCGAGTAGGTCTGGTATGCGATGCCGAGACCGAATCGCCGGGCCTCGGCGGGAGAGCCCCGTCTTCGGCGGCGTCCGCCGATCTCGACGAAACCCTTGTCAGGGGCAAGGAACCCGCTGGCGATCCCGAGCAACGTCGACTTCCCGGACCCGTTCTCCCCGACGAGCGCGTGCACCTCGCCTGGGCGACAGTCGAAACTGACATCTCGAAGCGCTTGCACGGCTCCGAACGCTTTCGACACGCCGCCGAGGGACAGCACGACGGGGCTCTCGGGCCCGGGAGTCGACATCGTTTTCCTTGCTCAGGGTCTAGTGCTTCCTGTCCTCCTTAGGGGTACATCCGATGCAGGAGCTTCAGCGGCACGAGCGACGTCGCGGATGCCTCCTGCGGGTAGCCCGGGACACATTCGGTGCGCTTGGCCTCGCTCTGCAGCTGGATGGGGAACACGATCTTGGGCGGGATCTTCGCGCCCTTGAGCTTCATCATCCCAGCCGTCAGGGCGACCCGGATCTGCGAGTTCCCGGCGGTGTAGTAGAAGACCTTCAGCTTGGAGTTATGCAGCCTCTTGGCGGCACAGCCCATGCCGACGTCGTCCGTTCGAAGCGTCAGCACCGCGTTGAACGGCTTGCCCGCGGCCTTGTAGGCCGAGAACGCGCCCTGCGCCATGCCGAGCCCGTACTCGTAGCTCCAGCCCTTGATGTTGGGGTGTGCCGCGAGGATTCCGGACACGACCTGCTGGACCTTCGACGCGTCCCAGTTTGTCGGCTCGTTGGCCACGACGTGGATGCTCTTGTTGAGCGCCGGCTTCTCGCACTTCTGCCAACCCAGGGACAGCGGGTTGCCCGGGAAGCCGCCGAGGAAGGCGATGTCGCCGGACTTGACGTACTTGTTCATGACCTTGGCGTACGCCCTGCCGAGCTTGCAGACGTTCTCGCCCACGACCGCGGTGTAGTTCGTGCCGGGCCCGCTCACGTAGCCCCAGGCGTAGGTCACGACCGGGATGTGCTTTCTCGTCGCTTCCCTGAATACCGGGATCGCCGCGTCACCGAAGTCCGGATAAGCGACGATGACATCGGCGCCTTGCGCGATCACCGCGCGGAAGTCGGTCAGAGCCTGGCTCGGATTCGAGTGCGCGCTCCGGTACATGATCTTTCCGATCGACTTGTACGTGAGCGCCTGGAGGATGAACTCCATCTTCGAGATGTGGCGATAGACGTTCTCGCCGAATGGCTCGACGTAGGCGACGGTGAGCTTGCCTCCCGTTCCGGTGTTGCAGCCGTCGTTCTTCCAGCACTTGAGCGCCAGATTCATGTCGACCTGCTTGCCAGCACGGCCATACGCCGCCAGGGCGATGTTTCGGGCCATTCCCGCCGGCGGCAGGAGCTTGGCGTTGAACAGCGTCTTCCTGAGGATCGCCGGGCTCGCCTTGTACGTCTCGCCGAAGCCTCCGGCGCCGGACTTCGCCTGCGTCGTGCCTCCGGCCGGCTTGTGGCTGGTGCTGCCGAGGGCCGCAGCCACGATCACGAGCGCGGCTACCAGCACGACCCCCAGGCCGAGTTGTAGACGCCTCCCTTTCCACCCCGTTCTTCCGTGCATCGTGCCCTCCTTCCGTTTTTCTCAGCTCGTGGTTTGATCCACCCCGTGGGCGATGCGCGCCGGGGCCTCTTTCGGCCGCAGCAGGCGGCCGAGGAGCGACGCGACTCGGTCGCCGGAGATGAGCATTCCGACGATGATGGCCGCGCCGAAGACGATGAACTGCCACCCGATCGAGAGGCCAAGGATCAGCAGCATCTGGTTGAGCAGCGTCAGGGCGAGCGCCGCCACCCAGGTCGAGGTTGCGCTCGCCAGCCCGCCCGAGAGCGACGCGCCGGCGATGACCACGGCGGCGATGGGCGCGAGCAGGTAGGCGGCGCCGAAGCTCGGGTCGACGCTGATTCGAACGCCCGCGAGCAGCACTGCCGCGATCGCGTAGAGCGTGCCCGCGGCGGTGTAGGCGAACACGACGTGGGCTCGGACTCGCACGCCTGCCATCCACGCCGCTCTAGGGTTCGCCCCCACCGCCTGAAAGCGCCGGCCGGGCGCCGTGTAGCGGAGCAGCAGAGCGACGGCGAGTGTGATCCCCGCGCCGACCCAGAAGACGAGGCTGATGATCCCGACGGGCCTGTTCTGGGCGAAGTCCGACAGCCGCGAGGGCACGTCGGTCTCCGCCAACCCGTTGGAGTAGTGGAGGCCCTCCGCGAAGACGATCTGCCCCACCGCGAGCGTCACGATGAGCGGGTTCAACTGGAGGACCGCGACGAGAATCCCGTTGACAAGGCCGACGAACACCCCGAGGCCCAGGCAGGCGAGGATCGCGAGCGCCAGCCGATTGTTCGAGCCTTCGCCGACGCCCACGATGAGGTACCCGCCGAGGAACATCACGCCCGGAGTCGAGAGGTCGATGCCCGCCTGCATGACCACGAGCATCTGGCCGAGCGCCGCGATAGCGAGAACCGTCATGTAGGGGAGGACGAAGGCCCAGGAGGTGTTCTGCAGCGCGGCGGATGCGATGTTCGCCGCGACCAGGGCGAGCACCCCGGTGGCGATCCAGACCGGCCAAAAGCGTGCTCCGACGAGGGCGTCCGCCAGCAGGGGCGTCAGCCCTCGTCCCGTGTGCTGCACGCCGCCCTCGGTCCCGTCGTGCGCGTCTACCCGCTCCTTTGCCCCGACCAGGCGCCCATTCTCTCCCGCTGCAAGGAACAGTGTCAACCATCACCGAACGGAAACACCGAGAGTTGGGTCAGGCGTTCATCGCTGCTTAACGCCTGACGAGTGAACGCTGTACGCGTTGACTGCCCGGACGGCGTCCGTTTATGCTCGCTGCACATGCGCCGGCGTCAGCCTGCGCAGGCCATATCAGGCAAGCCAAGGAGAAGAGGGGCATGAGCTCGCAACGCCTTTTGATCCGCAACGGCTTCGTCGTCTCGATGGATCCCGACGTCGGGGACATCCCGAACGGCGATGTCCTAGTCGAGGATGGTGCCATCGTCGAAGTCGGACCTGACCTCGGGGTGTCCGGGGCGGAGGAGATCGACGCGACGGGGATGATCGTCATGCCGGGGTTCGTCGACACCCACCGGCACACCTGGCAGACGCCGGTCCGCGGCGTGCTCCCGAGCTGCACGCTCGACCACTACTTCGCCGTCATGCTCGGCAGCGTCGGCGGGCACTACCGCCCGGAGGACGTGTACATCGGCGACTACGCCGGCGCGCTCGAGGCGCTGAACGGAGGCGTCACGACGCTGCTCGACTGGTCGCACATCAGCAACACGCCGGATCACTCGGACGCGGCGATCCAGGGCCTGAAGGATGCCGGTATCCGCGCTGTCTACGCCCACGGCATGCCGACGGGCAGCGAGTGGTGGATGCTGAGCGAGCTGAACCACCCCGAGGACATTCGGCGAATCCGTGAGACGTACTTCTCGTCGGACGACGGCCTCATCACCCTTGCCATGGCCGCACGTCAGCCCGGCAACGTGAACGCCGACGTAGCGAAGCACGACTGGGCGCTCGCGCGCGAGCTCGGGATCCTGATCAGCGTGCACGTCGGCATGCGGCTCCACAACCTGCACTACACGCCGGTGAAGGACATGCACGACCTCGGGCTCATGGGTCCCGACGTCTGCTACATCCACATGACCGATCTGACGGACGAGGAGCTCGACTGGATCGCGGAGACCGGCGGCAAGGCCTCGATCGCTCCCTACGTCGAGATGCTGATGGGGCACGGCCCGCCGCCGACGGGGAAGATGCTCGCCCGCGGGGTGCGCCCGTCGCTCAGCGTCGATGTCGTCTCGAGCGTCCCCGGCGAGATGTTCACGCAGATGCGGACGGCGCTTGCCTACGACCGGATCCTCGAGTTCACCGACACGCCGGACGTCGCGTTCGCGCCGACGATCACGCACAAGGACGTGCTCGAGTTCGCGACGATCGACGGCGCACGGTCGATTGGGCTCGAGGACAAGGTCGGGTCGCTCACGCCGGGCAAGCAGGCGGACATCGTCTTCCTCAACGTGAACGCGATCAACACCGCTCCGATGGTCGACCCCGTCGGGACGATCGTGGTCTTCTCGGACACCTCCAACGTCGACTCGGTGTTCGTGGCCGGCCGCGCGGTCAAGCGCAACGGCCAGCTCGTGGACGCCAACCTGGAGAACGTGTTCCAGAAGCTCGACGAATCGCGGAACCACATCCTGTCGCGAGGCGAGCTGCTGCCCGACTGGGCGAGCGAGCCGATGGCAGCCGTCTGAGTCCTAATCCCCCTCCGCTCGGCCCGCGGCCAGCCACGCGGGCCGAGCGCCCCTCGGCGCGAAAGGAGACAGCGAAATGGCCAGAGGCAGCGTCGTCATCGTCGGCGGCACGCAAGGACAAGGCCGCGAGCTCGCGCAGTCCTATGCCGACGACGGCCACGTCGTCGTCGTGACCGGACGGGACCAGTCCCGCGCCGACGCTGCCGCGAGCGAGATCGGTGGCAGCACCCGAGGCATCGGCTTCGATCTCGCCGAGCCGCATGCAATCGCGGAGTGCCTTGCAGACGTGGGCGACGTCGACCACCTGATCCTCGCTGCGATCGAGCGTGACACGAACAGGGTGGACGACTACGACATCGATGCGGCACTGCGGCTGGTCACGCTCAAGCTCGTCGGCTACACCGCGGTCATCCACGCGCTGAGGCCGAGGCTTCACGACGACTCCTCGATCCTCATGTTCGGGGGACTCGCGCGCGACCGGCCCTATCCCGGGTCGACAACGGTCACGACCGTCAACGGCGGTGTGACGAGCCTCGTGAACACCCTCGTGACCGAGCTGGCGCCCGTGCGCATCAACGCCGTCCACCCGGCCATCGTCGGGGACAGCCCTCAGTGGGTCGACATGCCTGCGGAGCGTCGGCAGGCGCTCGTGGACCGAACCCCGACCGGGCGGCTCGTGACCATGGCTGAAGTGGTGAACGCATCGCGCTTCCTGCTCGAGAACCGGGCCATGAACGGCATCAACCTGAGAGTCGACGGCGGTTGGATGCTCTGGTGACGGAGTCGACTCGCGCCGCCTAGCGGCGACCGGCGCCGGTGTGGCGCTCGGCGCGGCCGTCGGTTACAACATTGCGAACGTCGGACCTGCCGCCGACGTGCTCGCCCAGGCGTACGGCGTTCGACTCGGCCTGATCGGCTTCCTGGCGACCGCCCTGTTCGTCACGCACCTCGTGATGCAGATTCCCGGCGGGAGGCTTGTCGACCAGCGCGGTGCCAGGACTCTCGGGATGTGTGCCCTTGCCGTCATCATCGTGGGGAACCTCCTCGCGCTCGTCGTGGCATCGTTCGCGCTGGGCGTGGTCGGGAGGCTCATCGCGGGAGTCGGCACCGGCATCGGGTTCATAGCCGGAAGCGATTACGTCCGCGCCACGGTCGGATCGGCGAGCGCGCAAGGTCTCTACGGCGCGGCCGGTGTCGGCGGCGGAGGCCTGGCGATTGCGATCGTCCCGCTGACGACGCCCGCGCTCGATTGGCGGGCGCCGTACGTGACGGCCCTCGTCTTCGCATTCGCCGTCCTCGTGTGCCTGCCGCTGGCGCCACGAGATCGGCCGTCGCGGGAAGGTCGGAGATCGGCTCGGGTCCCGATTGGCGACATCGTCGGCGACCGGCGGCTCTATCCGCTCGCCATTGCGCACACCGCTTCATTCGGCCTGAGCGTCATCGTCGGGACCTGGGCCGTCTCTCTCCTCCGGCACGACGGCTACGGGCGGCGCCTGGCGGGCCTGGTCGCGGCATTGACGCTTCTCAGCGGCCTGGTGACGCGGCCGGCCGGGGGCCGCGTGCTTCAGCGTCGGCCGAGCGTGGCTGTCCGGCTCGTCGGCCTGAGCATGCTGGCCGGAGCCGCCGGCACGTGCCTCCTCCTCTTGGACCTACCACTCGGGGTACGAATCGCGGGCGCCGCTCTGCTCGGCCTCGCCGCCGGGATTCCGTTCGCGCCGGCCTTCACCGGAGCGCAGGTGATCCGCCGCGATGCGCCCGGAGCGGCAATCGGTTTCGTCAACAGCTGCGCGACGCTCCTCATCGTGGTCGGCACGCCGTTGGTCGGCTTCACGTTCGCGCTGCCCGGGCACGGGCGCCTCGGCTTCGTGGCCATCGCCGTGTTGTGGGCGCTCGCGTGCATTGCAGTGCGGCCGTCGCAGCTGACGGCTCTGGAGGAGGGCGCCGATCGCACGCCTCGCCGCCAGCGTGACCCGGAAAGGTGAAGCACGATCATCCCTCCGCTGCCGTTTCGCGTCTTCGCGCCGCCGCTGCACGCCGGGCCAGCAGTCGCTGAAGCACGAGGGTGCCGGAAGCGGCCACCACGAGCATCGCGATGTTCGTGCCGAGCACCTCGAGCGCGCCCAGAGCGTTGCCGCGCTCTCCGAGGCCCACGGCGACCCCGAGGTACGCGGCGGCCGGGATCGTGGTCACAGACACGGCAACGCCGACGCCGGAGCTCGCGCGGGTCTCGAGCGCGAGCATTCCGGCGATGCCGGCAGCGAGGGCGACCACGATCGTCTCGTCGTTGACCGTGGTCAGGCTCCCCAGCACCGTCGAGTCGATGTTGAAGCCCGACGGGAGTCGGTCGAACTGGTTCTGCGCAAACGCGGACGCTGCGGCCGCGGCACTGGTGAACCCCATGCCCACGACAAGCGTCACGAACGCTCGCCCTGCCAGGCGCAGGCGGCGGTCGACCAGACCGACGCCGACCGCGGTGATCGGCAAAAGGTCCGGGCTGATCGCCATCGCGCCGACGATCAGGATCACGTTGTACTCGACCACGCCGTAGCTGGCGATCAGGCCTGCCACGAACATGAACGCGAGGTACCGCGCGATCGGCCGCGAGTTGCGCGCAGCCATCCCGAGCACGTCTTCCCAGACGAGGCCCGCCTCGGCCCCCTGCCCGCTCGAGCGGCCGAGGACCTCCACGCGTGTCAGGGTGACCTCGGCCTCGGGAACGCCGAGCCGGCGCAAGTTTTCCAGCAGCTCGTCGACGGCCCTCGGGTGGACGGTTGCCACGACGACAGCGTGCTCCGGCCGCGTTGCGCCGGTGAGCCTGACGCGGCTGACCTCATCGTTTGCGTCGAGCAGCTGCGCGACGGC
>Ga0207675_100001497_pt1 | contig 23406 bp, 24 predicted proteins | sample KBSSwiS42_FD_184305 | JGI IMG/M metagenome (GOLD analysis project Ga0207675, IMG submission 184305) | Switchgrass rhizosphere microbial communities from Kellogg Biological Station, Michigan, USA - KBS Switchgrass S4-2 (SPAdes) (version 2) | ecosystem: Host-associated > Plants > Roots >...
CTGCGGCCTACACCGCGGTCGATCGCGCGGAGAGCGAGCCGGAGGCGGCGGCGGCACTGAACGCGGCGTTGCCGCGCGCGCTGGCGGAGGCGTGCGGTGCGCTCGATACTCCGCTGGTGCATGTGTCCACGGACTATGTGTTCGATGGCGAGAAGCGTTCGCCGTATCTGGAGAGCGATGCGCCCAATCCGCTCAGCGTCTATGGCGCCACCAAGCTGGAGGGCGACCGCGCGATCGAAGGGACGGCGCCGCGCCGCTGGGCGATCCTGCGCACATCCTGGGTGGTGAGCGACAGTGGCGAGACCTTTCCGGTGAAGCTGCTGCGGCGTGCGCAAGCCGGTGAGCCGTTGCGCGTGGTCGACGATCAATGGGGCTGCCCGACCGCCGCATCGGATCTCGCAAGGACGATGCAAACGGTCGGGCTCAAGTTGCTCGACGATGAACCGGCAGCCGTCGGCCTGTTCAATTTCCGCGGCGCCACGGAGATGAGCTGGCACGGTTTTGCGGACAGGCTGTTGGGGGCGGCAGAAGAGGCAGGCCTCGCGAGGCCACCCCTGTTGGCGATCAAGAGTGCCGAGCTGAAGGCGCCGGCGCGGCGTCCGGCTTATTCGGTTCTATCCTGCGCGCACATCCGGCAGGCGCTCGGCATTGCCGGAGCCAAGATCGAAGACGAGATCGAACGGATGGTACGGCAGATCCTCGCCACCTAGCGCAAGCGCGCAAAAAAAGAGCGCCGCCACCGGCGGCGCTCCCGACCCCTGCTTCCGAACGCTTCACATGCGTTGGACGCTATGCTCCTCGGTCACGGCCTTCTGGAGATTGCCGCCCTGGCGAAGCTGTTGTGCCTCGGTCTGCAGCCTCTTGCTCTCCATCTTGATCTGCCAAATGTGCCATCCCACCCAGAAGATGACGCACAGCACGACCATGAACCCTTCCCATCCGACAAACGGATAGATCGGGCCGATATCCATGATGTTGCCATCCCAGCTTTCAACGTTACCAGTCGACATGGTGGATTTCCTTTCCTTGACCTATTCCGCTGCCGCCGTGCGGCCCTCTTGTGCCAGCACGGCGCGGATATCGTCATCTTCCCGCATCGCCGTGGAGAAACCGGTATGGTCGAGGCCAGCGATCTCTACCTCCCGCGGAATGCGCAGCAGACCGACCTTCTTCAGGATCCAGGACAACACGTAGCCGGGGATAAAGCCCAGCACCCAGAACATGATGATGGCGCCGATCAACTGGCCCCATGGCGTCACTCTTGCCCAGGGTTCCGCGTGGCCCAGCAGGGCGTCGGGCGAAGACGGATAGCCCCACAGCACGAAACCGGCCGCGACCACACCGAGGAACCCGGTATAGCCATGGACGGCGACCGCGCCGACCGCGTCGTCGATCTTGAATTTCCGCTCCACCCAATAGTGCATCTTGTAGATGATGACCACGATGACGGCCGCGATGATCAGGGCCTGGATCGGGTGATAGAGGTCGTTGCCGGCCGACGTGCCGATGACGCCTGCAAGGCCGCCGGAGAAGGTCCAGTAGGGATCTTCCTTGGACACGATGTAGCCAGCCATCAGGCCGCCGCACAGGGCCATGATGAAGTTGAAGGTGATGGCCGACAGCGTGGTGGCCTGCAGATAGATGTTGGTGGCGGAGTAGAACACGCCGTCACCGGCCTGCACGTCGAAGATCGGGATGTTGCAGGCAGCGTAGAAGCCCCAGAAGCCGGTATAGATCAGGAACAGCCCGATGCAGACCAGCCAGGGATTCTGCGGCGGAATGTTGCGCGGCGTTCCGTCGGGCGCGAACTTTCCGATCCGAGGTCCGAGGTTGATCAACACCGCGAGGCAGGTGCCGCCGGCGATCGCATGCACCACGCCGGACGCATAGGCGTCGTGATAGCCGAGAAGCTGCACCATCCAGCCGCCCGGATGCCAGCCCCACGCAGCGTCGATGATCCAGGTGACCGATCCCAGCATGACGGCGATCAGCCAGAATGCGCCCGACTGGACCCGCTCGATGATGGATCCCGAAACGATCGAGGCGGTGGTCCAGGAGAACAGCAGGAACGCCGCCCAGAACACCCCGTTGAGGCGTGCCCACAATGCGGTGTCGGCCTCGGTGATGTCGGTCTGCACGGGCTTGCCGCCCATGTGCGCGCCCATCAGCTCGTTCCACGGCTCTGCGAAGTGAGCGGTGACCAAGCCGCCGGGGACGAAGCCGGGCCCGTTGATCATGGAGGAATAGAACCACCACCCGAACAGATAGAAGGTGACGCCGACGGTCGGGATGACCATCGCGTTCTTCATCAGCGTGGTCATGTGGTTCTTGCGGCGCGACACGCCGACTTCATAGGTGCAGAAGCCGACATGAATCAGGAACATCATGACGACCGTGACCCAGTAATAGAACTCGGTGAACAGCACGTTCAGCGCAGTGGCTAAATCGCTCATAACTCCCCCTCTGGCGTTTTTGGCCCCGTAGCGGGGCGGTGCCTTCGGCCGGACTCAAAACTCGCCAGCCCAGAGAGGTTGGGCGCGCCTGTCACACAGGCAGGCATCACCCAGCACATCTTGTGTGCTCTTTTGCCGCACTATGCCAGATTCGGTGTGTTTTAACTAGCCGGAAAAAATGTTTCGTCAGCGGATTGAGCTAGGACAGCACTCCGCTCCCGGCCATCAACAGTCCAGCGTGTTCTGCCGCTCCCACTCGGTCAGGTGGCGCGTGTAGGAGTTCCACTCGGTTGCCTTCATCGTGCAGTACGACTCGACGAAGCTGTCGCCGAAGTAGGCGCGCAACGCCTTGCTCTTGTCGGTGAGGCGCACTGCGTCAAGCAGGTTGAGCGGCAGCTTGCGGCCGCCTTTCAGCTTGTGGCCCTCGGTATACATGTTGATGTCGAGCCGCTCGCCTGGATCGCGCTTGTTGTCGATGCCATCGAGCCCCGCCGCCAGGATGCCGGCCTGCAGCAGGTACGGGTTGGTGGCGCCATCCGCCAGGCGCAGCTCGAACCGGCCGGTATCGGGGATGCGCACCATGTGGGTGCGGTTGTTGCCGGTGTAGGTAATGGTGTTGGGCGACCAGGTCGCGCCCGACGTGGTGCGCGGCGCGTTGATGCGCTTGTAGGAATTCACCGTCGGATTGAAGATCGAGCACAGCGCTTCGGCGTTGTGCATGATGCCGCCCAGGAAGCTGTAGGCCAGCTTTGAGAGGCCGAGTTCGCCCTTCGAATCCGCGAACAGGTTGGTCTTGCCGCTCTTGTCCCAGACCGAGACGTGGGCGTGGCAACCGTTGCCGGTCAGGTTCATGAACGGCTTGGGCATGAAGGTCGCGCGCATGCCGTGCTTCTCGGCGATCGACCGCGCCATGTATTTGAAGAACACGTGCCGGTCGGCGGTCAGCATGCAATCGTCATAGTGCCAGTTCATCTCGAACTGGCCGTTGGCGTCCTCGTGGTCGTTCTGGTACGGCTTCCAGCCCAGCTTGAGCATGGCATCGCAGATTTCGGTGATCACGTCGTAGCGCCGCATCAGGGCCTGCTGGTCATAGCACGGCTTTTCCTGGGTATCGGCCGCATCGGAAAGGTTCTTGCCGTCCGGCGTGATCAGGAAAAATTCGCATTCCACGCCGCTTTTCATGCGGTGGCCGTTCTTGGCGGCGCGGGCGACCATCTTATTCAATTGCGCGCGCGGGCTGTCGGCGACCTCCTTGCCGTCCATCCACAGGTCGCTGGCAAGCCAGCCAACCTCCGGCTTCCACGGCAGCTGGATCAGGCTGTCCGGATCGGGCCTGGCGAACAGGTCGGGATGCGCCGGCGTCATGTCGAGCCAGGTGGCGAAGCCGGCGAAGCCCGCGCCGTCGCGCTGCATGTCGCCGATCGCGGCGGCCGGCGCCAGCTTGGCGCGCAACACGCCGAACAGGTCAGTGTAGCTGATCAGGAAATACTTGATCTTTCGCTCTTTGGCGATTTTGGAAAGATCGGCGGTCACGGTAGGCCTCCCCTCAGACTTCGGTTGTTCTGATTTCCTCCGGGCGCAGGATGCGAAAGACTACATCCCGCTCTTGCCCGGTATCCAGTTGGTTCCGGCGAGCGGCACGCCCGCCATGGCAGCCGCCTCGACGGTCAGCGCGACCAGGTCGTCCGGCTCCAGATTGTGCACGTGGCTCTTGCCGCAGGCGCGCGCGATGATCTGCGTCTCCATCGTCAGCACGGCCAGATAGTTGGCGAGGCGCTTGCCGGCCTTGACCGGATCGAGCCGCTTGGCGAGCTCCGGGTCCTGGGTGGTGATGCCGGCCGGGTCGCGGCCCTCGTGCCAGTCGTCATAGCAGCCGGCGGTAGAGCCGAGCTTCTTGTATTCCTCTTCCCAATGCGGGTCATTGTCGCCGAGCGCGATCAGCGCCGCTGTGCCGATGGACACCGCGTCGGCGCCGAGCGCCAGCGCCTTCGCCACGTCGGCGCCGTTGCGAATGCCGCCGGAGACGATCAGCTGCACCTTGCGATGCATGTCGAGGTCCTGCAGCGCCTGCACCGCCGGCCGGATGGCGGCCAGGATCGGCAGGCCGACATGCTCGATGAACACGTCCTGGGTCGCGGCGGTGCCGCCCTGCATGCCGTCCAGCACCACCACGTCGGCGCCGGATTTCACCGCCAGCGCGGTGTCGAAATAGGGCCGCGTCGCGCCGACCTTCACATAGATCGGCTTCTCCCAATCGGTGATCTCGCGCAGCTCCTGGATCTTGATGGTGAGGTCGTCGGGTCCCGTCCAGTCCGGGTGGCGGCAGGCGGAACGCTGGTCGATGCCGACCGGCAGCGTGCGCATCTTGGCAACGCGCTCGGTGATCTTCTGGCCCAGCAGCATGCCGCCGCCGCCGGGTTTTGCGCCCTGGCCGACCACCACCTCGATGGCGTCGGCCTTGCGCAGATCGTTGGGGTTCATGCCGTAACGCGAGGGCAGCAGCTGATAGACCAAGGTCTTCGAGGATTTGCGCTCTTCCGGCGTCATGCCGCCGTCGCCGGTGGTGGTGCTGGTGCCCATCTGGCTGGCGCCGCGGCCGAGCGCATCCTTCGCATTGCCCGACAGCGAGCCGAAGCTCATGCCGGCGATGGTGACGGGAATCTTGAGATGGATCGGCTTTTTGGCGAAGCGGGTGCCGAGCACCACGTCGGTACCGCATTTCTCGCGATAGCCTTCCAGCGGATAGCGCGAGATCGAGGCGCCGAGGAACAGCAGGTCGTCGAAATGCGGCACCTTGCGCTTGGCGCCCGCGCCGCGGATGTCATAGATGCCGGTCTGCGCCGCGCGATGGATCTCGGCCACCGAATGCGGATCGAAGGTCGCCGACCAGCGCGGCGGCGTGTAGAAGGGCGTGGAACTCATCGTTGTCCCTCAATACGCATCGACATTGTCGACATCAGTAAGCGTCGACATTGTCGACATGGAAGTTGTACAGCTTGCGCGCCGAGCCATAGCGCTTGAACTTGTTCGGATCGGCATTGATGCCGGCGCGCTTCAGCAGCCTTTCCAGCTTCGCCAGATGGTGCGGCGTCATCGTCTTCTCGACGCAATCGGCGCCCAGGCTCTCGACCTTGCCTTGCACATAGAGCCGCGCTTCATAGAGCGAGTCGCCCAGATTGGCGCCGGCATCGCCGCACACCGCCAGGCTGCCGGCCTGCGCCATGAAGGCGCTCATGGCGCCGACGCTGCCCCCGACCACGATGTCGACGCCCTTCATGGAGATGCCGCAGCGCGTGCCGGCATCGCCTTCGATCACGATCAGGCCGCCCTGGCCGGTGGCGCCGGCGGCGGCGCTGGCATTGCCCTTCACGCGCACTTCGCCGGACATGATGTTCTCAGCGAGGCCAACGCCGCACTGGCCGTTCACGACGATGGTCGCTTCCTGGTTCATGCCGCCGCAGTAATAGCCGATATGGCCGTCGATCTGGACCTCGATCGGCTGGCTGAGGCCGACGGCGCAGGCATGCTCGCCATGCACATTGACCAGCTTCCAGAGCCGTTCGTTGGTGTCCTTGGGCAGCTTCTGCAGGCGGCTGTTGACCTCGCGCAGCGGCGTCTTCGCCAAGTCGATCACGTTCATCTCAGTGGAGGCTCCAGGTGTAGACGGTCGCGGGCGCCGGCTCCCAGATCTTCGCCTTCTCGATGTTGGGCAGATAGGCGAGGGAGCGGAACTCCGAGGCCATCGCCACCCAGTCGTCGTTCTCCGCCAGCACGGCCGGCTTGCAGGCGATGCCGTCGCGCACCACCGCGAAGCCGTCCTTGGTGCCCATGGTGAAGGTGAAAAAGCCGTCGAGGTCGGTGAGGCCCGCTTCCAGCGCCTCCTCCAGCGTCGCGCCTTCGCTGAGGCGATAGGCGAAATAGCGCGCGGCCACTTCCGAATCGTTGTCGGTGTCGAAAGTCTGGCCCTGCTTCTTCAGCCATTTGCGCAGGTTGTTGTGGTTGCTGAGCGAGCCGTTGTGCACCAGGCACATGTCCGGCGCCGGCGTGAAGGGGTGCGAATGCTCCGTGGTGACCGCGCTTTCCGTCGCCATGCGGGTGTGGCCGATGGCATGGGTGCCGGCCATCTTCTTCAGGCCGTATTTCTCTGCCACCGCCCCCGGCAGGCCCATGTCCTTGTAGACTTCCATCAGCTTGCCGTAGCCCATGATGCGCACGTCGCTGCGGTTGGCGTGCAGCCAGTCGATGACCTTGCTCTCGCTGGTTTCGGCGACCAGAAGCGCGTGGTTGCCCTTCTGGCTGACGTCGGTCTCGACCCCCAGCGCAGTTCCGATGTCGCCCGCCAGCTTGCGCCAGGGATAGGCCTCGTCGGCGTTGAACAGGGTCAGCTTGCTGCGGCCTTGCGCGACCGGGCTGTGATAGACCGCGATGCCGGCGCTGTCGGGGCCGCGCTCGGTCATGCCGATCAGCATGGTCTCGAGATGCGCGCCGAGCGTGGATTGCAGGGCCGGGTTTTTCAGAAACAATCCGACGATACCGCACATGCGCTTCGCCCTTTCCTTGGGTCACCGGAATTGGAACCAGGATAGTGCCGGCCGCGCCGCCACGCAAGCCTTGTGAAACTTTTTTTACTGTAGGTAAACGACCGGTAAAGCCGCTATTCCGAGCCGCGGGTGTAGCAAATGACCGACAGGTAGCGTGCCGGCAGCTTGCGTAGTTCCTCCGGGCCATGCGGGACGTCGGCGTCGAAATAGAGGCTGTCGCCGGGCTGCAGCAGGTATGTCTTGTCGCCGTGGCGGTAGCCGACCTCGCCCTCCAGCATGAACAGGAACTCGACCCCTTCGTGCTGGAAGATCGGGAAGACGTCGGAATCCTTGCTGAGGGTGATGAGGTAGGGCTCGACCGCCAGCAGCCGGCTGAAGGAATGGCCCAGCAATTGATATTGGTGACCGGCGCGAGTGCCGCGCCGCTCGATCGGCAGCCCTTGCCCGGCCTTCACATAGGTCGCGCTGCGCTCTTCCTCGAACCGGCGAAAAAAGGCGGTCACCGGCACCTGCAGGGCGCGGGACAATTCGGTCAAGGTGGCGAGCGACGGAGAGGTCTGGCCGTTCTCGATCTTGGACAGCATGCCGGCCGACATGTTGGCGCCCTGGGCCAGCTGCGTGACCGTCATGCCGAGCTGGTGGCGAAAGATGCGCACCTCGCGCCCGATCGCTGCTTCAAGCCGGGTCGCACGCGAGGCGACATGGTGCGGGTCCTGGAATTGTGCCTGGCCGTCATTACCACTCTTGGAGGCAGCGGGCTTCTTGGCGCCGGAAGCGGTGGCGCCGGACCGCTCGCCGGCTGCCTTGCCGCCAGGCTTCGGTTCCGACCGCCGGGGTTCCTTCATTTCCGCCTCATGCCAAGTCAGCTAGCACAGCCACCATAGCCCGGCGCCCTGTTCCCCGTCATCGGGACTTTCGGAGGGTGTTCCGCACGCCGTCAGAGATCGAGTTGGACAACCGATCCGGGATCAAGCACGTCGACGAAGGCGAAGAACACGATGATCTTGTTGACGCTGGTGCCGTCGTCCGACAGCGGGAGGAACATCGTTTCTTCGGTCGCGTAGCGGCCGTTGGTTGCGGTGAAAGGCACCGGGTCGAGGACCGGCGCCTTGGTCGCCACCACCCGGTCGTAGCAGCTGAGCGCATCTTCCACCGATGGCCCGAAGAAGCCTTCGATCACCGACTTGCCGGTCGGATCATGCCCGCGCACCTGCACGTCGGCGGTGCCGACCAGGCGATAGACGTAGCGCCGCTCGTCCGGCACGACATCGACAATGGAGATGCACGGCAACAGGCGCGGTGGAATCTCGGAGGGATCCAGATCCGCGCGGCTCGGCATCAGCCGGTCGCCGCATTTCCGCCGCCAGTAATCGTAGAGCGCCACGGTTTCCGGGCGGCAGGTCGGCGGAAATTCCAATTGCCGCTGGTCAACACTCATGCAATCGAAGTCCTGATACTTCGGATAGATATAACGCGATTCGTCGGCAGTTGCTAAGTAACTGTAAATAGTAAAGTAATCAAAACAAAGAGCGCGCTGTTTTGCTCCGAAGCTCTATTCAGGGCCGCTGCGCCGCCCCTGGCGGGGAAGATCGCGCACCGCTTGCTCCGGCTCGGTCCGTCGGACCTGCGGCATGTGGGACAGGATTCTGGCCAGATGCTCGATGCCGCTCTCGCTCTGCGGATCGGCTTCGGCGCCGAGCAGTTCTTCGAACTCCGCCTCGAGGCGCATTGCCTCGGCGCGCGACGGCGCGATCGACAGATACTCGAGATGGCCGCTACCGGCTGCATCCTCACCGGTGACGACGATGCCGCGGCCGGCGCTGGGGTCGAACGTCAGCTTGCGCCCATCGAGGATGCCGAACACCTGATCGATCGATAGTGCGATGCGGCGGCTGTGCGAGACGGTGACCAGCTGGTCGCCGTAGCGCGGTCCGACCATCGATTCCAGGATGCGATGGATATGCGAGCAGCCGCCGATCCGTCCGTTGAACTCGTTGATGATGACGGTGCCGCTGCTGGTCACGATGCCGTCGATGTTGACGAGGCCATCATAGCCGAGGTCGCAGCACAGCCGCGCCAGCTCGGTCGCATCCGCGATGAAGGACGCCAGCTGATAGGGCGGCACGGCTGACGGCATGATGAGCCCGCTCAGGATCGGCGCCTGCCGCACCTCGCCGCAATTGAGGAAGGTGACGGCGTTGGCCGCCGCATCGACCTTGAACTCCGCGGTCAGGCAGGCGGACACCGGATAGTAGACCTCGACGATCAGCGGCGCGCGCTCGGCATAGGCAAGGCGTGTCCAGGCGATGCGCGACTGGTCGCGGATCTGCGACTCATCCTGCGCCACCAGCACTTCCGGCGCGCCGAGCGCATCGGTCGCCGCCGTGCGGCTCACGATCAGGTTGCCGAAGCCGCCGCTGTGGCGGTCCTGCTTGATGATGACCGCACCGGTCATGTCGATCATCGACGCGATGCACTCCTCGAGCTGCCACTGGGTCGCACACACCGCGCCTTCGGCGATCGAGACGCCGCGGCCGGCGGCAACACTGCGGAACACCCGCTTGTCGTTCAGGAGCTCCGCGCCGCCTTGGCGAACGAACGGGCGCACGTCGCGCTCGCCGTCGAGTCCGAGGCGTTCGGCAAACTGCTGGGTGCTGCGCTCGTAGCAATAGGGATAGAGCGTCCAGTTGGCGGGATCGCCGATCAGCCGCGCCATGCGCTGCGCAAGACCGGTATGCAGCAGCTCGTGCGCGCGGATCGGCCGCGGATGTCCGCTGCCCCAATCCGGCGTAAGATAAGTAACCGAGCCGGGCTCATATCCCATGGTGCGCGCGATGTAGACCTTGAGCTGCGGCGACAGATCGCGCGGCAGCACCACGATGTCGCCGGGCTCGGCGAACCACGCCATGCGACCCGCGGTGATGGAACTCGACCGGCAGAACTCAGGCGTGAGCGCGCGCTCGTCCGCCATCATGCTTTCATTGTCGATGTTCGAGATCAGTATCCGAGGCATCGTCCCCACCCTTCGAGCTTACGCCCAACGCGGACTACGGCCTCCGCCGCAGCCACGTCCGTACAATTATGTACCGAGGTCCCCCCAGCGAGACATCGCAGCCCGATGATAAAGCGCTTGTCGGGCGGGGATGCTACCGAAATTTATGGTTAGCAGCGGATTCCTGCATGAGCACTACATCGATGGGTATAGAAGCTGACCAAAATCGACCGGTTAACTCGCCTTGCGGTCCTCGCGCGGCGATAAACCATAGTGGCGCCGGTAGACCTTGGCGAAATGCGAGAGCGAGACGAAGCCGCAGGCGATGGCGACCTCCGCGACGGACATGTCGGTCTGCCGCAGCATGCGGCGGGCGCGCTCCAGCCGGAGCTGCACATAATATTGCGCCGGCGTGGCGCCGAGGTAGCGTTTGCACAGGCGCTCGAGCTGGCGCTGCGACACGCCGGTGCGCTGAGTCAGCTCGCTCAATGGCACCGGCTCTTCGATCGCGGCCTCCATCAGGGATACCGCCTTCTGCACCACCGAATTGGTGACGCCCATGCCCAGCAGCATGCGGCGCTGGTCGTCGGCCGCGGCGCGGATGCCGCCATGCAGGAACTGGCCGGAGATCTGCCGCGCCAGGTCCTGGCCGTGATGCGCGCCGATCAGCTGCAGCATCATGTCGAGCGCGGCGGTGGCGCCCGCGCAGGTCAGGATGCTGCCGTCGACCACGAACAGGTCGTTGCACAGCGCGATGTCGGGGAACGCCTCGGCGAAGCTGTCGGCATAGTCCCAATGCACCGTGCAGCGCCGGTCGGCGAGCAGCCCGGCGCGCGCCAAGACGAAGCTGCCGGTGCTGACCGCGGCCAGCGCGACGTTGCGACGGGAGAGGCGGCGCAGCGTTTCCTCCACCGCACGGAAGCGGCGCTGCTCGGCATGGCTGGCGGCGCATACGACGACGAGGTCGAAGGTGTTCTGCTCCAGCGCCGCCACCGGCGCCGCCGCGACGGTGATGCCGCTGTTGGATTCCACCATCCCGCCTTCCGGCGCGAACAACTCCCACTCGTAGTGTTTGGCGCCGCTTAGCCGATTGGCGCCGCGCACCGGCTCGATCACCGAGGCGAAGGACATCAGCGCAAAGCCCGGCACCAGGATGACCGCGACGCGGAACGGCGCCTTGGCATTGGTGCGAGGCTTCAGGAAGTCCGGCAGCAGCCCGGCCATCGCGCCGCGCTCCGCGACTTTCGGCGCGCTGGCGGGCTTCTGGACCGAGGGCGCCGCCGCGAGGGTCATGCTTGCAGGCTCCGCAACGCGGCCAAGCCGACGATGCCGCCGTCATATTCGGCGATCGCATCCTCGAGGCAGGTCCACAGATATTCCGCCGCCGCGATGTCCGCCAGCAGGTGATAGGCCAGCGTGCTGCCGAGGTCGGCGCGGATAATGATGCCACTCATCTTGGCAATCGAGGTCTGCGCGATGGTGCCGACCGGGCAGTGCCTTGGGCGCAGATCGACGCCGCAGATCTTGGCGAACATCTCGGCGGACTTCTCGCCCGTCACCATGAACCAGCCGTGGCTGTCCTGGCGCGGCGTCGGATAGCCCTGCTGCGGCCGCGGCGCCGCCGGCGCCCATTGCCAGGCGCTGTTGAGCTTGCCGATCAACTGCCCGGTGCCGTGCAGCGAATCCAGCAGGAAGATCTCCGTCGGCGCCAGGCGCGCCGCCAGCTCACCACCGGCCTGCACATAGGCCTTGTTGCTGTCCGCGCCGATGGCGAGGCCCTGGCTGGTCAGCCATTCGACCGTGCCGCGGCCTTTGACTCCACAATGCGGCAGGACCGAGAGGTCGGCGAGCGCCATGCGCCGCGCGATCGTCGCTTCCTGTTCGCCGCGCGCCGGATAGCGCATGGCGACCGCGCCGCCATTCACTTCGGCGAATTCGGCGCCGGCCGCGGCCAGCTTGCGATAGATGAAGCTGCGCCGCTTCAGCGTGGCGGGATCGAGATTGGTCAAGCTCGCCATCGCTCACATCTCCTGCCGCTTGTTGTCGGGGTCGTAGAACGGATACTTGGTCACCACGCCCGTGACGCGCCGGCCGCCTTGCACCTTGATGTCGATGTGCTTGCCGGGTTCGCCGTCGCTCGGATGGACGTAGGCGAGGCCCACCACCTTGTTCAGCGAGGGCGAGCGCACAGCCGATGTCACGCGGCCGACAATCTCCTCGCCCTTCAGCACCAAGTGGCATTCCTCGGGGCAAGGGTCGCTCTCGTTGGCGAGCGTGAAGCCGACCAGTTTGCGGGTCAGCGGCTTCTTGGCCTGGATCTCCGCCGAGCGGCCGCCGACGAAGAACGGCTTGGTCTTGGCAACCGCCCAGGCCATGTCGGCCTCCCACACACTGGTGAGGCCATCGGTGTCCTGGCTGACGATGATGTGGCCCTTCTCGAGGCGCAGGATGCGCTGCGCTTCGACGCCGAAGGGCCGGATGCCTTCGAGGCCGCCCGCCGCCATCAGCGCGTCCCACAAAGCTTCGCCCTGGCTCGCCGGCACATGCACTTCATACCCGAGCTCGCCGACGAACCCGACGCGCATGATGCGCGCCGGAATGCCCGCGACCTCCGTCATCGCCGCACCCATGTAGGGGAAGGCCGCGGCGGAGAGGTCGACGCCCTCGCACACGCGCTTTAGGACCTCGCGCGACTTGGGGCCGGCGATGTTGACGCCGGCATAGGCCGCGGTGACGTTGGCAACATCGACGTCCAGGCGCCATTGCGCATTCCACCACAGCATCTGGCGATAGACCACGTCGACGCCGCTGGTCGTCGCCGTCACGTAGAAATGCTCGTCATGAAACCGCACCGCGACGCCATCGTCGGTGACGACGCCGGCATTGTCGGTCATCAGCACATAGCGGCAGCGGCCGACCTGCTGCTTGGCGTAGGCGAAGGTGTACATCCGGTTCAGGAACTCGGCCGCATCCGGCCCGCGCACATCGAGCCCGCCGAGCGTCGAGACGTCGATCAGGCCGACGCAGCTACGCACGGCACTCACCTCGGCGCGGATCGCGGTGTCGCGATCCGACTTCTTGCCGTAGTAGGCCGGGCGCCACCACAAGCCGGCGGGCATCATCTGCGCGCCCAGCTCCAGGTGGCGGTGATGCATGGCGGTGCGGCGTTCGGGCTCGAACACGCGGCCGGCCATGTGACCGAACTTCTCCGGCGTGTAGGGCGGGCGCTGGGTTGTCACGCTCATGCGGTTCAGGCTCTCGCCGGTCTCGCGCGCCACGATGCGCACCGCCGCGACGGCGGAGTGCTTGCCCTGGCTCGGCCCCATGCCGACGGTCGAATAGCGCTTGAGCAGCTCGACATTGTCGAAGCCGTCGGCGATGCCGTTGATCAGGTCCTTGTATTTGAGGTCCTCGTCGAAATCGACGAAGTCCATGCCCTTGTCGTGCGGGAAGATCGGCCACGGATGCGTGACGCCATCGCAGCCCAGGTCGACCGGCGCCGGTGGCTCGGTACCGCTTGTGTGTCCGGCGTCGCGCGCCGCCAGCCAGCCGGCGCGCCGGCCGTCGGCCAATACCGCTTCGAGCGCATAGGCCTGGTTGACCGAGCCGGCCGCGAACACATGCGCCGGCACCGTGTCGGGCCGATACATGTGACTGCCGGTGTCGTAGGCGAACGTGGTGCCGGCGTGGTGCAGCAGGTGCGCCGCCGGTGAGTAGCCCACCGCCATAAGAATGAGATCGCACTCCAGCGTGCGCCCACCGTCGCCGAGCTTGCCGTCGCCGGCGACCGGCGCGGCGATGGCGCCGGTGATGCGGGCCTTGCCCGGCCCTGCGATCGCTTCCTTGATCGCGTGGCCGGCGATGATCTCGACTCCCGCGCGGCGCACGGCCTGGGTGAGGTCGGTGTTCGGGACGGCGGCGCGCAGGTCCACCATCGCCGCGATCGACAGGCCGGCATCGAGCATCTCCAGGGCGGCGCCGTAAGCGTCGTTGTTGGCGGCCAGGACGACGGCGCGGTTGCCCGGCTTCACGGCATAGAGTCGCAGCAGACGCTGTGCCGCCGAGGCGAACATCACGCCCGGCAGGTCGTTGTTGCGGAACACAGAGGGCTGCTCGATCGAGCCGGTCGCCACCACCACCGATTTGGCGCGCAGCTTGTAGAGGCGGTTGTCCTTGATCACCGGCAGCCAGTTGTCGGCGAACAGGCCGGTGCAGACCGCTTCGCTCAGCACGCGGATGTTGCGCCGGCCGGCGACCGCCGCTTCCAGTTCCGCGCGCGTCAGGGAACCGTGCGTGCCGTCGACATTGAACCGCGCATACCACAGCGAACCGCCCAGCTCCGCGCCCTCGTCCACCAGGACGACCTCCGCGGCGCTGTCGGCGGCCGACAGCGCCGCTGCCATGCCGGCCGGCCCGCCGCCGATCACCGCAACATCGGCGAACAGGTACTGCTTGTCGTAGTAGGAGTGATGGAAGTCGGCCGTGAGGTCGGCTTTGCCGAGACCGGCCATCGCCCGGATGATCGGCTCCCACGCCTTCCACGATGTCTTCTTCTCGTGGAAGCTCTTGTAGTAGAAGCCGACCGGCAGGAAGCGCTCGACCAGCTCGGTGAAGCGGCCCTTGTCGTCGTCGAAGCTGCCGACATAGTTCTGCCCCTCGACCTTGAGGCCGGGCTCGATGCGGCGCTTGTCGGCCAGGCAGTTGGGCTCGTCGCCGACCTGCACCAGCGTGTTGGCATCCTGCCCCGCCATGGTGAGTACGCTGCGCGGCCGGTGATACTTGAAGGAGCGCGAGATCATGGTCTGGCCGTTGGCCAGCAGCGCGCTCGCGATCGTGTCGCCGTCGAAGCCGTCGATCTGCTTGCCCTCGAAGGTGAAGCCGACCGGCTTGCTGCGGTCGATCCAGGCGCCGAACGGATGGGGGAGGCGGCTAGCCATCACATCTTCTCCGCTTTCGGGGCAAAGTTGACCCGGTCCTTGAACAATTCGCCGGCCGGATAGGTCTTCAGGATCTCGTCCGTCACCGTGTTGCGCTCCGCGATGAACCAGAAGGAGGTCGGCACATGGCACCACCATTCGCGCACCACGCCGGCCTCGTTGTTTTCCAGGAACAGCCAGTCGCCCCACGCGTGGTCGTCGAGCGACGCGGGGTCGGGCATCGGCTTCACTTCGCCGCCCCAGGCGAATTCGCTGATGTTGCGCGGGCCGTTGAGGGGGCAGTTCATGACTTTCATCGCATCCTCCTCAATGGCCGACCGAGGCCGCACCCTTTTCGCCGACCTGCGCATACTCGACGAAGCGGTCGAGGTAGAACGGCTTGATCAGCTCGTGCGGAGTATCGGTGGCGATGGTGTGCGCCATGGTCATGCCGCAGACCGGAGTCGCCTTGAAACCCCAGGTGCCCCAGCCGCTGTCGATGTAGTAATTCTTGACCGGAGTCGGGCCCATGATCGGCGAAAAGTCCGGCGTCATGTCTGCCATGCCGGCCCACTGGCGCAGGATCTTCACCTCGCCCAGCATCGGCAGCAGCTCCAGCATGTGACCGAGCAGCCCTTCCTTGAAGTCGAGGGTCGAGCGCGTGGAATAGAGGCCGTAGGGATCGGTCGACCCGCCCATCACCAGTTCGCCGCGCGAGGACTGCGAGACATAGACATGCAGCGAGCCCGACACGATGATCTGGTCCAGGAACGGCTTCAGCGGCACCGACACGCAGGCCTGCAGCGGAATGGTGCGGATCGGCAGCCGGAAGCCCGCCATCTTCGCGACCACTGATGTCGAGCCGGCGACCGCCTGCATCACCTTGTTGGCGTAGACCTTGCCGCGCGGCGTCTCGACACCCTTCACGGTACCGTTCTCGATGATGATGCTGGTGACGGGCGTCTGCTGATGGACCTCGGCGCCGAGAGCGGTGGCGCCACGCGCATAGCCCCACGCTACCGCGTCATGGCGCGCGATCGATCCCGGCGGGTGATAGAGCGCGCCCAGGATCGGGTAGCGCACATCGTCCGACATGTTGAGCGATGGGCACAGGCGATGGATCTCGTCCGGGAAGATCAGCTCGGAATCGACGCCGAGTTGCTTGTTCACCTCGGCGCGCCAGCGGCTGGTGCGCACCGCGGCATCGGTGTGCGCCAGCGTGAAATGGCCGCGCTCCGAATAGAGGATGTTGAAATCGAAATCCTGCGACAGGTCGCGATAGAGCTTCAGCGACTGCTCATAGAACCGCACGCCCTCGGGGGTCAGGTAGTTGGAGCGAATGATCGCGGTGTTGCGCGCGGTGTTGCCGCCGGCCAGATAGCCCTTTTCCAGGATGCAGACATCGGTGATGCCGTGGTCGCGCGCCAGGTAGTAGGCGCAGGCCAAAGCGTGTCCGCCGCCGCCGATGATGACGACGTCATACTTGGACTTCAGGTCCTTCTGCTTCGGGATGAAGCGCTGCGGCCGGTACTTCCTGCGGAAGCCGTAGGGCAGGAGCTTGTATGGAAACAACGCTGGAAGCATGAAGCATCACCCGACCGTTTGGCGCGGACCCAAAGCTAGCCAAGGCGCAATTCGCTCATGGCTCGCTTTCGACACTCATTGATCCGAAAGCGACAGATCGCCCCGGGCATGACGATTTTGCGTCTGTTCCGGTGAGGAATGAAAGTTTAATGATCTTAAAGTATAACGACTCGGCTCATAAGATCAGGGGATGAGCGGATGGACGTCGACCAAGCGCGGCCCATTTCGGCCGCAAGCCCGGATTTGCACGGCACCGCGCAGCTCCTGCGCCACTGCGTCAACCTGCTGAACCATGCCGGCGCTGCCGGCGATACCGCCAATCAATTGGTGGCGGAGGTGCAGAGCTGGGGCATCTCTCTCGACAAGTCGGTCGCCGCCAGCCGCGACGAGCCCGGTAATCTGAAGGGCGAGGCGGAGCTGGCGAAAGACCTGCGAGCCTAGGATTTCCAGGCCGACCGCAGGCGCGCCAGAAACGTCAGGCCGGTCCCACGACCGCTCCGTCTCTTCGGCGTGAAGAAATCCCCGATCGCCTCGATGCGCTTGGCATGGGCTTTCCTGCGGTAGAAATCATAGTCGATTGCGCCGTCCGGAAGACGGCGGATGCGCGGCCACTGGTCCACGGCTTCTCTCCATGTCGCCCAACGCATGCTTTGCGAGCCAGCGTTCGATCTCGCGAAGCTACTCAAGGGGTCTCAAAGTCCAGTCAAGTAACGGTCAAAGACTCGACAGTTCTGCCGGCGAGGAAGCGCGGCGCTGGCGGCCGGGCGCCCGGTTCGAGGCCTTCTGGTGGCCCGAAACGCTGAATAATCCTGACAGGAACTGTCAGGATGTCGCAAATCGCCGCTGGCTTTGGGAGGCCTCCTGCGCAATTCTGTCAGCATGTCGAAATCGGAACGATTGCTGGCCCTGCTGCAAGCCCTGCGCGCCTATCGCCGGCCGGTGAGCGCCGAGCGGCTGGCCGACGAACTCAACGTTTCCATCCGCACCATCTACCGCGACGTGGTCTCGCTGAACGCGCAGGGCGCGACCATCGAGGGCGAGGCCGGCATCGGCTATGTGCTGCGGCCGGGCTTCCTGCTGCCGCCGCTGATGTTCGACGACGAGGAGATCGAGGCGCTGGTGCTCGGCTCGCGCTGGGTCATGCAGCGCGGCGACAAGCCGCTGGCCAACGCGGCGCGCAATGCCTTGACCAAGATCGCCACCGTGCTGCCCGAGGATCTTAAGGAACGCGTGGAGCTGGCGGGCGTGGTGGTGGGAACCAGCCGCGAGGCGATGCCGGAGCCGATCGACCTGGCGCCGATCCGCGAGTCGATCCGCGAGGAGCGCAAGGTCAAGATCGCCTACAGCGACGAGAAAGGCCAGAAGTCGGAGCGCGTAATCTGGCCGATCGCGCTCGCGTTCTTCGATCGCGCGCGCGTAGTCGCCGCATGGTGCGAGATGCGCCAGGATTTCCGCCACTTCCGCGCCGACCGGATCGAAAAGGCCAAGCCGCTGAAGCAGCGCTATCCCAAGCGCCGCCGCGTCCTGCTCAAGGATTGGCGCATTACGCAGGGCATTCCCGAGCAATTCTAGCGTGCCTATAGTCGTCGCGATATTTTGAGCGAATTGCCGTCATGAAGATTCTGGTCACGGGAAGTTCCGGTCATCTCGGCGAGGCCCTGGTCCGCACGTTGCGGGAGCAGGCGCACGAGGTCGTCGCGCTCGACATCCTGGAAAGCGCATTCACCACTCATGTCGGCTCGATCTCGGACCGCGCCTGCGTCCGACATTGCATGGCGGGCGTCGAGGTCGTGCTGCATGCCGCCACCCTGCACAAGCCGCATGTCGCCACCCACGACCGGCAGGATTTCGTCGACACCAACGTCACCGGCACCCTCAACCTGCTGGAGGAAGCGGTGGCGGCCGGCGTCAAATCCTTCGTCTACACCAGCACGACCAGCGTGTTCGGCGCCGCGCTGGTGCCGCCCGTAGGCGCCCCGGCCGCCTGGGTGACCGAAGACGTGGCGCCGGTCCCGAAGAACATCTACGGCGTCACCAAGGCGGCGGCCGAGGATCTGTGCCAGCTGTTCCATCGTAACCAGCGCCTGCCCAGCATCGTGCTCCGGACTTCGCGCTTCTTTCCGGAGGAGGATGACGACCGGACCGTGCGCGATGCCTATGCCGACGACAACGCCAAGGCGAACGAGTATCTCCATCGCCGGGTCGACGTGGAAGACGTGGTGAGCGCCCATTTGCTGGCAGCACGGCAGGCACCATCGCTCGGATTCCGCCGCTACATCGTCAGCGCGACCACGCCGTTCTCGACCGACGATCTCGCCGACTTGAGGCGCGATGCGCCATCGATGGTCCACCGTCGCGTTCCACACTACGAAGCGGAGTATGCCCGCCGCCACTGGACGATGGTGCCGAGCATCGACCGCGTCTACGTCAATGCGCGGGCGCGCGCCGAGTTGGGCTGGCGGCCGCGTTACGACTTCGCGTTTGTGATCGAGCGCCTCGCCGCGGGTCAGGATTTCCGCAGCCCTCTTGCGCGCCTCGTCGGCGCCAAGGGCTACCATGCCGAGACGTTTGCCGAGGGGCCCTACCCAGTGGAGTGACAGGAGCCGGCCGATGACGACATCCGATTGCCCGATGTGCCGCGGCGCGGCTGCCGACGAGGAGCTTGAGCGGATCGAGGCCTGGCAGGACGCGCATTGGCGCCTCACGGTCAGCCTGTCGTCGGAAGTCGCGGGCTTCGCCTATCTCGAACCGAAGCGCCACATCCGCTACATCACAGAACTCGATGGGCCGGAAGCTGCCACCTTCGGGCCGGCCTTGGCCCGCAGCACCAACGTGCTGAAGGAAGCGACCGGCGCCGAAGTGGTCTACCTCTACATCTTCGGCGACGGCGTGCCGCACCTGCACGTCCACTTGGCGCCGCATCGCCCGGGCGATGCGCTCAATGACCAGATGATCCGGGGCGAGATCGTGGAGGAGAAGCTGCCGAACGGCATGACACGATTCTTCAGCAGCGAATTTCCCGCGCTGCCTCGCGATCAGCTCATGCAGATCGCCGACGAGGTTCGGGCCGGGATGTCGTCGCGCGCCGATTGAGGGAAGCAAGACGGCCCGTGGCAAAGCTGCCACCAATGCTCCTTGGTGGCATTGCGACAGCTTTCGGGAGGGACCTGCTGCCGCGATTGGTCGCTGGTTAGAGCGTGCTTTGCCACGGGCCGGCGGCTAGGCCTGCTGGCTGGCTTCGCCGCCATTCGAGAACTCAAACCGACGTCAAGGCCCGAAAGCCCCGCCGCGCCAGCCGAAGAACAGGCTGATGATGAACAGCACCAGGAAGATGAAGAACAACACCTGCGCGATGCTGGATGCGGTCGCCGCGATGCCGCCGAATCCGAAGATGCCGGCGACGATGGCGACGACCAGGAAAATCAAAGCCCAATACAACATCGTGGACCTCCGTCCCGGATCCCGCACGACGTCCGCCGTTTGCAGGCGATGGCGCGCGGCTTGTTGAATGAACGGATGCCCTAGGCAGAGAGTTCCATGCGGCCTATCTCGAAGCGCGCTTTTTGGCGGTCCCTCTGGCGGGCGGCGCGAGTTCTGCCTTGCTGTTGCGATAGCGCAACGGAATCGCAGCCTCGGCAGTGATGACCCGGAACGTCAGGCTTTCCTGCAGATAGAGCCGGACCTTGTCGGCGGTGTGATTGAGATAGCCGATGGAGAGGTCCTCTCCCACCGTGAGTTCGAAGTCGCCGCCGCGCACCGAGAGCACGATGGCGCCGTCGATTCCCGGCGTCCAGACGAGCGGACCATTGAGCAGCCGTTTCACATGGTCATAGACGCGATAGCCGCCGCCGGTCGTCGTCTCCGTCAGGCCGACATAGCAGCGCGGGCCAAGAGCAATGCCGTACGGTCCCCCGATTCCGAGATTGCGCAGCCGGCCCAACGCTTCGGCCACCACCTCGGGATAGCGCACATAGTCGTCCGTCAGATGCAGCGCGCTCTCAGAGGTCGCTTGGAGGATGCCGGCGATGCTGCCGGCTGCGAATCCGCGAAAGACCGCTTGGTTCTCGGCAATCGCAATATTCCGCGCCGCTTCCGTGACCGGCCGCAGATCCGGATCGCGCCCGCCGCGGGCAATGATGTCGAGCTCGGTGCGCGACAGTTCGAATGGCACGCGTAACTCGGTCAGGGTCTGGACACGCCGGCGCCGCGTCTCGACGCCCGGCCGCAGTTCACCCTCAGTAGGATCGGCGCGACCCAGATTGATGCTTGACGCCTGCCATCCATGAGGACCGGAGAAATCGACCAGTCGCCGTGCCGACAGGTTCATTTTCAGCGTCTGCTTGGCTTCCTCGTCGATTGCCTTCCATTCGTTGCCCGTGAGCGGGGCGAGCTGGCGAAGCAGATGGTTCATGGCGCCACCTCTTCGGCGCGCAGATCGCCGATGCCGAGGCACCCATCGCCAGAGCCGTCTGTGTCACCGTCTGCCGCGTCGTCGCCTCCGACGTCTGCTTCGGCCGCCATGATGTCTCCGTCCTTGAACAGATAGGTCCGGAGTTGCTCATCGAGCACCGGATCCTGGCGGCGCAGCCACTCCAGGACCATGGCAGCGTGCTCCTTTTCCTCATCGCGGTTGTGGCGAAGGACCTCCTTCAGGGTCTCGTCGGTCGCCGCGTCGATCCGCTGGTCGTACCAGTCGACTGCTTCCAGCTCTTCCATCAGCGAAACGGTCGCGCGATGGCGATCAATTGTCGCGGGGGATAGCTTCTCGGCGGGCTCGTGCAAAGATTCACTGGACATCGAAAACCCTCTAGGGGAACGGCGGGCTGTTCCCGCGGTGTTTCGCGCGGGTTGTAATGACTAAACGCCTGCCGATTGGACTGGTTCCGCCCAGGGAACGGCTTTTGATGCGACTTGTTTACCTTTGAGGCGCCGGGCGCACGGCCGTCCGGAAATCTCAGAGACACATTCTCCAACACAAATTAGCGGTGACACGCCATGGCTTTCACGCTTCCAAATCTACCCTACGATTACGATGCCCTCAGCCCGCACATGTCGGCGGACACGATCAAGTTTCACCACGACAAGCATCACAAGGCCTATGTCGACAAGCTGAACAAGGCGATCGAAGGAACGCCTTATGCACAGCTGTCGCTGGGCGAGATCATCCAGAAGAGCTGGCGCAAGGACGGCGAGGTGTTCAACAACGCCGGCCAGCACTGGAACCACTCCTTCTTCTGGCAGTGCCTGACGCCCGACGGCGGCGGACAGCCGAGCGGCGATCTGAAGCGCCAGATCGAGAAGGACTTCGGCGACCTCGCCGCCTTCCAGAAGGAATTCGCCGACAAGGCCGCGAAGCAGTTCGGCAGCGGCTGGGCCTGGCTGGTGCTGGATGGCGACAAGCTCGAGGTCATCACCACCGCCAACGCCGAGCTGCCGATGCTGCAGGGTCAGCAGGCGATCCTGACCTGCGACGTGTGGGAGCACGCCTACTATCTCGACTACCAGAACGAACGCCCGAAGTTCATCGACTCGTTCCTGAAGAAGCTGGCGAACTGGACGTTCGCGGCCGAGCGGTTCGAACTGCGCGGCGAAGGCGATCACCTGTCTGCGCGCGACTATCAGTCGGCGCAGCACGCGTTCGCGAAATCGGGCGCTGCCGAAAGCGGCGCGCGCAAAGCGGCCAACGCGCTCGACAGCGACGAAGGCGCTGAGCTCGAAGAAGCGCGGCGTCGCACCGGCAAGCGCGCGAGTCGATGAATGCGCGATGAATGCCGCGGCCACAATCTCGCCACATTGTGGTCGCGGCAGCGCATCTCATCTCGACTCACGTCGAGTTGATCAGGGAATCAAAAGCGCGATGAAGTCCGTTTTTTCAACAACGTAGTGCCTGTGCATGCGCTCCGATTCACGAACTCGTGGCTTCCCATCGCCGACGCAGGAACCAAGATTGGGCCGGCGTGTTCTTAGGGCACGCGACTGACAGGAACTGCGATGAGGAGATCCAGATGCGCGCGATGAAGATCATGTCGATTGCTGCCGTGCTCGCGATCGGTACCGGGTTGTCTGCTTGCGGTCACTCGCAGAGTGATCGCGCGTTGACCGGCGCGGGCCTTGGTGCGGGCGCCGGCGCGGTCGGTGGCGCGCTGGTCGGCCATCCGGTCGCCGGTGCGCTGGTAGGCGGCGCGGCCGGTGCGGCCACGGGTGCCTTGACCGACTCCGACGATATCAATCTCGGTAAGCCAATTTGGAAGTGGGACTAACACCTCACTCCCACATCTGACTTACCGGACCAGCGGCTGCCCGTTTCCCCTCGACGGGCAGCCGCTTTCTATTTGATCAATCCTCCCACGCTTCGCACCCGCAATACCTGACGCGCAACCTTTCGCGCGATTGGTCCTGGCAATTTTTCGACCAAAGTCGGTGCAGCGGCTCCCGATTCACCCTTGGAATCCTGAATATCCAGGCGTCACACTAGCCACACGTCGCCGCGCGGCTGCAACCCGCGGCACGGGTCGTTCGTATTGCTCAAAACAAAGCACGCCAACCTGGGAGGAAAACGATGAGCAAGCAGAAATCCAAGCGCCCGCAATCGACGGCGGACGCGCCATCCGGTCGTCGCCAGTTCCTGAAGCAGATCGGGACTGGCGCGGCCGTTGCCACCGCGGCGCTCGCCGCGCCGAATGTGGCGCGCGCGCAGGACAAGGTGACGCTGAAGTTCCAGAGCACCTGGCCGGCCAAGGACATCTTCAACGAGTACGCAGGCGACTACGTCGCAAAAGTTAACGAGATGGCGGGTGGCCGGCTCGAGCTTCAGCTGTTGGCCGCCGGCACGGTCGTCAAGGCGTTCGAACTCCAGCAGGCCGTCAATGACGGCATTCTCGATGGCGGCCACGGCGTTTGCGCCTACTGGTATGGCAAGA
>Ga0207675_100001502_pt1 | contig 23361 bp, 19 predicted proteins | sample KBSSwiS42_FD_184305 | JGI IMG/M metagenome (GOLD analysis project Ga0207675, IMG submission 184305) | Switchgrass rhizosphere microbial communities from Kellogg Biological Station, Michigan, USA - KBS Switchgrass S4-2 (SPAdes) (version 2) | ecosystem: Host-associated > Plants > Roots >...
CCGAGCGACTCCTGCACCTGCGTGAGCTGCGGACCGCCGCCGTGCACGAGCACGACGCGGATGCCGACCTGATGCAGGATCGCGACCTGCTCGATCAGCCCGCGCGTCGCGGCAGCATCGCCGAACACCCCGCCGCTCGCCTTGATGACGAACACTTTGCCCTTGTACATGCGAATGTAGGGCGCGGCGCCGCGCAGCGCGCGAATGGCAACCGAAGGATCGGAACGGAGCACTGTGTAGTTACCTCTTAGCCTCTGAGCAGTCTATACAACACGGCCATCTGCACGACCATGCGATTGAACGCTTCGTGCACCACGACGCTGCGTGGCCCGTCGAGCACTTCGTCTGCGACGGCAACATTACGACGCACGGGCAGGCAATGCATGAAGTGGCAGCCCGCGGCGGCGGTCTTGAACCAGCTGTCCTTCACGCACCAGTCGCCGAGATATTCGCGCAAGCGCGCGTCGGCCTCGTTATCGCCGTAGTGCTGCGGCGAGCCCCATTCTTTCGCATAGATCACGTGTGCGCCGCTGAGCGCTTCGGCGCGATCCGTCGTTTCGTGAACTGCGCCGCCTGACGCCTTCGCAGCCTGGCGCGCCTTCTCCATGATCTGTTCCGGTAGCGCAAAGCCGTCTGGACGCAGCACGACCACTTCCATACCGCGCATCGCAGCCATGTGCACAGTGGAGGAGGGGACTGCGAGCGGCAATGCGCGCGGATGATTGGTCCAGCTGAGCACGAACTTGCCGCGTTCCGGCACGCGCAGCTCGTCCAGCGTGTGCCAGTCGGCGAGCGCCTGGCACGGATGACTCATCGCGGATTCCATGTTGACCAGCGGCTTCTCGCACAGGTCCGCCATCATGCGAAAGCCGGTCTCGGCGAGATCCGCTGCCAGATTGCGGCCCTCGGCGAACATGCGAATGCCCATGGCGTCGCAATACGACGCGAGCACCGGCACCGCTTCGCGCACGTGCTCCGCAGCGGCGCCGTTCATGATTGCGCCCGAGCGCGTCTCCATCTGCCACGTGCCTTGGCCCGGCGTAATGACCACCGCAGTGCCGCCGAGCCGCATCACCGCGCTCTGAAAGGAAGCGAGCGTGCGCAGCGACGGATTGAGGAACAGCAGGCCCAGAACCTTGCCGGCAAGCGCCTGCGGCTGCGGATGCTGCTGCAGCCTCGCAGCTAGACCGAGGAGATCCTTGATCTGCTCGCGCGGGAAGTCGGCCAGGTCGAGGAAGCGGTTCATGATGCGATCTTCTTCAGTGCGTCGCGTAGTTGTTCCACATGCTCGCTGCCGAGGACGAACGGTGCGAGGATGCGCACGACGTTCGGATCGGCGCTGGTGCCGGTCAGGATGTCCTGCTTCAGCAGTTCCGCCTGCACATCTTTCGCCGGCCGCGACGTGCGCAGGCCGAGCAGCAGGCCCGCACCCTGGGTCGCGACCACCGGTCCGACGACGCATTCGCGGCGGATCTGCGCCGAGCGCTGTCGCACGTTCTCCAGCAGGTTTTCCGATTCGATGATATCGATGACGGTCTCGACGATGGTGCAAGCCATCGGCCCGCCGCCGAATGTGGTGCCGAGCGTGTCGGTCTTGAGATAGGACGCGACGTGATCCGCCATCAGCAGCGCCGATACCGGGAAGCCGGCGCCGAGCGCCTTGGCCGTCGTGATGATGTCGGGCGTAACACCGTACATGTTCGCCGCGAACGGGTAACCGGTGCGGCCGACGCCGCATTGCACTTCGTCGAAGATGAGGATCGAGCCGTTCTCGCTGCAGCGGAAACGCAGCGCCGCGAGAAAATCCTTCGGCATGTCGACCGCGCCGGCGACGCCTTGCACCGGCTCAACGATCACTGCGGCCGTTTTGTCGTCGATCAGCGTGCCGAGCTTGTCGAGGTCCGTCGGCTTGATGAACTTGACGTCGAACGGCGCGCGCGGAAAGCCGAACCACTTCTGCTGCGCGCCCCACGTGATTGCACCGGCCGCCGCCGTGCGTCCGTGAAAGCTGCCTTCGACCGCAACCACCTGCGTGCCGCCGGTCATCTTGAACGCGAGCTTCAGCGCGTTCTCGTTCGCTTCCGCGCCCGAGTTCACGAAGAAAATGGTGTCGAGGCCGAGGCCGCAAAACGCCGCGAGACGAGTTGCGGCGCGCCGGCGCACGTCGAGCGGCACGGCATTGCTCTGGAAGCATAGCGAGCGCGCCTGCTCCGAAAGCGCCTCGACCCAGCGAGGATGACCATAGCCCAGCGCGGCCACCGCATGACCGCCGTACAGATCGAGCACCTTGCGGCCACTCGGCGTGTGCAAATAAACGCCGCTCGCGTCGCGCACTTCGAGGTTGAACTGCGCGAAGACGGGTGCCAGGTGATCCGGCAACCCTTTGGTAATCGACACAACCTTTTCGGATGCCATGCTCATGTCCAACCCGTTGCGGGCGCAATCAGGCCCGTCGTCTCATCGAAACCGAACAGCCGGTTCAGCCATTGCATTGCGCCGCCCGCTGCGCCCTTCACCAGATTGTCGATGACGCACATCACCGCGATGGTCGAGCCGTTCGCCACGCCGCTGACGAAGGCGTAGTTGCTGCCGGCGACGTCCTTCACGTGCGGCATCTCGGCTGCCACTCGCACGAAGGGCCGCCCGCGATAGAACTCGCGCAGCGCCTCGAGCAACTCCGGCGTCTTGATCGGACGTTGCGCATGCCCTTGCACGGTGACGTGAATGCCGCGCGCGAACGGACCCGAGTGCGGCACGAAGTTGAACTCTGCCTGCGTGCCGCTGGCGGCCTGCGCGAGCGCCGTGATCTCCGGCGTGTGCCGATGCGAAAGCGGGTTGTACGCGTACAGATCGCTGTGACGCTGCGGATGATGAGTGCCAGGACCCGGCGTGCGGCCGGAGCCGGTGCTGCCGGTGACGCCCGCAGCGAACAGGCGAGGCTCAGTCAGCTGCAGTTTCAGCAGCGGCACGCTCGCGAGCAGCACGGCCGTCGCAAAGCATCCGGGATGCGCGACGTGTCGCGTCGTCAGCCGATCGAGATGCTCGGGCACGGCGCAGGTGAACTGCGCGATGCGGCCCGGTGCACCATGTGCGTGCTTGTAGACGGCTTCGTACGCGCCGGCCGTCGTGTAGCGAAAGTCGGCCGAGATATCGATCACCCGCGGTGCCGCACCCTTGGCTTCCGCCGCTGCAAGCAGGTCGTCGATCAGCTTCGCGGCGACGCCATGCGGCGCCGCCGAGAGAATCGCCGACTGCGGCAGCGACGCCGCGAGCTCCGTGATCGTCGCCAGGTCCGCGAACTTCAGCTCCGGATAGATCGGCGCCAGGTGCACGAACGACTTCGCGATCGGCTCGCCGGGCTGGCTGTCGGACAGCACGCCCTTGAGATCGAGCTGCGGATGCGCTGCGATCAGGCGCAGCAGGTCACCGGCCACGTAGCCGGTGCCGCCCAGGACGATGACGGGTGTCTTCTGCATTTCCTGTGGGTCAGACTTCAGTCTGACTCCTCGGTCTCCGGTTGCTTGGTCTTCAAGCCCAGCTTGTCGATGAGGCAGTCGCCGAGCTTCGCGCCGTCGGTGATCGCATTGAACGCGGGCACGTTGAACTGATCGCGAATGATGTTCACGCCGACCGCATTGTCCGTCGCCGGCCCCGTAACGACCGCGGGCTCGATGCCGAACTTCTCGCGCAGCAGCTTCACGCCGCCCCACGCCGCGACCGGGTCGTTCGCCGACAGCACGACGCACGAGAGCGCCTCCTTGATGTCGGGCGAGGACAGGATCGCCTCGACGCCGTACGCGCCGAGAATGCCGTCGCCGAGCTCGAACACGATCACGTCGGGCTCGCCCTGTGACATTTCACTGAGCAACGCGCGCGTGATTGCGGGGCCGGTCTTGGCAGTGGTGGTGACCACACCGAGATCCGTGAAGATCATGGTGCGATGGGCACCGGCGTCTTCCATCGCCAGGATGTCACGGCGCAGCGACACGCCCGTCGCCTTGAACGCATGCACGTTCAGGCCGCGATGACGCATGCGCGCGACGATCGCGCAGGCTGCCGCCGTCTTGCCGGCTTCCATGCACGTACCGGCGAGCGCGACGACCGGCACGCCTCGCGTATTCACTGTCGCGTTGTAGTCGAGGCGCTGATAACCGATTCGCGCGGGCACGCCGATGCGCTCGCCGAGATACGGGAATTGCAGCACCACGCCGATGACGCGCGCGTCGAACGGCCGGCCCTTTTCCGGATTCACCGAATCGACGATGCCGAGCACGCCGCCGATGTTCAGCACCTGGATCACGTCGCCTGTCTTCACCGACTCCGGCAGGTGGCCCGAATAGCCGAACAGCGCCTGGCGATGCCCGAGCGCGCCGACGATGACGTCGCCCTTGGCGAGCTTCGCCATGCGGCCGCTGGTCAGCTCCAGCGTGTTGTACGTGGACTTGTTGTTGAGGATCTCGACGACCAGCACGACGCCTTCCTCGCACGGGATGTCCGCGGTGGCGACGCGTAGCTCGTGGCCCAGGTTCAGCGCCTGGGTGATGGAAGCGATCTTGTCGACCAGTACCGTCTTCATGGTTGCAACCTGCGGAAACGCGACTACTGCGTTCATTGCTGCTTTCCTGCCCTCGCCCAGAACATTCCGGGCAAACCGACCATCTTGGAAAAACCGAGCGCATCGGCCGCGGTCCATTCGCCCGCCGCTTCGCCATACACGCCCTTCGATACCGTCATCAGCGAGAAGGGCGAGACGACTCCAGCGACGAAAGCGCTGCCGGGCCGATACTGCACGGTCACTTCGCCCGTCACGCGCGCCTGCGAAGCGCTGAACAACGCTTCGATGTCGCGACAGACGGGATCCAGGTGCTGGCCCTCGTGGACGAGATCGCCATAAGGGCCGGCCAGCATTTCCTTGATGCGCTGCTGACGACCGGTCATCACCAGCTTCTCGAGCTCGCGATGCGCGCTGATCAGCACTTCGGCGGCGGGCGCTTCGAACGCGACGCGGCCCTTCGTGCCGATGATCGTGTCGCCGAGGTGAATGCCGCGGCCGACGCCGTAACGCGCGCCGATCTCCTCGACATGCTCGATCAAACGCACCGGGTCGAGCCGCGCCCCATTCAGACTCACGGGCACGCCGCGCTCGAAGCCGATGGTGTGTGTCGTCGGCTCCTGCGGCTCGCTGAACGCGCTCTTCGAGAGCACCCAGGCGTGATCCGGGATGCTGCCGGTCGAAGTCAGCGTCTCTTTGCCGCCGATCGTCACGCCCCACAGCCCGCGATTCACGGAATAGGCGGCACCGTACGGCGGGATCGGGAGCTTGCGCTCTTCCAGGTATTTCAGCTGCTCGGGGCGCTTGAACGCGCGGTCGCGCACGGGCGCGAGGATCGTCAGCTCCGGCGCGAGCGTGCGCAGCGCGACTTCGAACCGCACTTGATCGTTGCCGGCGGCGGTGCAGCCGTGAGCCACGACCTTGGTGCCGAGCTTGCGTGCGTATTCGGCGATCGTCTGCGCCTGCATCACGCGCTCAGCGCCGACGCACAGCGGATACATCTGGCCGCGCTTCACGTTGCCCATGATCAGGAACTTGATCACCTGGTCGAAGTACGCCTGCTTGGCCTCGACCAGGATGTGATCCTGGGCGCCGAGCGCGCGAGCGCGCTGCTCCAGCACCTTGGCGGCCGGCGCGTCGATGCCGCCGGTGTCGACCGTGACCGTGATGATCGGGCGGTTGTACGTCGCGCTGAGCCACGGCACCAGGAACGACGTGTCCAGGCCGCCGGAGAAAGCAAGGAGAATCGGCTCGTCGCCGGCCGGCAGGGCTGCTTCGCTCATGGTCAGATTCCGAAGATGACGCGCAGGCGCTCGCGCAGCTTGCGCTGCTCGCGGCCGCCTTCAGTGGCGATGAATATGGTGTCGTCGCCGGAGATCGTGCCGACGACCTCCGACCAGCTCGAGTCGTCGATGGCGACCGCGACGCTCTGCGCCGTGCCGGTCGTGGTCTTGACGACCGTCAGCGACGGACCGGCGGTCCGCACTTCCATGACGAAGTTGGAAACCGCGGCGAACGGCGTGCCGGCTGCCGCGCCGGCGTCGCCGCCGGGCAGGATGTAGTGGTCGCCGGCCTTGGCGACGCCGAGCTCGCGCAGGTCGCGGCTGACGCTCGACTGCGTGGCGTCGAACCCCTGCTTGCGCAGGAGCTTCGCCAGCTCGTCCTGGTTGTGCACGGTCGACTCGCGGATGATCCGGAGGATCGCCGCGCGCCGCGCCACAGATTGATGAATCTCAGCTGCCACCTGATTGCACTCGGAGCGGTCTGCATAAAAACGCGCGCATGTTGCATAAATATGCAGACGCTGTCAAGGATTCATGCGGGCATTTTCCGCGCCCGCCACAGCCCGTCGGCCGCATATAGCGCCAGCGCCGTCCAGATCAGCACGAACCCCGCGACCCGCGGCCCCTTGAACGGCTCGCCGAACGCGAACACTGCCAGCATCAGCTGGATCGTAGGACCGATGTATTGCAGGAGTCCGACGGTCGAGTAAGGAATGCGCCGGGCGCCGAAGGCGAACAGCACCAGCGGCACCGCCGTGAGCGGGCCGCCGACCATCAGCAGCGCGTACAGGCCGACGCTGCCGTTCGTCATGACGCCGCTCCCGGCCAGCTCACACCAGATCAGATAGGACAGGGCGACCGGCGCCAGCAGCAGCGCCTCGCTGGCGAAACCGGCGAGCGCATCGACGCGGATGACCTTGCGCACGAAGCCATAGAGGCCGAACGAGAACGCCAGCATGAGCGAGATCCACGGCGGATGTCCGGCCGACCAGGTCAGCCAGCCGACGCCTGCTGTGGCGATCGCCACAGCAGTCCACTGTGCGGCATTGAGCCGTTCCGACAGGATCACGACGCCGAGCAGCACGTTGAACAGTGGATTGATGAAGTAGCCGAGACTCGTCTCCACGACGCGATGCGCGGCGATGCCGTAAACGTAGGTGATCCAGTTGGCGCTGATCAGCGTCGCACTCACGCAGAGCCGCCAGCGCGTCGTCGGGTCGCGCAGTGCGGCCCAAACCTGCCCTGTTTCCCCGCGCACGCGCAACCACAGGAAAGCGAGCACGCAGCCCCACACGATGCGATGCGCGGTGACCTGCAGAATCGGTACGGCCTGCAGCGCTTTCAGGTACAGCGGCAGCAGGCCCCAGATGAAGAACGCCGTGGCGGCAGCGGCGAGGCCGCGTGGATCGGTGCGTGTGGCGACAGGGGACGTCGGCTGCGACGCCGGAGCGGTGTCGTTCATAGGCAGGCAAGCTCGTCCTCTGGTCGAAAGCGGCCAAGGCCCTTTCGACGACGCCGTCAAAAGGCGCGACTTTTGCCGGCTGATCGCGGGCGCGAATGATACCCTTCTCGCATGTCTTCAGTGCTCGATCTTTCCCGCCGCCTGCTCGCGTTGTCGCAGACCGGGCTGCACTTCAGTGCCGAGGAATACGACCGCGAGCGGTATCGCGAGATCGGCGACATCGCGGCGAAGCTGCTCGAGCTGCAAGGCGCGAGCGCGGCGGCTGTCACCGGCGCCTGGTTCGTCGACACCGGTTACTCGACGCCCAAATGCGAGGTGCGCGGCGCGATCTTCCGCGACGACCGCGTGCTGCTGGTGCGGGAACGCGCGGACGGCAAATGGACAGTTCCGGGCGGCTGGGCCGACGTCAACGACTCGCCGAGCTCGGCGGTTCTCAAGGAGATCGAGCAGGAGTCCGGCTTCACCGCCCGCATCCTCAAGCTGGGGGCCGTCTACGATCGCAACAAGCACAACGCGCCGCCGTCGCTGTTCCATGCCTGGAAATTGTTCTTCGTCTGCGAGATCACCGGCGGCGAGGCGCGGACCAGTTATGAGACGACAGCCGTCGAGTTCTTTCCGCTCGACGGCCTGCCGGAGCTGTCGACCGGCCGCGCGACCGCCGAGCAGATCCGCCGCATGCATCAGCACCACCGGAATCTTCAGCTGCCGACCGAGTTCGATTGAGCATGTCCGAACAGAGCGACGTACCCGAGTGGTTCGCGCGGGCGATCGCCGCGCCTGTCGAATCCCGTTTCGTGGAAGTGGACGGCACGCCGATCCATTACTTGGCCTGGAACGCCGGCGATACCAGCAAGCCGCCGCTGCTGTTCGCGCACGGCTTCCGCGCGCACGCGCGCTGGTGGAGCTTCATCGCGCCGTTCTTCCTCAGCCGGTTCCGCATCCTCTCGATGGACTTCGCCGGCATGGGCGACAGCGGCAGCCGGCCCGAGTACACGCCGCTTGGTTTCGTCCGCGACATCACCGGCGTGCTCGACGATGCAGGTTGCGACAAGGCGACGCTGGTGGGGCACAGCTTCGGCGGCGGGCGCGTCGCGCGCGCCTGCGCCGAGTTTCCAGATCGTGTGTCGCGTGCGGTGATCATCGACAGTCACATGCGGCTGACGGATGAAAAGCGCTCGACGCGGCCGTTCGAGATCGGCCCGCGACGCGTGTACCCGACGCTCGAAGCGGCGCGCGCGCGGTTTCGCCTGGTGCCGCCGGAGAACCGCACGGCGCCGTATATCCTCGACTACGTGGCGCGCCACTCGCTCAAGGAAGTGGCAGGCGGCTGGACCTGGAAGTTCGACGCGGAGCTGATTCCGAAACACGACGACGCGAAGGCGACGGACATTCTGGCGAAGATCAAGGCGCCCGTGGCGTTCATCTACGGCGACGCGAGCGCGATCGTGTCGCGCAAGCACGCGTACGAGATCGTGCAGCATATTCCGAACGCTCGCGGACCGATCGCGATCCCGCAGTCGCATCACCATGTGTTGTTGGATCAGCCGCTGTCGCTGGTTTCTGCGCTGCGCGCGGTGTTGTACTGAGCTGTCTATCTCTCGGTGGCGTATTCGATGTCGGCGCTCGAGTTCTCGCCTGACTCCGTCTTGAACACCCACTTGTCGCTGATCGTGTAGCGCAGCTTCAGCGTGTTGAACGCTTCCGTCAGCGAGATGCCGTAGCTGACGAACAGGCGGGGCGACAGGAATTTGCCGAGCACCAGCGAGGTGTTCGCTTCGCCCGCGCTGTTCACAGTGCTTTCCACGCCCACTTCCTCGATGCCGATGCGCCGGCCCAGCTGCGATGCCAGGAAGCCGCCGCCCTGCACTGCGAGCTGATCGCGTGCCGCGCTGAAGCTCTTGGTTTCGGAGCCGGTGATCGAGTCCACCGACTTTCCCGTCAACAGGTACGACATGATCTGCGACTGCGGCATCGACGGATCCGAGAAGAAGGTCAGGCGCGGCTCCTGCAGCGTGCCGCGCACGTTGAGACCGACCTCGGTGGTCTCGATGCGGCGGCGTGCCTCGATGTCGAGGCCAGGGTCGTCGAGCGGCGAGGCGTCGAACAGCAGCCGGCCGCGATTGATGTCCAGCTTCTGACCGAAGGCTTCGTAGCGGCCATCGTCGACGCTCAGCTCGCCGCGGCCGATGGGCGCTTCGCCGGTGGTCGCCGTGGTGCCGACGCCGCCGACGATGCGGCCCTGCAGACCGAAGGCATCGACGCGCACGTCGTCGCCCATGTCGATGCGGACTTCGCTGTGCACTACGAAAAGGCCGGCGCGCTCTGCGGGATGCTCGCCGACATAGCGCGCATCGTCCGATAGCTTGACTGCACCGGTCAGCTTGGCGGGCTGAACGCGGGCGCTCGGAATCTTCACCTCGCCGGCGACGTCCATGCGCTTGCCATCGACTATGAAGTGCAGGTCCGGCGAAGCGACGACGCGATACTCGGGCAGATCGGCGACCAGGAGATTCTGCCCGCGGATGTTCAGCTCGCCTTTGGAGCTGCCGCCGCGCCACGCCAGGTGGCCGTCGGCTTCCAGCTGCCCGTCGCCGGCGCGCCCCTGGCCGCGAAAGCGCAGCCCGGTATTTTCCAGGTCCGCGACCACAGCCAGCTCCCGCATCGCCAGATTGACGCGATACGAATCGAACTCGCCGCGCGCCAGCTCGATGCGGCCGTTGAGCTCCGGCAGCGCCAGCGTCCCGCCGATCGTCGCATTCGCCGTGAGCAGGCCTGCTGCATGATCGATCTCCGGGAACAGCAGCGGCAGGATATTCGCGTCCGCGGCGCGCGCGCGCAGGTCGCCGGTCAACGGCAGGCTCAGGATGTCGTTGCGGCCGTCGCGCTGCAGCCGGGCGTTCGCATATAAGAAGGTGTCGGTGAACGCCTGGATACCGAACGACATCTCGATGCGCTGAGGCGTGGCGCTCGCGCCGAGACCACCGGTGCCTAGGTTGAGTGTCTCCGGCTCGGCGCCGGGCGGCCGGTAGATGATCGCGGCGTCGATGATGCGGGCGCCGGCCTCGCCTTGCCACGGCTGACCCGCTGCGCCGAACGCGTGCACCCGGCCCTCGATGCGTCCCGCGATCTCCGCCTCGGGGCCGCTCTGCGGCAGCACGGATGCGAGCGGAATTTCGTAACCCGATACTGTGCCCTGCCAAGCACCGTCGCGTTGCCACTTGCCTTCGGCACACATGCGGCCGGCGCCGATCACGAGACAGAAGTTGTCGAGCTGCGCCCGGTCACGCGATGCCATCGCCGTCGCCGGTTCCGGAATCTTCAGCTGTTGATTCGGTGCGCCGGTCGACAGCTCGGTCGTGGTGATGGTCGCGTTCCAGACTTCCTTGTCGTAGCGGCCCGAGATTTCCATTGCAGCGTGCGGCGCGCCCAGCTGCGGTCCAGGCGGAAAGCCGGTGACGTCGAGAGCAATGCGATGATCCGTCGCGACGCCGGTGCCGGTCACTTGCAGCCGATCGATGAGCGGACTGCCGCGCCCGAGCTGGCGAGCTTGCACGGTCAGCCGCGAAGGATTGTCGCGGGCGGCGTCCACATCCGCGTCGATCTCGAGCTGCCGCGCGACCCAGCCTGCGTAGCGCAGATTCTCGCCGTGCACCTGCGCGACCACGTGCGGAGACTTCAGCGCGCCGCTCGCGGTGCCCGTCGATTGAATCGAACCGGCAGCTTCGGGCAGCAACCGATCGAGCGCCGGTGCGTTGATCGACCACTTGGCTTCGATCGTGTCGCGCAAGGTGCCGTCGAGCGTGACGCGCGCGCCGCCGAACGCGAGATGGGCATCGCTGACCTGCCACGTCTTGCCGTCACGCTGTACCGTTCCGCGCGCACGCACCGGCTCGTTGCGCAGCGTCCCGCGCAGATTCGTGAGCGCGAGCCGGAAGCTCGCTCGCTTGTCGAATCCCTTGCCTGCCGCCTCGGCGCGCACGTCGATGCGCCCCGGGAATTCCTCGTTCAGCTCGACCGGATTGACGTCGTCGGCGCGTGCCGTGAGTTTCCAGGCACGCGGCTGTGCGAATTGCAGCTGCGCGCTGCCGGTGACGGCGCCGTCGAAAGCTTTCACGTCGTATTGCGTGACCGTGAGTTGCTCCTTGGAGAGGACGCCCTGCGCCGAGCCCTGCGCATGCGGAAGATTCGGGCCGTCGACCTGAGCGGTCGTCGTGAAGTCGTAGGGCATCGGCCCGCGCAGCGTTCCTTCGCCCGCCGTGCTGGTTACCACTGCCGCGCCGTGGAGCGGCCACTGCAGGTTTTGCCATTGAGCTGCGAGATCGAGCGTCGGCGAGTCGCCATCGAACACAACCGTGCCCTTCGTATGCACCTTGATGGGGCTGTCGTTGAGCGCGATGTCTGCGGACGCGAGGGTGAGCACGCGCTTGGCGAAGTTGCCGCTGGCCTCGACCGTCAGGTCCTTGCTGTCCAGCTCGGGGATGCCGACGTTGCCGGCAATGCCGATGCGATCCGGATTGGCTTGCACGTCCAACGAGATATTGCGCAGCGAGAACGGCGGCTTTGGCAGCCATGGATCGAGCGCGAAGGCTGCGGCGTCGACGTGGCCGGCGATGTTCCAGCGCTCGTCGGGTCGCGTGAGAACTGCCGTGGCACTCGCGCGCTGCGGTTGCTGCAGCTGTGCCGCGAACTCCAGGCGATCGAAGTCGCCTTTGGCTGTGCCGTCGAGCGCAAGCACGACACCGTCGCTCATCTTCAAGTGACCCGTCGCATTTCCCTCCATGCGGAATGGCTTGCCGGCGCGCAACGTGAGATCGCCGGCTGCGTCCAATGGCAGTGCATCGAGGCGCCCTTCGACGACGCGGCCCTGGAGAACACGTAGCGTTCGCGCCGTGATCGTCGCGCGCCCCTCGGCGCGGCCTGCTTCGATCACCATGCCGTTGGTGTGCTCGTAACGCACGTGGTTCAGCACGACTTTTTCTACATCGATGCGCAGGAACTGCGGCAGAAACCGCGGCGGCCGCGTGCTCGGCGGCATCACCGCGTCGCGCAGAGTCACGACGGCATCGCCCGCCGTGACCGACGAAGCTTGCAGCGTCTGCAGCAGTAATCCGCGCAGCTGAGTTTCTATGACGATGTCATGGACGACGATGTGCACGCGCGGATGATCGAGCTCGAACACCGCGACGCGCAGCGGGCCCGAGAGCGTTCCGGAAACACCGGTGATGTGTACGCCGGCTCGTTCCAGCCGCCAGAGTTGCCCGGCGACCAGCGCGAGGCCGGCCGGCGTGTAGAGCACGAAGCCGAGCAGGATGAAAGGCGCCAGGAGCAGCAGCAGAATGGCAGCGATGAGAAGGCGTCGCCGCATTCAGAATTGCGTCGAGATGTAGAGGTGGAACTTCGGGTCGCGGCCCGACTCCGACAACGGCTGTGCAACGTCGATGCCGAAGCTCGCTACCGCGATGTTGTAGCGCACGCCCAGGCCTACCGAGTACTCGAATTCCGGCGCCTTGAAGTCGTTGAACGCGTTGCCGATGTCGTAGAACGCCGCGATACCGAAGTTGCGCGGCAGGTCGCGCGTCACTTCGACCGTGCCGGTCGCCAGGTGCTTGCCACCGAGGGTGTCGCCGGTAACTTTGTCGCGCGGCGCCAGCTCGTTGAGGTCGAAGCCGCGCACGCTGCGGTCGCCACCGGCGAAGAAGCGTTGCGAGGCGGGCAGGTCGAGAATCTGTTCGTCCTGCGGGCGGTTCGATTCGACGCGGGTCACGCCCAGCTCGCCACGCAGGTCGAGATGCCAACGCTGCCAGAAATTGAAGACCCGCTCGCCCTGGAAGCGGAACTGCACGAACGAGGCGTCGGAGCCGAGCGTGGTCGGCGAGCCGCGCAGCTCGAAGTACATCCGGTACGGCCGCGGCTTGCCGCCGGTGATGTAGCTGGGCAGCGTCGCGTAGCTGATTCCCGGGAAGACGTAGAAGGCAGTGTTGCGCGTGCCGTCGCCTTCCGTCGTGGTCTCGTTCGACAAACGTACGAACAGCACGCGTTGCCAGCGGCCCTGCACCTGCGTCAGGCCGGTGCCAACTTCGTTACGCCGGCTGAGGGTGTCGCCGATCTCTTCCTCGACCAGGTCGCCGGTGAACTCGACCTTCTCCAGCGCGACGTCCATCACCGGGATGACGTAGCGCGCCGAGATCTCCTTGATGACGGCCGAGCCCAGCAGCTCCATCTTGAAGCGGTGGCCGTCGCGATTGACGCGGCGGTTGTCCCAGGTGAATTTGCCGCGCGCCTCCGTGTCGGTGCCGTAGCCCAGGCTCGTAGCGAAACGATGCCGGCGGTTCGGCTGGGCGGTGATCGTCACCGGAACCGTGAGCGCCTCGCGATCGGCGGTGCCGCTTTCGATGCTCACCTGCGAAAAATACTGACTGTCGTCGAGCGTGTACTGCGTGCGCAGCAACGAGTCGAGCGTGTATGGATCGCCCTGTTGCATGCGCAGCAGGCGGCGCATCGGCTCGTCCTTGATCACATCCTGCGCGATCTTGATCTCGCCGTAGCTGTAGCGCTTGCCGGTCTCGACTTCGATCGTCGCCGTCGCCCGTCGCTCCTGGCGGTCGATGATCAGCTCGTTCTTGGTCAAACGCGCATCGAGATAGCCTTCATTCTTCGCTGCGCGCAGCAAAGTTCCTTTCACGCGCTCATACGTGCCGTGGTTGAGCCGCGTTCCGGCCTTGAGGTCATGCGCTTCGATGATTTCGCGGACCTCACGCTCATTCGCACCCGGACCTGTCGCCGTGACGCTGACTTCCGACAGACGCACGGGTCGCCCTGGCGTCACGTGAATCGTAACGCGCCACTTGTCGCCCTCGTGCGAGGCCTCGTACGTCACTTGCGGCTCGTAGTAGCCGAGCGGCTCGAGCGCGGCGCGCGTCTCGGAGACGATGCGCCGTTGCAGGCGCGACATCGTTTCCGGCGTGAGGTCGTTGCGCTCGGCGTAACGCGTCAGGCTGAGGAATGCCCGGATGTTGGTCTGGATCGCTTCGGTCGCTTCCGGAATGACGATCTCGATGCTGGCGTGCGCTGCCGCGAGCGGCAGCAGCGCCAGCAACGTGGCCACGGCGCGGGTGAAGCGGCGGGCGGAGATTCGGGACATGGTGAGCGACCCCGTCTCCTGGCGCGCTATTCCGGCGAAGAATCGAAGGAGGGGTCGGTCGCGGCCGCCGTCCCGGGATCGTTCGCTTCGAGCCAGACCTCCGGGACTTCGACGCTCTTGAACTCGAAGCGCGACGTGCCGCTCTGCACGCCGGAGGCGTCGAAGCGGCGTTCCTGCAGCTCCGTGCGGCCGTTGCGCTCCACGAACAGCACGGTGGAGCAGCGTGTGCCGTAGCGCTCGTTGACGATGAACGGTGCGGAGACCACACGCTCCCAGTCGGGCGGCAGGCCGGTCGAAGGCAAATGATCGTCCAGTGCCGGCTCGCGGTCCGCCAGCATCGCGAACAGGTCATCCGGCGCGACGTCGGCGCCGGTCAGCAGCTCTTCGAAGCGCTTGCGCGTGCGCGCCAGCTTCGGCCACGGCGTATCGAGCAAGTGGTTGCTCAGGCCGTAGACGCCGGGCGCGAGGGCAGCTGGACCGTTCGGCCCGCGGTTGGAAGAGTAGTAGAGCGCGCGGGCGCCGCCGACCAGCAGGTTGAAGCCGGAGTAGCGCGGCGCGGCGCCGCGCAGGTCGTCGAGGAATTCCTTCGGCGACGTCGCGCCCGTGAGGAATCGCGGCACCAGCTGCCCGCGCGAGGGCGCGCCCTCCACGGGAGCCTGCAGGTCGCGATAGTTGGTGACGACGCCGAACCGCCCGGAGCGCGCCACGCCGAGCCAGGTGCCGCCCGCCTTGAGATCGCGACCGCCGAGGATGCGCGGATCGTCCTGCCACCAGCCGAGCGGCGCGGCGGGACGTTCGTGAAACTCATCGCGATTGCCGGCGAGGATCAGCCGATAGCGCGGGTGGTGTTTCCAGGCGAGAACGAGCAGGCACATGGGGGTGATTGTAGAGCACACCGTTAGTAGTGAGATGCACTCTGCGGACTGAACGAGGACTGAAGAAAGGCTTCGTCACCTTCTTGGCGCCTGCCACATCTTCACACCCGGCTCGGCCCGCAGCGGTCGCTCGGCCCCGCTGTCATACCAGTCCTCGATCAGCCGGAACGAGATCGAATGCGTCGTCGGCAATGCGATCTCGCCGGCCGCGAGCTGTGCGCGGGTGAACCAGCGGGCGTCCTCCAGCTCTTCGTCGCTCAGGTCGATGTCCGTCAGGCGGGCGCGGGCGGTGAAGCCGAGCATCAGCGACGACGGGAACGGCCACGGTTGCGAGGAGTGATACTCGACTTCGTCGACGATCACGCCGGTTTCCTCGCGGACCTCGCGCGCGACTGCGTCCTCGAGGCTTTCCCCGGGCTCGACGAAGCCGGCGACGGTCGAATACCGACCGGGCGGCCAGGCCGCCTGGCGTCCGAGCAGCGCGCGCTCGCCGTCCGTGACCAGCACGATCACGGCCGGATCGAGTCTCGGGAATTGCTGGTGCGCGCAAGTCGGGTTGGAGCACTGCATGACGTGACCGCCCTGCACAGCGTTCATGGGTAAGCTGCAGCGTCCGCAGTAACGATTGTGCTCGCGCCAGTGGACCATCGCTCGCGCGTACGCGAGCAGGGCCGCCTCTTCCACAGACAACTCGCCGGCGATCAACCGCAGGTCATGCAGTTCCGCGCCGCTGGCGAGTGCCGGCGGCGCCTCGCCCGCCACTGCGACCGCGAACACGACGCGCTCGTGAAACTCGCCGAGCAGGATGAAGCCGCTCGTGTCGAGTCCCGCGAGCGCCTGGGTGCCGTTCGCGAAATAGGCCGATGCTCGTCCGTCGGACGAAGTCACGACGGCGCTGCGCGCGTGCCAGACCGGCACGAACAAGGTCGCGGGATCCTCGAGCGCCGCGCGCAGGCGCTCCTCGTCCTTGCGCCAGTGCGCGACGCGTGCGAGATACGGTCCGGCGAGTACGTTGGGATGAGAGCGCGGCAACGCCATGCGCGCAATTGTATCAGCGTCGTTCCGTGCCCGTTCCCTTCAACGCGCAGACCGGGCACGCGCGGCGACACACGTTGACGCGATCCCGCAGGTACTGACTGTCGCAATGTCGGCAGCGAACCGCGTGCAGGTCCGCGTTACGCGTCAGCAGCTGCAGGAGAAACCATGCGTGCTCGAACGAGATGTCGCCGTTGCGCAGCAGCTGGCGATGCGTCTCGTAGGCGTCGCAGAACAGGCGGCCGAATTCGATCGACCCGGCCTGGATCATTCCGAGCTGCGCGTTCGATTGCGCGCGCCACAGCCCGAAGGCGGCGAACACGCTGGCAAGCGTCGACGATTCGAGTTGCGCGCGTGCGTTGCGCACGAAGAACCCGACCTGTCGCGGCGATTTGCCGCGACGCCGGCGCACGGGCGCGCTCGGCATGTGGCTCGCGTACGTTTTGTAGAGACGGCGGATGCGATCGTCGGTCAACCCGGTGCACGAGCGGATCGTGCAGGTGCGGGCTTCGTGGCGGATCATGCGCAGCGCGAGATCGTGACGCTGGCGCTCGTGGAAGTAGCGCTCGTTACTGATGTGCATGGAGGTCCCTCCCTGTGCAGCGCTCCTTCACGCGTAGTGTGCACCTGATTGACGAGGGGGTGAAGCCAATGTTTAATCGCGGCCCGATTTACGTCATGCAAGGAAGCATCGATGTCACTCACCGTCACGGAAGAGTTGCCGGGCGCCAGTGCGCCGGTCTTGAGCGCCGCAGTGCTGGCGCGCATTCACGAGCTCAATCTCGATTACATCGAGCTGCTGGCCGCCGAGCACAACGCCGGAGATGCAAGCGATGGTCAGCTGCAGCACTTGCCTTGCAGGTTGCACGCAGCAATCGCAGAGCTTCCGTCGAGTGCGCGCTCGGCATTGGCAACGTTGCCGTACACGCTCTACTCGCTCGGCTTCGAAGACGAGAAGCTCTGGCGCTCGCTAGCGGAGCCCTCTGCCTTGGCTGCATCGCTGTCGATGACTGAGCGCTACGCGCAGCTGCACAGCGCGTCGCCGCAAGCGTCGCTGTGCGAAGTCGCGCTGCTGTACGCGTGGCATGTGACGACATGGAGTCCGCTCGCCGCGCGCCTCATCTACGCCATGCCAGAGGCTGTCGCAGGGCGGTTGGCGGCTGCGCCGCCGTGGTACGTCAGACGTCTCGCCGTGCATCACGCGTCGCTGATGTTGCCGCGCTGGCCGACGAACCCCGGTTTCTGGCCCGACCTCGTCCGCTTCGCGAGTGCTGGCGATCAACAGCGGCTCGCGACAGCCAAGGTTCTCGGCAGTCAGCTGATTGCAGCAGAGTTGCAGGGATCGGCAGTGCAGTCGCCGCGACTGCGAGCGCGCTATCGAGGATGACGGTTGCGCAGCGAGCTGCCGCGCGCGACGGCATCGCTGCCGAACTTCGCGCGGATATCGTCGAGAGCGCTATCCAGGTGCTCGTTACGGCTGGCTTCAGGCGCCGTGAACAGCTCGAGCTGCGGCGTGCTCGTCAGGTCCCTCGCGCCGACACCTAGCAGACGCACTGCGGCGCGCGGTTGCTCGCGCAGCCATTCGTCGAGGAGCTTCGTCGCTGCTTCAAGCAGCGGCCGCGTCTGCTGAGTCGCGGGCCGGATCGAGCACTGACGCGTGTACGTCTTGAAGTCCTTGCGGCGGATTTTCACGACGACGGTTTCGGCCAACCACTCTTGCGAGCGCAGGCGCGCGGCTGTGCGATCGGCCAGTCGCGCAAGCTCGGCGTGCAGCTGGCCGCGGTCGCTGATGTCCGTGTCGAACGTCTCTTCGGAAGAGATCTGCTTCTCGTCCCAGTCGGCGATCACCGGCCGCTCATCGATACCGGCCGCGCGCGCTTTGACCTCCGCCACATAGCGGCCGAATACCGGCCGCAGCACCGCATCGCTCGCGAGCCGCAAGTCACGCAACGTCCGGATGCCGATCCGCTCCAGATGCGGCGCCGTCTTCTTGCCGATGCCATGAAGCTTGCTGATCGGCAGCGGATCGAGCAGCGCCGTGACTTCGTCCTCGCGTACGACGACGAGTCCATCGGGCTTGCGCAGGTCCGAGGCGATCTTTGCCACCAGCCGGTTCGGTGCCACACCGACCGATGCGGTCACACCGGTGCGCGCGAAAATCTTCTTCTTGATCGCCACCGCTATCGTCGCCGCGTCGCCGAGCGCAGCCTGGCTTTCGGTCACGTCGAGGAATGCTTCGTCGAGCGACAGGCCCTGCACGAGCGGCGTGTACTCGTGGAAGACGCCGAACACCGTGCGTGAGACTTCCTTGTAGCGGTCGAATCGCGGTCGCACGCAGATTGCATGCGGGCAGCGGCGCAGCGCTTCGGTCATCGGCATCGCGGAATGCACGCCGTACTTGCGCACTTCGTAGCTGGCTGCGGCGACGACACCGCGCCCGCCGGTGCCGCCGACGATCAACGGCTTGCCGCGCAGCTCGGGATTGTCGAGTGCTTCAACGGACGCGTAGAACGCGTCCATGTCGACGTGGAGGATCGCCCTCACGCGTTGCTGACGCGCGCCGGGCGCACGTCGAGCTGCTGCTCACCTGCGGCCATCTCCTCCGTCGTGAAGTCGTCGACGTGGATGAGCTCCATGACGCGACGATCGTAGTCGCGCAGCATTGCAGCTTCGGTTTCGGTGAGGATGCCGGCAGCGAGCGCTTGCTGGACCTGGCCGGGCATGTCGAGCGCGGTGACGCGGCCGGTCTTCACGCCCTCGACGCGCACGCGTTTCTCGAGCGGCTCTGCCGCATCGGCGAGCACCAGCGCTTCCTGCAGCATGCCGAGCGGATTGCCGGGCTCGATCGTGCGATACACACCGTTGGTCAGACGATCGCGCGGCATGCTCGTGTGCAGCATCTGTTCGACGATGTCCAGCCCGAGCCGGTCCGACGCCGCGTGATAGGTCTGGCCGCGCGGGAAGATGAAGAAGCGCATGAACCCTGCGAGGAAACGGTTCGGGAAATTGCGCAGGAAGCTGTGCAGCTGTTCCTGGGCCTTGTACAGCAGCGTGCGGCACGCCCACTCGACCAATGGCAGATCTTCCTCGGGTCGGCCCTGGTTCTCGTAGTGCTTGAGCACCATCGATGCCAGATACATGCACGACAGCACGTCGCCGAGGCGCGCCGACAGGCTCTCCTTCTTCTTCAGATAGCCGCCGAGCGTGAGCATCGCGACGTCGGTGGCGAACGCGAACGATGCGCTGAAACGATTGATGTGCTGATAGAAGCGCTCGGTCGAGCCGGTGGCCGGGACGTGCGAGAAGCGGGCCAGCGTCAATGCCATCACCAGCGAGCGCACGGCATTGCTGATCGTGAAGCCGATGTGACCGAACAGCGCGACGTCGAATTCGCGCAGGGCCTTGCGCTTGTCCTTCTCGCGCGCGGCATTCATCTCGCGCAGGACGAACGGATGGCAGCGAATCGCGCCCTGGCCGAAGATGATCAGGCTGCGCGTCAGCATGTTCGCGCCTTCCACCGTGATCGCGACCGGCACCAGATCGTAGCCGCGCGCCAGGTAGTTGCGTGGGCCGAGCATGATGCCCTTGCCGCCGTGGACATCCATCGCGTCGTTGGCGACCGAGCGGCCGTATTCGGTGAGGTGATACTTCAGCATCGCCGATGGCACGGATGGTTTCTCGCCGCCGTCGATCGCGCCGGCGGTGACGGAGCGCGCCGCGTCCATGATGTACGTGGTGCCAGTCATGCGGGCGATCGCTTCTGCGACGCCTTCGAACTGACCGACCGGAACGTTGAACTGACGGCGGATGCGTGCGTATGCGCCGGTTGCGAACACAGCCGCCTTCGACGCACCGGTCGCGCTCGACGGCAGCGAGATGCAACGGCCCACCGACAGCTGCTCGACGAGCATCCGCCAGCCCTGGCCGGCCATCTTCACGCCGCCGATCAGGAAATCGAGCGGCACGAACACGTCTTTGCCCTGGATCGGCCCGTTCTGGAACGGTGCGTTCAGCGGGAAGTGCCGGCGACCGATCGTGATGCCCGGCGTGTGACGCGGAATGAGCGCGCAGGTGATGCCGTAGTCAGTGCGCTCGTCGCCGAGCAGGCGATCCGGATCGAACAGCTTGAAGGCCAGGCCGATCACGGTCGCGACCGGCGCCAGCGTGATGTAGCGCTTCGAGAAGTTCAGCCGCACGCCGAGGACCTCGCGGCCCTCGTACATACCCTTGCACACGATGCCGGTATCGGGAATCGATGCCGCATCGGAGCCGGCACGCGGGCCGGTGAGCCCGAAGCATGGAATCTCTTCGCCGCGAGCGAGGCGCGGCAGGTAGTAGTTGCGCTGCTCGTCGGTGCCGTAGTGAAGCAGCAGCTCACCGGGGCCGAGCGAATTCGGCACGGCGACGGTCGATGCGACGACGCCGGAGCGGCTGGAGAGCTTCACCAGCACGCACGAGTGTGCGTAAGCAGAGAATTCGAGGCCGCCGTACTTCTTCGGGATGATCATCGCGAAGAAGCCCTTGCTCTTGATGTAGTCCCATAGATGCGGCGGGAGATCGGCACGCCGGTGCGTGATGTCCCAGTCGTCGATCATCCGGCACAGCTCTTCGCACGGTCCGTCGATGAATGCCTGCTCTTCCGGGGTCAGTCGCGGCGGCGTCGCAGACAGCAGCTTGTCCCAATCGGGACCGCCGGTGAACAGCTCGCCGTCCCACCACACCGTGCCGGCTTCGAGCGCATCTTTCTCCGTCTGCGACATCGACGGCAGCATGCGGCGGTAGGTGCGCAGGAAGGGACGGCTGATGAAGCGCAGGCGGAACGCGTCGATGTTGAGGAGCACTAGCACGGCGAGCACTGCGACGAGTAGCAGCGTGGAAATCGGCGCAGCGGTGGTGAACGCGTAGATCAGCAGCGCTCCGCCGTAAGCGAGCGTCGCAGTGAGGAGGCTGACGCGCTGGTAAGCGAGCACCAGCGCACCGATCAGGAAAACGAAGAACCAGATGATGCCGGTCATGGGCTGACACTAGCTCGCGACCGTGACGGCAGCAAGCGTAGGAACCGGCCTGACATCCTCAAATCAGTTCTTTGACGCCGTCGCGCTCTTCGAGCAGTTCCTTGAGCGTGGCGTCCATGCGCTGGCGGCTGAACTCGTTGACCGCGAGGCCCTGCACGATCTGGTATTCGCCGTTACGGCAGGTCACGGGATAGCCGTAAATCACGCCCGCGGGAATGCCGTAGCTGCCGTCGGACGGCACGGCCATGCTGACCAAGTCGCCGTCCGGCGTGCCTTTCACCCAATCGCGCACGTGATCGATCGCGGCCGATGCGGCGGAGGCGGCAGACGACTGGCCGCGTGCCTTGATGATCGCCGCGCCACGCTGCTGGACCGTCGGAATATATGTTTCCGCATACCACTTGTGATCGACCAGCGACATCGCCGGCTTGCCGTCGACGAGCGCGTGATGCAGATCCGGATACTGGGTCGCGGAGTGGTTGCCCCAGATGATCGGCTTGCGGATGCGCGTGATGTGCGTGCCGGTCTTTTCCGCGAGCTGCGCCAGCGCGCGGTTGTGATCGAGGCGGACCATCGCGGTGAAATTGCGCTGGTTCAGCCCGGGCGCGTTGCGCTGGGCGATCAGTGCATTCGTGTTCGCAGGATTGCCGACGACCAGCACGCGCACATCGCGCTTCGCGACTGCATCGAGCGCCTTGCCCTGCACCGAGAAGATCTGCGCGTTGGCCAGCAGCAGATCCTTGCGCTCCATGCCCGGGCCGCGCGGGCGCGCGCCGACGAGCAGCGCGACCTCGCAGTCCTTGAATGCGATTTTGGGATCGTCGCTCGCGACGATCTTATTGAGCGTGCCGAATGCGCAGTCATTGAGCTCCATCACCACGCCCTGCAGCGCCGGCAGCGCCGGCGTGATCTCGAGCAGATGCAGGTTGATCGGCTGATCGGCGCCGAGCATCTGGCCGGAAGCAACACGGAAGGCGAGGGCGTAACCGATCTGGCCGGCGGCGCCGGTGATCGCGACGTTGACGGGACTCTTCATGGAGCGCGCTCTGCTTGGAAGGCGAAAGGGGCGCGAATTCTAACAAGGTGAGCGCAGCGCCCGGGCCGGGCCGCGGCGCCAAACCGCCCCTCGACAAACTTTTTTCAGAAACCCCTTGCCTTCGATCTAGTGTTGTAGTTAACTACAACACCATAGAGCTACACCACTTCACAGAGCAGATCAGAGTCGAGTTGCACAGAGGAGTTAAGGCCATGAATACGCGAGCAAAATTGACGGTCGTTACGCTGTTTTCAGTGTTTGCGCTGGCCTCCAACCCGGCCCGCGCCGACGTGCTGGGCTTCTCGGCCGCGCTTCCGAGCGTCGGCTCGGTGACGGCGGAGATCGGCAAGATGGTTGCCGCCGACGTGACCGCCTATCTGCGCAATGCGCTCCTCGCGCCCCGCGTGACGCGCAAGCATCAGTCGCCGACGGTTACGGTCTCCCAGATCGACACGGCCACGATCGAGACGGTCACGGTGGTCGCCAGCCGGCTGGCACCCACGATCGAGACGGTCACTGTCGTCGCCAGCCGGTTGCCGGCCCTGTCGAGCGAGTCGCTCGCGCAGGTCAGCACGCCGACGCGGCTGTGAGCTCACACCATGTCGGGCGGCGATGAGGAAGGGGCTGAGGGGTGGTCTGGTACAGTAAACCAGAGTCACACCTCTCAACCCTCCGACTTAGATAGAGGCTTCTTGGACTCCACCATGGATCGCGATTTCAACGACAGTCAGCCGATTTACCGGCAGCTGCGCGATCGCGTGGTCGCGATGATCCTGGACGGTGTGCTCAACGAAGGCGATCCGCTGCCGTCGGTGCGCAACGTCGCAGCCGAGTACCGGGTCAATCCGTTGACCGTGCTCAAAGGTTATCAGCAACTCGTCGACGAGCAGCTCGTCGAGAAGAAACGGGGTCGGGGCATGTTCATCAACAGCGGTGCGCGCAACTTGCTGCTCCAGGGCGAG
>Ga0207675_100001504_pt1 | contig 23354 bp, 17 predicted proteins | sample KBSSwiS42_FD_184305 | JGI IMG/M metagenome (GOLD analysis project Ga0207675, IMG submission 184305) | Switchgrass rhizosphere microbial communities from Kellogg Biological Station, Michigan, USA - KBS Switchgrass S4-2 (SPAdes) (version 2) | ecosystem: Host-associated > Plants > Roots >...
TCCACACACGATCGGCACCGATCAGGCACATCGAGTCGAGCGTGTGCCCGGGCGTGTGCATCACCTTCAGGCGCAGGTTGCCGATGCGCAGCAGGTCGCCGTCGTCCACCGCGATATCGACGCCGGGCGCGGGGCTGGCGCGGTGCATCACGTACGACGCGTGCAGCCGCTCGGCCATCTGACGCGAGGCCGAGAAGTGATCGGCATGCGTGTGCGTGTCGATCACGTAGCGCACGTGCAGCCCGTGGCGGGCCGCCAGACCGACGTAGCGATCGATCTGGCTGGCCTCAGGGTCGATCAGCGCCGCCGCGTAAGTGTCGGGGCAGCCCACCAGGTACGACTGGCAGCCGCCAGTGGCGACCTGCTCGAAGATCACGACGGCTGCTTGGTGGTGCGCAGGTACGGCTTGATCGTCTTGTAGCCGGGGAACAGCTTCTTGGCCTCGTCGTCGGACACCGAGCCCGCGATGATGACGTCTTCGCCCTGCTTCCAGTTCACCGGCGTGGCGACGCGATGCTTCTGCGTCAGCTGCATCGAGTCGAGCACGCGCAGGATTTCGTCGAAGTTGCGCCCGGTGGTCATCGGGTAGGTCAGCATCAGCTTGATCTTCTTGTCGGGCCCGATCACGAACACCGAGCGCACGGTGGCATTGGTGGCGGCGGTGCGGCCTTCCGAGGTGCCGGGCTCCTCGGCCGGAAGCATGTTGTACAGCTTGGCCACCTTGAGATCGGAGTCGCCGATCATCGGGTACTTGGGCATATGGCCCTGCGTCTCCTCGATGTCCTTGGCCCATTTGTGGTGGGCATCCACCGGGTCGACCGACAGGCCGATCAGCTTGGCGTTGCGCTTCTTGAACTCGGGCTCGATGCGCGCCATGTAGCCGAGCTCGGTGGTGCACACCGGCGTGAAATCCTTCGGGTGCGAGAACAGGATCGCCCAGCTGTCGCCGATCCATTCATGGAAGCGGATCGTGCCCTGGGTGGTTTGCGCCGTGAAGTCGGGCGCCAGATCGTTGATGCGCAATGACATGGGACCTCCTGAGAAAGTGGTGCTGCAGGCCTTGCATGTGCGGGGCGCCGCGGAGCCGCGGCGGCTGCGGCGCGACCGCTCCCCTTCGGGGCCTGCGCGCCGCGCCGATTATGAGCGTCTCGCGAAATCCTGCGAGGTGCCCCTAGGCATTGACAGGCGCCGCAGCAGCGGCCCCGCGCCGCACGTCGATCGGGCGCATCGCCAGCCAGCCGATCACGAAGAAGACGCCGGTGGAGACGATCGCGAGCCGGTGGTTGCCTGCAGTGAGCCAGGTCACCGCGCCGTAGGTGAGCGGGCCGACGATCGACGCCAGGCTGGTGGCGAAGGTCCACAACCCGAAGTACTCGGCCAACCGATCGCGCGGCGCGAACACGCCCACCATCGCGCGCCCGGCCGACTGGCTCGAGCCCATGCACAGCCCTGCCACCACCGCGGCGACCCAGAACAGCGCGGCGCTGGTCGCCGCGTAGGCCAGCACCGTCATCACCACCCAGCCCAGCAGCGTGGCACCGAGCGCCTGCTTGTGGCCGATGCGATCCTGGTAGTAGCCGAACGCGAAGGCGCCGAGCGCAGCGGCGATGTTGACCAGGAACACCAGCAGCATGGTCTCGGTCTGCTTGAAGCCGAGCACCTGCTCGGCATACACCGCGGCCAGCGCAATCACCACCGCGATGCCGGCCTGGTAGAAGAAGCCGCACACCATCAGCCAGACGAAATCGGTGTAGCGGCGTGCCTGCTGCCAGGTCTGCCGCAGGCGCGCCATCGAGGCCGCGAAGCCGGCTCCGCTCGCGGCAGCCAGCTGCGGCTGCGCACGCTCCTTCAGCAGCGCAAAGGTGGCGAGCGACGCGGCCGCGTAGACCAGCGCGGTGATTGCCATCGTGACCGGCACGAAAGCGCTCGCCTTGGCACCGTGCTGTTGCGCGGTGAGCACGTAGGCCAGGCTCAGGCCGAGCGTCAGCATGCCGCCGAAGTAGCCGAAGCTCCAGCCCCACCCCGACACGCGCCCCAGCGCTTCGGGTCGGCTCAGTTCGGGCAGGAACGCCGCGGTGAGCGATTCGCCATAAGCGTAGAACAGGTTCGACAGCACGATCAGCACGATGCCGAGCGCGACGTCGCCCGGCCCGACCGCAGCCAAGCCGGCCGTGGTCACCACGCACAGTGCGGTGGTCAGCATGAGCAGGCGCTTCTTGGCCGCGCGCACGTCGGCATAGGCACCGAGCGTGGGCATCGTCACCATGCACAGCGCGCGCGACAAACCGAGCGCGGCCGTCCACGCCAGCGTCGCCCAGTCGGCGCCACCAGCCACCGCGGCGACGAAGTAGGCGTTGAACACCGCCGTCAGCACGACGGTCGTGTAGCCGGAGTTGGCGAAGTCGTACATCGCCCAGCCGAACACCTCGCGCTTGCGCACGCCGTCGTTCAACGCTTGCTGCGGAAACCAGGCCATGACGCTCACCTCGACGCATCGCGCCGCCGGCCGGCGCGGAAAACAGGGCGCGTTGCGGATGGCCTGCACGCGGCCACTGGTGCCCGGAGCGGGGATCGAACCCATATGCCCTCTTTCGAGGGCGGCGGATTTCAAGTGCCACCCAAGCACAAAGTATCGCCATCCAACAACAGCCGAACGCGTCATTCTCCTGGGAAAGCCTGCGCTGAACGGTGTTGCTTCAGTGCTACGTTGTGAAGGGCTGCGGTGGTCGACTACGCACCGTTTACGCACCGGCTACCATGCCTACGACGCGGCGCGCGGGTGGCGGAATAGGCAGACGCAGCGGGCTTAAAACCCGCAGGTTCCCGGAAGGGGCCGTCCGGGTTCGACCCCCGGCCCGCGCACCACGAGGGCGAACGATGACCGGGCAGGACGATGATGCTGAGTTCCGAGGCTGGCTCACCCGGCAAATGCTCGACCCCGAGGTGACCAGCGCGGATGAACTCGCGGTGTATCGCGACGTGTTCACCGACGGCCAGATCAGAGCAGCAGAGTGGCGCGCGCAGGACGCCCCCGCACGCCCGGCAAGAGGAAGTGGAAGTCGGTATGCGGTTGCGATCCAAGACGGAGACGAACGGGCCTCACCTTCTGGGTCAAGCGGTCGTGCCGGGGCGATATCTACCTATTCTGGCCGCGCGAGGCGAAGATGAAGCGCACTCGAGTTACCACCGGGACGGGACGTATCACCAGAAGCCGTATGACCGCGCCCATGGGGTGCAGAAGCGGCAGCCCCTTTGCAAAGAATTCAAAGGAGTCGAGCACCTAGGCCTTTTTTCTGGGCACGGCGCCGGCCCGCGACCCAAGGACGCGTCAAGGTTTGACGACGTTCTGATCGTTGAACCGGGAATCCTGGACGGCACAGAGGGTTGCGTCGTTGTGGACCTGGTCGAACCGGGTCATCGACCAGCACAGCACCACCGCGAACCGCTCGATATCTTCGCTAAGCGAAGGTACGACGACGACGACGTCCCGTGGATCATCGTTGCGGTGGCGACTCGACGATGACCCGCGAGGACTGGCTCAGCGACTTCGAAGACGAGATCGTCAAGCCGCGGCGCACCTCGCCGGCAGCAAGATGGCCCGCACGCTCGCGCTGCAGAAGTACAACCCGAAGGAGCACCCGCGCGACTTGGCGCGTCAATACGACAAGGCGCTGCGCCCGCAGAAGACGCCAGGCAAACGATCAGCACGCTGAGGGGAAACATCCTCACCAGATTGATCGTCGCGTCCTTGCGTGGTTGATTGAGATCGCGCTGTGGTCGACGCTCGCGCTTGCAGGTCTGAACTTGGTGTTGCGCTGTCGTTCGTGGCTCACATTCGCGATCCATGTCCACGAGTCCGGCCGCCTGCTTGATCGACTGCTGTTAAGCCCGGTGAACTGGCACTCACGACCCGTTGCAGTCCTTCGGATCGGCAAGAAGCGGTCGCTCAGAGCGGCTGCAAAAGCACCCGTTCAACGCTTCGGTTCAGAGACGGCGCAAACGACCACGATTGGGATGACCTTGCGCAGTACGGCGGGCTCCTACAGACACGTCCTCGCCGATTCTGGACGCTTGCCGTGCTCCGGTTTCGGTTGCCGATACCCATGGTGTGCCCCCGCACAGACTGAGCGTCGCAAAGCGCCTAGTCTCCCCAAGGAGGAGATCGGAAACAGGTCTCCGACAGCACTGCCGAAGATATCGCGCGCAAAGCCGACGGCGTGAAGTGGGTGGAGACCAGATCCCGTGCTCCCCTGAGTCAGCTTCTCGCCATTGGCTTTCGATCTACGCATCTCGATAGGAGATCATCATGCTTTACACCATTGCAGTCGTACTGCTGGTTCTTTGGATTCTTGGTTTGGTGACGTCCGTCACCGCCGGCGACATGATGGAGATACGAAAATGACGATGTGCCCCATCGCCCTGGCCGTCGGCTGCAAGAAGTGCCGGCCTTCGTGATCTGCCCCGTCAAGGGCATGATCGGTGACTACAAGAAGCCGGACGATGCGGCCCAGCCGCCGGCCAAATAGCACGCGTCGTTGGCTGCTGCGTTGGCGCGCCGACTGAGTCTGCGCTCAAACCAGATGCGGCAAGCGGCGCGCGAACTCGCGCAGCGCTGCAATTCCACTTGACTCGGCGCGGCTGCGCCAGTCACGCAACTGCTCCAACAACTGGTCGGCGGTCCTCGTGGCGCTGGATCGGCTCCAGAGCGCACTCAGCTCCTGCCGCATCGAATAGACGGTCCGCAGCAGGTGCGCCCTGCGCAATGTCGGATCGAACGTCAGCGGTCGGCGCGCTCTTCGATGCCAGGTGTGCAGGCGCAACCAGCGCAGCAGCTCGGCCGCGGATCTCGCATCGATCCCCGCTTCGTTGCGGCCGGCGGCGAGCCGATCGAGCTGGCTGATTTCCTTGCGGCATGCATTCCTGACCGAGCGCGTGTACTGCGCCAGCACGTAGTAGCGGTGCGTGATGACGGCCCGCAAAGTGTCGGCGTCGCATTCGGTCTTGCCCAGGCTGAACTGGGGTATCGGCGCCGTCCTGCTGACTCTGGCCAGCGCCAGCGCTTCGAGCAGCCGGATGTACATCCAGCCGATGTCGAACTCGTACCAGGCGCTCGACAGCTTCGCCGACGTCGGATGCGCATGGTGGTTGTTGTGGAACTCCTCACCGCCGATCAGGACGCCGATGGGGAAGAGATTGGTACTGGCGTCCTCCACCGGGTAGTTGCGGTAGCCCCAGTAGTGCCCGATGCCGTTGATCACACCGGCCGCCCAGAACGGTATCCAGACCATCTGAATCGCGAAGATGAGTGCCCCCCCACCGACCCCGAACGCCAGCACGTCGGCAAAACCCATGGTCACAAGGCCGCAGTAGGGACAGCGCGAATACAGACGGGTCTCGATCCAGTCGTTCGGCGTGCCGCGGCCGTATCGCTCGACCATCTCGCGGTCGCGCGATTCGCGCACGTAGAGAAACACCCCGCCCCACAGCACCCGCGCGATGCCGAGGACTTGTGGACTGTGCGGATCCTGCGGGGTTTCGCATCGGGCGTGGTGCTTGCGGTGGACGGCCACCCACTCCCGGGTGACCATGCCGGTGGTGAGCCAGAGCCAGAACCGAAATGCATGGCTGATGCTCGGGTGCAGCTCCAACGCGCGGTGCGTCTGGTGCCGATGCAGGTAGATCGTCACCGCGGCGATCGTGGCGTGCGTCAACCCCAGCGCGATCAACGGATACGCCCACCACTGCAGATCGAAGAGCCCGGAGAAAACCATCGTCGACTTCGCCTCGCCATCGCAATTCGCATGAGCTGGACATGGCGCGAAGTTGCAACCCGAGGTTGGTCGTCTGGCCCGGCGCTGTCGGTGCGATGCCGCACGTACGGTTGTCGATCTGGATCCGTGAGCCCTCGCGATGAGCCTCGCTTTCGTTCATCCCGACGCGCGCCAGTGCAGATCGGTGAATATGAAGTATGGGACCGATCTCTCGCTCGTACTTCGCTTCGCTCCCGGCCCTGACGATGCGAAAGTCATCGACGGATACATGCGTGAACTGGGGTCCGCCACAGCGTGCCTACGACGTCAGCCGGCCCTGCATCGGGTTTTTATTGAGGCCTGAGTGCCCCTACGAGGGTGTCGCTGTGGCCTTGCGGACTACGCACAGGCATATACTCATTTCGGTCATTCACGACACGCTAGGCGGCAGGGTTTCACTCTAGCTCTTAACGGCCCGCCAGCGCCTTCTACGCTGCCACCGAATGATCAACAGCCCGCCCCCGGTGCAAGCCTCGGGCGGGTTGCTCATTTGCGGGCCCACCCTGGCAGTACCGGCGCGAGTTCGATTAGGGACAACTGCCACACAGGTTAGAAGCCAGCGCATCGCGCAACGCCGGCGACCCTTCCGGCAGAGATGCCGACACACTGCGAGTTTGTCATCAACACCAAGACGGCACGCGCACTGGGCCTGCAGCTTGCGCAGAGTCTGGTCTTGCAAGCGACCGAGTTGATCAACTGAAGTCGAGCGCGTGTCGCTCACACATGATGGAGCGGGCTGCCCACTCCACGCACTAGGTCCGTAAGCGCCGCCGCAATTGCCAAGCACAACCTTTGACCCATGTTCTGGCAAGCCCATCGGGCAAGCCCGAGCCAGGCGCAGGGACGTGCTCCGCTTCTGGATTCGCGATAACTCGGTCTACTTCGCAAGCGACAAATTGCGCTTCACCTAACCCTACGTCTGGACGGTCTGCTTCAGGATGCGGTGGCGATCAAGCTGCGCGAACGAGCCGGTTTGAGTATTGTTGGCTGTCGGCGTTGTGTTGGTCGTGGCCACGCCCGGAGGGGATGGGTCATGGACGGCGACTTGTGACTGAACGCTTTCGTTGCAACGGCCGACGGACGGCTATTGGCCGATTGCAGACGTTGAGCACCGGCACCCCATTGCCAACACCGACCCAGGAGCGACACCTAGTTCGACGCTGGCCATCGCATCTGCGAACGCGATGGTCCGTGGGAACAAGCTCATTTGCTCGGTGAGTTTCGGTGTATCTTTGAGGCTCGCGGAGTCCTAAACGGGTCTGTTAATCCGTAGGTCCCTGGTTCGAGCCCAGGTCGGGGAGCCAGGAGTTAAGGCGATTCTGCGGCAGCAGTCGCTAAACCCACTGTCACGGCGCCCACTCAATGGTGGCCGCTTTCAGTGGCCCGCTTCCGGGTGCCGCAACGCGTAGTCGGTTCGTTGCACGTCGATCCCACGCGAGGCGTAAAGACCGAGGATCCGGCACAGCAGGCCGGTATCGCGCTCGAGCAAATCGATCTGCTCCGGGACAGGCGGCGGGACATGGGTATCGTGTTCGTTCATCGCTTCGATCCAATTCGGCCAGGGTTCACCGACCGCAGCGTCGGCGGCAGCAAAGCGCGTGGATCGAAGGAGAGCGAGGCGTGACGTTCGCAGCATCGACCCGGCTGACCGGGACGACGCGCGCGTACCCGGTCAGCGGCGAATTCGGATCTGACGGAGCATCGAGATGCGGCGAAGCATGAACGGTAGTGGCACCCTCGGTCATATCCTTTTTTTTGATTTGGCTGCGGCGCGCGGATAGACACGAACATTGCCTTTGCGCTCGTCGATGTCAATTGCGCCTGCAGCCTCGAGAGCCCGGCAGGCCTTTTCAACGTCGGCATCTGCGTCGACTTCGACCTTCACGATCGCTCCGCCGCGCCGCAATGCTTCTGCGTAGGTCCTTGTCTCGGCATCGGCGTCGCCGACGAAATGACCACGGAAGAAATGACGCAGATGGGCGAGTACTCCACTGTCATCGCGGTTCTTCGTGGACAGTGGCTGGTCACCCGCACGGCTGACCTCATCGGTCACAAAGACGCTGTCGCCAAAGCCAGACTCGCGCAGTTGTTGGGCCACCTGCGTTGCAATGGCACGGCGTTCGAACGTTCCTACCACGATCTGTCTCATAGCATTTTCCTACAAGGAGCACAGCCGATAGACAGGGCCGGCTCGTGGTCACTTTGCAACCGCCTGGCCCTGGGCGGGCTGCTTGCTGCCTTCTGGCTCTGGTCATTCATGACGTCTGTCCAGGTGCGCATTGACCGGGTAACGGGCCGCTTGAAGAGTCGGCAATGCGGGTGCCCACTCGAGCGATGTTCGTTCAGACCGCATTGGGCCGCGCAGCCGCAGGCTTCCCTCCGTGAGGGCGCGCGCAAAGCCTACTGCTGCCTGGACGGGCCGTCTGTGCGTTCGCGTACTGCGCTCTCACCGGCCGGCTTCAAACACAGGAGGGCAAACGTGGAACGTCGTGGACCGCCAGGCCGCACGAGGCCGGTTTCGGTGCGCATCTGACGAAGCCAGTCGCCTCCGAAGACTCTCTGCGTTCCTGGATTAGAGGTCAGCAGATCTCGCCCGCGCGCGCGGGTCGGTACGAGGATGTCAGTCGCAAGACCGGCGTCGGCCCTGTTTCGTTCGAGCTCGCAACACAGGTGGATCGCCATGAGCGCCTCAGGCTCGCGGTTTGCCGAGGATGCCACGTCGCCTCCTCCCCTTCGGAGGCCCATTCCTGAGGAATTCCCATGGCAACTGCTCGCACCGCATCGAAGCCCGCGGTGAAACCGGCCTCCCGCTCGCGTGCCCAATCCGTCGACGCCATCACCCTGTTGAGAGGCGACCACAAGCTCGTCAGCGCTCTGTTTGAACAATATGGGAAGGCGCGGTCAGACTCGAAGAAGCAAGCGTTGGTGACCCAGATCTGCGACGAGCTCAGCGTCCACGCCACCGTCGAAGAAGAGATTTTCTATCCGGCAGTCAAGGCTGCCCTCAAGGACAGAGAGCTCGTGCCCGAGGCCGTCGTCGAACACGCGACCATCAAAGAGTTCATCGCCAAACTCCGCGGCAAACCGTCTGACGGCGAGATGTTCGACGCGCAAGTTCAGGTCATGGGTGAGTACGTCAAGCACCACGTCAAGGAGGAGCAGACTGAGATGTTCCCCAAGGCGCGCAGGACCAAGCTGGACATGTTTGTGCTCGGGGCGCAAATGATGGCGCGCAAGGATGAGCTCAAGACGGCCCCCTCCGCGTTGCCGCGGGAGCCCACAGCGGTGGCAGACCTGCCAGCCGAAACGCCCGCCTGAATCGGCGTACTGACACCTCACCGACCGACCGACAGTGTCCATCCGCCACAGCCCCCAAGCGTGGTGGAAGAAGCTGGGTCCTGGCCTCATCACAGGCGCTGCGGACGACGACCCCAGCGGCATCGCCACCTATTCACAAGGAGGCGCCCAGTTCGGCATGTCGGTGGCGTGGACGGTGCTGCTGACCTACCCGCTGATGGTGGGCATTCAGCTCGCGAGTGCACGCATCGGCCGCATCACGGGCAAGGGCCTGACAGAAAACTTCTCGAGACTGTGCCCACGCTGGCTGGTGCTCGGCCTCGTCATATTGCTGACGGTCGCCAACGTCATCAACCTGGGTGCGGACTTGAACGCGATGGGCGATGCGGCCTCGCTTCTTCTGGGCGGTCCGAAGGCCGCCTATGCGGTCGCGTTCGGCACTGTCTCTTGCGCCTTGCAAGTCTTTTTGCCCTACAAACGATACGTGAGCATTCTCAAGTGGCTCACGCTGTCGCTGCTGGCGTATGTCGGCGTGACGCTCACCGTGCAGCTGGACTGGGTGCAGGCCGCGCGCGAGACCGTCCTTCCACATCTGCAGTGGTCCAAGGACTACGCCACAACGGTCGTGGCCATCCTGGGCACGACCATCAGCCCTTATCTCTTCTTCTGGCAGGCGGCCCAGGAGGTTGAGGAGATCAACCGCGTCGCGCGCGACAAGCCCCTGCGCATTGCCCCCGGCCAGGCCAAGCGCGAATTGCGTCGCCTTCGAATGGACACGGTCGTTGGCATGGGCTTCTCCAACGCAATCGCCTTTTGCATGATTGTCGCGACGGCCGCCACGCTGCACGCACAGGGACAGACAAACGTCGAGACCACGGCTCAGGCAGCGAAAGCGCTCGAGCCGATTGCAGGGCACATGGCGACGCTGCTCTTTTGTCTTGGAATCGTGGGCACCGGTCTGCTCGCTCTTCCCGTGTTGGCGGGCTCATCGGCGCGAGCCATTGCGAGCCTGCTGCACGTCCGCAAGGGGCTGGACCAACCGCCGGCGGCAGCAAAGGCGTTCTACAGCGTGTTGGCCGCGGCCATGGTCCTGGGCACCGGCATCGCAGTGTCGGACCTGAACCCCATCAAGGCGCTGTACTGGTCTGCCGTCATCAACGCGGTCGTCTCAGTTCCCATCATGGTTGCAGTCATGGTTGCTGCCTCGCACCCAAAGATCGTGGGAGACCTGACCCTGCCGCGCCTTTGGAGAGCACTGGGCTGGCTCGCCACCGCAGCAATGGGAGCCGCCACGGTGACGATGTTCATCGCGTGGAGCTGACCAACGCGAGATTGGAGCGGGAAGTGAGGGCGTTGACCAGTCGCCGGATTCGCGCGCAAGAATCCGGGCATGCCCGCTGTGAATGTCCAACCTCACCCGTTGCGCTCGTTCATCACTCTGTAGGTGCTGATGTACGCCGCACTTGCGTGGCGTCGCCCTTCTGGACCCGATTCTCTTCGTGTTCTTCCTGATCGGACCTCGCCTGGTCAATCGGCTCGGTCCAAGCGGTGCGGCTGCGATTGCGTCGATGGCAGCCATCTTGCGATGACGGTGATGGCGTCCTCGACCCATGCTGGAGCGCTTGCAGTCGTGCAGCCGCTGCATGGATTGACGTTTGCGCTGCTGCATCTCGCGTCGATGCGCCTCATCGGCGCGGCGGTGCCTCAGCAACTTGCCGCCACGGGCCAGGCCATCTATGCGCTCGGACCAAGTCTCGTCACGGCGCTGCTGACATTGGCGCTCGGAGCCAACGGCCTTCTGCTGATGGCGCTGTTGTCCGCTGTCGCTTTGTGGCTGTGCCCCGGGCTAAAGACCCGAGATGGTCTGACTTGATGAAGCCCGCTCGGGGCTGCCCGCACACGCATAGCCTCGGTTCGAACGATGTGCGCGACGTCCACATCGGCGTAAGAAGAACTCACGCCATGCTCATGTCAGCGCTGGGCGCAGATAGGCCGCCGTCACGCCCTTCCCGGCGCGAGCCACATCGGTGGGCGTGCCGGCCGACACGAGGCGTCCGCCCGCTTGGCCGGCACCGGGCCCAAGATCGATCACCCAGTCGCTCTGTGCTGCAACGCGCATGTCGTGCTCCACCAGGACGACCGTGTTGCCCAGGGCCACCAGATCCTGAATCTGAGCCATCAGTCTGTCCACATCAGCCGCATGCAGGCCCGTGGTGGGTTCATCCAACACATACAGCGTGTGGCCTCGTTGCCTGCGCTGCAACTCCGTGGCCAATTTGATCCGCTGCGCCTCGCCTCCGGAGAGTTCAGTGGCGGGCTGGCCCAGCCGCAGGTAGCCCAACCCGATGCTCTGCATCAGGGCCAATGGATCATGCACGAACGGCTCGCCGGCAAAAAACGTCGCGGCTTCGTCGACCGTCAGCGCGAGCACCTCGGCAATGTTCTTGTCGCGATACCGGACAGCCAGAGTCGCATCGTTGTAGCGCGCGCCCCGACAGGTCGGGCACGGCGCATAGACGCTGGGCATGAAGAGCAGCTCCACGCTGACAAAACCTTCGCCGTCGCAGCTGTCGCACCGCCCTTTGGCCACGTTGAACGAAAAGCGACTGGCGTCGAAGCGACGCGCTCGTGCGCCCTTGGTGCACGCAAACAGTTTGCGAATGGGGTCGAAGATGCCGGTGTAGGTTGCCAGGTTGGAGCGCGGCGTCCTGCCGATCGGCTTCTGGTCGACGCTCACCAAGCGCGCGACTCCCTGCAGGCCGCCGACGATGCGCCCGCCCTGCAGGCCCGGTTGAGTCTGCTCCAACACATCGATGGCCTCGGCCTCGATCGGATCGTGGCCAAGCAGGCGTGCCATCAGTTCGACCAGCGCGATGGTGACCAGGCTGGACTTTCCGCTGCCGGACACACCGGTGACGGTCGTCAATGCGCGCGTCGGGATGCTGACGTCGAGGCCGTGGAGGTTGTTGCAGTGGACGCCCGACAAGTGCAACCAGCTGTCGGGCTGACGCACCCTGCGCGCAGACCGCATTGGGGGCCCGTCGACCGCAAAGAGATACCGGGCCGTGTGAGAGTGCGCGACCGTGCGCAACCCCGCCGGCGGTCCGCTGTAGACGATGTGCCCTCCCCGTTCACCGGCTTCCGGCCCGACGTCCACCAGCCAGTCGGCGCGGCGCATCACGTCAAGATCGTGTTCCACCACGAACAGCGAATTGCCCGCTGCCTTCAGATCATCGAGGGCTCTCATCAGGGCCAAGCCATCGGTGGGATGGAGTCCAGCCGTCGGCTCATCGAGCACGTACACCACGCCGAACAGATTCGAGCGCACTTGCGTCATCATCCGCAACCGCTGCAATTCGCCAGGAGACAGCGTCGGCGTGCTGCGGTCCAGTGACAGATAGCCGAGTCCGATGGCGGCCAGCGAGTCGGCGCGAAGCACGACGTCGCGGGCGATCCGTTGCGCCGCGATGCGCTTCTCCTCGGACAGATGCGGGGTCCGCCGGACGTCCGCTGCGCCCTTGTGGGAAGCGGCGCCCCGCCTCACGCGGCGTGCGCGTTCGGCGAGCGATCTTCTGCGACTGAGCGTGTCGTCCGGGCCTTGGCTCATCTGCGCGTCGAACGAACCGTTCGAGGCCGGCCGCAGCACGTCGGCTAGGACAGTCAGCGGCAGGCCCGACATTTCGCTGATGTCGATGCCCGCAAAGGTCACTTCAAGCGCGCGCTGTTTGAGGCGAGCGCCCTTACAGACCGAGCATGCTGTGCCGACGATGAAACGAGAAACGCGCTTTTTCATCAAGGCACTGTGCGAGGTCGCAAAGGTCTGAAGCACGTACTTGCGAGCACCGATGAACGTGCCGAGGTAGCTGGGCTCGTCCTTTGCGCGCACGGCGGCCCGCGTCTCCGCCGGCGTGAAGCCTGCGTAGACGGGTGCCGTCGGTTGCTCGTCGGTGAAGAGAATCCAGTCGCGCTGCTTCTTGGGCAAGTCGCGCCACGGTTTGTCGACGTCGTAGCCGAGCGAGACCAGGATGTCGCGTAGGTTTTGGCCATGCCACGCCGGTGGCCACGACGCGATCGCGCGCTGGCGGATGGTCAACGAGTCATCGGGCACCATGCTGCGTTCCGTCACGTCGTACATGCGTCCGATGCCATGGCAAGCAGGACAAGCGCCTTGCGGCGTGTTGGGCGAAAAGTCCTCGGCGTAGAGCATGGGCCGCGAAGCCGGATAGGTGCCCGCTCGCGAGTACAGCATGCGCAGCAGGTTCGACATCGCGGTGATGCTGCCCACCGACGAACGCGTGCTGGCGCTGCCCCGCTGCTGTTGCAGCGCCACGGCAGGCGGCAACCCTTCGATGGAATCGACGTCGGGCACGTCCACCTGGTCGATGAGGCGTCGAGCGTAGGGCGAGACCGATTCGAAGTAACGACGCTGCGCCTCCGCGTACAAGGTTCCGAACGCCAGCGATGATTTACCCGAGCCCGATATCCCCGTGAAGACCACCAGCGCATCGCGCGGGAGGTCGACATTCACATTCTTGAGATTGTGCTGGCGCGCGCCCCTCACCTGGACGAACGCGTCGCGCGCGTGCGCCGGGTCAGGGGGCATCGGGTCGCGGCTTGGAAATTGCTTCATCGGACATCATCAGAGCTCGGCGCGTCGGGCCTGCGCAGATCCTCTTGCGACCATCCTGGGTTCGGCGCCGGGCTCGCAGCCAACATCGCCGGTGTCGGTTCGCCCATGGCGCTTCTTGCCGTGGTGGATGCGCCGCGCCAGCCGCATGAGTGCACTGGTCGTATTTGTGGCCGTACTGGCCTTCGGGTGGGTATGGGGAATCGCCGGCCTTTTGCTGGGCATTCCGATCTTGATGATCATCAAATCGATCTGCGATCACATCGAGCAACTCAAACCGGTGGGCGAGTTGCTTAGTGCGTAGCGCGTTCGCATTCGCTTCGCCTCTCAGCGAGGCGTCGCAGGTCATCGGCTTTCACCTCACTTGCTCTGCGCCACGGTCGCCACCCGCTTTCGTGCGGCCAGGCGCCCGCTTGGCCCGTTCGCGAGAGATCGCTGTGGGTGGCTTGTCGTTGCGCAGACCCTTGAAGGACGGATGGCGCACATGGCCCTCGGGCGTCCACTCCGTGAACGCGACCTCGACCACCAGCTGGGGCTTGACCCACTTCTCGCTGCCCCGGGCGCGCCGTGACGATCGACTTGGCGTGACCGACGCCGCCTCGAGCGCTGGCTTGGCGCTCTGCAATCGCGTGAGCTTGGCGTGCAGGTCGCGGCCCGTGCTGGAGTTCCAGCCCGTGCCGACGCTGCCGGCGTAGCGCAGCTCGCCCTTGTCGTAGTAGCCGAGCAGCAAGCCGCCCACCTCCTTCGGCGAGTTCTGACGATCGGTGAACCCGATGATCACGAACTCTTGTCGCTGCAGACACTTGAGCTTGAGCCACGTGTCGGTGCGCTCTGACACGTACGGCGCATCCGCGCGCTTGACGATGACCCCTTCGAGCTTCCTCGCGCAGGCCGCCTCCAGCACCTGGGGAATCGGCGCATCGATGGTGGTGCTGAGGCGCACGCGTTCCTGCGCGACGCCATCGAACAGGCCGGCCAGCACCGCGCGGCGAGTGGCCAGCGGCACGGCGCGCAAGTCGTGCTCGCCCAGGAACGGCACGTCGAAGACGAAGTACACGATGGCTTGGCTGCGCTGCGCATCCAGCGCGTTCTGCAATGCGTTGAAGTCGGGCACGCCCTCGTCGTTCAGCACGACGATCTCGCCATCGAGCCATGCGCGCTCGATGCCCAGCTGCGCGACGGCCTGGGCCAACTGCGGCATCTTGGCGGTCCAGTCGTTGCCGTTGCGTGTCAACAGGCGCACCCTCGCGCCGTCGACGCGCGCGAGCAGCCGGTAGCCGTCGAACTTGTTCTCCGCGATCCAATGCCCGCCGCCGGGTGGTGCCGACACCAGGGTCGCGAGCTGCGGCTTGAGCGTTGCGGGCAAACGGGCCTTCTTGGCTTTCGACAGATCGGGCTCCGAGTGCGCCGCCGTTTGCGCGGGAGGATGCACCACCTTGCGCTGCTTGCGTGCTCGCAGCGGGTTGCGGATCACGCTGTCGGGCAGTGCGGTGGTCACGTCGTAGTCATCGGCCGCTCGCGCCCACTCATCGCTCTTCTTGAACAGCAGCCAATGCTCTTGCTTGTCGCCGGGCTTGGCCGTTCGGATGAGTTCCCACAGACCCGCCAGCTTGTCGCCGTGCAGGCGGAACGCCAGCTTGCCGTTATTCAGCCCGTCACGGGCATCGCCCACCGGCTCCCAGGTGCCGCGGTCCCACACGATCACCTCGCCGGCGCCGTACTGACCGGCCGGGATCTTGCCTTCGAAGCTTGCGTAGCTGACGGGATGGTCCTCGACGTGAATCGCCATCCGCTTCACCTTGGGGTCGAGGCTCGGGCCCTTGGGAACGGCCCAACTCACCAGCACGCCATCGAGCTCGAGCCGAAAGTCGTAGTGCAAGCTGGACGCCCAGTGCTTCTGGATCACGAACGAACGGCCCGACGGCTGGCGAGCGAGCCTGGGCTTCGGCTCGGTCGTGACGGTGAAGTCGCGCTTGTCCTTGTAGCGCTTCAGCCGTTGCGGCGTGGCGGCGCGAGCCATGATGTCACCGTTCAATGATTCGAGCCGCCACTGAAGACGGCGATCACGATGGAGAAGATGACCTGCCCTTGAGATGCGCTTGGACCTTGTCCGCTCGGTCGCCGACCGCTTGGACGGCCTTCTTCAGCTCGTCGGGCGACACGCCGAACTTCTTTGCCCAATCGCGCACCTCATGGTCCTGGTTCACGTTGATCCGGCTGCGGTCCTGACCGCTCCTTTGCTTGAGATCGTCTGCCATGTGAGCCTCCAACAAGGGGATGCGGCCAACGGGCAAAGACCATGCCGCGATTGGATGGGGGTCAGTGCTAACCGCGATGGCCAGCGCTGACCCGTACCCCGCAGGCAAGCTGACCATCAACGGCTCCATGCGAGCGCCGGTCGAACGATGTTCGACCACACCGTGTAGAGTGCGCTCTCCCAGCCACTGGAACACTCCGTGAAGGTCGCTCGCGTCCTGATCGACGTGCTCGCGCCCCCGCCTCCGCGGTTGTCAGCCGCCGTTCGGTGGTCTATGGCCATCCTTGGCGTCGCTGGAGCGATGGGCGGGCGTGCGGTCCTGGACCCGTGGTTCGCGAACACCTTCCCGTTTCTGTTCGCTTTCCCGACCGTCGCATTCGTCGGGTGGCTTGCCGGACTGGGCCCCGCCGTGCTCACCGCATTTCTATGCGTCGCCTGGCTGCTATCCCCCGCCGTCCCGCCAACGCTCAGCCCTGACGAAGGCTGGCGGCCGATCGCGATTTTTCTGCCCACGGCCCTGGTGCTGGCTTTCATCGCCTCGCATTTGCCGCGCACCCGGGCTGGCTCGCACTGGTATGAATCCGTCGGCGCCCTGCGGTGGTTGAAGATCGTGGTGGTGCTGGCCGCCGTTGTGCCGCTGCTGGCACTCGCGGGCGCCGCCTGGTATCTGCGCGAGCAGGCGACGGCGCAAGCGAAGGTGCGGATCGACCAGGCGGCGCGCGTCGCCGAGGAGCACGCGCTCAAGGTCTTCGAGACCAACATCGCGCTGCTGAACCGCGCTGCCGACCTGCTCGGCGACGAGCCGGACGCCGCCTTGCTCGCGCGCGAATCGGAGATCCACAAGACGTTGAAGCGCATGACGGCGGACTTGCCGCAGATGCAGGGCCTCTTCATCTTGAACGCCGGTGGCCACATGCTGGCGACCAACCGGCTGTTCCCGGCGCCGCACGACATCGACTTCACGGACCGTCCGCTGTATCGCCACCACCGTGGCGGCGGCGCACAACCGTTCGTGAGCGACGTGCTCACGAGCCGCGTCAGCGGCGAACTCTTCTTCGACATGAGCCTGCGCCGCAATCATTCAGACGGCACGTTCGGCGGGGTGCTATCGGCCAGCATGTCCCCGTCGTATTTCGCGGGCTTCTATCGCGAGCTGACCGGCGACGACCAGCGGATCGGCATCGCCCTGGTGCGTGCCGACGGTGCCGTGCTGGCGCGTTGGCCCCAGCCACCCGCGGCGAGCGATTCGACGTCGAGCGCGCCAAGCCGGATGACGGTGGAGACGGCCGCCACGGTACGCGAGGCGACGCTTGACAGTGGCATCCGGGCGCTGATGGACTCGCGCGCGTTGCCAGGCTATCCCGTGCGCGTGGCGGCATGGATGGAGCAGACTGCGGTCCTGGCGCCGTGGCAGAGCCAGGTCGCGCTGCTGGCCTCGCTGATCTTGCCGGCGGCGGCTGCGCTCGCGTACCTTTCCTTGGTGGCGCTGCAACGCACGCGGCATGCTCTGGGAGTGCTTGACCGGCTGCGCGAGGAGTCAGCGCATCGTCTGCGGGTAGAGGATGCACTGCGGCAGGCCCAGAAGCTGGAGGCTTTGGGTCGGCTCACTGGCGGCGTGGCGCACGATTTCAACAACCTGCTGACGGTCGTCAACAACAACCTGTACTTGCTTGGGCGTCTTCAACCGGGCTTGGCCGATTGCGCGCAGGTGGCCGCCATCGATCGCGCCGTGAAGGCCGGCTCGAAGCTGACCCGCCAGCTGTTGTCCTTTTCACGGCGCCAAGCCTTGCATCCCGTCCGAGTCGATCTCCAACAGCACCTCCCTGTCGTGCTCGACCTGCTCAGGTCGGCGCTGGGCGGCGCCATCAAGCTCTCGGCGAATGTCGAGCTGAGCACCTCGGCCATCGAAGTCGATACCGCGGAGCTCGAGCTGGCGCTGCTGAACCTGGCGATCAACGCAAAGGACGCGATGCCCGACGGCGGACGGCTCGACATCACGATCGCCAACGCCTCACCGTCGGAGAGTCCGGCCGCGGGCGCATTCGTGTGCATCACGGTGAAGGACAACGGATCGGGCATCGAGCCCGCCCTGCTCGACCGGGTGTTCGAGCCTTTCTTCACCACCAAGCCGGTCGGACAAGGCACCGGACTCGGGCTGAGCCAGGTGTACGGGTTTTGCGCGCGCGCCGGGGGCAGCGCCACGGTGGAAAGCACTCCGGGCCTCGGAACCACGGTCCGGCTGTGGCTACCTGCCGCCGTGTCGGCGCCAGAGCACAGCAGTCGCGCCGCCGAGGGCGCAAAGACGCCGCTGCAGGGCGTGCGCGTGTTGCTGGTGGAGGACAACGACGAGGTCGCGGCTGCCACGCAGAGCGTGCTTGAGTCGATGGGCTGCACGGTCATCCGACGTGCCAACGCGGACGACGCATTGCGCACGCTCGAAGGACACAGCAGCGAGTTCGACGTGCTGCTGACCGACATCGTGATGCCCGGATCGATCGACGGCATCGCGCTGTATGACCGCGTGAGGGTGGAGTTTCCGCGGCTTCCGGTCGTCGTGATGAGTGGCTATTCCGAATCAATGTCGAGGGGGGCGGCACTCGATCTCGACGTGCTACCGAAACCCTGCCCGCCAGCGGCGCTGGCGGCGGCGATTGCCGGAGCGATCGGCGGCGTGAGTCGGCTCGCCGAGCAAGCCGACTGAACTGGGCCAGAGGACGTGGAATCTCAGGAGGCCAAGGGCGCGCTGACCGCTCTCCGCAACGAGGGCGAGGTTCTCAACTGGCAGTCCAGTAAAGAACGGGATCAGTTTCTAACCGTGCGCCGCGAGGTGGGGCTCGATGTCAGGCACGACTGGAGGGCCCCCGCGTCGCGTATCCGCAGGGCTCAGCGATCAACTACCCCGCGCAGCCAGGCCAGTGATCGACTTCTGAACCAGCATTCGCCGCCTCGGCTTTCGCTTCAGCCGCCGCTGCCGCGGACTCTTCGGCCGGCCGAGCACAACAGGCCCACCATACTGGCCGCGCCACTCCAGCAGCCGCACATCGACAAAGCTCCCTGCGGCGCGCATCTTGTGCTACGTGCGGCCGCCACGGCCCAACCTATTCGTGCATGAGCGGGCGCCTCGCGGCCAGGCGCTCGGTGACCACCAGCACCCACGCGTCACGGGTGAGCGGTCCTATCTTCAGCGCTACCACTTACTGGCCGACTCGACGAGACGCGCTATTTCTTCGGGAACGGGCACAGAGTGCGTATCCAGAACCGAGCACACGTAGTGCAGATCAATGCCCTGGTGACCGGCGACCGCCTTGATCGCCAAGGCATTGCCACTTGCAAACAGTGCAGAGGTAGCGTGCTCTGCCAAGGTGTCGAGCGCACGTGCATTGGCAGCGGAGTGCTTGAACAGGTCCAACCACTTCGCACTCGGCACGGACTTAACACCGGTCATCGCCCGCCCCTAACGCCGGATGGCAACTAGGCTATTCAGCAAGTGAGCCAGCGTCAATCGAGCTTCCACTAGGAGTGGTGGTGTGGAAGAGGCTACCAAGCTGCTCAACGCGTCGCGCGCCAAGCTAGCCGAGCTCGATCAACACGTCGGCCTTCTTTCATAGGTGGAGGCGCGACCCGGAGTCGAACCGGGCTGAACGGATTTGCAATCCGGTGCATAACCGCTTTGCTATCGCGCCATCGAGGCGAATTGTCCCATAACGGGCTGCGCGGGCCGCCCAAACGACGAAGAGGAAGCCATCGGCTTCCTCTTCGTGCTTGCGACTGGAGCGGGAAAGGAGTCTCGAACTCCCGACCTCAACCTTGGCAAGGTTGCGCTCTACCAACTGAGCTATTCCCGCTTGGGCTGCGCCGGGCGAGGGGCTCGGCGCTGGCGCGAATTATAGCCACGGCATCGCGGCGCAAGGCCCCCGAGCCTTGCGTCGGCTTCAGTGCGACCGCACCTCGCCGCTCAGCACCGGCTTGGCCACTTCGGCGGCCTTCTCGGGCTCCACCTTGGGTGTCTCTTCGTCGGGCAACGGCTGCGGGGCGGCCGTCAACGCCACCTCGAGCACGCGATCGATCCAGCGCACCGGAACGATCTCGAGGTGGTTCTTGACGTTCTCCGGAATGTCCTGAAGATCCTTGACGTTCTCCTCCGGGATCAGCACGGTCTTGATGCCGCCGCGGTGTGCGGCCAGGAGTTTCTCCTTCAGACCTCCGATCGCGGTGATCTCGCCGCGCAGCGTGATCTCGCCCGTCATCGCCACGTCGGCGCGCACCGGGATGCTGGTCAGCGCGGAGACGAACGCCGTCGTCATCGCGATGCCGGCGCTCGGGCCGTCCTTCGGCGTGGCGCCATCGGGCACGTGGATGTGGATGTCGCGCTTCTCGAACATCTCGTCCTTGATGCCCAGCCGCGCCGCGCGCGCGCGCACCACCGACCGGGCGGCCTCGACCGATTCCTTCATCACGTCGCCGAGCGAACCGGTGCGGATGATGTTGCCCTTGCCAGGCATCACCGCAGACTCCACCGTCAGCAGGTCGCCGCCGACTTCGGTCCACGCCAGGCCGACCACTTGACCCACCTGGTTGCGCTTCTCGGCCCGACCGAAATCGAACTTGCGCACGCCGAGGTAATCGTTGAGGTTTTCCTCGCCGACCACGACCTTGCCCTCGGTGGTCTTGAGCTGGATGCCCTTGACCGTCTTGCGGCAGATCTTGGAGATCTCGCGCTCGAGCGAGCGCACACCGGCCTCGCGCGTGTAGTAGCGGATGATGCCGCGGATCGCGCTCTCGGTGACCTCGAGCTCCTCGTCCTTCACGCCGTTGTTCTTGCGCTGCTTGGGCAGCAGGTAGCGCTGCGCGATGTCGACCTTCTCGTCCTCGGTGTAGCCCGAGAGCTTGATGATCTCCATGCGGTCCATCAGCGCCGGCGGGATGTTCAGCGTGTTGGCGGTGGCGACGAACATCGTGTCGCTGAGGTCGAAATCGACCTCGACGTAGTGGTCGCTGAAGGTGTGGTTCTGCTCGGGGTCGAGCACTTCCAGCAGCGCCGACGATGGATCGCCGCGGAAGTCCATGCCCAGCTTGTCGATCTCGTCGAGCAGGAACAGCGGGTTGCGCGTGCCGACCTTGGTCAGCGATTGCAGCACCTTGCCCGGCATCGAGCCGATGTAGGTGCGGCGGTGGCCGCGGATCTCGGCTTCGTCGCGCACGCCGCCCAGGGCCATGCGAACGAACTTGCGACCGGTGGCGCGCGCCACGCTCTGGCCGAGCGAGGTCTTGCCGACGCCCGGTGGCCCCACGAGGCACAGGATCGGCGCCTTCACCTTGTCGACGCGCTGCTGCACCGCGAGGTACTCGAGGATGCGTTCCTTGACCTTTTCCAGGCCCGCGTGGTCCTCGTTGAGCACTTCTTCGGCGTGCCGCAGGTCATGCTTGATCTTGGTCTTCTTGCTCCACGGCAAGCCGACCAGGGTGTCGATGTAATTGCGCACGACGGTGGCTTCGGCCGACATCGGCGACATCAGCTTGAGTTTCTTGAGCTCGCCGTCGGCCTTCTTGCGTGCCTCCTTGGGCATGCGCGCGGCCTTGATCTTCTTCTCGAGCTCTTCGAGGTCGGCGCCTTCTTCGCCGTCGCCCAGTTCCTTCTGGATCGCCTTGACCTGCTCGTTCAGGTAGTACTCGCGCTGGCTCTTCTCCATCTGCCGCTTGACGCGACCGCGGATGCGCTTTTCGACCTGCAGGATGTCGACCTCGTGCTCGAGTAGCTCGAGCAGCTTTTCGAGCCGCTTGGCGACCGAGTCCAGATCCAGCACCGACTGCTTGGCCTCGAGCTTCAACGGCAAGTGCGCCGCGATCGTGTCGGCCAGGCGGCCCGGATCGTCGATCCCGGCGATCGAGGTGAGGATTTCGGGCGGAATCTTCTTGTTGAGCTTGACGTACTGATCGAACTGCTGCGTCACGGCGCGGCGCAGTGCCTCGACCTCGGGCGTGGTCTCGCCCGTGGGCTGCACCGGCGAAACCTCGGCGACAAAGTGCTCGCCGGTGTCGGCGATGTGTCGCGTCTCGGCGCGCTGCAGGCCTTCGACCAGCACCTTCACCGTGCCGTCGGGCAGCTTGAGCATCTGCAGGATGCTCGACACGCAGCCGATCGCGAACATGTCCTCAGGGCGCGGCTCGTCCTTGCCAGCCGCCTTCTGCGCCACCAGCATGATCTGGCGACCACCTTCCATCGCCGCCTCGAGCGCCTTGATCGACTTGGGCCGACCGACGAACAGCGGAATCACCATGTGCGGGAACACGACCACGTCGCGCAGCGGCAGCAGCGGCAGCGTGACCGGATCGGGCGGAAGGATCGGGTGGCCGGACATCGAGGGACCTCTCTTTCTCAGGCCGATTTGAGGCCTGAGACCTTGAATGCAAGTATCGGCGGGGACGGGTCGGACTTCAGGCCTTTACGCGCCTGGCCCTTGGGTTTCATTGTCAGGCGCTTGCCTTGGCCTGTTCCCGATAAACCAGCAGGGGTTTGCTGCCATCTTCCACGTTGTGCTCGTCGACCACGACTTTCGCCACGCCGTCGAGCGTTGGCAAGTCGAACATCGTGTCGATCAGCACATGCTCCATGATGGAGCGCAGGCCGCGCGCACCGGTCTTGCGGTCGAGCGCCTTGCGCGCAATCGCCGCGAGGGCGGAGGGCCGGATCTCGAGTTCGACACCGTCCATGCCGAACAACTTTTGATACTGTTTGGTGAGCGCGTTCTTCGGCTCGGTGAGGATGCGAACCAGCGCGTCCTCGGTCAGTTCGCCCAGCGTGGCCACCACCGGCAGGCGGCCCACCAGTTCGGGGATCAGTCCGAACTTGATGAGGTCTTCGGGCTCGGTGTCGCGAAACACGTCGGCAGCGCGCTTCTCGCTCTTGCTGTGCACCGTGGCGCCGAAGCCGATGCCCGAGCGCTCGGTGCGGTTCTGGATCACCTTTTCCAGGCCGTCGAACGCACCGCCGCAGATGAACAGGATGTTGGTGGTGTCGATCTGCAGGAAGTCCTGGTTCGGGTGCTTGCGGCCGCCCTGCGGCGGCACCGAGGCCATCGTGCCTTCGATCAGCTTGAGCAGCGCCTGCTGCACGCCCTCGCCCGACACGTCGCGCGTGATGCTGGGGTTGTCGGACTTGCGGCTGATCTTGTCGATTTCGTCGATGTACACGATGCCGCGCTGCGCGCGCTCAACATCGTAGTTGCAGTTCTGCAGCAGCTTCTGGATGATGTTCTCGACGTCTTCGCCGACGTAGCCGGCTTCGGTCAGCGTGGTGGCGTCGGCAATCACGAACGGCACATTGAGCAGGCGCGCCAGCGTCTGCGCCAGCAGCGTCTTGCCC
>Ga0207675_100001507_pt1 | contig 23317 bp, 24 predicted proteins | sample KBSSwiS42_FD_184305 | JGI IMG/M metagenome (GOLD analysis project Ga0207675, IMG submission 184305) | Switchgrass rhizosphere microbial communities from Kellogg Biological Station, Michigan, USA - KBS Switchgrass S4-2 (SPAdes) (version 2) | ecosystem: Host-associated > Plants > Roots >...
GTCCGGCTCGCGCCCGGCGAGTCAGAGACCCTCCAGCTCCAGGCCAGCCTGCGTTCGACGGGGCGGTTCGAGGTGCACGTGCTGATGGTCTCGCCGAGCGGGCGCCTGATCGGCGAGACAGAGATCGTCGTGCGGTCGACCGCGTACAACCGCATCGCGCTGCTGATCACGATCGGGGCGGCCCTCGTGCTCCTGCTCCTGTGGGGGAGGCGCTTCGTCCCGGGCCGAGCGCGGCCACAGGGGACCTGACGACCGCATGGCCGACGACCTGACCGAGGGCCTGACACCGGGCGGCGAGCCGCCGTCGCCCCCACCACCGAGGGCGCGAGCCGAACCGCCCCCCGAGGACTCGACGCCAACGTTCGTCCGCAACACGATCGTGATGTCGACCGGCACCGCGATCTCACGGGTGACGGGGTTCCTCCGCCTATCGGCCATGGCCTACGCGATCGGCATCACCGAGACGCGCCTGGCCGACGCCTACAACGTCGCGAACATCACGCCGAACATCCTGTACGAGCTCGCGCTCGGCGGGATCCTGACCTCGGTCGTCGTCCCCGTCGTCGTGGAGTGGATGCAGTCGCGCGGTCGTGAGCTGGCGTGGGACGTGGTCCGGCGTCTGTTCACGATCGCGATCGTGGCGCTCTCGGCGATCGCGCTGCTCGGCATCGTGCTGGCGCCGTGGATCGTGGACCTCTACACGGTGGGCTACCCCGACGCCCAGCGCGAGGCCGTCCACGGCCTCGCCACGTTCTTCCTGCGTTGGTTCATGCCACAGGTCGTCTTCTACGGGATCGGGGCCGTCGCCGCGGGTCTGCTGAACGCCCACCGGCGGTTCGCCGCCCCGATGTTCGCGCCGATCGCCAACAACGTCATCGTCATCGCGACGTTCCTGACCTTCGTCGCGATCGCCCCCGCGCACCCGACGGAGCTCGCGACGGATGCCCAGCGACTGGTCCTCGCGATCGGCACGACGCTCGGGGTGGTGGCGATGACGGCGGCGCTCTGGCCGTCGGTCCGAGCGACGGGCTTCCGGTTCCGGTGGCTCGGCGGCGTTCGCGACGAGGCGATCGGTCGGATCGGCCGGCTGGCGACGTGGGTGGTCGTCTACGTCGTCGCGAACCAGCTCGGCTACCTCGTGATCGTGATCCTCGCCGGCGGGCCGACCGGTGGCTACTCGTCCTACGCGGCGGCGTTCATCCTGTTCCAGCTCCCCCACGCGATCTTCGCGGTGTCGATCCTGACCGCGCTGCTGCCGGCGATGTCCTCACGGTGGGCGGCCGGGGACGTCGACGGCTACCGGGCGCTGCTCTCACAGGGGATCCGCGCGACGGCCACGATCCTGATCCCCGCGGCGCTCGGCTATCTGGTGCTCGCGAAACCGATCGTCCGTCTGCTGCTCGAGCACGGCGAGACCACCGCCGTGAGCGCCGAACTGGTCTCCGAGGTGCTGTTCGCCTTCGCGCTGGGGCTGTTCGCGTTCTCCGCGTTCCAGCTCCTGCTCAGGGCCTCGTACGCGATGCAGGACACCCGGACGCCCGCGCTCGTGAACGTCGCCGCGGTCGCCGTGAACGTTCTCGTCGATCTGCTCTTCTTCTTCGTGCTTGATCTCGGCATCCCCGGCCTCGCGCTCGGTCACGCGGTCTCCTACGCGTTCGCCTCGAGCGCGCTGTTGTTGCTGATCCGCCGGCGCATCGGACCGATCGGCGGACGCCGCATCCTCGCATCGCTCGGCCGGATCCTCGTAGCCGGGCTCGCGACCTCGGCGGTGGCATGGCTCGTGGCCGAGGGGTTCGAGCAGTGGCTCGGAACGACGACGCTCGCCACGCAGACGGTGCAGGTGCTCGGCGCGGTGCTGGCGGGGCTCGCCGTGTTCATCGCGTCCGCGGCCGCGCTGCGGATCGAGGAGGTCGAGATGGTGCGGCGGCAGGTGGCCGCTCGGTGGCGATGACACCGGGTCCCGCGCTCGGCGATGCGTACCCGGACGGTCGGTTCCGAGACGAGCGAGGGCTGGTCGGCAAGCTCCTGCTCGTGTGGCTGCTCGTGGCGGCCGTGATCGTGGTCGGCGCGATCGACGCGAGCTCGATCCTGCTGACGCGGTCGCGGGCGGCCGACCTCGCGAGGGACGCCTCGATGTCGGCGGCCGAGGCCCTGCGGCAGGGCGGCGGCGAGGAGCAGGCGAAGCTCGCGGCCCTGGACACGATCGCCGACGCCGACGAGCCCGTGCGTCTCAAGCGGATCGGCGTCGGGCGCCGGGAGGTGACCGTGGTGCTGGTCGTCCGTGCCGACACGCTCGTCGTGGAGAGGATCCCCTTCCTCGACGACCTCGAACGGGTGACGGTCAGCGGCTCGAGCTCGGTGCCGCGCGACTGAGCGAACGCCCCTCGCAACGTTGGGAGTCGTGCCACCGGGTATAGATTCGGACGGTGACCACTTCGATCGAGCCCGCTCACGTCCTCGCCGGTCGCTACGCGCTCGAGGAGGAGCTCGGCAGGAGCAGGACCGGGATGGTGTGGCGGTCGCAGGACCCGCTGCTGCGACGCTCGGTGGCCGTGAAGCTGATCCACCCCCGGCTCGCGGAGGATCCGGGCTTCGCCCAGGCGCTCGCCCGAGAGGCTCGGCGCGTGGCGGGGCTGTCGGAGCGGGGGATCGCCTGCCTGCTCGACACCGGCGAGCAGGACGGCGTGATCTACCTCGTCCGGGAGTACGCGCCCGGCTCGAGTCTTCGCGACCGGCTGGACTCGTCGGGCCCGGCGACGCCGACCGAGGCCGTTCGGATCGGGGTCGCCGCCCTCCGCGCGCTCGCCCAGGCGCACGACCGCGGCGTGTTCCACCTCGCGCTCGACCTCGACGACGTGATCGTCGGTGATGACGACCGGGTGTGCCTCATCGACTTCGGGATCGGTGCCGCGGTCGCGTCGAGCAGGCCGGGCGAGGCGACGATGTTGCTCGGCGACGAGCATCTTGCCCCCGAGCAGGCCGCCGGGGCCGGATCGGATGCGCGCTCGGACGTCTACGCCGTGGCCTCGCTGCTCTTCGAACTCCTCACGGGCGAACCCCCTCGCGGTCGTACCTGCGCCCGGACCGTGCGTCCCTACCTCCCGCGAGCGCTCGACCGCACCCTGGCTCGAGCGCTCGATCCCGATCCCGAACGGAGGTTCCCGGATGCGCGGGCGTTCGCCGACGCGCTCGCCCGCTCGGTGGAGAACGAGCCCGTCGACGAGTCCGACCAGGAACGGGCGACGAGCCTGTTCACCTGGATCGGCGTGCCGCTCGTCGTGGCAGGGCTCGCGATCATCGCGATCGCCCTCGGGCTCTGGATGGGCAAGCTCGAGGTGGGCGGTCCCCTCGGGATCCGCGCCACACCCGACGAGCCCGGTCCGGTCGAGATCCCGCCCGAGCTGATCCGGCCCGTTTCCGTGGGCGCGATCGATCCGTTCGCCGACGGCGACGAGCACTCGTCGAACGCGAGCCTCGCCGACGACGGAGATCTGCAGACCGCATGGCGATCGGAGAACTACTTCGACGGCGAGCTCGGCAAGCCCGGGTTCGGGCTCGTGCTCGACCTCGGCGAGCGGCGCGAGATCCTGGGGCTGCGGCTGTGGACGCCTCATCCCGGGTTCCGATTCCGCCTCGCGGTCGGCGACGACCCGGACGCGCTGGTCGGCGACGCCGGGGCCGAGGTCACCTCGACCTCCTTGTCCCGCGTCTCGCTGCGCGGCGCGGGCCGCTACGTGCTCGTCTGGATCACGTCGGTCGTGCCGGTCGACGACGGCATCCGCGCCGAGGTGGCCGAGGTGCGCGTGGTCGTCGCCAACACCGACGCCGAGGCGGTCGGTGCCTGACACGCCGGCCCGCGACGAAGACCTCGTCCGCCGGTACCTGTCGGGAGATCGAGCCGCCTTCGCCGCGTTGGTCGAACGGCACGAGCGGCGCGTCTACAACCTGGCCCTGCGAATGACGGGACGAGAGGAGGATGCCCGCGACGCAGCGCAGGACGCCTTCCTCACGGTGCTTCGAAAGCTCTCGTCGTTCCGCGGCGAGGCCGCGTTCACGACCTGGCTCCACCGCGTGACGGTCAACGCCTGCTACGACCTGTTGCGCAAGCGTCAGCGGGCGCCGTTGCTCGAGCGCGGCGAGGACGATCTCCCCGCCCGCGAGCCGCCGCCGGCGCCCGACCACGCGGACGCGTCGAGCCTGTCGATGGACGTGCAGCAGGCGCTCCTGCAGGTACCCGAGGACTTCCGAGCGGTGATGATCCTGCACGACGTCCACGACCTTCGGCAGGAGGAGGTGGCCGCGATCGTCGGCGTGCCGATCGGGACCGTGAAGTCGCGCTTGCATCGCGGCCGGATCGCCCTGGCCCGGGCGATGGGGATCGAGCCGGCGGAGCGTTTCGAGGCTCCCGAGGGTCCACCGACGTCCGGCGGGTCCAGGGGCGCGACCCCCGGGGCTCCGAGATCCGGGGAACGGGCTGACGCCGCCGGGCCGTCAGAAGGGACGGTATCCCCGTGAGCCATCCCGACGATCTCCTCGCCGATTACGTCGACGGCACGCTGGCCGAACGCGAGCGCGCCGCCGTCGACGCGCACCTGACCGGGTGCGCACGCTGCAGCGCGGAGGTCCGGCAGGCGGAGGCGGCGAGGGCCGCGCTGAGCGAGCTCGAGGACGTCCCCGTGCCGTTCGGCGTGACCGGCCCCGTGCTGGCGGAGGCGGGGCGACGGTTCGAGCGCCGTCCGGGCGTGGTCTGGGGACGCTTCCAGTGGGCCGCCGGCCTGGCCGCGGCGGCCGCGCTCGTCCTGGTGGTGGCCCTGAACCTCGGCGGCGGGGACGCCCAGAACGCGGCGGCCCCGGAGCGGGCCGCGGCGGCTGCGGGTGGAACCGGGGCGGCGGGCGCCGAGGCGGCGCCGCCCGAGGTCATCCGCTTCGCGGGCCTCGAACGTCAGCCCGACGTGAGCTACGACGAGGCCGGGATCCACGCGGTGGCGAACGACGCGGCCGGCGCGGTCCTCGCGGCCGAGGACGCGGGCGACAGCCAGGCGGCGTTCGCGAGCACCGTCCCGGACTCGAAGGATCGCACGAGCCTTGCGAGGGACTGCATCGACCAGAGCGGCGTCCGGGGTCCGAACGACGTGTTGATCCGGCTGATCGAGGCCGAGTTCGAGGGGACGCCGGCGTTCATCGGCGTCTTCGCGGAGGGGCCGGGCGCCGGTCAGGCCCCCGACCACATCGTGGTGTTCGTCGTCGCGAAGGACGATTGCCGCATCCTGAGCACCGCCTCCCAGAGGATCCCGTCCGGCTGAGCTCCGTGTCGGGTGAAGGTTCGAGCGTTCACTCGTAGAGTTACCGGTCGTGAGGTATCGCGTGGAGCAGGTCGCGGCCGCGTGCGACGTGTCGGTCGATACGGTCCGCTACTACCAGACCCGCGGCCTCGTCCCGCCGCCTACCCGCGAGGGTCGCGTCGCCTGGTACGACGATCGCCACGCCGGGAGGATCCGCGAGATCCGTGAGCTTCGGCGTCGGGGCCTGACGCTCGCGGCGATCGAGAGGGTGCTCGGCGATGGGCTCGACCCCGCGGACGCCGACCTGGCCGTAGCGATCGCGGCGGCGCGCGGAGAGGCTCGCCAGGACGAACTCCTCAGCCTGGACGGGTTCGCCAGCCGCAGCGGCGTCCCCGCCTCGCTGATCCAGGCGGTCGAACGTGAGGGGATCGAGCTCGGCCGCACGGTCGACGGGGAGGTCCGGTACACGGCCGCGGACATCGACATGGTCCGCGGCGCGCTCCGCCTCCTCGAGTACGGGCTCCCGCTCGGCGAGCTCCTGTCGCTCGCGCGGGACACGAACGAGGCCATGGTCGCGCTGGCGAGCCGAGCAGTCGAGCTGTTCGACGAGCACGTGCGCAAGCCGATCCGTGACACCGCCGGCGACGGGGACGCCGCGGCGCAGCTCGTGGAGGCGTTCGACACGCTGCTCCCCGCCGTGACGAACCTGGTCGCCAACCACTTCCGCCGGGTCCTGCTTGCCGAGGCCGAGGAGCGGCTCGAGTGAGCGGGCAGGCGACCCCGGCGGGCCTCCCGGACCCGAGCGAAAAGGCGCGCGTGGTCCGCGGCATGTTCGACCGGATCTCGAGCCGGTACGACCTCGTGAACCGCGTGATGACCTTCGGGATGGACGTCGGGTGGCGCCGTCGCGCCGTCGGGGAGCTCCGCCTGCCCGGCGAGGCCCTCGTGGCCGACCTCGCGTGCGGGACGGGCGACCTGTGCAACGAGCTGCTTGCCAGCGGGTACCGGACGCTCGGCTTCGACTTCTCGCATGGCATGCTCCGCAACGCCCGCACCAAGGCGCCGGTCGTCGAGGCCGACGTGCTGCGGCTCCCGCTGGCGGACGGGCGCCTGGACGGCGCCACGTGCGGGTTCGCGTTGCGCAACGTGACCGACCTGACCGAGCTGTTCGCCGAGACCGCGCGCGTACTGCGGCCGGGCGGGCGCGTCGCGTTCCTCGAGACGAGCGAGCCCGAGGGGCGCGTGCTCCGCGCTGGACACGCGCTCTACTTCCGACGGATCGTCCCGCTGATCGGCGGGGCGCTCTCGGACGGGGGTGCCTATCGGTATCTCCCCAGGTCGACGGCCTACCTCCCCGAGCCCGACCGGCTCCTCGAGATGCTCGACGAGGCGGGGTTCGAGCAGGTCGAGCGGACGCCGCTCGCGGGCGGCGTGGCCCAGATGCTCCTGGGGACGCGCCGATGAGGCTTGGGGGCGGCCGTTGAGGTCGGCCAGGTGACCGGACTCGCCGCGCGGGCGACCAGGCTCGGTCCGGCGTTCGACCTACTCGCCGGGTACCGGGAGGGCGGGTTCTTCCTCGAACGCTCCGGGCTCGGGCTCGCGACGAGCGGCGAGGTCGACCGGGTCGCGGCCGAGGCGGGACCCGAGCGCATCCTGCGCCTATCGCGTTCGATCCTCGAGGCGCTCGCCTCGATCGAAGCCGAACCCGGCGCGCCCTCCGCGGCGGCGGTGGCCTCGATCCCGTTCGACGACCGTCAGCCCGCGGAGGCGGTCCTCCCGCGCCGGGCCACGATGCGCCTGGACGCCGGCGAGACCTGGCAGGTCGAGATCGCCCCGCGCGGCGAGACACCGCACGCGGGCGAGCGCGAACGATGGGCCGGCCGAACGCTTCCGCACGACGCGTTCGAGGAGATCCAGCTCCGGCCGGACCCCGAGCCCGACGAGTACGCGGCGGCGGTCGGCCGGGCGACCGAACGGATCCGCTCGGGCGAGCTTCGCAAGGTCGTGCTCGCGCGGACCATGCTCGTGAACGCGGATCGGACGCTCGAACCCAAACAGCTGTTGTGGCGACTGCGCGCGGTCGACGCGGACTGCTACGCGTTCGCCGCCCCCCAGCCGAACGCGGTGACGGGTTCGGTGCTTGTCGGCGCGACGCCCGAGCTCCTGCTGCGCCGCCGCGGCCGGCTCGTCGAGGCGACGCCGCTCGCGGGGTCGTCGCAGCGCTTCGGCGACGCCGCGCGCGACCGAGCGTCGGCGGATCGGCTGTTCCGGTCGGGCAAGGATCGCGAGGAGCACGCGGTGGTCGTTCAGGACGTCCGGCGCATCCTCGATGCCTTCTGCGAGGACCTCGTCCACCCGCACGAGCCGGAGCTGCTCGGCACCGCGAACGTGTGGCACCTCGCGACGCCGTTCCGGGGGCGCCTGCACGACCCGTCGGTCGCGGCGCTCGAGCTCGTCGCCGCGCTGCACCCCACGCCCGCCGTGTGTGGGTCGCCGCGCGAGACGGCCCGGGAGGCGCTCGAGGATCTCGAGCCGATCGACCGGGGCGGGTACGCCGGGCCGGTCGGTTGGATGGACGCGAACGGCGACGGCGAATGGGCGATCGCGCTGCGGTGCGCGGAGATCACGGGCTCGATGGCGCGGCTGTTCGCCGGCGCCGGCATCGTCGCCGACTCGGAGCCCGAGGCCGAGCTCGACGAGACCGAGCGGAAGTTCCGGGCGCTGCTCGATGCGCTCCGCTGGGGATGAGTCAGTCGCCCGCCAGATCCATGCCGAGCGGTGCGGCCTCGGGGCCGAACCCGGCGCGCCGGTAGAACGAGACCGACCGGGGCGTGGGCCAGACCACCGCTTCGGCCGCCTCGTGCTCGCGCGCGTGCGCCATCGCGGCCTCGAGCAGCCGGGCGCCGTGGCCCTCGCCGCGGAGCGCCGGCTCGACGTACACGTTCGTCACGTAGACGATCGGACGCTCCCAGCGGCCGCGGCTCGGGTGCGGGATCTTCTCGACGAGTTGGAGCCACGCGCAGCCGACCAGCCGGCCCTCGTCCTGCGCGACCCAGGCCCTCCACGGCGACCCGTCCGCGAGCACGTCGGTCACGAACACGCGGAACTCCTCGGCGAACGCCTCGAACGTCGACGACACCGGAGTTCCGTGTTCGACGCGGAAGTCCCACCTGAGCCGCGCGAGTTCGTCGGCGTCGTCGAGCGTCGCCCGGCGGATCTCGACCATCAGGCGACCGACACGGGGAGCCGGGTCCGCACGATCACATCGTACGGCCGAGCGCGGCGGCGACCGCCTCCTGGACCGCGGCATGCAGCTCGACGTTGCGGGCGCGGTCGATCGGCACCTCGACGACGTGGACCCCGCCGGCCCCGCGAGCGCGCTCGATCGCCGGGACGAGCTCGGCGGCGTGTTCGACGCGGGCGTGGGCGGCGCCGGCGGCCCGGCAGATCGCGCCGAGGTCGAGCCCGTGCGGCGTCGCGAACAGCTCCTCGAACTCGGGCAGCTCGCGTTGCGGGAGGAACGAGAAGATCGCGCCGCCGTCGTTGTTGGGCACCACGAACACGCAGTCGTAGGCGCGGCGCGCGCTCCAGATCAGCGAGCCGATGTCGTGCAGCACCGTGAGGTCGCCGCAGAGCGCGGTCGTCGCGACACCCACGGCCGAGACGCCGAGCGCGGTCGAGACAAACCCGTCGATCCCGCTCGCCCCGCGGTTCGCGAGGACGCGAAGGCGCTCGCGCGGACGCATGTAGGCATCGAGGTCGCGCACCGGCATGCTCGAGCCCACGACGAGGACACCACCGTCGGGCGCGGACGCCGCGACGTCGCGCGCGATCCGGCCCTCGAACGGCTCCGTCCACGCGTCGACGACACGGTCCACCGCCGTGCGCGCCGCCTCGTCCGCCTCACGCCATGCTCGGAGCCATGCGCTGTCCCCACCGGGGTCGTATCCGAAGAGCAGCTCGGGCACGAACCCCGCCGGCTCGGCAGGGAGGGTCCAGGCGGCCTTGCGATGGGGATCGGCGACGAGGTGGTCCTGGTCGACGATCACGAGCCTTCCCGCTCGGCGCACGAGCTCGAGCGCGGCCCGAGACGTCGGTGCCGCGCCGAACTGGAGCACGACCTCGGGTACGTGGTCGTTGGAGAACCTCGCATCGGCGAGCAGGAACTGACCGGCGGAGAGCGCCCCCGGAACGCGGAGGTTCGACGTGGGTTCGGCCAGGAGCGGCCATCCAGCACGGGCCGCGAGCTCGGGCAGCGTCGGCGGCGCTTCCCGCATCGAGCCCGCGAGGATCAACCCGTCCGTCGTGGAGCCGAGCTCGCGCTCGAGGGCCTCGAGCTCCTCTGGCTCGGCGGCCGCGAACAACATGAGCTCCGTCCCGGACGGACCCGACGCCGGCATGACCTCGGGAACCCCCACCAGTGGCTCCCGGAAGGGCAGGTTCAGATGCACGGGGCCGGGCGGCCACCCCATCGACGCACGCGTGAGACGCAGGACCAGGTCGTGCCAGGTCTGCTCGTCGGCTGCGTCCCCCGGAACGGGGGCGTCGATGGAGAGACGGACGTACGCGCCGAACAGCCCGACCTGGTCGATCGCCTGGTTCGCGCCGACGCCACGCAGCTCCGGCGGCCGGTCGGCGGTCAGCAGGACCAGCGTCGCTCGGCTCATGGACGCCTCGACGACGGCCGGCAGAAGCTCGGCGGCGGCGGTGCCACTCGTGCAGGCAACCGCGACCGGACGACCGGTCGCCTTCGCGATGCCGAGCGCGAAGAACGCCGCCGCGCGCTCGTCGAGATGGACGTGCAACCGCACGTTCGGATGACGCTCGAGCGCGAGCGCCAGCGGCGTGGAGCGCGAGCCCGGCGAGAGCGTCGCGTGTTCTACGCCGAACCGCACGAGGTCGTCGACCACCCACCAGGCCGCGGCGAATCCGCGCTCGGCTTCGCTCACGCGCTCACCACGAGATCCACAGACCGAGCGCGAGCAGCCCGCCGAACACCACCTGCAGCCGCGCCGTGTCCACCAACACCGGCACGAGCTCGCGCCCGGCAACGCTCCCCACCCGTTCGAACGGCCGGATCGCGGCGGCCGCCGCGCCGAGTGCGAGGAGGCACCAGGGCGGGAGCCCGCTCCCCTCGTCCAGCGCCCCGACCACCGCGCCGAGCACGAGCACCCCAAACGCCAGGACCACACACGCGCGATACAGCACGCGCGTCCGCGCGTCGCCGAGCCGAACTGCGAGCGTGCGCTTGCCGGCGACCGTATCGGTGGGGATGTCGCGCAGGTTGTTCGCGACCAGGATCGCGACGGCGAGCAGGCCGACCGGCACCGCCGCCCACCACGCCGCCGCCGGGATCGTCTCGGCCTGGACGAACGCGCTCCCCACGGTCGCCATCAGGCCGAAGAACACGAAGACCATGACCTCGCCGAGCCCGAGCTCGGCGTAGGGTCTGGGCCCGCCGCTGTACAGCCAGAGTGCGAGCATGGCGAGCGCGCCGATCGGCACCAGCCACCATGTCGTCGCTGCGGCCAGGGCGAGCCCGGCGACGCCGGCGAAGAGGATGCAGAGCAGCGCCGCGACCAGCACCGTCCGCGGCGGCGCCAGCCCCGAGGACGTCAGCCGGGGAGGGCCGAGCCGATCGGGCGTGTCGACGCCGCGCACGCCGTCGTGGAAGTCGTTCGCCAGGTTCACGCCGACCTGGAGCCCGAGCGCGACCAGGAGCGCCGCGGCGAACCGCCAGGGCACGAACACCTCGGCAGCGGCCGTCCCGACGACGACGGGGATGACGCCGGCGCCGAGCGTCCGCGGCCGCGCGCCCCGGACCCAGACCCCGAGGCGGCTCACGGCCGCTTCGGAAACCTCGTGAAATCCGGGGCCCGCTTCTCCACGAACGCGTCCCGCCCCTCCTGCGCCTCCTCCGTCATGTAATAGAGGAGGGTCGCGTCACCGGCGAGCTGCTGCACGCCCGCCAGCCCGTCCATCCCCGCGTTCGACCCCGCCTTCAGCAGGCGAAGGGACAGCGGGCTCATCCGCAGCATCTCGCGGCACCACGACACCGTCTCGGCCTCCAGCCGCTCCAGCGGCACGACCGTGTTGACCAACCCCCACGCGAGTGCGGTCGCCGCGTCGTACTGCCGGCAGAGGAACCACACCTCCTTGGCGCGCTTCTCGCCGATCTGCCGCGCGAGCAGATTGATCCCGTACCCGCCGTCGAACGACCCGACCTTCGGACCGGACTGGCCGAACCTCGCGTTGTCCGCCGCGATCGTGAGGTCGCAGCACAGGTGCAGGACGTGACCCCCGCCGATCGCGTACCCGGCGACCATCGCGACCACCGGCTTGGGGAGCCGCCGGATCTGGACCTGGAGGTCGAGGACGTTGAGGCGGCCGATCCCGTGCTCGTCGAGGTAGCCGTCGTCCCCCCGGATCCTCTGGTCGCCACCGCTGGAGAACGCGTCGGGTCCCTCTCCGGCGAGGATGAGGACCCCGATCTCGGGGTCGTCGCGCGCCACGTCGAACGCCCGGATCAGCTCGGCCACCGTGAGCGGGCGGAACGCGTTGCGCACCTCGGGCCGGTCGATGGTGATCTTGGCGATGCCGTCCGCCGTCTCGTACCGGACATCGGTGTACTCCCCCGAGCCCACCCAGTTCGGCGGCGACGTGTCCGACGTCATGACTGCGCACTCCTAGAGCGAACACTCGAACGGTCTGGGCTAGCCTAGCGGATGTGTCGGCCCTCGAGCACGTCTCGATGACCAAGGGGGACGTCGTGGCCGTATCGTTGGAGCCGGGGCCCGCGTGGCTCGACCTGGTCGCCGAGACCTGGGCCGCGGGCGCCGCCCTCCTGCCCATCGACCACCGGCTGCCCCCGCCCGAGGCGGAGGCGCTCCTCGGCCGCGCCCGACCGACCGTCTCGCTCGACGCCGTCGGGGCGCGACGGATGGACGGCGCGGCCGCCGACCCCGAGATCGTCCTGATCGTCGCCACGAGCGGTACCGGCGGGGCGCCGAAGTTCGTCCAGTTCGACCGCCGGACGATCGACGCCGCGGTCGCGGCCTCTGCGTCGGCGCTCGGAGCCTCCGACGGGGACCGCTGGCTCTGCTGTCTCCCGCTCGCGCATGTCGGAGGTCTGCTGGTGCTGCTGCGGGGGGTCCTGCTCGGCGCGCCGGTGACGATCCAGAGGTTCGACGTCGCCGCGGTCGAGGCCCAGCGGGGTTCGGCATTCACCTCCCTCGTCCCGACGATGCTCGGCCGGCTGGTCGACGCCGGCGCCCGGCTGTCGGCGTTTCGCGCGATCCTGGTCGGGGGGGCGCACCTGTCCCCCGGCCTGCGCGCGAGCGCGGAACGCGCCGGGGCGAGCGTCGTCGAGACCTACGGCCTCACGGAGACGTGCGGGGGTGTCGTGTACGACGGCGCGCCGCTGCCGGGGACCGAGATGCGGATCGACCTCCGGGGAGGCATCGAGCTCCGAGGGCCGACCCTGATGCGCGGCTACCGGTTCGATCCACGGGCCACGGCGGCCGCGCTCACCGAGGACGGCTGGCTTCGGACCGGCGACGCGGGCGAGATCGACGCCGAGGGTCGACTCCACGTGGTCGGTCGGTTCGACGACCTGATCAACACCGGGGGGGAGAAGGTCTGGCCGGACGAGGTCGAGGCGGTGCTCCGGGAGCACCCCGCGGTCCGTGAGGTGGCCGCGGGCGGCCGCCCGGATCCGGAGTGGGGCCAGCGCGTCGCCGTCTGGGTCGTCCCGGCCGATCCCTCCGCCCCTCCGTCGCTGGAGGAGCTTCGGGCGTTCGTCGCGCGTACGCTCCCCCGCCACGCGGCGCCACGCGAGCTCACCCTGGCGGAGCGGCTTCCGAGAACGGCGTCGGGCAAGCTCCGGCGTGCTGCATTGCCGCGGGAGTGAACGGGAATAGGCTCCGGTTATCCTCGGTGGAGGAGCGGTCCGTATGGTCGACGAACGCAGCACGGTCATCTTGGGGTCGGGGCCGGCCGGGTACACGGCCGCGCTGTACGCCGCCCGGGCGAACCTTCGGCCCGTGCTGATCAAGGGCCTCGAGGCCGGCGGGCAGCTGATGCTGACCACGGACGTCGAGAACTACCCGGGGTTCCCCGACGGCATCCTCGGACCCGAGATGATGGACGCGTTCGAGAAGCAGGCGGCACGGTTCGAGACCGAGATCGTGGCGCAGACCGTCACGCGGGTGGACCTGTCCGAGACCCCCTTCGGCGTGTGGGCCGGCGACCTCGAATGGCGTGCGCAGACGCTGATCCTGGCGACGGGCGCGAGCGCGAGATGGCTCGGGGTCCCGGGCGAGGAGACCCTGCGCGGGCGCGGGGTGAGCGCCTGCGCCACGTGCGACGGGTTCTTCTTCCGCGACCGCGAACTCGTCGTGGTGGGCGGTGGCGACACCGCGATGGAGGAGGCGACCTTCCTCACGAAGTTCGCGAGCTCGGTGACGATCGTGCATCGTCGAGACGAGTTCCGCGCGTCGAAGATCATGCAGGAGCGGGTGCTGTCGAACCCGAAGATCCGCGTGATCTGGGACGGCGTCGTCGAGGAGATCCTCGGCGACGGCGCGGTGACCGGCGTGCGCCTGCGGAACGTGCGGACGGACGAGACGAGCGAGCTGCCGACCGGCGGCGTGTTCGTCGCGATCGGGCACACACCGAACACGGACCTCGTCAAGGGACAGCTCGAGCTCACGGACGCCGGCTACGTCGTGGTGCAGGAGCCGACCACTCGGACGAGCGTCCCCGGTGTGTTCGCGGCCGGTGACGTCACCGACCTGATCTACCGTCAGGCGGTCACGGCGGCCGGCCAGGGATGCAAGGCGGCGATCGACGCGGAGCGGTATCTGGAAGAGCGTGCGCACGGAACGGGTTGAACGGAACGACGACGGAGTTTCGAAGGGACGGATGAGACGTGGCGATGATGGGTGACGTGACGGACGCCGATTTCGAGGAGCGGGTGCTCGGCTCGGACGGCGTGGTGCTCGTGGACTTCTGGGCCGAGTGGTGCGTCCCCTGCCACATGGTCTCGCCGGTGGTCGAGGAGATCGGTCGGGACAAGGGCGAGGCGCTCCAGGTCGCCAAGCTGAACATCGACGACAATCCCGACGTCACACGACGCTTCGGGGTCATGAGCATCCCGACGCTGATGCTGTTCAAGGGCGGCGAGGAGGTCGCTCGCGTCGTGGGCGCCCGGGGAAAGGACGCGCTGCTCAAGGAGATCGACCCGCACGTTCCCGCCGCCTAGCGCGGCGCCTGGACGCTCCGGTTGCCAGACGGCGTCGGTTCCACGGAGACTCGGATCGTGGACCTCATCCGAACAGGCTCGCGAGGCGAGGACGTGCGAGACGTGCAGCACCGGCTGCTCGGCGCGGGGTTGCGAATCGATCCCGACGAGCTCGACGGGACGTTCGGCGGCTCGACCGAGGCGGCTGTCCGTACGTTCCAGCGGACCCGCGGGCTCCCGCCGGACGGGATCATGGGCCCCGACACGTGGGGCCAGCTCGTGGAGGCCGGCTACCGGCTCGGCGACCGCACCCTGTATCTGCGCTCACCGGCGTTCCGAGGGGACGACGTGCGCGAGCTCCAGCGGATGCTGAACGCCCTGGGCTTCGACGCCGGCAAGGAGGACGGGATCTTCGGGCCGCGCACCGATCGCGGGGCGCGCGAGTTCCAACGCAACGTCGCGTCCCGCGTGGACGGTATCGTCGGGCTCGACACGGTGCACGCGATCAGCCGCTACCGGCCGCCCGTCGACGCGCCGAGCCGCGCCGTGGTGCGCGAGGGCGAGGCCGCGCGCGGACCGGGGCTGGCCCTGGCCGGCTCGACCATCGCGATCGACCCCGACCGCATCGACGCCGACGAGCTCGACCTCGCGCTCGCGATCGCCTCGGAGCTCTCGGAGGAGCTCGAACGGCTCGGTGCCCGTCCGCTCTTGCTGCGCAAGGGCTCCGAGCCGACCCCTGTCGACGAACGCATCCGGCGCGCGAACGCCGGCAACGCGGCGGCCCTGATCTCCATCGCGCTTGGCTCGGGTGAGCAGGCGAAACGCGGACCGGCATGCTTCCACTACGGGACGCCGAGGACCCACTCCCCCATGGGACGCAGACTCGCGGCGTCGATCCAACACGCGCTCGTCCGCCGCCTCGGTCTGCCCGACGGCGGGCTCCACCCGCGCTCGATCGCGATCCTTCGCGAGACCCGTATGCCGGCGGCACGCGTCGAGCCCGCCGTCGCGCTCGACGAGCTCGACGCGTCCCGCAGCGCGGATGCGGCGTTCGCGGGCGACGTGGCACGCGCCATCGCCGAGGGAATCACCGCCTTCTCGCAACCCGCCCCCGCGGATCTCGCGCGCTCGACCTAGCCCGACCCTTCCTCGCCACGTCGGCCGGAGCCCGTCGAGCGAGCGCCAACAGCACGAGGCCGAGCGCGAACCCAAGCGCGAGCGCCTTCCCGGCGCGCCGGAGTTCGTCGTCGGAGGGAGCTTTCATGGGGACGGGTATCGTACGGCGGTGGGATCGCTCGGCTACAGCTTGATGCTGGAAGGTCAGGAGGGCGTTACCTGGTCGCAGTGGCTCGCGATCGCGGGTACGTGCGAGCGGCTCGGGTTCGACGCACTCCTCACGTCCGATCACTACCTGTCGGTCGTGAACGCGGAGGAGCCGGGCTCGAGCGACGCATGGACGCTCCTCGGGGCTCTCGCGGCCGGCACGGAACGCCTCCGGCTCGGCACGATGGTGTCACCCGTGACGTTCCGACTTCCGGCGGTGCTCGCGAAGGCCACGACGACGGTGGATCGGATCTCGGGCGGTCGCGCGCAGCTCGGCATGGGCGCGGGATGGTGGGAGCTGGAGCATCGGTCGCACGGGATCCCCTTCCCCCCTACATCTGAGCGGTTCGAGATGCTGGAGGAGCAGCTCGAGATCGTGCACGGCCTGTGGTCCGAGGAGGTCTTCTCGTTCGAGGGGCGCTACTACGCGGTCGAGGAGTGCCGGTTCCTGCCCAAGCCCGTCCAACGGCCCCATCCTCCGATCGTGCTGGGGGGCAAGGGCGGACCGAGGCTGGCGCGGCTCGTGGCTCGCTGGGCCGACGAGTTCAACCGCGTCGGCGGGACGCCGGACGAGCTGCGCGCGTCGATCGAGCGGGTGACCGACGCGCTCGACCGCCAGGGTCGGGACCGGGCGAGCGTCGCGATGTCGTTCATGACGTGGGTCTTCGTCGGCCGAACCGACGACGAGTGGCGCCACCGGGCCGATCGCGCCCGACGGACTGATCCGACCGCCGGATCGCTCGAGGAGTACCTCGTGGATATCTCCCGCGACTGCATCGTCGGGACCGTCGAGCAAGCGATCGATCGGATGAACGAGTACGCGGCCGCGGGCGTCCAGCGGTTCGTCCTGAACCACGAGCTGTTCGACGATCTCGAGCAGATCGAGCTGTTGGCCGAGGAGATCATGCCCAAGGTCGGCGCGTAGCGGGGGCGAGGGATCGCGAGGCCCGCTGGAACCTTTGCAGCGCAACGCTTCCCGCGTGATGCCGGCTACTCCGGGGCTCGTCCGGGACCCGACCCGATGATCTCCGAGACGATCCGCTCGAGATCGTCGGCCGAGCCGAACTCCACGACGATCTTGCCGCGCCGCTTGCTCATCTGGATCGTGACCCGCGTGGCGAGCTGTTCGGAGAGCAGCTCCTCCACCTCGGCGAGCGGATTCTCCTGCGGTTCCGGCACCGCGGCCAGCTGCGCCGGCCGCTCCGCGTGCGACGGATGGTCGATGTAGTTGCGGACAAGCTCCTCGACCTCCCGCACGGACACGTCCTCGGCGGCGATGCGGACGGCGAGCGTCCGCTGCGCCTCGGCGTCACCGAGCGAGAGCAGCGCGCGACCGTGACCGGCCTGGATCCTCCCCTCGGCCAGGAGCTGCTGCACGTCCGTCGGAAGCTGGAGGAGACGGATCGTGTTCGCGATGTGGGACCGCGACATACCCAAGCGCTCCGCGAGGGTCTCCTGCTTGAGCCCGAGCTCCTCCAGGAGCTCGCGGAAGGCCTCGGCGAGCTCGATCGGGTTGAGGTCCTCCCGATGGATGTTCTCGATCAGCGCCTCGCGGAGCGACTCCGCGTCGTCGCTGTCCCGGATGACGGCGGGCACGGTCGCGAGACCGGCGAGCTTGGCCGCCCGGAGCCGCCGCTCCCCCGCGATCAGCTCGAAGCCGTTCCCGGCCTTGCGCACGACGATCGGCTGAAGGACGCCGACCTCGCGGATCGAGAGCGCGAGCGCCTCCAGCGACTCGTCCTCGAACGTGGTCCTGGGCTGTCGAGGGTTGGGGGCGACCGCCTCGACCGGGATCTCGAGCAGTCCGAACCCCTCCTCGACGGCACCCGGAAGCAGCGCCGACAGCCCCCGGCCGAGTCCTCCTCGCTTCATCAGGTTCCTCCTCTGCGGAAGAGACCGCGCCGGCGCTTTCCGCCGCCCGGATCGGTCGAACCCCCTCGGTCGAGCTGCATCTCGTCCTCCGGTTCAGCTTGTGTGCGGTCACCGTTCAGATCGATCGGCTCTTCGACCACATCCCTGGACCCCTGGTCGACGGTCGGACTCGACTCGGCCGGAGGGTGCGGGACGCCCTGGCCACCGGCGGGCGCCTCGACGGGTCCGGGCGGCTCGACGGGGGGCGGCTCGACAGGTCGAGGCGGGGCGACGAGGGGCGGCTCGCCGGGAACGTCGTCGGTCGCGTCGGCGTCGGGCTCAACCCCGGGATCGGGCATCGCGGGCAGGTCCTCGTCGCCAGCGACGCTGGCGACCGGCTCGGACCGGCCGGGGGCGGGGCGATCCTCCGGACCGATGAGGGGGCGCGGGGCCTTGCCGGGCGGTGCCTCCGGTCGGGGGATCACGACGCTCGGCACGTCGTCGACGTTCGGGAGTGGGCTCTCGTCGGGAAGACGGGCGGCGACCTCCTGGGCAAGGTCTCGGTAGCTCTCGGCGCCCTTCGAATGCGGGTCGTAGACCGTGATCGGTTGGCCGAAACCCGGTGCCTCGGAGAGCCTGACCGTCCTGGGGATGATCGTCCGGTACACGCGGTCCCCGAAGTAGCGACGAACCTCGGCGACCACCTGTTCGGAGAGCTTGGTCCTGGGGTCGAACATCGTCATCACGATCCCGGTCAGGCGCAGGTCGGTGTTCACGTTCTGCTGCACCAGCCGCACGTTGCGCAGGAGCTGGCCGAGCCCCTCCAGCGCGTAGTACTCGCACTGGATCGGCACGATGAGCTCCTCGGCCGCGGCGAGCGCATTCACGGTCAGCAGGCCGAGCGAGGGCGGACAGTCCAGGAACACGAAGTCGTAGGCGTCGTGCTTGAGCGGCTCGATGGCCTTCTTGAGGCGCAACTCGCGCGAGAACTGGCTCACGAGCTCGATCTCCGCGCCGGCGAGGTCGATCGTGGAGGGGATCGCGAACAGGTTGTCGATCGGCGTCGGGACGATCGCGCCCTCGATCGGCGCCTCGTCCGCCAGCACGTCGTAGACGGTCACCTCACGCTCTTCGTGACGGATCCCCAGCCCGGTCGAGGCGTTGCCTTGCGGGTCGAGATCGACGACCAGGACGATGTAGCCGAGCTCGGCGAGAGACGCCCCAAGGCTGACCGCCGTGGTGCTCTTGCCCACGCCCCCCTTCTGGTTGGCGACCGCGATGATCCGGCCCCGGCGGGGGTGCTGGGAGTCCGCGCTCGAGGCCGCCGAACTGCGGCCGATGGCCTTCGAACGGCGTTGCGCGGCAGTCGGTTGCGTCCCTGAAGCGCCGGTTGCTCCTGTGGACGAGGGCTCCGGTGTGGAGGACGAACCAGCTGCCCGAGAGGAAGAGGGCTTCGTCACTGACGAGTCATGATAACCAGGGCACCCGAGCTTTCAAGCACGGGTGTGCGCAGGACATCCAGGATCACGGCGCCCTCGGGCGCCGCCGGGATCGTCGTCGCCGCTCCCGCGAAGTAGACGAGGCGCCCCCCCGGGCGCAAGACACCACTGGCCTGCGCCCAGGCCTGGTCCAACGGGGCGAAGGCGCGAGCCAAGGCGACGTCCACCGGGCCCGGCATCTCCGCGACACGGCCGGCGAAGACGGTCGCGTTCGGCAGGCGCAGCTCCTCAACGACGAGCTCGAGGAGGGCCGCTCGCCGAGGACGGCGCTCGACGAGCAGCATCCGAAGCCGGGGGAGCGAGATGGCGACCACGACCCCGGGCAGCCCTGCGCCCGAGCCCAGGTCGCCGGCCAGGTCGGCGCCCTCGACGACCGGGACCGCTCGGAGGCTATCCAGGATGTGGCGTTCCCGGATCTTGGTCGCGTCCGAAACGGAGACGACGCCCTGCGGGATGGCCCGGTCGGCGAGCATCTCCTCGAACCGGATCAGCCGTGATGCCTGCGATGGATCGAGGGCGACGCCGAGGCTCGCGGCCTCTGCTCGGAGGGCCTCGGTGTCGCTCACTGGTGTTTCACGTGAAACGACACCTTGAGGTGGGCCGCCGGGCCTACCTCGTTCGATGGACGACGACCCGCCGTTCCGCCCCCTCGCCCTCGCTGGAGCTGCTCACCCCGTCGACCTCGGCCACCGCAGTATGGACCATCTTGCGGAGGAACGGGTTCATCGGCTCGAGCGTCTCCGAGCGACCGGTTCGTGCGACCCGGAGGGCGATCTCGCGCACCCGCGCGGACAGTCGTTCGATCTGGCGCTTGCGGTAGTCCTCGATGTCGACGACGACCCGGGCCGGGAGTCCCATGCGCTGACCGACGGCCACCCGCGCGAGCTCCTGGATCGCCTCGAGCGTCTGGCCGTGCCGGCCGATCAACAGGCCCATGTCCTCGTCGTCTGGTTCGGGGCCGATCACGTCCACATACATCGTGCCGTCCTCGAACGCCGGCTCCACGGTCGCGGTGATGCCCATCCGTTCGAGCATGCCCTCGAGGAACTCGGTCGCGATCTCCGCCTGTTCGTCGAGGTCGTCCTCGCTCAGGTCGCCGTCGGGCTTGATCCGCGAGCGGACGACCACGATGGCCTCCTGGGCACCGACCCCGAACACGCCGGACCGAGGCTCCTGGACGACCTGAACGTCGGCCTCCTGTTCGCTGAGCCCGAGCTCGCCGAGGGCTGCCTCGACGGCCTCCTCAACGCTTGGGGCGCTTCTTCGGATCTCCTCCACGGCCGTTGCCTCCGGACCCAGGCTGCTTCGGGTTGGACCCCGGCTCGTCACGACCCGACCCGGGCGAGCCGCCGGTTCCGCCCTTGGACGCGGGCGGTTTGGGGTTCCCCGGCTTCTTGCTGTCCGGCTTCGGGGTCGTGCCGCCCCGGAGCTGTCGCTGCTGCTCAGCGCGCTCCATCATCGAGGCCATGAACCCCTTCTTCTCGGCCTTCTGAGGCTTGGACTTCGCGTTCTGAGCCAGCTGCTCGGCCGTCGGCCGGCTCTTGAGCATGAAGTACTGCTGACCGATCTGCCACCCGTTCGAGGTCGTCCAGTACAGGACGAGGCCGGCGGGGAAGAAGACGCCGAAGACGCCGAACACGATCGGCATCACCTTGAGGAGCGCCTGCTGCTGGTTCGAGGCCCCGGGCGGGGTGGCCTGCTGCATCTGGCGCTGTTGGAAGAACGTGGTCCCGAACATCAGCACCGCGAACACGTAGTAGGGGATCCGGTCGACAACGTCGCTCCCGCAGTCGACCGGGTAGGCCAGGTCCTGCCCCGTCGAACTCTTCGCGGCGAGCGTCGCGTCGGGGTTGCCGGCGTGGACGGCCGAGCACAGCAGGTTCATGCCCAGGAAGGAGGTGCCCGAGGTCGACCCCGGGAGGTCGAGGTCCTCGATCTGCGCCTGGGTGGTGATCGGCTCTCCGTTCGGATCGCCTGGGGGCAGCGTCTCGGGGATCTGCTGCGACACGGCCGCGTACAGGCCGCTGTCGGTGGGGACGTGGATCGGATGCTGCGGCCACCGCAGCACCGAGTACATCGCGATCAGGATCGGGAACTGCAGCAGCACCGGCCAGCACCCCGAGAACGGGTTGACCCCGTAGTCCTTGTAGAGCTTCATGATCTCTTCCTGCTGACGCTGCTTGTTCCCCTTGTACTTCGCCTGGATCTGCTTGATCTTCGGCTGCACGATCTGCATGTGCTGCATCGAGCGGACCTGCTTGATGCCGAGCGGCAGCAGGACCAGGCGGATCACGATGGTGAGCAGGATGATGGTCACCCCGTAGTTCGGGATGAGCTCGTAGATCTGGGCGACGACCCAGCCGAGCCCGTCGAGCAACGCCTGCCACGGGGCGAGCGCGATCATCGGCGAGGCTCCGCATGTATGACGGCGTCATACTCCGGTACATGCCTGGGCGCGGGGACGCGATCGACGCCGCCGCGAGTGAACGGGCCGCATCGGGCGATCCTCCAGGCCGTCATCAGCATGCCTCGCACCGCGCCGTGCAGCCGGATCGCGTCCTCGGCGTAGCGCGAACAGGTGGGGTAGAAGCGACACTGGCCGCCGAGCCATCCGGACAGCGTGACGCGGTACAGCCCGATGAGGCCGAGCAATGCGAGCCGCGCCGGCGCCCCCGCCCTCCAGGCGATGCGGTGCACCTGGCTCACGTCCGGATCACCTGCGCGCGCGAGAGCAACTCCGCAACCTCCGCCACCAGTTCCTGCGTCCGGGCTCCGACGATCGCGGCCCTTGCGACCACGACGACGTCGTATCCATCCTCGACCTCGTCAGCGAGCTCGCGCCACGCGGCCCGGAGGATCCGCCGGGCCCGGCTGCGGAGCACCGCGCCACCGATCCGCCGGCCGGCAACGAACGCTGCCGACCCGGCCCCGGGGGCGACAAACACTACCACCCGTTCTCCGTGAAATGCCTGGCCGGAGGACAGGGTCCGCGCGACCCGATCCGCGCTCGTCGACGTACCTACGCGGACAGCCGCGTGCGGCCCTTCGCACGCCGTCGCGCCAGGATCGACCGGCCCGCCCGCGTTCGCATCCGTACGCGGAACCCGTGCTTGCGGTGACGGCGGCGGTTGTTCGGTTGGTAGGTTCGCTTGGACATCGCGATCTTCCTCGTCGTCGCGCCGTAGAGCTGCCTTCGGCGGTTCGCGAAGTATAGCGGAGGCCTTCCCAGCCGGCCTGGTTCGCCGAAGACCGGCCTCGACGTGTTCGATGCACGGGGATGCACGAGAAAGTGTGACAAGAGGCCCCTTCGACGCGGCGATGGGGAAAACCGCGGTGCTATAGTCCGGCCTCGTTCCCCGGGGGCGTCGATCCTCACCGCGTGACGCCATCTCTTCCCCCAAGAGTTTCCACAACTGTGGAAAGGCGCTGTGGATAGCTATGGCGATCGCATCGTTCGAGGAGGCCGCCGAACGGACCTGGGCGCACGTCGTCGAACGCGCACAGGAAGAGCTCTCCGAGAGCTCGTTCTCGATGTGGTTCGGGGGCGTTCGGGCCACGAGCCTGCACGACGGGGTGCTCGAGGTCGTCGCACCCTCCGAGTACGTGCGCGACTGGCTCGCCAAGCACTACGTCGGGTTGATCCGCGACGCGGCCGCCGAGGCGGTCGGTCTTCCCGTCTCGATCGAGCTGGATTCGGCACCCCCCGAAGAGGTTGCACCGCAACGTGAACCGCCGGATCCGCCCGAACACAAGCCGATGGCGGAGCGCGCTCCGTTCGGCGCCCCGGGCCTGCCCTTCCCGAACTACACCTTCGAGACCTTCGTCGCAGGACCGTCGAACCGGTTCGCGCACGCGGCCGCGATGGCTGTCGCCGACACGCCGCCGTCCAAGGCCTACAACCCGCTGTTCATCTACGGCGGCGTGGGGCTCGGCAAGACCCACCTGCTCGTCGCGATCGGGCATCAGATGTTCGGCCTGTCCCCGCGGCTGCGCGTGAAGTACGTCACGAGCGAGAGCTTCATGGCCGAGTTCATCAAGGCGGTGCGCGAACGCCAGGGCTACCAGTTCGCCGCGCGCTACCGCGACATCGACGTGTTGCTGGTCGACGACATCCAGTTCCT
>Ga0207675_100001508_pt1 | contig 23306 bp, 17 predicted proteins | sample KBSSwiS42_FD_184305 | JGI IMG/M metagenome (GOLD analysis project Ga0207675, IMG submission 184305) | Switchgrass rhizosphere microbial communities from Kellogg Biological Station, Michigan, USA - KBS Switchgrass S4-2 (SPAdes) (version 2) | ecosystem: Host-associated > Plants > Roots >...
GAGGTGCGGGTGATGCGCAACGATGCGGTCACCGTCGAGGACGTGGTCGAGGCCAGGCCGGATCGGATCGTCATCTCGCCAGGCCCGGGGCGGCCCGAGGACGCGGGCGTGACGATGAGCGTGATTCGCGCGTGCGGGCAGAAGATACCGATTCTCGGTGTGTGCCTCGGGCACCAGGCGATCGGCGCCGCGTTCGGCGGCGACGTCGTCCGCGCGGCGGCGCCGATGCACGGCAAGACGTCGACGATCGATCACGACGGCCGCGGCGTGTTCAGCGGCATCGCCGGGCCGTTCGTCGCCTCGCGCTACCATTCGCTGATCGTCGCCGAGCGAAGCCTGCCGGCCGAGCTCGAGGTGGCGGCGCGGACCGCCGACGGCGCCGCGATCATGGGGCTGCGGCACCGCGAGTGGCCGGTGCACGGCGTGCAGTTTCATCCCGAGTCGATCCTGACCGGCGAGGGGAAGACGATACTGGGGAATTTCCTGCGATGTTCCAAGAGCTGATCGAGAAGCTGACGCGGCACGAGGACCTGACCGCCGACGAGGCCGCCGCCGCGATGGCCGAGGTGATGCAGGGCCGCGCCGCGCCGGCCCACATCTCCGGGCTGCTGGTCGGCCTGGCGATGAAAGGCGAGCGGCCGGTGGAGATCGTCGGCCTCGCGCGCGCGATGCGGGCGCACGCGGTGCAGGTGTCGAAGCGCTACGACGATCTGTTCGACACCTGCGGCACCGGCGGCGATCGATCGGGCACCTTCAACATCTCCTCATGCGCCGCGCTCGTGGTCGCCGCGGCCGGTGTGCGCGTTGCCAAGCATGGCAACCGCTCGGCGTCGAGCAAGGCGGGCGGCGCCGATGTCTACGAGGCGCTCGGCATCCGCATCACCGCGCCGCCGGCGGTGGTCGAACGCTCGCTGGCCGAAGCGGGCATCGGGTTCTTCTTCGCGCCGACCTTCCATCCCTCGATGCGCCACGCGGCGGCCGTGCGCCGCGAGCTCGGCGTGCGCACCGCGTTCAACCTGCTCGGACCGCTGACCAATCCTGCCGGCGCGACGCGCCAGCTGGTCGGCGTGCCGCGGCCCGAATTCACGGAGCTGATGGCGCGCTCACTGGTGCTGCTCGGCACCCGGCGCGCGTGGGTCGTGCACGGCGCCGACGGCATCGACGAGCTGACGACTACCGGCTACACCAAGGTTTCGGAGTGCCGCGACGGCGCGGTCAACACCTTCTATCTGCATCCGGCCGACGTCGGCCTGCCGAAAGCGCCGGCCGGCGCGCTGCAGGGCGGCAACGCCCACGACAACGCGAAGATCATCGAGGGCATCCTCGCCGGACAGCGCGGCCCGGCGCGCGACGTCGTCCTGCTGAACGCGGGCGCGGCGCTGTTCATCGCCGGCGCCGCTTCGTCGGTCGACGAAGGGATCCTGATCGCCTCACGGGCGATCGATCGCGGCGACGCGCGCCGCACGCTCGAGCGGATGGTCGCGATCTCGACCGCCGAGGAATTCACGGCCGGAGCCACCGCGTGAGCGCCGACCTGCTCGAGACCATCGTCGCCGCCACGCGCCGCATCGTCGAGGTGCGGCAGCAGAGCGAGCCGCTTGCGGCGCTCGCCGAGCGTGCCGGCGCGGTCGTTTCGAGCCGGGGACGCTTCCAGATGGCGGTCTCGGGCACCGACGCGGTCAACGTGATCGCCGAGTGCAAGCGACGGTCGCCGTCGAAGGGCGTGCTTCGCGCCGAGTACGAGCCGGCGGCGATCGCGAAGGAGTACGAGGCGGCAGGTGCCGCGGCGATCTCGGTGCTGACCGAGCCGACCTTCTTCGACGGATCGCTCGAGCACCTGGCGGCGGTCCGCGCCGCCGTCGAGCTCCCGATCCTGCGCAAGGACTTCATCGTGTCCGAGTACCAGCTGCTCGAGGCACGGGCAGCCGGCGCAGACGCGGTGCTGCTGATCGTGGCGGCGCTCAGGCCGGTCGAGCTGAAGGTCCTGCACGATCATGCGCGCCGCTACGGGCTCGACGCGCTGGTCGAAGTCCACGACGAGCACGAGCTGGCGATCGCGATTGACGCCGGGGCGCGAATCGTCGGCGTCAACAACCGCAACCTGCGCACGCTCGACGTCGATCTCACCGCCTCCGAGCGCTTGATCGGCCAGGTTCCGGCGGACGTGGTCGCGATCAGCGAAAGCGGGCTGAGAACGCCGGCCGATGTCGCGCGTTTGCGAGAACTGGGCTACCGAGCCTTCCTGATTGGGGAACGGTTCATGACCGCCGCCTCGCCCGGCGAGGAGCTGGCGCAATTGCTCAGAGGCACGGAGGTCTCGGAGACTCCGAGCACAGAGGCGCAAAGCGGAGGGGCACAGCCGGTGGCAAATCCGAAGCGCGTGGCTCGACTGAATCTCGTAGAGGACAAGCCATGACAGGCGCTTCCTCTGAGTCTCACGTTTCCTCTGCGCCCTCTGTGCTCGTCAAGATTTGCGGTGTGACGCGCCTCGAAGATGCCCGCGCTGCGGTAGACGGAGGCGCACGCGCGATCGGGTTCGTGTTCTGGCCCGACAGCCCGCGGTTCATCGATCCGTTCAACGCGCGCGCAATCCGCGCGACGCTGCCGCCGTTTGTGACCGCGGTCGGCGTCTTCGTCAACCAGCCGGCCGAGTACGTCAACGGGGTGGCGAGCCTGGTGCGGCTTGGTGCGCTCCAGCTGCACGGCGACGAAACGCCGGCCTTCGCGTCGCGCCTGTCGGCGCCGGTGCTCAAGGCGCTGCCGCTGGCGACACTCACTGACGCCACGCTCGCCGCATGGCCCGACTCCGCGGCCGTCCTGCTCGACGTTCACGATCCGGTCAGGCGCGGCGGCACGGGGCGCACCATCGACTGGGACGCGGCCGCCGCGGTGGCCGCGCGCCGCCGCATCGTCCTCGCCGGCGGCCTGGCGCCCGACAACGTCGCCGACGCGGTCTCCCGAGTGCGCCCGTTCGGCATCGACGTGTCGTCGGGCGTCGAGGTGTCGCCCGGCATCAAGGATCACGGGCGCATCCGCGCCCTCTTCGAGGCCCTTCATGGCAGCATCCCGGCGCGATCCTGATCGGCGCGGCTACTTCGGCGAGTTCGGCGGGCGCTATGTGCCCGAGACGCTGGTCGAGCCGGTCGAGGAGCTGGAGCGCGCCTATCTGGCCGCGCGCGACGACCCGGGCTTCCGCGCCGAGGTCGATCGGCTGCTGGCGCAGTACGTCGGCCGGCCGACGCCGATCTCGGAAGCGCGGCGCCTGTCCGAGGCCGCCGGCGGCGCGCGCATCTTCCTGAAGCGCGAGGACCTCACCCATACCGGCGCCCACAAGATCAACAACGCCATCGGCCAGGCGCTGCTCGCCGCCCGCATGGGCAAGCGCCGGATCGTTGCCGAGACGGGCGCGGGACAGCACGGCGTCGCCACCGCGACGGCGTGCGCGCTGCTCGGCCTCGACTGCCACGTCTACATGGGCCGCGCGGACATGGATCGCCAGGCGCTCAACGTCTTCCGTATGCGGCTGCTCGGCGCCGAAGTCCTGCCGGTCGACGCCGGATCGCGCACGCTGAAGGACGCGATCAACGAGGCGATGCGCGACTGGGTCACCAATGTTGCCGACACCTACTACCTGCTGGGATCGGTGCTCGGGCCGCATCCGTATCCGTTGATGGTCCGCGAGTTCCAGTCGGTGATCGGACGCGAGGCGCGGGCGCAGTTCCTCGATCTCGCCGGCGCTCTTCCTGCGGCGGTCATCGCCTGCGTCGGCGGCGGCAGCAATGCGATGGGGATCTTCGACGGATTCATCGACGACGACCAGGTTCGCCTGATCGGCGTGGAAGCCGGCGGCAAGGCGATTGCCGCAGGGATGCACGCCGCGCGCTTTGCCGGCGGCAGCGCCGGCGTGCTGCAGGGCACGCGCACCTTCGTCCTGCAGGACGACGACGGGAACATCAACCTGACGCATTCGATTTCTGCCGGCCTGGATTACGCGGCGATCGGCCCGGAGCATGCGTGGCTGCGCGCGCTCGGCCGCGCCGAGTACGCGTATGCCAGCGACACCGAGGCGCTCGACGCGTTCCAGACGCTGGCGCGGCTGGAGGGCATCCTGCCGGCGCTGGAGTCGTCGCATGCGATCGCTTACGCGATGCGCACCGCGCGCGAGTTCGGCCGCGGCGCGACGCTGCTGGTCAACCTGTCGGGCCGCGGCGACAAGGACGTGCACACGGTGGAGAAGAGCCTTGCCGGCAGGGCGTAGCCGCATCGCCGATCGGTTCGCGCAGATACGCCGCGAGGGACGGCCGGGCCTGGTCACGTATACGACCGCCGGCGATCCGGATCTCGCGCGGTCCGCCGAGATCCTGAAGGCGCTCGATCGTGCCGGCGCCGACGTGCTCGAAGTGGGCGTGCCGTTTTCCGACCCGCTCGCCGACGGCCCGGTCATCCAGCGGGCGACCGAACGGGCGCTGGCGGCCGGCGGCAACCTGCGGTCGGCGCTCGACACGATCGGCCGCGTGCGCGCGGAGATCGCGGCGCCGATTGTCGTCTTCAGCTACGCCAACCCGCTGCTGCGCATGGGACTCGAGGCCTTTACGCGCCGGGCGGCGGGCGCCGGTGTCGATGGCGTGCTCGCGCTCGATTTGCCGATCGAGGAAGCAGGCCCGTTCCGCGAGACGCTGGCGGCAGCCGGCATCGACCTGATCTTCCTGCTCAGCCCGACGACGACGGAGACGAGGATCAAGAAGGCGGCGGAGCTGGGGAGCGGGTTTCTCTACGGCATCTCGCGGCTCGGCGTCACCGGCGCGCGCGCCGAGGTCGCATCGGGCGCGCAGGCGATGGCGCGCCGCATCCGCGCCCACACGACGCTGCCAATCGCGCTCGGGTTCGGCATCTCCCGGCCCGAGCACGTCGCCGAGGTCGGCGCCTACGCCGACGCGGCGGTCGTCGGCAGCGCGCTGGTGTCGGTGATTGCCGAGGCCGGCGCGACGAACGAGCTGGTGCCGCGCGTCGAGAACTACGTGCAGTGGTTGAGGGGAGCAGCGACGCTCAATGTCTACGCTTGACGATTTGCGCGACGACATCGATCGCGTCGACGAAGTGCTGGTCCGACTGCTGAACGAGCGCGCCCGGGTGGCGTGCGAGATCGGGCGGATCAAGAAGGAGCTCGGGATCGAGGTCTACCAGCCGGAGCGCGAGAAGCAGGTGCTGGCGCACGTGCGCAGCGTCGCCGCCGAGGGACCGCTGGGGGCCGACGCGATTGCCAGGCTGTTCGAGCGGATCATCGACGAAGCGCGGCGGCTGGAGCGCCGCCTCGTTCACGGCGAAGACGAAGCCGTATAAGTCGAAAGTCGTCAGTCGAAAGTCGAAAGTCAGAGAGTCAGAGAGGATTTATGGTCGTCGTGATGGAGGAACGGGCCACCGAGGCGCAGATCGAGCAGGTGGTCAAGCGGCTGGTCGAGATGGGCATGGACGTGCACCGCTCGACCGGCGTCACCCGCACGGTTCTGGGCGCGGTCGGGCGCGGCACGCCGGACAAGGCACTGCTCGAGCTGCTCGACGGCGTCCACGAGGTGCTGCGGATCACCGAGCCCTACAAGCTGGCGAGCCGCACCTTCAAGGGCGAGCCGACGGTGATCAACGTCGGCGACGTGCGCATCGGCGGCGACGAGGTGATCGTGATGGCCGGACCCTGCTCGGCCGAGAGCGAGGAGCAGGTGCGTGCCGCGGCGGCGGCGGTGCGGCGCGCCGGCGCCAAGATCTTCCGCGGCGGCGCCTTCAAGCCGCGCAGCTCACCCTACAGCTTCCAGGGGCTGGGCGAAGAGGGGCTGCGGCTGCTCCGCGACGCGGCCGACGCCGAGAACCTCAAGCTGGTGACCGAGGTGATGGACCTCAGCCAGATCGAGATGATCAATCGCTACGCCGACATCTTCCAGGTCGGCGCGCGCAACATGCAGAACTTCACCCTGTTGCGCGAGCTCGGCCACGCCCGCAAGCCGGTGCTGCTGAAGCGCGGCATCTCGGCGACGATCGAGGAGTGGCTGCTGTCGGCGGAATACGTGCTGAGCGGCGGCAACAACGACGTCATCCTCTGCGAGCGCGGCATCCGCACCTTCGAGACCGCGACGCGCAACACCTTCGACATCTCGGCGATCCCGGTGGTCAAGAAGCTGAGCCACCTGCCGATCGTCGCCGACCCGAGCCACGGCGCGGGGCGGCGCGACATGGTCGCGCCGATGGCGCGCGCCGCGGTCGCCGCCGGCGCCGACGGGCTGATCATCGAGGTCCACTGCGATCCCGACCACGCGCTCAGCGACGGCGCGCAGTCGATGTTCCCGTCGCAGTTCGACCGCCTGATGGCGGAGCTGCGGATCATCGCGCCGGCGATCGGCCGCAGCATCTGCCTCGAGCCGGTCGCGCGACGCGGCTGGGGAAGCTAGAAGTCGAAAGTCTAAAGTCGAAAGTCGAAGGTCGGACGGCATCAGTCAATGGCGAAAGAGCTACCCGTAATTCAACCCGGCGCGCAGCGGCAGCCGGCGGCGCCGCCGATCTTCTCGAAGATCGGCATCATCGGGCTCGGGTTGATCGGCGGGTCGGTGGCGCTGAGAGCGCGCGAGCTGTGGCCGTCGGCGCTGGTGATTGCCGTCGACAACAAGGACGTGCTCGAGGAGGCGATGCGCCGCCACGCCGTCGACGTCGCCGCCGACGATCTCGTCGTCCTCGCCGAGGCCGATCTCGTGATTCTTTCCGCGCCGGTGAAGCAGAACATCGCATTGCTCGCCGAGCTCGACGAGAACGTGCGGGTGCCGGCGATCGTGACCGACACCGGCAGCACCAAGCGGGAGATCGTCGAAGCGGCCCGCGAGCTGCCGCCGCGGTTCACCTTCATCGGCGGCCACCCGCTCGGCGGCGCCGCGCAGGGCGGGCTCGAGCACGCCCGCCCGGATCTCTTCGCCGGACGGCCGTGGCTGCTGACGCCGATCGCGCCCAGCGATCAGCGCAGCGGCGCGCTCGACTCGCTGTCGCAGTTCGTCACCGCGCTCGGCGCGCAGCCGCGCATCCTCGAGCCGCGCGCGCACGATCGGATGCTCGCCTTCCTCAGCCATCTGCCGCAGCTGACCGCGAGCGCGTTGATGCAGGTGGTCGGCGGCGCCGTCGGGGAAGAAGGGCTGGCGCTTGCCGGCCGCGGGCTCGCCGATACCACGCGCCTCGCCTCGAGCCCGCCCGACATCTGGCAGGACATCGCCGCCACCAACGCCGACGAGATCGGCCCCGCGCTCGACACGCTGATCTCGGTGCTGCAGGATCTGCGGAACGATCTGCCCGAAGGCGATCGGCTCAACGACGTCTTCGTCGAAGCCGCCCGCTGGCGGGCGACGCTGCGCCGATGAGTCCTGTGCGGCCTCCGCGGTCTCCGCGCTTTCACCGCAGCCCGACCATCCCGTGCACCGACTCGATCAGCTTCTTCGAGTCATAGCCCTTGCCGTCCTTGAACACGATCTCGACGTTCTCGACATCTGCGATCCGCGTGCTCGGGTCGCCGGCGACGACGGTGATGTCGGCCGCCTTGCCGGCTTTCAGCGTCCCCACGCGCGCACCCTCGCCGAGGAAGTTCGCGCCGTTCTCCGTCTGGATGTGGATCGCCTCGAGCGGCGTGAAGCCTGCCTCGACCAGCAGCTGCACCTCGCGCTGATCGCCGAAGCCGGCGACGGCGCCGCCGTTGCCGGTGGGATCGAGGCCGCCGAGCAGCATGCCGCCGGCCTTCACGAACAGGCGCTCGAAGTCCATCTCGCGCTTCAGCCGCAGCTGCCCTTCGTCGGTGGTCCGGGTCCGTGCGAGCAGGTAATCGCTGCGCGCCAGCGGCGAGAGGACGTCGAGGAACTGCTGCCGCAGCGGCGGACGGTTCGGCGCGCCCGCTTCGGCCACCGGCAGCGTCGAGACGATCGCGACTTTCTTCGTCACCAGGTGCCGGATGAGATCCTGAATCTGCGTCGAGTCGAGCGGCGGATCGGCGTAGCCGGCCGGACGAACCGGGCACGTGTCGAGCTGCTTGCCGGGCACGTGATCGGTGCTCGCGCTCAGGCCGTGCTCGAGGCTGTCGATGCCGAGATCCGCAGCCTCCTTGAAGGTCACCGAGCACAGGTGCCCCGTGACCTTCAGGCCGCGTGCGTGCGCCGCCTTGATCGCGGCGCCGAGCTGTTCGCGCGTGATGTCGGTGTAGGCCTTGAACGATGTAAAGCCGATGTCAGCCCAGTAGTTCACCAGCTTGACCGCGTCGTCCGGTCCGGTGAGCGTGTGGAGCTGCAGCAGGTACGACCCCGCCCCCTGCAGGTACGGCCCGGTGAGGTGGATCTTCGGCCCCGGGATGCGTCCGGCGTCGATGTAGCGCTTCACCTCGAGATCCGCGTAGGGCTCCATGCTGCCGCCGGTCTTGATGGTCGTCACGCCGGCCGCCAGATACAGCCGCGGAAAGCTGTAAACCATCGTCGGGTAGTACTCGGGCACGCCCGGCACGCGGCCGCGGCCGGTCGAGCCGGTGTAGAACAGGTGCTCGTGCATCCCGACCCAGCCCGGCATCACGCTGCGCCCGGTGAGATCGAGGGCGCGCGCGCCGCTCGGTGGCGGCGTCGACGCCGCCGGTCCGATCGCCTTGATCAGCCCGCTTTCGATGACGACGTTCTGATCGGGCGCCGCGGCCGCACCGGTGCCGTCGATCACGCGCACGTGCTGCAGCACGACGACCGGCGCGTCGACCGAGACGAACTCCTGCGTCACCTGCGGCAGCGCGCGCGAGGGCGCCGGCGGTTGATTCGCCGGCGCCGGCTGCCTCTGGCCGTTCAGCGTCGCAACGAGGGCGAGGGCAAGGAAGAGCGCTGTTGCGGATCGTGGCATCGGTCCTCCGGGATCTCTTGAGCGGGTCCGGCTGGAGCCGGGCGCAAACTACGGCAGCGAGAGCGCCACCAGCTCGCTCGCGACGTCCTTCCAGCCCGTCGCGACGACGATGTACTGCTTGCCGCCATAGAGGTACGACATCGGCGCGCCGGTGGTGCCCGCCGGCAGCGCCGTCTCCCATACGACCTGGCCGGTCGCCTTGTCGTAGGCGCGGAACATCTTGCCGCCGCCGCCGGGCGGCAGCGCGACGACGGCGTTGTTGCCGCCTTCGCCGAGGAAGAGCAGCGTTTTGGTGACCAGCGGCGACACCCGGCCACCCTGACCGAGCGGCGGCAGGTTGAGATGTTTGACCGCCGGATGATCGCGCGGGCCGTTGCCGTTGGCGACCGTCCACTTGATCTCGCCGCGATTGAGATCGATCGCGACCAGCCGGCCGTACGGCGGTTTGAAGATCGGCAGCCCCTGCGGGCCCTCGAGCCACGGACCGGTGACGCCGGCGCCGCGCCGCACCGACCACTCGATGTCGTTCGCGGCGGCGCCGCGCGGGTGGTTGACGCTGCCCGCCTCCGGATCCCTGGCCCTGACCATCTCGGCGATGAACGGCGCGTGAACCGAGGTGACGTAGAGCACGCCGCTGTCCGGGTCGAACGCCGCGCCGGTCCAGTTCGCGCCGCCGACCGCGCCCGGCATTTGCGCCGTGCCTTTCGTCCGTCCGTCGGCGATCGTCGGCGGCGTGAACAGGCCGCCGTAGCGGTACTGGCTGATGATCGCGATCGCCTGCTGGCGCAGCTCGGGCGTGAAGTCGACGAGATCGTCGATGGTGATGCCCTGCTGATCGAAGGCAGGCGGTTTGGTCGGGAAAGGCTGCGTCGGCGCGTACCACTCGCCCGGCGTGTTGCCCGCCGCCACCGGCCGCTCGACGATCGGCCAGACCGGCTCGCCGGTGACGCGATCGAGCACGTAGACGAACGCCTGCTTCGACACCTCGGCGATCGCCTTGATCCGCCGCCCGTCGACGGTGATGTCGACGAGGTTCGGCTGCGCGTTGAAGTCGTAGTCCCAGATGCCGTGGTGGACGGCCTGGAAATGCCACTTCCGCCGGCCGGTGCGCGCGTCGAGGCAGACGAGGCTCTCCGCGAACAGGTTGTTCCCGGGCCGCTGGCCGCCCCAGAAATCGCCGCCGCGGCTGGTCGGTGTTTCAGTCGCGACGTAGATCAGCCCGAGCTCGTCGTCGGCTCCCATCAGGCCCCAGACGCCGGCGCCGCCCGAGTAGGCGTATGAGTCTTTCAGCCACGTGTCGTTGCCGACCTCGCCGAACTCGGGGATGACATTGAAGGTCCACGCCAGCTTGCCGGTGCGCGCGTCGTAGGCGCGCACGTCGCCGGGCATGAAGTTGCCGTCCGGTGCGGTCGGCAGGCCGCCGACGACAATCACGTCGCCGACGACCAGCGGCACCGACGTCCAGCGCATCGACGCCGCCGGCCGGCGGTAGCCCCGGGACAGATCGACAGTGCCCGCCGCGCCGAAGCCGCTGGCCGGCTTCCCGCTCTTCGCATCGAGCGCGACCATCGACTGTCCGGTGATGGCGATCACGCGCGGCTCACCGCCGGGCCAGTAGGCGACGCCGCGGTTTGCCGATCGTCCGACCAGCATCTCGCCGGGCGGATCGGCGCTGGTCTCCGATTTCACCAGCTCGGGCGGCACGTAGCTCCAGACAACGGCGCCCGTGCCCGGGTCGAGCGCGAACACCGAGCCGTCGCCGGCGCTGGCGAACAGCAGGCCGCCGGCCATCAGCGGCGTGACCTGGTAGTTGGTGGGGACGGCGACCTTGCCGCGGCCGCGACGCACCGGCTCGGGCATCGACGACTGGCGCCAGGCGATGCGCAGGCGGCTGACGTTCTCCTTGTCGATCTGATCGAGCGCCGTGTACTTCGCGCCGGCGTTGGTTGCCGCGTAGCTCCGCCATTCGCCGACCGGATCGGTCGCGCCGCGGGCTACGAGCGTCAACGCCGCCGCGGCCGCGATCGTTGCGCCGGCGAGGCGCGCGGTCTTCATCGGGGTGCGCAGATGTTAGATGCGCATCGGGGGACGGAGCAAGCTCCGCCCCTACGCGGCGGGGACGAGCGTCACGACCGTCGAGCGATCGACGGGGAAGTACTTCCGGTAGACCTCCTGCAGCACCTGCGGCGTGATCGCATCGATCCGCTGGTTGCGGGTCAGGATCTCGCGCGGATCGCGGTCGTACATCTTGATCGTCTGCAGCCGCCCGAGCCAGTAGTCGTTGGTCTTCAGCGCCGTCTGGTAGGCGCGCCGCGCGGTTTCCTTCGCCCGGCTGGTCAGATCCGCCGACGGCCCTTCGTCCTGCAGCCGCTTGATCTCCTGCAGCACGCGACTGGTCATCGATGGCAGGTTCTCCGGCGCCGCACCGAAGCGGACCTGGATGTGGCCGGCGCCGCGCTGGGGCAGCGGCTGCGCCAGGCCGACGCTGACGGTGTAGGTCTGGCCGAGGTCTTCGCGCAGGATGTCGCGCAGCGCGATATCGAGCACGGTCGTCGCGGCGATGATCTTTTCCTGCTCCAGCGGGTCGATGGACGGATCGGCGAAGAAGCTCATGACGGTCTGCCCGCGCGGCTCCCGCCCGAGCTCGACTTTGGCCTGCTGCGTCGCATCCGGAAAGCGGAGCGCGAGGTCCTTGAAGGCCGACGACGGCTTGCCGGTGGATGGCAGCGCGCCGACGTAGGTCGCCACCAGCGGGAGCACGTCGTCCACCTTGAACGCGCCGACCATGAAGAGGGTGAAGTCGGCGGCGTTGGCGAAGCGCTCGCGATAGAACGCGATCATCTTCTCGCGATCGAGCGCGTTGATCCGCTCCGGCGTCAGCGGCTGCGCGGTGTAATGGTTGGACGTGTTCACCAGCGTCAGCTTCTCGCCGAACACCTGGCGCGGATCCTGACCGCGGTTGGCGACCGCCGCGGTGAGCTGCTTTTTCAGCAGCGCGAACGATTCGGCGTCCGCGCCGGGGGCCGTCAGCTCCTGATAGAGAAGCTGCAGCGCGGTCTCGAGCTGCGCCGGCGTGGAGCTGCCGCCGACGCCCTGCGTCGACAGGGTGATGAACGGGCGGGCCGAGACCAGCTTGCCGGTCAACAGCTTCTGCAGCTCGGTCGCCTTGAAGCCGCCGGCGCCCGCGGCGCTGACCAGCGCCGTGGCCAGCGACGCCTCGGCGAAATCGGCCGGCGGCGCCAGCGACAGGCCGCCGGGCGCCGCCATCGAGAACACGATCTGGTCGTTCTTGAAGTCGGTCGGCTTCAGCCAGACCTCGACGCCGTTGGACAGCCGCGCGACGGTGACGCCGAGTTCGTCCAGCGTGCGCCTCGACGACACGGTGCCGCCGGAAGGCGACCGTTCCATCAACGGCCGCGTCGTCTCGGTGTCGGACCAGGCGGTGACCCGCGTCGACGCCGCGGCAGCAAGCGCCGCCTGGAGGTCGGCGTCGGTTGGCACCTTGACGCCGCTCTTCTGCGGTGAGGTCGCGAGGATCACGCGGCTCTCGTCGCCGAGCAGCGATCGCGCCATCGTCGAGGCGTCGGCCTGCGTGATGGTGGGCAGCAGCTGTTTGGCGAGGCGATATTCGTACTCGATGCCCGGGCTCGGCTCGCCTTCGAGGAAGTAGCTGACGTACTCCTGCGCAAACGAGGCATTCTCGGATTTGTCGCGCTCGTTGTAGGCGCGCTCGAACGACGACTCCATCCACTTCTTCGCGCGCTCGACCTCCGAGGCGCTGAAGCCGAACTCGCGCACGCGCAGCGCCTCAGTGGCGAGGACGCCGATGCCCTCCTCGAGCCGGCCGTCCTCGACCCGCGCGGTCATCGAGAAGGTCGAGACGTCGCGCGACAGGTCGCCGCCGCTGACGCCGCCGCCGAGGATTTTCGCGTCTGGCTTGCGCTCCAGCTCCGCGAAGCGCTCATCCATGATGTGGTCGATGGTCTGCGCCACCAGGTCGCGGCGGTAGTCGGCGACGCGCTGCCCGCCGTCGCGCGCGCGCTTGCGGACGATCGACACGGTCGATTGCGTCACTTCCGGATCCGCGACCACGCTGACGAGCGGCTGCGGGTGGAGCGGCACCTTCCGATCCGGGTCGGACGCCCTGGGCGCCCGGGCGGTGATCGGCGAAAAGGCCGCCGTGATCGTGCGTTCGATCTCAGCCGCTTCGACGTCGCCGACGGCAATTACCGCCATCAGCTCGGGGCGATACCAGGTGTCGTAGAACGCGCGCAGCCGCGCGGCCGGCGCATTCCGCAGGATGTCGGGCTTGCCGATCGGCAGCCGCACCGCGTAGCGCGAGTCGTGGAAGAGCACCGGGAACTGCCTGTCGCGAACGCGCGACTGCGCGCCAAGGCCGCCGCGCCACTCCTCGATGACGACGCCGCGCTCCTTGTCGATTTCCTGCGGAGTCAGCGACAGCCCGCCGGCGATGTCAGCGAGCGCGGTGAGCGCCTTCTCGACCACGTCCTTGCGGTCGGTCGGCACGTCGAACATGTACACGGTCTCGTCGAAGCTGGTGTAGGCGTTGACGTGCGGCCCGAGGCGCGAGCCGATCGACTCGAAGTACGACACCAGCTCGCCCGGCTTGAAGTGGGCGCTGCCGTTGAACGCCATGTGCTCGACCAGGTGCGCGAGGCCGAGCTGATCTTCCGCTTCGTGCAATGAGCCAGCCTTCACCGCCAGCCGCAGCGCCACCCGCCCGGCGGGCCGCCCGTTCTTCCTGACGAAATACTTCATGCCGTTCGGCAGCGTCGCCGTGCGGACCGCGGCATCGAACGGCAGCGTGTCCTGAAGGTTGAAGGCCTGCTGCGCCGGCAGGATGGCGGCTGCAGCCAACAGCAGGAGCGCGGCGGCGAAGACGCGCGTCGCGCGAAGCGTCATATCGGGACGTCTGCTCATCGGTGATGATTACTGGTCGGTGGTTTTCTTCGGATCCGCCGCGTCCGCATCTTTGCGCTCGGGCACCTTCCAGTCGATGCCGCGGGCGTATTTCATCAACCAGCTGATTTCCTCGGCGTCGCGGATGCGGACGTGGTGCGGCTCGCGGAAGCCGTGCGGCTCGCGCGGAAACCGGATGAAGCGCACCGGCACGCCCCGGTCCTTCAGGCCCTGGTAATAGATCATGCTCTGGCCGATCGTGTCGGTGGTGTCGCGCTCGCCGTGCAGCAGCAGCGTCGGCGTCGTCACGCGCGCGATGTGGGTGTAGGAAGACTGCCGGCGATAGGCGTCGGCGCTCTCCCACGGGGTGCCGCCGATATACCAGAGCCGGACGTCGTGGTTGAACCCCATCGCATATTCAGACGCCCAGTCGGCCACCATGGCTCCGAGCGACGCCGCCTTGAAGCGCGTCGTCTGCGTCAGCGTCCAGCCTCCGAGGATGCCGCCGTAGCTCCAGCCGCGGATCGCCAGATGGTCCGGATCCGCGATGCCGTCGGCGACGAGCTTGTCGACGCCCGCCATCAGGTCGTCGTAATCGCCGCCGCCGATGTCCTTCATGTTGCCGCGCAGCAGAGTGTCGCCGTATGAGCTGCTGCCGCGCACGTTCGGCTCGAGCACGGCCCAGCCGAGGCTGGCGTAGACGTGGTTGATGCCGCGGAAGGACACATCCCATACGCCGGCGGGGCCGCCGTGCACGGACAAGAGCAGCGGCAGCTTCGTCCCCGTCTTGTAGCCGGCCGGCAGCCACAGCATGCCTTCGACCTCGAGGCCGTCTTTGCTCTTCCAGGTGATCGACTTGAAGTCGGCGAGGGTGAACTCCGTCGCTTTCGCGTTGACGTGCGTAATCGGCGTGCTCTTGCCGGTCGCCAGGTCGAGGACATGCACTTCGGCGGGCGCCGACGGCGTGCTGATCACCGCCGCGCCGCGCCGGCCGTCGGCAGAGACCGACTCCATCCGGCCCGACCAGTCGCCGCTCGCCAGCTTGCTCACCGCGCCGCTGGCAACCGACACGCGGAAGACGCCGCTGCGGGCGCGCGCATTCGCGCCGAAGAGGATCGACTGGCCGTCAGCGGCCCAGCTGTACTGCCCGATGGCACCGCTGAACGACGACGACACCTGGCGCGGCTCCCCGCCGCCTTCCGCCGGCACCACCCAGAGCTTGTCCTCGGCGAGCTCCCAGGTTTTGTCGCTCGGCGCCAGGTACGACAGCACTTTGCCCTCGGGCGACCATTGCACGTTCTGTTCGGGCGCGTCGTTGCGCGTCACCGTGGTCACTGCGCCGCTGGCCACGTCGACGACGGCAATCTCGCCGCGGTTCTGGCCGTTGCGCGTGTTCTCGCGGCGGAGGTTGATGGCGACTTTGCGCCCGTCCGGCGCGACGCGGAAGCTTTCGATCAGCAGCGTGTCGTCGCGCGTGATCCGCTGCTCGCGCCTGTCGGCGACGCCGATGCGCCACAGCTCGGAGAACTCGGTCCGCTCCTGGCCGTTGGGCCCTTCGTCGACGAAGATGGCATCGTCGCCGGCTTTCTCGGCCGCCTTCTGCGCCTCGGTCTTGACGCGGTCGGCGAGGAACACGATCGATCCGCCGTCTTTCGTCCACTCGAACGCGCGAATCTTGCCCTTGTGATCGCTGAGCTTCGAGGCTTCGCCGCCGTCGGCCGGGATGATCCAGATGTCGACGACGCTGCCGTCGCTTTCCTTGCCGGGCGGGTTCTCGCGCTCGGCGAGAAAGGCGACGAAGCGGCCGTCGGGCGACCACGCCGGCGCGCGATCCTTCTCGTGCGCCAGGAAGCGGCGCGGGCCCGCACCGTCGGCGTCGACGATCCAGATCGACGTGACGCGCTTGTTGTCCTTCCACTTGCCGACTTCGGAGACGGTGTAGAGGACGCGCCGGCCGTCGGGCGAGATGCGCGGCGCCGACAGCTGCACGAGATCGATCACGTCGTCGATCGTGATCGCGCGTTTCGACTGCGCGGCGGCGGGAGATGCGAAGAGGAGCACGACGAGCGCGGTGACGGCGCGCGTCTGACGAAGCAGCATGCGGCCTCCAGAAGCGGAGCGATCGTAGCACTATAATTGCTGGATGGACAAAGACTTCGAGGCAGTCATCATGAGCGCGTGCCGCACGCCGATCGGCGCGTTCGGCGGCGCGCTGAAGGATGTGAGCGCAGCGGACCTCGGCGCCGTGGTGGTGCGTGAGGCGATCGCGCGCGCGGCGGTGAAGCCCGAGGATGTGGGCGACGTCGTGCTCGGCTGCGTGCTGCAAGCCGGCATCGGCATGAACGTCGCGCGCCAGGCGGCGTTGAAGGCCGGTCTTCCTGTCGAGGTTCCGGGGGAGACCGTGAATCGAGTGTGCGGATCCGGACTCCAGGCCGTCGTGCACGCGGTGGAAGCGATCCGCGTCGGCTACGTCGACACGATGGTGGCGGGCGGCACCGAGTCGATGTCGAACGCGCCGTATCTCCTGAAAGGCGCGCGATGGGGCTACCGCATGGGCAACGCCGAAGCGATCGACTCGATGCTGCACGAGGGGCTCACGTGCGCGATCGCCGCGTGCCACATGGGAATCACCGCCGAAGAAGTGGCGTCGCGCTACCACGTGTCGCGCGGCGATCAGGACACGTTCGCGGCGGAGAGTCAGCAGCGCGCGGTACGCGCGATCCAGGAAGGGCGCTTCAAGGACGAGATCGTGCCGGTCGGCGTACCGCAGCGCAAAGGCGATCCGATTCTCGTCGATACCGACGAGTACCCGCGCGCCGGCACCACGGTCGACAAGCTGGCGGCGCTCAAGCCTGCCTTCAAGAAAGAGGGCAGCGTGACGGCGGGCAACGCGTCGGGCATCAACGACGGCGCGGCGGCGCTGGTCGTCACCACCGGCGCGAAGGCGCAGAAGATGGGGCGCAAGCCGCTGGCGCGCATCCTCGCCTACGTCTCGACCGGCGTCGACCCGAAGATCATGGGCATGGGGCCGGTACCGGCGGTGCGCAAGGTGCTGGAGCGTTCCGGCCTCGCGATCAAGGACGTCGATCTCTTCGAGCTCAACGAAGCGTTCGCGGCGCAGTCGGTCGCGGTGGCGCGCGAGCTCGGCGTCGATACGGACAAGGTCAACGTGAACGGCGGCGCGATCGCGCTCGGCCACCCGATCGGCGCCAGCGGCGCGCGGGTGCTGACCACCTTGATCTACGCGCTGCGCGCGCGCAAGCTGCGACATGGAGTCGCGGCGCTGTGTATCGGCGGCGGGATGGGCATCGCGATGGCGATCCAGAACCTCGATGCCTGATGCGATGAACGCTTGAATGGAACTGCGGGCCCAGATTTCGCGGAGCGCGGTCGCGGCGATCGTCGCGCACGCGCGGGAGGAGGCGCCCTCGGAGTGCTGCGGGCTGCTGCTCGGCGCGGCCCTGACGATCGCCGAGGCGGCGCGAGCGGCGAACATCGCCAGCAACCGCTACTCGCGATTCCTGATCGATCCCAAGGATCACATCGACATCCGCCGCGGGGCGCGGCGCCGCGGCGTCGAGGTGGTGGGTTTCTACCACTCGCATCCCCGCTCGCCGGCGTGGCCGTCGCCGTCTGATGTCGCCGAGGCCACGTATCCCGGACATCTCTATCTGATCGTCAGCCTCACGGCCGAGCCCCCGGACATCGCGATTTACCGCCTCGAGGATCGCGGCGGCGGGAACTTTCTCCGTCTGCCGGTCGTCACAGTCGGCTAATGCCCGTACCCGCGCTCCTGCTGGCCGGGGCGCTCTGGCTCGTCCCGCCAGCTGGATACGCACAGGATCCCGCGACCTCCTCGCTCCAGGCGACCGCGGCTGTCGTGCGGTCGATTGCAATCAGCGGCGCGAAGGAAATCGCCGAGCGCGAGCTGGTCGACAACGCGCGGCTGAAAACGGGCGAGCCGCTTCCCGACACCCCCGACAACATCTCACGCACCATCGAGCGGCACTACCGCGATGAAGGCTACGCCTTCGCGCGCGCGACGACGAAGTTCGACGACGCGTCGGGCGCGCTGACAGTGACCATCGACGAGGGAATCATCGACGCGGTCGAATTCGAGGGGGTCGACGAGCGGCTGATGCGCCGGTTCCGCGACGAGTTCGCGCTGCGCGCCGGCGACGTCTTCAACCGCAGCCGCGCGCAGCAGGCGCTCGACGTGCTGCTGCGGCCGACGCGCGGCGCGGTGCGGCCGGGGGCGCTGCACCGGGGAACCTTCACCGACAGCGGCGAGTTGCGCCGTCGGCGCGGCGCGTTCGACCTGGTCGATCGCGGCGGCCGCCGGGTGCTGCTGGTCGGCCTGCGCGAGCCGGCCGGCCGCTTCCGCCTGGTGCCCGATCTCGGCGAGCGCGAAGACTGGTTCTCCTCGGTCGACGGCTTCGTGCCGTCGCTGGGCCTGGGCATCGCGCTCTTCGACCACGAGCGCTTCAACCACGCCTACGTCGCCGGTCATCTCTCCTACAAGACCGCGTCCGACCGCGCGGGGTACTCGCTCGGGTTCGAGCGGCCGCTGTTCGACGTGCGCAAGCTGTACGTCGGCGGCGAGCTGCACGACCTCACCGCCAGCGACGATCAGTGGCAGGTGTCGTCAATCGAGGCGAGCCTGGCGGCGATGGGCCCGCGGCGCAGCTTCCGCGACTATTACCGGCGCCGCGGCCTGCAGGTCAACGCGGCGCTGCGCGCGCACCGGCAGATCGAAGCGGTGTTCGCGTGGAAGGGCGAGCACCACTACGCGCTGCCGACCGAGAGCGACTTCAGCTTCTGGAACGGCGACGAGCCCTTCCGGCCGAACATTGTCGCCGACGACGGGCGGCTGAACGCGCTGGTGGTCGGCGTGTCCGCCGACAGCCACGGCTTCGAGCGCGAATCGCTCGAGGCGTCGTACCGGCGGCATCAGCTCGAGTCGCCGTTCGGCGAGCGCTTGAACCAGCCCGACTGGGGGCGCGATCCGCGTCCGGTCTGGCGCATCGATTGGACCTCCGAGATCGCGTCGCCCGACGCGCTCGGCGGCGACTTCGATTTCCGGCGCCACGTCATCACCGGCCGTGCCCGCGCCTTGATCTCGGAACACCAGAACGTCGGCATCCGCGCCATCCGCGGCTGGTCGGACGGCACGCTGCCGCCGCAGCGGCTGTTCGCCGCCGGCGGCATCGGCTCGGTGCACGGCTACGAGTTCAAGGAGCAGGTCGGCGCCGCGCTGACGCTGGTCAACGTCGAATACGAGCTCGGGTGGCGTGGCGGCCTGAAAGCGATCGGCTTCTTCGACATCGGGCGCGTTGGCGCGCCCTCCGGCGGTGCCGCGCCGCCCTGGATGAAGGGGATCGGCTTCGGCTTCGCGGTCCTCGACGCGGTGCGAATCGATTTCGGCTACCGCACCGACGCCGTCCCCAGCTCGCTGAAGGTGCTGTTGCGATTCGATCGAACGTTTTGATTCCGGCCGTCATCGTCGCCCTCGCCTGCGTCCTGCTGCTGGCTACGCCTGCCGCCGCGCTCGACGTGCAGGTGAAAGAGGTGCGCGGCCCCGGGCCGATCGTCACCGCGACGATCGAGCTGCGCGACGTCCTGCCCGATCGGTTCAAGAAGACACTCGAGTCGGGCGAGACGCTGCACCTGCGGCTGCAGGCGGAGCTGTGGGAGAGCCGGCCGGTGTGGGACCGCCTGGTCTACCCGGCGATCGTGCGCGTATTCCGCTTCCGGCGGACGGCCGGCGCGGGCGTCTCGATTACCGATCCCAGCGGCGCGTCCACCGCCTATGCCGCCGCGCCGCGCGCGATGCCGGTCGTCGTCGAGCTCGGCGACTCGGCGCGGCTGACGGCGGCGGAGCGCTATTACGTCCACGCCGTGGCCACGATCGGCACCCTCGCGGAGCGGGACGTCGATGAAGCCGGCGACGCGGTGTTCGGCACGGAGGCGGAGGCCAACCGATTGGGATCGCTGGCGAAGCTGGTGTTCCGGACGGTGCTGCAAGTGAGCGACTACCTGCAGAGCGTGTCGGCGGAGACGCGCGGCCGGCGCACTCCCGGCGCCGACATCGTGAGGCAGGTTTCGCCGTAGTTCGCTGGCACGCTGCGACCGCGAGTGGAGAACGCAAAGCCCGCGAAGCCCGCTAAGCGCTGTCACGCTGCGATCGCGAGTGACGACGATCAACGCAGAGCACGCGGAACACGCAGAGACACGCAGAGACAGCTGAACGCGCCGCGCGTCGGCCGGCGAAGCCGGCCGACAACTCACACACGACGAAACGCCGGGAACGCAAGCACCTCGATCGCATTGCGCTTGTGTTCCCGGCGTTTCGACGTGCGTGAGGCCGCCGCTGCGCGGCGGCGCGCGGCGCGTTCAGTCGCGCTTTGCGCGCTTTGCGGGCTTGCGTTCATCACAGCGCGGCGCGGTGCACCAGGCGTTGCTGACAGCGGCAGGTTCTGCGGGTTCCGCGGGTTCTGCGTTGTCGTCGTCGTCGTCGTCGGCAGGCAGCCGCTACTCATCCCGAAGCGCGGTGAGCGGGTCGACGCGGCTGGCGCGCAGCGCGGGCACGAAGCTCGCCCCGGCGGCGACCGCGACCAGCAGCGTCGCCACCGCGACGAAGGTCGCCGCGTCGGTCGGGCTGGTGCCATAGAGCAGCGACCGCAGCAGCCGCGTGGCCGCGAGCGCGAGGACGATCCCGGCGCCAACGCCGATGAGGGCCAGCCGCAACCCCTGGCCCAGCACGTCGGTGATCACATCGCGCGCCCGCGCGCCGAGCGCCATCCGCAACCCGATCTCGCGCCGCCGCTGGGCGACGATGAAGGCGAGCACGCCGTAGAGGCCGATCGCCGCCAGCGAGACGGCGACGACGCCGAACGCCGTCAGCAGCGTCACGCTGAAGCGGCGGCGGGTCAGCGAATTCGACAGCTGCTCATCCATCGTCCGCACCGCGCCCACCGGCTGCTCCTTGTCGACGCGCCAGATAGCGTCGCGTACAGCGGCGGCAAGCGTGCCCGGCGCGGCCGTCGTGCGCAGCGCGAAGGTCATGAACGGCCACGGATCCTGGCGGTACGGCACGTAGATCGTCGGCTGCGGCGCCGCGTCCAGCGCGGCGGCGTGCACGTCGCCGACGACGCCGACCACGGTGATCTCGGGCTCGTTGATCGCGAAGCGCTCGCCGAGCGCGTCGCGGCCCGGCCAGAAGCGCTGCGCGGCCGAGGCGCTGACAACGGCCACGAGCGGCCGTTCTTCGCGGTCGGCTTCCTCGAAGCCGCGCCCCCGCAGGAGCGGAATCCCCATCGCCCGGAAGTAATCGGGCGACGCCGTGCGGTAGTGGGCGACCAGCTGCGAGTTGGGCGGCGCATCGCGAATCGCGATCCCGCGAGTGCTGTTGCCGGGCAGAAGCGGCAGGCGGCTGGTCGCGCCGGCAATCTCGACCCCCGGCACCTGGCGCAGCGTCTCGAGCGCGCGGTCCCAGAACTCGGCCTTGCGCGCGGGCGTCGGGTAGCGCGCCGACGGCAGGCTGACGGTCAGCGTCAGCACTCGATCCGGATCGAAGCCGGCCGGCTCGCGCTGCACGTTGACGAAACTGCGAATCGTCAGGCCGGCGCCGACCAGCAGCACGAGCGACAGCGCGATCTCCGCCGCCACCAGCATGCCCCGCACTCGCCGCTGACCCGTGCCGGCGGCGCCGCGCGCGCCCTGCTTCAAATCGTGATGCACGTCGACCCGTGCCAGCTGCAGCGCCGGCGCGACGCCGAACACCAGGCCGGCGATCGTCGACACGGCGAGGCCGAAGAGAAGCACGCGCGTATCGATAGCGACAGAGCCGGCCACGCCGAGGTCGGCCGGGCTCATCGCCACCAGCGGCCCGATCAACCAGAGCGCCACGAGGATGCCGGCGCCGCCGCCGATGATCGCGAGCGCGACGCTCTCGGTGAGCAGCTGCGAGAGGATCCGGCCGCGCGTTGCGCCAAGCGCCATTCGCACCGCCATCTCCTGGTGCCGCGAGGTGGCGCGCGCCAGCAGGAGACCCGAGACGTTGGCGGCGGCAATCAGCAGCAGCAGCGCGACGGCGGCGAAGAGCAGCAGCACCGACTGCCGGACGTCGGATATCAGGTCGTCGCGGAGCGGGGTCACCATCGCCCCGAGGTTGCGGCTCTCGTCGGGATAGTCGTGCTCGAGTGATGCCGCCACCGCGTCCATCCCGGCCTGCGCCGCTGCCAGCGAGACGCCCGGCTTGAGCCGGGCCGCGACCGAGAAGTACCCATGCGTGCGCTGCGACGATGGGTCGACGGCAGGCGCCAGCGGATCATCGGGCACGCGCCAGTGCGGCGGCACCCAGACGCGAGACTTATCCGGGTATTCGATCGCCGGGGGCATCACCCCGACAATCACGTGCGGCTCGTCGTTGAGGCGGACGGTGCGGCCGACCGTGTCTCCGCGCGCGCCGAAGCGTTGACGCCACAGCGCATCGCTGATCAGCGCGACGCGAGCCGCCCCGGAAACACCGTCGGCCGGCGCAAAGCCGCGTCCGACGGCCGGCTTCACGGCGAGCACGGAGAAGAAATTGGTATTGACGATCGCGCCCGGCACGCTTTCGGGGCGATCGCCGTCCGACAACGCGAAGCTCGCCTGGCGGAACGCAGCGAGTTCGGTGAAGCTGGTCTGCCGCTCGCGCCAGTCGAGAAACGTCGCCGGCGAGGTATCGAAGCTGTTCTGCCTCGTCTGGCGATTCGAGTCTGTGACCAGGACGAGGTCGCCCGCATCGGGAAACGGCAGCGGTCGCAGCAGCACCGCGTTGACGATGCTGAAGATGGCGGCGTTGGCGCCGACGCCAATGGCGATGGTGAGGACGGTGAGCAGCAGGAATCCCGGCGACCGCCGGAATGTCCGCGCCGCGAAGCGTACGTCCTGCCGCAGGCGCTCGATCACTGATACCTCAGCGCATCAACCGGCGGAATCCGCGAGGCGCGACGGGCCGGGAAGTAGCTGGCGGTGAGCGCGACGGCGCCGAGCACCGCCACCACCGCGACGAACGTGAGCGGATCGGTGCCGGCTGTCTCGTAGAGGAGGCTGGCCAGCGTCCGGCTGAGGGCGAGCGCCAGCACGACGCCGATGGCCAGGCCCGTGACCGCCAGCCGCACCGCGTTGCCGACGATCATCGTCAGGATGTCGCGCCCTTCCGCGCCGAGCGCCAGGCGGATCCCAATCTCCGAGGTCCGCTGGCTGACGGCGTACGACATCACCCCGTAGATGCCGATGGCCGCGAGCAGCAGCGCCACCGCGGCAAACGCGGTCAGCAGCGTCGAGCTGAAACGCGCCTGCGACAGCGTCCGCGCCACCCACTGGTCCATCGTCCGCACGTCCGACACCGGCTGGTCTCTGTCGAGGGCGCGGATCTCGCGCTCGACGAGCGGCGCGAACGACGCCGGCTCCGGCGTGGTCCTGAGGGTCAGCGTCATCGCGCTGTAGGCGAG
>Ga0207675_100001509_pt1 | contig 23298 bp, 13 predicted proteins | sample KBSSwiS42_FD_184305 | JGI IMG/M metagenome (GOLD analysis project Ga0207675, IMG submission 184305) | Switchgrass rhizosphere microbial communities from Kellogg Biological Station, Michigan, USA - KBS Switchgrass S4-2 (SPAdes) (version 2) | ecosystem: Host-associated > Plants > Roots >...
ACGGCGAACGCAACTCTGAACGTCGCCGACACTACGGCGGCGGGCGCTTACAATGTCACGATTAGGTGGACGAACAACGATTCGCCCACTCCTCAGACTGCAGACTGCACAGTCGTGGTCACGGTCACCCCGCCGAATCAGCCAATCACGCCAACTTGTCCTGCTTCAGTGACCACAACCCAAGGCACGGCTACGTCCGCAGGCGTGAGTGCGACTGATTCGGACGGCACGGTAACAAGTGCGAGCATTACCAGCGCGCCTGTAGCCGGAATCACTCTTGATGGCTTCACGCCGGCCGCTGGCACTGGAGGCACAGCTTCGGCGACTTTGAATGTGGCGAATACAACTGCGGCCGGCACGTACAACGTTACGATTCAGTATGCGAACAACGATTCGCCCACGCCTCAGACCGCTACTTGCACAGTAGTTGTCACTGTTAACGCGCCTCCGCCACCACCCGGAAGCGTGGTTATCAGTCAGGTCTATGGCGGTGGCGGTAACGCCGGCGCTACTTTAAAGAACGACTTCATCGAAATCATTAACCACACGGGTGCCCCAATTAACCTTAACGGCTGGTCGGTGCAGTATATTTCTGCAACGGCGACAAGCGGCAGTTGGCAAGTTACGCCACTCACTAACTTTAACCTCCAGCCTGGTCAGTATTATTTGATTCAGGAAGCTGCGGGCACAGGCGGGACCGTTGATCTGCCCACTCCCGATAAGGTTGGAACAATTCCCATGGGGGCGACTGCCGGCAAGGTAGCATTAGTCAGCAACACCACTGCATTGTCCGGTGTCGGTTGTCCATCAGGCGCCAGCCTCATTGACCTGGTGGGATATGGCGGGACTGCAAACTGTTTCGAGGGTGCAGGACCAGCTCCGACGCTTACTAACACCACTGCCGAGCTGAGAAAAGATAACGGCTGCACCGATACCGATAACAACAACGCAGACTTTGCTTCCGGCGCACCGAACCCACGAAACACTTCGTCGCCGACGAACAATTGCGCGGTGTTGAAGGGCACAGGGTCGGCGAATCCGTTTGGCGTACAACAGGGCGGAAGCACGACGCTGACGGTACTTGTCCAGCCGGGCAGCGATCCAACCAGTACGGGAATCGCAGTGAGCGCTGACCTGTCGACAATTGGTGGGGCGGCTAACCAACCATTTGCCGGCAGCGGAAACACTTTTACTTATTTCGCCACCGTCTCGAATTCCGCGCCGCTGGGAAATAAGCTGCTTCCGGTAAGCATCAGCGATGCCCAGGGTCGCACGGCCAGTACCACCATCGCCCTTGTCGTTCAGCAGCCCCACGTTGTGATCAGTCAAGTATATGGCGGTGGCGGCAACGCAAGCGCTACCTACACCAATGATTTTGTCGAACTCTACAATCCAACCAGTGTCACCTTCGATTTATCGGATTACTCACTGCAGTACGCGTCCGCGGACGGCGATGGCTGGGAATTCACCAGGCAACCGCTGGGAGGGACGATTGGACCAGGTGAGTATTATCTGATCTCTATGGGCTCAGGCGGCGCGATCGGATCGGCATTACCTGCCGCCAATATCAACAGCGACGTTAACATCAGCGGCACGGCCGGGAAACTAGCTTTAGTGAATAGCTTCGAGCCTCTGTCCGGCAATTGCCCGATTGGTGACTCGACCATTCAGGATTTTGTGGGATATGGCACCGCTGACTGCTCCGAGACGGCAAGTGCGCCCGCACCCAGTAACACCACCTCGATTCTCCGTGGGAACAACGGCGCAACCGACACCGATAACAACTCGGCGGACTTCGCTACTGGAGCGCCAAACCCGCGACGTACCGCGCCGATCGTTGAGATTGGTCCTTCCGTTTTTGGCACCGATCCGCGACGCAACGGTTTAAATGCTCCGCGCGATGCGAGCATGACGATCACGTTTACCGAGCCAGTTGATGTAACAGGCAGTTGGTACAACATCAATTGCGCAACTACAGGCATTCACAACGATGCGACAATTGCGTCAAGCCCCAATGCTAAAGTCTACGTGATCACGCCGAACGTGAATTTCCTGGCCGGCGAACAGTGCACCGTCACGCTGTACAAGGATCAAATTAGCGATCAGGACAGTGATGATGCTGGACCGAACTCTGACCATCTCCGCGCAGACTATACGTGGTCATTCACAGTCTCGACCGGAACTGCTCCTCCCTATCCACCCGATGTTCATCTAACTATGGGCAATCCGAACGGGGCAACGGCCGACATCAATCAGCCGAATAATTACTTAATGGAGAAGCCAGAGTTCGCACTGTCTTACAACAGAGATTACGGCCGGCCGAATTGGGTTAGCTGGCACTTGAGCGACGAGTGGACCGGCAATCTCACGCGCGTTGATAGCTTCCGGCCGGATCCGGCTGTGCCGCCGGATTGGTACCGCGTGCAGGCGACCGACTTCTCGGGTACCGGTTTTGATCGCGGTCACATGACTCCGAACGCCGATCGTGACAAGGAGACATCGATCCCGATTAATCAGGCAACATTCCTGATGTCGAACATGGTCGCGCAAGCGCCCGACAATAATCAGGGACCATGGGCGGCCCTCGAGGGTTACCTGCGAACTTTAAATCCCGCTAATGAGGTGTACATCGTATCTGGTCCGTATGGTGTCGGTGGTACCGGCTCGAACGGCGGCGTTACAATCACCATTGCTGCCGGCCATGTAACGGTACCGAACAAAACCTGGAAAGTTGCTCTCGTGATTCCGAAAGCGAGCGGTGATGATGTTGCGCGAGTAATGTGTAGCTCAACCACCATCGCTGTCTTGATGCCGAACGAACAGGGCATCAGAAACAATCCATGGCAGAACTATCTGACCACAGTTGATGCGATTGAGAACCTGACTGGTTATGACTTGTATTCGAACCTGCCGGCCGGTATTCAGAACTGCGTCGAATCGGGCGTGAACGGATCTGGCAATCATCCAGGTACGGAAAGCCAGTCTGTCAGTACCAATGAAGAAACGCCGGTGGCGATTACACTCACCGCAGAGAGCGCTAACGCAAACCCGCTGACCTACACCATTGTCACGGGTCCAAGCCATGGCGGGCTTAGCGGAACAGGTGCCAACCGCACGTACACACCTAATCTGAATTACTTTGGACCTGACAGTTTTACGTTCAAAGTAAATGACGGCGCAAATGATTCCAACGTCAGCACCGTGAGCATTTCAGTGACGAACGTGGAAGATGCACCGGATGCAGTCGAGGATTCGTCTACCGTTGCTGAGGACAGCGGTGAAAACATCATCAATGTGCTCGGCAATGACACGGATGTCGACAACGACACGTTGACTGTTTCGGCGGTGACGCAGGGCAGCCATGGATTGGTGGCAAACAATGGCACGTCGGTGAGCTACACGCCGAACAGCAACTTCTTCGGCACAGACACTTTCACCTACACGATTAGTGACGGTAACGGTGGCACTGACACCGCTACCGTGAACATCACAGTCACGAACGCGGAAGACGCACCGGATGCTGTCGATGACTCGTCTACCATCGCTGAGGACAGTGGTGCGAACGTCATCAATGTGCTCGGCAATGACACGGATGTCGACAACGACACGTTGAATGTTTCGGCGGTAACGCAGGGCGGCCACGGCTCGGTGACGAACAATGGCACCTCAGTGAGCTACACGCCGAATAGCAACTTCTTCGGCACAGACACTTTCACCTACACCATCATTGACGGGAATGGTGGCACAGACACCGCTACCGTGAACGTCACGGTCACGAATGTTCAAGATGCGCCGGATGCGGTCGACGACACGCCAACGGTTGCGGAGGACAGTGGCGCTAACGTTATCAATGTTCTGGGCAATGATAGCGATCCGGACAACGATGAACTGACGGTGTCGGGAGTAACGCTGGCCAGTCATGGAACGGTGGCGAACAATGGGACATCAGTGAGCTACACGCCGAACAGTAACTTCTTCGGCAATGATACGTTCACCTATACCATTAGTGACGGTCATGGTGGGACGGACACAGCCACCGTGAACGTCACTATCACCAATGTGAATGATGCTCCAGTTGCCACTAACGACAATTACGTCACGAATTCCAACGCCGTGCTCAACGTCGCGGCTCCCGGCGTGTTATCAAACGACAGTGACATAGATGGCCCGTCGCTGAGCAGCGTCTACGTCACCGGAAGTGGGCCAAGCCACGGGACATTGGCTTTGAGCGCCGACGGCTCATTCAGTTATTCGCCGGCAGCGAACTATACGGGCTCAGATAGTTTCAGCTATCAAGCTTTTGATGGCTCGGCGTACTCGAACGTCGCCACTGTAATGATCACAGTGAACGACACGGTAGCTCCGACGCTAAATTCAACTCTGGCAGTTAGTCTGCTGACCTCAACCAACAGTGACTTGATTAATGTAGGGTTGAATGCCAGTGCCACTGATAACAGCGGTACACCAGTGCAAATCCAAGTCGCAGTGTTCGGCGATGAGGATGACGAAACGCCCACGAAACAAAATGTCCTTCACTCGCCTGACGCTAAGGACATTGGGCCCAACAATACTCTGCGGCTCAGGGCCGAGCGGGTTGAGGCGAACGATGGTCGTGTGTATTTGATTGTAGTCACGGCCACGGATACCTCCGGCAATGTGAGTCGCAATTACCACACGGTGGTCGTGCCGAAGAGCAACAAGCAGGCGAATATCGATGCAGTAAACGCCCAGGCCGCTGTCGCAGTAAGTTATGCGCAGGCGAATAATGGCGCGCCACCCCCGGGTTACTTCGTAATCGGAGATGGACCCATCATCGGGCCAAAGCAGTAGTTAGCGACATCGTTTCGGTTATCAGTTTCAGGTCCCCCTACGCTTTCACTCGAGCCGGGCAAGAACTCCTTGCCCGGCTTCTTTTTGTCAACAGCCTCGGTAAGAGTTATTTCTCGCAAAGCTGAACGATGGTTTCCGCTCGGCGTTCGGGCACTTTGACTGTGTTCGCAGAAAATCTATTGACATCGCGCGAATTCGCTGCTAAAAAGCGCACTAATCTAAACAACTCTATCGCCCATAACCTAATCGTGGTCCTGGTAAGTCACGAGCCAAGTCTTGCTTTCCAGCCAGCCCGATTTCACTGACAGCAGGAGGTAAAGACATGAAGCGCAAGAATCTTTTGGCGGCGGCGTTTTTCGCAGCCGCAGTAGTAATCTCCTTCGCATTCACCGCGTCAGCCCAAACTCAAACAGCAAGCGACGCCAATCTCGCAAACGTGATTGGGGGTGGTTCAGCAGCGCGCTGGGAAGTGGGCGCAGCTAACGCCGGCGGCACCTTGACTATTACATTTCCCGATGGCCGCTCTGTTCGCAAAACGTTCAAGGCGGGAGGCTCACCTCAAATCGCTCTTGGTGAGAAGTATTTCGAGAGCCTGCCCGACGGAGTCTATTTCTACGAATTGCAACTCGCAGGCTCAGGCGCCCAAAAGGAAGCCTTGGCGAAATCGCGCGGCAAAGATGACGAACCAGAGAGCGACCGCGCCGCCCGCAAACCTGCAGCAACGACATCGATGATCCAATCAGGGTCGTTCGCGGTCGTGAACGGCTCGATAGTTACTGCCGGAGCAGTCGAACCGCAGAAACAGCGTGCAAAAGGATCTGCATCAACTGGACAAACGCTTTCGGGAGATACGATTCGGCGCGTGCGCAGCCATCACTTCTCACTCTTTGCAGTTCCCGACCAGGTGATTCCCGATGACCTTATCGTGCAGGGTAGCGGATGTTTTGGTTTGGATTGCGTCAACAACGAAAACTTTGGGTTCGACACAATCAGAACGAAAGAGAACAACACCCGCATCCAGTTTGACGACACCAGCACCTCTGCCGGCTTCCCCACCAACAATTGGCAGATTCGAGCCAACAGTTCAGCCAGTGGTGGCGCCAGCTTTTTGGCGTTTGTCGATCAAGGCGCGACCGGCAATTCAGAGACCGGAACGATTAATTTCGAAGTCGATGCGGGCGCTCCGGCAAATTCGATCAAGATAAGCAGCACCGGCAAAGTCGGATTTCGGACGGCAACACCGGTGCTGGATTTGCACATGAACACCAGCGATACACCGGCGGTCCGCTTCGAACAAAACAATACCGGCGGTTTCAGTGCGCAGACTTGGGATGTTGCCGGCAACGAAGCAAACTTCTTTGTGCGCGATGTAACCAGCGGTTCACGTTTGCCGTTTCGCATTCGCCCGGGCGCGCCGACCAGCTCGATCGACATAGCAGCCGACGGTGACGTCGGTATCGGAACCGCAAGTCCCGATACGCGATTGAGCGTGCTCGCTGCAGGAACAACATTTCCGACAACTTACAACATCGGTGATGTCGCGACGTTTGTGGCGCCATCGGATAACTTCACCAGCATCGCTCTTGTAAAAGGAGGAATTGCAAATCCTCAGGGCCTGCACTTCGGCGTTAATCAGGCGTCACTTTTCTCTGAGATCCAAGCCTCCCGTGACGGCGTTGCTACAAATACCCTGGCGTTGAACCGGCAGGGCGGCAACGTTGGAATCGGTACAAGTTCGCCTGATCAGAAACTGTCAGTTTCAGGTGATGCTGACAAATCCGCCGGCGGCACGTCGTGGGGCGTCTTCTCAGACGAGCGATTGAAAGACATCAAGGGGAGCTATTCGCGCGGGTTAAGCGCGGTTTTGGGATTGCAGCCAGTGCGTTTCTCATACAAGAAAGACAATGCGCTCAACCTGCAAACCGACAGCGAGAACATCGGATTCAGCGCTCAGGCACTGCAAAAACTTGTTCCCGAGGCGGTAACCAAGAGTCCCAGTGGTTATCTGGTGGTTCATAGCGACGCGGTTCTCTGGGCAATGCTCAATGCGATCAAGGAACAGCAGGCAGAGATTCAGCAACTGAAGGGACAGATTCAGAAGCTGCGAACTGTTCATCGTCGCCGACACAGATAGCACCCCGCAGCCTAACCCACCTGTAAGCGAAAAGCGCAGGCTGCAAGGCCTGCGCTTTTTCATGCTCACCGATTAGCAAGTTCGACCCGCTGTCTCAGTTGACGAACCGGCGGAGTTGGACGCTGATGGCGAATCCGATCGCGATGAACGTGGCGAGCACGGAAGAGAGACCCGCGCTCATCAGCGGTAGGGGGACGCCGATTACGGGCAAAAGCCCAACGGCCATCCCAACATTGAGGCCGATCTGAAAGATTAAGCCCCCTACAATCGCCATGATCACCAGCATGCCCGTGCGGTCGCGAGACCGGCGGGCATCTGTGATCAATCGTGTCAGCAATAGGGCGTAGGACGCCAGCAATAAAACACAACCGATGAACCCCGTCGTTTCCGCCGTCACCGCGAAAATGAAGTCGGTGTGCGGTTCGGGAAGAAACTTCAGACTGCTTTGGGAAAACTCTTTGTCCCGAGTTCCAGTCACGCCGCCGGCGCCCACCGTAACGATTGATTGCCACGTGTGATAACCAAAGCCGCGCTTATCGGCGTTCTCGGGATCGAGAATGACGTTGATGCGTTCGAGCTTATATCCATGCAAGATACCGGTCTTGACGCCAACGGCATACGCGGCGGGGGCGCCAATGATGCACGCCGCCAATACCGCGGCCACGATCCACATTCGCACTGACGAAAGAAACAGAACGATTCCCAGCAGAGGGAGGTATGTGATGGCTTGTCCAGTGTCCGGCTCGAGCAGAATCAGCGCGAGAGGTATCAGTAAAATGATTGCGCCTTTCAACGCCTCTTTCCACGACAACGAACCAGTACGATGTTTGCCGTAAACTTTCGCGAGCATCAGCACCACGGGAATCTTCATGAACTCAGAAGGCTGAAACCTTCCCAGAGGTCCTAATTGAATCCAGCAGCGCTGACCGTTCACTTTCACGCCAATGTTGGGAACCAGCACGATCACAAGTAAGAGCAAACCAAAGATGTAAAAGACGGGCGCGAGGTCAACCAGCCGCCGGTAATCGCTGAAAGCAATTGCGAGCATCGCCACGAGTGCAATTGCGAGGCCGACGATCTGCTTTTGCCAATAGGTTTCGGTTGGCTGCGCGTTCCGAATCTCCCACACGCCGAAGGCGACAATCAGGATCGCCAGGGCCGCCACGAGCCAATCGAAATCTCGTAAAGTCTTCTTTTGTAGAACTGCAACCATATCCCGGACTTCAACGCACTTTCATCGCGATGTTTTGTTTTGGCTCTTGAGGCTGCCCATGTTTCTTCGCGTAATAAACATCGTAAACCGCCCGCACGGATGGAGCGCCAAAGCGCGAACCCAGTCCTGCGTTTTCGATCAGAGCGACGCACGAAATCTCAGGCTTGAACGCCGGCGCGTACGAGACAAACCACGAATGATCTTTGTGCTCGCTGCCTTCTTTGCCGAGGCTCACGACCTGCGCAGTACCGGTCTTGCCGGCAATGTCGAAGCCGGCCAACTTGATGCCCGTGGCGGTGCCCGCTTCATTCACTACTGCCCACATAGCCTGAACTACCACAGCACTTTGATCGGACGGAATGCCGATGTCTTTTGCCGGACGATCAAAGGCGTGGCCGTCGCGTGCCGGACGGTAATCAATGCTGTTGTTTGGGTCGCCGATCGGTCCAACCGGCCGCACCTCTTTCATCAAGTGCGGCACAACCATTCGGCCGCGCATCCCGATAGAGGAATGCGCGCGCAGCAACGAGATCGGCGTCAGCACATCTTCGCCCTGACCGAACGATGAATAGACGGTGTCGATGTCCTTCCATTCGGGATCAGTCGGATACAGTTTGGCTTTCAGCTCACGCGAAGGCGTCGTGCTGATTTGCTCATGCGGCAGATCGATCCCGGTGCGCTTATCGAGGTCAAACATGCGCACCATTTCCTGAATGCCTTCGAGCTTCATCTTCAAACCCAGCCGATAAAAATAGCCGTCGCACGATTTCTCGATCGCGATGTGCACGTTCGGCGAGCCGTGGTTTCCACCCATGCAACGCGTGAACTTGTTCCCGATGGTGATACCGCCACCGCAGACCAGATTTGAATTCTCAATGGTGATCGCGCCTTGCTTCAAACCCGCCGTCGCCATCAGCGGCTTCCAAGTCGATCCGGGAGGGTAACGGCCTTGCACGGCGCGATTGAGCAGTGGTCGATCGGGATCGGTCAGTAATTTCTGAAACTCGGCACGGCCTTCTTTGCTTGTGATTCGTTGCGAGAACAGATTCGGATCGAAAGTAGGCGCGGAGGCAAGCGCGAGAATCTCGCCGTTGTTCGGATCCATCGCGATGATCACACCCCGGCCTTGTGGGGATTTTCTGAGTTGGTCTTCCGCCGCCAACTGGAGATCGCTGTCGATCGTGAGAACCATGGCTTGACCTGATTGCGGTTCGACGCGATCCAGTTCGCGCTGGATATGTCCGCGACTGTCGACGACCACGCGACGGAAGCCGTCGCGGCCGCGCAGAGATTCGTCGTACACAGCCTCAACACCTTCCTGCCCAATGATGTCACCCGGTTTGTATCCCTTTGTTTTGTAGCGCGGGTCTTCGAGTTGTGCGGGACTAATCTCCTGCACATACCCCAGTACGTGCGCGAGCGAGCCGTTGGCCGGATATCGACGTTGCGGAATCTGCTCAACGCGCAACGCGGGATACTCCAACTGGTGTGCGTCGACCCAGGCAATGTCGGCCGGCGTCGCCCCTTCTTTAATCAAAATCGATTCGAACGCCGGTTGCGATTTCACCTGCTCGAAGCGTTCGCGCAGCAACTGCGGATCGAGATCCAGTCCACCGGCAAGCGGGTCGATTAGCGAATTACGATCGATGCCCTTGGTATCTTCGCGAGAGAGCAGCACGCTATAAATCGGCGCGGAGTTGACCAGCACGTGTCCATCGCGATCGAAGATGTCACCGCGCGGCGCGGGAATCGGCAACAGGCGAATACGCTGGTTCTCAGCGACTTCGGAGTACTTCGCACCATTGACTACCTGGAGCACGTACAAGCGGACCGCAAGCACGCTCAGCAGAAGCAGGATGACGGCTTGAATCAACCGCAGCCGCACGCGCAAATTCTGTGAATCATCAACGAATTTCATGGCTCTTGCCACAGCTTAATCTGTGGCCTTTACGATGGCCCAGACTGAAGTCTATCACTTTACCACTGTCGACCGGGGCTTCTTCTTCGCTTTCGGCTGAACGCGCCTGACCCGCTGCGCGCGACCCGGCGACGCACCGTGAATTGGCGTCGCTGCTTTGCTTTGTCGCTGAAATAATTATCGTGAATGTAAAGCAATAATGTGCCGACTACGGTCGTCGCAATCAGCTTCTGCGAGAGCGCCTGCACAAAAGGCATTGAAGGTGTCTGGCCGAGCAGACGGTTCATGCCGAAATAGACCAGGTTGTCGATAAGCGCCGCGGCCGCGAGCACCGGAATTCTCAGCAGCGTCGTGTCGAGCATAACGCGCGACGCGACAAAGTAGACTGCGTAAGCCGTCAACACTTTCGAAAAGCCGTTCGCTCCCAACAGACCGCGACTCAACGCATCGGTTGCCACGCCCGCGATCGCCGCAATCAGCATTGCCTGCAGGGGCTCGCGCTGGAGCGCGAAATAAACGACAAAAATCAGTACCAGATCCGCTGATGCCAGCGGCGGCCAAACTGCCCGCAGCGCCGAAGGCAACGCAATCGCGATAAGCAGGACGACGATGATTTTCAGCTGGCGCACGGCTAAAACAGTAGGCAGTAGGCAGTAAGCAGTAGGCAGGAATAACTTCCCATCGCTACAGCAAACTCAGTCATACGATAGTGCCGAATCATAAAGACGGTAGTTTGAAGTTACGCGGCGGCGTGAGAACCGACTCTTGCTTACTGCCTACTGCTTTTTCTTGTCCACGTTCGGGAGAGACTGATCTGTCTGCACGGTTTTTGTCGCGCGGTACTGGAGCACAGTTACTTCTTTCAGCCGATCCAGACCGGCGCTCGGTCGAATGTGAATTGTCTGTGGTGAACCCGGATGAATCTCGACAACCTGTCCGACCGTTAATCCGGCCGGATAAACTCCGTCCTGGCCAGTGGTGTACACGGTATCGCCCATCTGCACCTTTTCCAAACTGGAGACGTAGCGCATGTCCAGCAACCCGTTCTCGCCCATTCCCTTGATCGATCCCATTGCGTTCGATGTTCCAAGTTGGCCAACGATCGCGCCGGCGCCGGACTTTTCATCAGTGACCAGCATGACTTGTGAATTCAGTGGTCCCGTGGAAACCACCCGCCCAACGATTCCGTCAGACGTTACCACCGGCATGTTAATCTCGACGCCGGCCCATCGGCCTTTGTCGATCGAAATCGAATCGAACCACACGGAAGGGTCGCGCGCGATGACCTGCGCAGTGACCGTCTGATAGCTGCTCTGCTGCGTAAGGTTGAGGAGTTTCTCCAGCCGATCGGCCTGGGCAGCCTTTTGGCGCGTATCTCGCAGTTCGGTCTGCATTTGTTCAACCTGCGCGTGCAGTTTTTGATTTTCGACCGAGGCGCGCCGAAGTTCACCGATGCCCCCAAACAGTCCCCCAAAGAGATTGCCAACGGTCGAGGCTCCTCGTTGAATCGGATACGCGATGCTCTGCACGACCGTACGAATCTTTCTCTGCTTGGTTGAATCGTCGCGGGCGTCATAAGTCATGAGCGCCACGTTCAAGGCAAGCAGCCCAAAAAACCACCATGGCGCGCGCTGGCGAATCTCTCTTTGAGTGCGAATTGCCGCCATTGCTGGTGAATAGAATGGTAAATCGTAAATAGAATACGCTAGGTTATGTCGCGACGCGGCTGACAGGATTCAGGTTTTGGATAAATGGCCATTTACTCTTCACGATTTACGGCGGTTAAGTTCCACTCGTCAGGCTATTGTCCCACTTCACACGCTTGAGAAGGTCAAAGTCCGAAAGCATTTTACCGGTTCCCAAAACAACTGAAGCGAGCGGATCCTCAGCGAGCGAGACGGGCAGCCCCGTTTCGATCGACAATCGCTTGTCGAGGTTTTTCAACAACGCGCCACCACCGGTCAGAACGATGCCGCGTTCGACAATGTCCGCCGAAAGTTCGGGCGGCGTTCGTTCCAGCGCGACGCGCACCGCGTTGATGATCGTCGAAACTGAATCCGCCAGCGCCTCGCGAATCTCTTCGTCAGTGATCGTGACTGTCTTAGGAATGCCTTCGATCAGATTTCTACCGCGCACTTCGTATGAAAGTTCTTCATCGAGCGGAAACGCCGAACCCAGCTCAATCTTGATCGCTTCCGCGGTGCGTTCGCCGATCAGCAAATTGTATTTTCGTTTGATGTATTGCGTGATGGCTTCGTCCATCTCGTTGCCGGCGACGCGGACGGAGCGCGAGTAGACGATGCCGCTCAAACTGATCACCGCGATGTCAGTCGTGCCGCCGCCGATGTCGACAACCATGTTGCCGTGCGGCTCGGTGATCGGAAGCCCCGCGCCAATCGCGGCGGCCATCGCCTCTTCGACGAGGTACACTTCCGAGGCCTTCGCGCGATACGCAGAATCTTCCACCGCGCGACGTTCGACCTGCGTGATCTCAGACGGAATTCCGATGACGACGCGCGGGCTGACCCAGGTTTTCCCGTTGTGCGCTTTGCGAATGAAGTGCTGAAGCATCTTTTCAGTCACTTCGAAGTTCGCGATGACGCCGTCCTTCATCGGACGAATCGCGACGATGTTGCCGGGCGTGCGGCCCAACATCTCTTTGGCGTCGCGTCCAACGGCTTCGACCGCGTTAGTTACTTTGTTAATGGCGACGATTGATGGTTCAGAAACGACGATGCCGCGCCCTTTGGCGTAAACCAGAGTGTTCGCGGTGCCGAGGTCTATTGCCAGATCGCTGGAAAAAAGGCTGAAAAGGGATTTGAAGGCCATCAAAAAGACTTCCCTGAATGGTAATTGGATCGCCGGAAGAGGTGAGCGGTTGTTTCCTTACCAAGCTTAAAAGTCGGCTGACTTCGCGAGCGAGTTTTCGAAAGCCGCAAACAACTCACCGAGGGCAAACAAAAAGATACAACTATTCGCGCAGTAATGCTATCGGGAAATCGATGCCCGGGGAGAAAAAATTCCGCCGCAGCTATTCGCTGAGCCAGGAGCCGAATAATGAATGCCAGATCGGCTGCAAACCGTAGCTCTTCAGATCAAAAATGGCGTTAACCGTTTCGCGTCAGCGGCAGTCGATACTGGCTGCGGTTCCCTTGCGGATCGAACGCCATGATAGTTACTTCACGAACCGCAGCATTGGCACTCACCTGGACCTGGAAGTTGCCGTCTGGTCCAACCATCGTTTCGCGTCCCGAAACTGAGATGGTGGTACCCGGCGCACTCGAACCGCGAATGATGTAGAGGTCACCACCGAGGTAGTTCGCGTTGAGGCGCGTCACCACCACTGACCCCGAACTATTGCCGGCGGCAGAAACGATGAACTTCTTCGGCTCGCTCCAGTCGCTGGTCTGGCCGGTTGCCGCGGTAGCGCGCACACGCCAAAAGTAAGCCCCGGGTCGCAAGTCGTTCGCGCTGAACTGCGTCGAAATCAGCTGGTCGCGCTCAATGACTTTTCCTTCCGGCACAAAGAAAGGCGAGGTCGCAACTTCAACGCGATAGTAAGCCGGCACACCCGTTTGCGGTCTCAACCAGCGAAGCGGAACGTTTGCCGCTCCGTTGCCGCCGACTCCGATCTTTTCCAAATCACGAGGCGATGCGGGCTGCGGCACTTCGAGCAGTCGTTGCGGCTTTGAAATCGTTCCCGACTGGTTCACTGAAACGTATTCGCCTGAACTCAGAGTGGTACGCTCGCCGCTGCGATTCTGGCTTTCAATTGATCCGGCGTTCACCTTAATTTCTTCCGTGCCTTCCGCGTTCACGCCAAAGCTCGCTTGTGTCTGCGCGCCCACCAGGTTCTGAGTCTTGGGAGTCTCAACTACGTTCTTAGCGCCTTCGTTCTGATCTGTCGTGCGCACCAGCATCTGTCCACTGTCGACGACGACGTGCACGTTCGATCGCTTGCCACCTTCGGAACTCTCGTTATCACGAATGATGATCGTGCTGTTCGGTCTGACGACGACTGTCGATCCATCGGCCATCGCAATCCGCGCGCGACCATCTGCTTGAGTTTGAATCATGTCGCCCGGATACAGTTGAGTGTCACTACCGGCCAACACCACTTCTCGCGTGGCCGCGTGAATTACGCGCACGTCACCTTCAAATGATTCAAACCGTGCTCCGGCCGGTGCGTCTGTTTTCAGCACGACCCGCTTAAGTGGATTACCAAATTTCCACACGTAAAGCGCCGCGCCACCTGCGAGCAGAACCATGATGAATGCCATCACGGACAGATGGACGGCACGTTTCTGGACAACCCACCAGTCGAATCGAAAGTGGCTCGGACGTGTAACCATTTCTGTAGCGGATTCGGCGAGGAGAAGCGGGGCTGAGAAGAGCGTTAAAACCAGCCAAACGCAGTCTAACACATCGTTCGGAATGACTTCAACCGCGTGTTTTGGGATGTTTGGGGCGGATTTCGCGTTAGGGCTGTCGGACGTAAATCGGATTCGAGATCACCCATGGCTTACCCATCGCCGGTGGCGGCAGTGAATCGAGATAAGCCTCAATTCGATAAATGCCGCCGGTATTAATGGAAAATTCAGCGCTCAGCCCGGACACTTCGGCCGAGGGGTTTCCGTCTTTGAGAAGCACAAATCGAGCGGGCAATGGACTCTTCGCTCTTAACTTCGGGTTTGCCGCCAGTGATGTCTCATCTCCTACGATTTTGCCGGACTCAAGGCCGCTGAATTCGAAACCTGTCGCATCGCCGAAAATGTCGAATGAGATGTAGCAGTGGCCCAGCGAGATCGCTTCGAGGAGACTCTCGCGCGTCAACGGCGTGTCTCTTTTTATCAGTACATGTGTGCGCACCGTGCGAAAGCTGCGCTCGTAAGGATCGAGTTTCACGCCGACGATCTGTTTGCCCGTTGAGTCGCTTAGGCCGAAGCCGACGTTCGAATGCGCGTCGTTGCCTGAGATCGCGACGAGTTTGCGACCGCTCGAGTTCATCGCGTCATCCCACCGTTTAAGATTATCGCTGGGTCTCGCAAAGAAGTTCGCGAACATCAAATCTGCGTAGCTGCGAAACGACCAAACACCGTCGAAGAACGTCACCACACGATTGATCTGCTTTGCGTTTGTGAAGAGGTTGTAGACCTCGACACCGTCGATTGCACTCCGCTGCCATGATTGCGATTCGATCGGATATGCGGCGAACGCTAATCCGTGATTTGCGTGCTGCTGATCTATGAAGTCTTTTGTGGTGTGACTCTCGTTCGCATTCGCTGCTCCTGGAACAAGCAAAAGCCGATCACCATCGGTCGTCGAAACTTCATTACCATTCACGAACAGCACACCCGCATGAACGCCATTGAGTGTCATTGCGGACGTATCGAAATCCGCTTGCGGGTGTTCCGTCATGATTACAAAGTCCAGATTGTTCGCTTTTGCACTCGCGATCAATTCTGAGAATGTCCCCGTGCTATGTCCACCGAGCGAACTGTGAACGTGAATCACGCCTGTGTAGTCGGCATACTCCGAAGCCGCCTCGTTAGTGACGCGCTGAGATTCCAGTTGCCGAACGGAGGTTTGCAGCCGCTTAAGTCGATATCGGCGATAAGCGAACGGTGCCTGCGAGCACAGGAGGATGATCAGCAGGACTAGAAGCAGCTTTCGTCGGCGAGTCATGAAGCAGGCATTTGCGAAAGGAGGCTTTGCAGTTGTTTATTTAGCAACTCCCAAACTTGCCGAATGTGGGTTTCGGTCGTCCGGATGTTGCCGATGGAAAGACGTAACACAAGCTTGTCGTTCAGCTTGGTGTGAGATAGCAGAGCGCGGCCAGTAGCGTTTAGGCCGTGCATGATGGCTTCATTTAGCGCATCGAGCCGTTTTTCGCGTCCCTCGTCAGATTCGCTCTTGAAATCCGGACAAGCGCGAAAACAAACGAGGGCAAAAGGCGCAGGCGCCATCAATTCCCAATCCGCCGATTCTTCAGCCCATGAAGCGAAGAGCTTTGCTAACCGAATGTGTTCGCGAATGCGCGCCGCGAGGCCTTCGTGGCCAAAGTAGCGAATAATCATCCAAAGTTTGAGCGCGCGAAACCGCCGACCGAGTTGAACGCCGTAATCAGAGCCGCTGCGAACTTTGTCCTGTTCAGGCGTGCGCAGATATTCCGGCACGAGCGAAAAGGCGCGGCGCAACAAATCCATATGGCGGCAATACAAGACGGAAAGATCGAAAGGGGTGAACAGCCACTTATGCGGATTCATCACCAGCGAATCGGCGCGATCACAGCCGTCGAGTACGTGTCGTAATTCGGGCACGACCGCGGCCGAACCAGCGTACGCGGCGTCAACGTGTAGCCACATCGCGTGCTCTTCGACGATTGGAATTATTTCCGGAACAGGATCGATGCTGGACGTAGATGTCGTGCCGACTGTAGCGACGATGCAGAATGGAAGAAAGCCCGCGCGTTTATCTTCTTCGATAGCCGCTGCGAGCGCCTTTACGTCCAGGCGAAAGTCTTTGTCGGTGGGGATTTTGCGCAGCCCGCGTTGGCCGAGCCCGAGCGTGATGATGCCTTTGTCGATCGATGAATGCGCTTGTTCGGAGGCGTAGACGCGCAGCAGCGGAAGATCTTTTCTTCCGCTCATTCCTTCTTCGCGGATGCGCATCTCAACGCCTTCGCGCGCGGCGGCGATCGCATGCATGCTCGAGACTGAAGCCGTGTCATAGATTATGCCGTTCATTCCGGCGTCGAGTCCGATCATCTGACGCAGCCAATCGAGCACTACTTCTTCCAGCTCCGTCGAAGCCGGGGAAGTGCGCCAGAGCATTGACTTCACGTCAAACGCTGCGCTCAACAGCTCGCCGAAAATCCCGGGTGCCGACGTCGAAGTGGCGAAGTATGCGAAGAACGACGGATGGCTCCAGTGCGTGAGCGCGGGAACTATGAGTTGATCGACATCCGAGAGGATTGCGGACATTGGTTCGCCTTTTTCAGGAGGCGATGTTGGCAGTTGTGATTTCAAATCCCCGGGTTCGATCTGCGCCAGCACCGGCAATTCATCGATATGTTCGAAATAGTCGGTGATCCAGTCGATGAGCTCGTGGCCGTGACGGCGAAACTCTTCCGCGGGCATATCGCCGAGCTGGGTGTCTTCCGCCTTCTGTGGTTTCGGGTCGGACATGAAAGATCAAAACCCAAGCGGCTGCAAAGGTCTCGGCTCTGTCCCTTCGAAGAACCAGCTGGCGCCGACGCGCAGCCGGTGATGCCAGGTTGGCAGTCGCGCCGTATACATCGCGAACCGCGCTTGCCGCGCGAGAGGGCCTGCCATTACTTTCCCCGCCGACAAAACTGCGGCGTGTTCGGTGCCGAGACTGAGCGCTTCACCAAGTTCAACGAAATGTTTTGTCGTTAGCCCCTCGCCGTTCAAAAACGCGCGAACGTTGCGTGCGCAAAGATGTGCTTGCTGAAGGGCGAGCTGTGCGGTGCCTGAGAGTGTCGGCGCGACATCCGGATAAAAAGCGATGTCCCCAAGCGCGAAAGCATTTTGATGGCCGCGAACTTGCAGAGTCGGTTCGACAAGGATTAGTCCGCGTTTGTCTTTTTCGACATCGAGCTTTTCGATCAGCGGATTCATGCGCACGCCCGCAACCCAAACGACACCGGCGGCTGCGATCTCTGTCTCGCGTCCGTTATGTTCCAACGTCAATCCGGTTTTCGAAACGCGCGCGACGCGCGTGCGCGTGTGAACTTCAATTCGGTGTCTATCAAGTTCGCGTTCGACGTATTCGCGAATCGCGTCACCCATGCCAGGGACTAATCGATCTGTCATCTCGACGATGATTACGCGAGGCTCGCCGCGTAATGCGCGCCGCTTCACTGCATCGCGTAGGAGATCCGACATTTTCGTGGAAAGCTCGACTCCGCTGGCGCCGCCGCCAACGACCACGAAAGTGAGCGCTTCGCGAGTGTCCTGCGGTGCAGCGTCAACTTGTATTCGATCCAGCGTCTCAGTCATGCGCCGGCGCAAATGGTTCGCGTCCCCTATCGTGCGGAAGGGCAGCGTAAACTCTTCCGCGCCTTCGACCCCCCAATAATTCGTGGTTGTACCCAGCGCCAGCACGAGCACGTCGTAGGTCAGGGGCGCCTGCCGGCCTTCGATCGACACGGATCGGTTTTCCAATTTGATTGAACTGACGTCGCCGCGGACGATCTTTACGTCATCAAGCAGCTCAGAATAATTTGGCGCAATGTGCCAGGCTGCCACTTCGCCGCTCAGGTATTCATAGAGCATCGGCTTGAACGTAAAATGGTCTTCGTCGCTAACGAGCGTAATCTCGCCCGCTCCGGGCAGATCCAGTGCCGTGAATAGGCCGCCAAAGCCGCCGCCTAGAATCAAGATTTTCGCGGTTTTACTCGGCATTTTTGATGTTTTGTAGCACCCGTGATTTAGCGGGTGATGTTACCAGACAAAGGACACTGCGCACAGTGTGCATTTCACGCTGAATCGTTCGTCGCTGGACACTCAGGCATCCGAATGTTAAGTTCTCATGCGTATTTTGAATCTTTGCGGTTGCCGATGGATCGGTTGACTGCAGTTTAGGAGGGCCATTTTTCAGCAGTGGCATTAGCAAAAGAAGCGAAAGAAAAGATAGTTTCGGATTTTCGCACACACGACAGCGACACGGGTTCACCCCAGATACAAGTTGCGCTCTTAAGTCAGCGCATTAACGAACTCACCGAGCATTTCAAGACGCACAAGAAGGACAATCATTCGCGGCGTGGGCTGTTGAAAATGGTCCAGCATCGCCGAAGTTTGCTCAAGTACCTGAAGAAGACGGACATACAGCAGTACCACGAAGTCGTTGGACGACTCGGGCTGCGTCATTAATCTGAATCCGAAAGAACTAAAATCAAGAGACGCTTCGATCTCTTGGGAATAGAAAAGCCCGCGCCCTTCGAAGGCCTGTGCCCGAGCCGAACGTGACGGCGACATTTAGGAAGACAGGCGGCGCGCAGCCAAACAAAACCGAAAGGCGGCAAGAGCTTCACGGCTAAGGCTCTGCCGCCTTTGTCTTTTATGTGACCCAAGATGACATCTTGCGTTGCTTCAAATTGCAAATCGCAGCGGATGAGACGCTGCGTGTCATGCAGAAACCTTCACGGACTCTGCCTGGCTTCGTCAAAAGGAGACGAATAAAAATGACTGTGAAAAAGTACTTAAAAGAATCAATCAGGGTTGGTGATCGCGATCTGACCGTCGAAGTTGGTCGCGTCGCCAAACAGGCAGACGGATCCTGTGTGATCCGTTACGGAGACACCATGTTGTTGTGCGCTGGGGTTGGCGCGCAGACACCTCGCGAAGGCATCGATTTCTTTCCGCTAACGGTTGAATATCGCGAAGCATTCTTCGCCGCCGGTCGCATTCCCGGAAATTACTTCCGGCGCGAAGGCCGGCCGAATGAGAAAGAAGTTCTCACGAGCCGCTTAATCGACCGCCCTTGCCGACCGATGTTTACGGAAGGCTATCGAAATGAAACGCAGGTCGTCGCATCAGTAATTTCCGCCGATTCGGAAAACAATCCGGACGTGATTGCGATTACCGGCGCGTCGTGCGCGCTCTATCTTTCCGACATTCCATTCCCAAATCCGGTCGCCGGTGTGCGCGTTGGTTTGATCGATGGACGTTACGTCGTCAACCCGACTTACAGCGAGATTCGCGAATCGAAACTCAATCTGATCGTCGCGGGAACGGAAGAAGCAATCGTGATGGTTGAAGCCGGCGCGTCGGAAGTTTCGGAAGCGATCATGGTTGAGGCGCTGATGCTGGCGCACAAGGAAATCAATCGGCTCTGTCGCTGGCAGAAAGAGCTTTACAAAGCGCTCGCGATCGAGAAGCGTGCCGTTGAACCGCCCGTGCTGAATCAGGAAATGCTCGGCGAAATCGAGCGCAACTACGCCGATCGGCTGCGCGCGGCGCTGGACACCACGGGTCAGGAGAAGCGTGCGAGTTACGCGGCTGTCGACGCGCTGAAGAAGGAAGTGGTCGAATCACATCCCGAAGATCAGCTTGAAACCCGGCAGATGGCCAAGAAGATTTTCGATCATCTGAAGGAAAAGATTTTCCGCGACGACATCTTGAATCATCGACGCCGTCCTGACGGACGACGCTTCTCAGAGATTCGGGCCATCCACTGTGAAGTGGGCTGGTTGCCGCGCACGCACGGTTCGGCATTGTTCACGCGCGGCGAAACTCAGGCGCTCGTCACCACCACGCTCGGCACGAAAGAAGACGAGCAGTTCATGGACGATCTCGAAAAGGGTGAAGTGAAGCGCCGGTTCATGCTGAACTACAACTTCCCGCCGTACTCGGTGGGTGAAACTGGTCGCTTCGGTAGTCCGGGTCGCCGCGAAATCGGCCACGGCGCGCTCGCGCGTCGTGCACTGGAAGCAGCGTTGCCGGACGACACTGAGTTCCCATACACCATTCGCATCGTGTCTGACATCACTGAGTCGAATGGCTCGTCGTCGATGGCCAGCGTCTGCGGTGGCTCGCTCGCGCTGATGGACGCGGGTGTGCCGATGAAATCGCCGGTGGCCGGTGTCGCGATGGGTCTGGTGATGGAAGGAAACAAGTACGCGATTCTTACAGACATCGCCGGCGCTGAGGATCATTACGGCGACATGGATTTCAAAGTCGCCGGGACGCGCGACGGAATCACTGCGCTGCAGATGGACATCAAGATCGCGGGCGTCAACGCGCAAATCATGGCTGAGGCGCTCGAGCAGGCAAAGAAAGGCCGGATGTACATTCTTGGTCTGATGGAACAGACGCTCGGCGAAGCGCGTCAGGAGATTTCGCCCTTCGCGCCACGAATCATCAAAATCAAGATCAATCCGGACAAGATCCGCGACGTCATTGGACCAGGCGGCAAAGTCATTCGAGCTCTGGTTGAAGAAACTGGCGCGAAGATCGACGTGGAAGATGACGGCACTGTCTCGATTGCGACTGCTGACGGAGCTGCGGCGGAAGCAGCGGTCAATCGCATCAAGGGTCTGACCGCCGAAGCTGAAATTGGCGAAACGTACGTCGGCACGGTCAGCCGAATTGTTGATTTCGGCGCTTTCGTTGAGATCTTTCCGGGCACCGACGGCCTGCTGCACATTTCGGAGATTGCCGACCGCCGCATTCGCGACGTGCGCGATGAACTCCGCGAGGGCCAGCAAATCATGGTCAAATGCATCGGCAAGGAAGGCAATAAGATTAAGCTTTCCCGCAAGGCGGTGCTGCACGATGAGGCCAAGGAAGCCGGGGCCGCCGCTCACGAATAAGGCAGCTTAACAATGTCAAAAAATCGCTGGGGGGATGATTTACCCGACTGGGTTTTTCATCCCCCAGCAGGCACGTCCTGTCCTCGGTTTTTCGCCACTAACTCCTTCCTGAAATTGGAATAACCTCGACATTCGGCCTGTTTTCCTAACAGGTAAACAAGCCCATTTTGGGTACGCAAGGCTTGTATCCACGGCAGGCTGAGTGCTTTGTGTCGAAAAAAGTGAAGAATCGCGTGCGCCAGACGCGGACACAGCCGCAGACCTCAGGAGGGAGTTGCCTAACCAAATGAAGAGTCGCATTTTTCGCCACGCGAGCATCGTCGCCAGTTTGTTGTTGCTGGTTGCCGTGCCGACCCAGGCGAGTCCAATCAGATTTACCGACGTTGTGAACGTCATGGGCGACCTCGAAAAGGGCGGCCAAACCAGCCAGCTTCGGCTGCGTGTTACACAAGACCCCACGGCACCGTTGACCGGCCAAAACAGAAGCTCGGAATCGTCGAACACGTCGACGACGCCGTCTACCGATGGCAGCGTGGTGGACGCTTCGAACGCACTGGCTGGGACAGAAAACTCGAACTCTAATTCTTCATTGGTAGCAGGTACTGATTTGGCGCCCCAGAACCCGCAGGGTAATGTTCAGGTATTTGATCAGGATCAAGTCAACGGAACGATTTGCGACTGCGGAGAGATTCCAGCGGTTGGTGGCGGTTTCCCGATGTGGCCGTTTCTGCTGTTGATTCCACTTGTCTGTGTGACGGGGATCTGCACGCATCACCACAAAGAACCGCCGCCGGAATGCCCGACATGTCCGACGTGCCCGAATTGTCCGACACCGACACCTCCGACGCCGACACCGCCGCCGAATATTCCTGAACCGGCCTCGTTGCTGTTACTTGGATCAGGCATTGCCGCGTTGGCCGCGGGCGCGCGCCGTCGATATACGAAAACGCGCGCTGCAAAGGAAACCGAGACCATGTCGTAGGTGTAACGATGAACCAGAAAAAGCACATCGCCACTTCACTCATGAAGGTTCTCTTTACGGCCGCAATTGCCCTCTCGTTCGCGCTCGTCTGCACGTCTTCCACAGCGTATGCGAAGAAGCGCGTTAAATACGGAACGCTTGAAGTTACAACCACGCCCGGTGGCTTGCCGATTAGCATCGATGGCAGACCGGAGGGAACGACCACGACGACCGTGCGCCGAATCGAGTTGGATCCCGGTCATCACAGTGTTGAGATTCTGCTGCCGAACGGCGGTCGCTGGGTACGTGAATTTGAAATTGAGCGTTCACGCAAGCTCTGCCTGAATTTGACCTACACGCCGAAGAAGTACACGCCCCCCACGTCTCCGTGCCCCTATCCGGTAATCGTTTCGTCGACGCCGACAGTCAATGACGGCGATCTGATTACGTTCACCGCAGACGTTTCGTACTCGGGAACCGGAACACTTAGTTACCTCTGGACTGTTTCACCTGGTGAAGCTCGCATCGTGAGCGGCGCCGGTACGCCAACCATCACCGTCGATTCAACAGGCCTCGGTGGTCAGAAGATCGTGGCGACGTTGGTAAGCTATGACGACACAGGCGAGCCCATGTGTCGTGTGACGACCTCAGCGTCCACTTCTGTGACGCGCAAAGAATTGCCGCCACCCGAGTCCCGGAAGTTCGATGAATTTCCGTCGATCGCGTTCGATGATACAAAAGCGAGACTCGATAATCTCGCAATTGAGTTGCAAAACGCACCCGACGTAACGGCCTACATCTTCGTGTACGCCGGCCGCCGGAGCCGTGCTGGCCAAGCCGATGCACTTGGACGACGCGCCGCGGATTATCTGGTCAATTCACGCGGAGTGGACTCGCGGCGAATCAA
>Ga0207675_100001512_pt1 | contig 23291 bp, 24 predicted proteins | sample KBSSwiS42_FD_184305 | JGI IMG/M metagenome (GOLD analysis project Ga0207675, IMG submission 184305) | Switchgrass rhizosphere microbial communities from Kellogg Biological Station, Michigan, USA - KBS Switchgrass S4-2 (SPAdes) (version 2) | ecosystem: Host-associated > Plants > Roots >...
GCCGTCTTCGGCACCATCTCGACGCCGGCCCCGCGGAGGTCGTCCATCTTGACCCGGATCCGAGGCGCGCCGTCGGCCAGGATGTGCGGGCGAACCTTGCGGCCGAGCGGCGTCTTGATCGTGAGCACGTGCGAGGCGACGAACCAGAGCACCGGCACGAACAGGCGCCTCAGCGGGTGCTCGATGCGGACGGGAACCTGTCCCTTGTCCCGTCCCGAGAGCCACGTCTCGTGGCTCTGCGAGACCTCCATGGCGATGTCCGCGCCGGAGTTTCCGGCGCCGACGAGCAACACGCCGCCGGGCCGGAGCTGTGACGGATCCTTGTACTCGGTGGAGTGCATCTGCACGATCCGCGGGTCGAGCTCGGACACGAAGTCCGGCACGGACGGCTTGCCGTAGAAGCCGGTCGCGACGACGACCCGGTCGGCGGCGAAACGCCGCTCGCCGGACTCGACGAGGTAGCGGCCGCGGGCCTTGGTCAGCCGGTCGACGCTCGTGCGGAGGCGCACCGGGAGTTCGAAGCGCGCCGCGTAGGCCTCGAGGTAGTCGGCCGTCTCGCGGGCCGTGGGGTACGACCAGCCCGGCGCCGGGAAGGGCCAGCCGGGGAGGCCGTCGTAGCGGGCCGGCGTGAACAGGCGCAGCGAGTCCCAGGTTCGCGTCCGCCAGGCGCCGCCGATCCGCTCGTTCGCGTCGAGGATCACGAACGACTGCCCTTCCTGCTTGAGGTAGTAGCCGACCGAGAGCCCCGCCTGGCCGCCGCCGATGACGATGGTCTCGAACTCCTCGACCTTCGGGAGCGCTGGGCTCCGCTTTCCGATCGCTTCCTGTGTCGCCATGACGGTTCCTCCTGGGATGAGATGAGGTTCGCTACGAACGTACGAAGGAACGGCCGCGCCGGCATCGCGCGGATCCACCAACTTGCCCGTGCGCGCGAATGGTCATTTCTGACCACTGAAGCGCGCTTCAGACCAGGTCGTGCTCGAAAGCGAAAGCGCCTGCGGCCGTGCGGGAGGTGACGCCGAGCTTGGCGAAGATGTTCTGGACGTGCCGGGCGACGGTGTGCTCGCTGATCACGAGCGCCGAGGCGATCTCGCGGTTGCTCTTGCCGCTCGCGATCAGGCGTATCACCTCGAGCTCGCGCGAGCTCAGCCCGTGGGTCTCGGCTTCGCTTCCGTCCAGCGCGCCGGCCGCGGCGAGGTCCGGCGCCGCTCCCAGCTGCTGGAAGGTGCTCCGAGCCGACTCGAGCTCGAGCGCGAAGGCCTCGTCGTCCCCGAGCGCGCGACACGCCCGCCCGACGAGCACTCGGGCACGCGCACACTCGTAGGGCGCTTCGAGCTCCTGCCAGGCCTGAGCCGCCTCGCGGAGGCTGGCAAGCGCGCGGGTCGCGTCGCCGGCGGCGAGCTCGACCGCTCCTAGCGCCTGGGCGGCGGAGGCCCGCAGGAGGTCGCTGTCGCACTCGGCCGCGATCTGCTCGAGCTCCTGGGATGCGTCCCGAGCCTCCTCGAGCTCGCCGATGCGGAGCATGATCTCGACGTACGCAGGCAGGAGGCCTCCGCGGCGCAGGCTCTCGGGGCTCTCGCCGACCACGCGGCGGATCGCCGCCGCGGCCGCGTCCGCCTTGCCCTGGGCAAGCCGAAGCAGCGACCAGCCCGGCTGCGGCTCCAGGCCGAGCTGGCTCGCCCGGCGGTAGGCCTCCTCGGCGGCCGCGAAGTCTCCGCGGAGGCGATTGACCTCGCCCTGCAAGTAGGCCGCCTTGGCCGCGGCTTCCTGGTTCATTGCCTTCTCGAAGCGGCGGTTGGCGCGGTCGGTCTCCTCGAGCGCCTCGGGCCAGGCCCCTTGCAGCTGCATGAGCTGCGCTCGATGGACGAGGCAGCGGCCGGTGAACGCCAGGAGGTCGGGCTGCTGCTCCCACCAGCGCCTGAGGGCATCCGTCCACTCGCGGGCCCGGCGCACGTCGTAAACCTCCTCGCAGGCCATGATCACGCCGCAGTACACGATTCCGGTGACGATCGGCGAGAGCTCTCCGGTGGTGGCGCCCACCATCGCCTCGTCCAGGAGAACGAGGCCTTCCCGTACCCGCCCGTGACGGACGAGGATGTCGCCTCGCCCAAAGGTGGCAAGCGAGAAGAGGTCCCGGTCTCCGAACTGCTCGCCGAGCTCGGCCGCCGCCGCCGCGGTGGCCGCCGCGCCGTCATAGTCGCCCTCGGCCTCGTGCTGGAAGGCGACCGGCATCAGCATGTATCCGCGCTCGACGCACTCCCCCTCGCCGTCCAGCAGCCGCCCGGCCCGTCCGAGCCAGCCCGTGCCGGGCCCCATCTGCCCGCGAAGAAAGAGATGCATCCCGATCCAGAACGCGCAGCGGGCGGCGAGTCGCGGCTCGCCGGCACTGGCGCACTCGCGGCAGGCCCGCTCCGTCAGCTGCAGCCATTCGTCCTCGCGCCCCAGCATGTACGCGGAGATCGCGAGCAGCTCGAGATCCCGCAGCGCCAGCGGCTCGCGCTCGTCGACGCGCGCCAGCGACTCGTAGGCCGTTGCCCACGCCGAGCAGGCGTAGGACTCACGGCCTCGTTCGAGCTCTTCGCCGGTGCTGGAGAGGCCCACCGGCGCAAACCGTAACGCCGGGGCCCGCCTCGAAGCGAGCCCCGGCGCGCGTGCTACATCGATTCGTTGACGACGCCGATCACGTGGCCCTCGGGATCGGAGAACTGGCCCAGCTCGACCATGTCCATGATCTTCTCCGGACCCATGATCCTCGTGCCGCCGAGGCTCTCGGCCTTCGCGAGCGCCGCCTCGACGTCCGGCACGGCGACGTAGAACGTGACGTGGCCGCCGTATCCCGGAGGCCCGCCGGCGATCCCCCCGCCGATGCCGATGCCGTCGGGTGAGACGTTGCCCTCGCGCGCGACCATCCCGTAGTTCATCTCGTTGTCGGCGCTGACGTCCCAGCCGAAGAGGTCGGAGTAGTACTTCTGCAGCTTCTCGCCGTCCTTCCCGATCACCTCGAAGTGGACTACCGGCTGACCCATGCTGGCTCCTTCTGTCGTGTGGACACAGTGCAGCTACGACGCCGCGGCCGGAAGAAACTCATCGGCCCGTCGTTAGCGTGTACCAGATGAAGCTCGAGCTCGTCCAACCGTCACTGCGCCGCGAGTGGGAGCTTCGCCGCGGCGGCGACGTCATGGCCACGTTGCAGATCCCCCTCCTCCGCCGCGGAGCCTTCGCGGAGGTGGCCGGGCGGAGGCTGAGGATCGCCCGAGGCGGCGGCCTGCGCGCGGAGTACACGGTTCTCGACGAGGCGACCCAGGAGCAGCTCGCACGCCTGCGACCCGACGGACGGCGACGGCTGCTCGAGACGAGCGACCGGACCGCGGAATGGAAGCGCCTGAGCCGAAAGGAGGGCTACGGCTTCGTCGGTCCCGACGGCGAGCACTTCCTGCGGGCGAAGGTCTCCAGCGGCCTCGTACACACGAACGGCGAGGTCGAGGTAGCAGACGACGTCCTAGAGCAAGAGGCGTTCCTGCTCGCACTCCTTGCGTCGTATCTGGTGATCCGCAAGGCCGAGGACGACGCCTCCGCCGCCGCGGGCTCGACGGCGGCGGTTACGAGCTCGTCCTAGGCGGTCGCGAAGCGCTTCGCGGCGCGCGCCCTGGCCCGCTCGGCCTCGACCTCGCGATCCTTCGGGGCCGCCGAGGTGACGAGACCGTCGACCAGGCGCTGCGTTGCCGCCGTGACCTCGTCTACCGCGCGGACGAAGGCCGCCTCGTTCGCCTGCGAAGGCTTCGTGAAGCCGCTGATCTTCCGGACGTACTGGAGCGCAGCGTCCCTGACTTCTTCATGGGTCGCGGGAGGCTCGTAGTTGAAGAGCGTGTGGATGTTTCGGCACATGCGCGTAATCGTAGACGCGCCGGCTCGGTCTACGCCGGAGCGGCCACCGGCTCACGCGACTCCGCTGCCGACCCCTGCTTGGCGGCTGCCAATGCCGAAGCGGAACCGGCCGCAGCAGCCGCCAGCGCGGCGAGCGCCCAAGCGGTCCCCCAGCGAGGCTTGCCGAGCAGGCCGTCGACCGACCACTCGCCGGGGCCGTTCTCGGTGAGGCTGAAGGCGGCCGTCAGAAGCACGAGGTTGTACTCGTAGCCGCCCTGGCTCGACCAGACGCCCTTCTCCCAGTGGACCGTCTTGATCGCCGAGATCATCACGGAGGAGAGGGCCGCGGCGGCGAGCGGCGTTGCAGCACCAAAGGCAAATAGCAAGCCACCCCCCGCTTCGGCCGCGCCGGCCACAAGGGCGTTGCGCCGCCCGGGTTGCAGCCCGATCGAATCGAACATGTCGGCGGTCCCGTCGGGCCCGCCACCGCCGAACCAGCCGAAGAGCTTCTGCGTGCCGTGGCCGACGAAGAGCAGCCCGATGATCACCCGGGCGAGGAAGCGGAAGGGGCCCATACGCGGCTCTTTCTCCTCGGCGGCGACTCCGAAACACGATTGACGCGACCCGGCGCGAAGCGGATCATTGCCGGAGGTGAAGATCGCTTCGCCTCGGGCCGGTTTCCGCGAGGTGTGGATCGTGTGGCTGCTCTTCGGGCTCGCCACGGTCGCGGTCTTCGAGACCTACTGGCGCCTCCCGCCCGCTCAGCTCTGGAAGGTCTCGAACTCGGGCTTCGTCGGTGGAATCGGCCGCGCCCTGGTCTTCCTCAGCTTCTCCGCCGCGCTGGCCGCGGTCGCGGTGCTACCGATCGTCGTGGATCGGCTGGAGAGCGGCTGGGCCGTGGTGCTTGGGATCGTCTCGGCGGTGCTCTGTGCCACCGTCGCCTGGCCCGGCGTCCAGACCGAGGGCGATCTCGACCCGAAGTGGTCGAACGGGCTCGCCGTCGCCGGGGTGGCGCTGGCCGTGGGCCTGAGCCTGTGGGCGACGCTGCACGGGAGGCCCGAGCGGGCGCGCACGAGCGTGGCCGGCGACCGCGCCCGGCTGGTCGTCGGCGCGATCGTGCTCTTCTTCGCCGCTCCGTACATCGCAGCCGAGCTCGGGTTCTTTCTCGACGGTGTGCCGCTCCTCGGCTGGATCTTCCAGACGGGCGCGATCAAGCCGGAGCCTGGCAGCGGCAACCTTCACGCCGCGGTCCACCATGGGCACCATCACGGGCTCGACGGCTTCCTGCTCGCGGTGACCGCGCTGCTGCTCTCGCGCCTCCTCGGGGGGATCCGCCGGCCCGTGTTACGCGCTGTGACGGCCGCCTACCTCGCGCTGATGCTCGTCTACGGGCTGACGAACATGGCCAACGACCTCTGGATCGAGCAGGTGGTCAAGCGTGGCTGGACGAGCTGGCAGATCCCGGACGTGCTCCACCCGGAGGCGTCGGCGGCTTGGGCTGCGATGCTCGCCGTCGCCGCGCTCATCTACTTCGCGTCCTTCCGCACGCGATCGGGGAGGTAGGTGAGGAACGGAGCCGCGGACTTGTGTTTCGCGATTGTTGCGCCTTGATTAAGAGCCAATCCCGGGACCGCGCCGGCTCGTAATCACCTGCATACCGGACATCCATCCAGGAGGCCCACGATGCAGAAAACGAGCCAGATCCGAGCCGGGGTGTTGCTCGCGGCGGCCCTATTGGTCGGGATCGTCGCCGCGATCTACGCCACGCGCTCCTCGGGCGCCAGCCCGGCAAAGCTCGTCTCGACGATGCACAGCAAGACCCTCGGCGCGACGATCCTCGTCAACAGCCGAGGTCGGTCGCTCTACTCGCTCAGCGTGGAGCGGCACGGCAAGTTCATCTGCACCAACATGTCCTGTCTCTCGCTCTGGCGGCCGCTCACCGTGGCCAAGGGCGTGAAGCCGACCGGCGTGGCCGGGCTCGGCACGGTGAAGCGGCCTGGCGGCAAGTTGCAGGTCGCCTACCGCGGGGCGCCGCTGTACACCTTCGCCCAGGACACCAAGCGCGGCGACGTCAAGGGCAACGGCTTCAAGGACGTCGGCGTGTGGCGCGTGGTCGCGGTCTCGAAGAGCCACTCGGCCCCGGCCTCAACCACCCCTCCGCCGCGGTACGGCTACTGAGTCTCTCCCCAAGGCGCGACGGCCGTCGGATCCGCGGCCCTCGCGCCTCCCCCGGACTACGTCCTGTGCACACCCATGGTGATGCTGGCGACGTAGGCGCCGCCGCTCTTGCGAATGCCGAGCAGCGAGCGCTTGCCGCCCTGGGCGAAGACGAAGTCGTTTGCGTTGCGCGTCGTTCGCTTGCCTCGACGGCTGTACGGCCTGCGGCGGAAGACCTTGTCCGTGATCGCATCCGGGAAGTAGAGCTGGCCGGTGTGGACGACGTTGCCCGCCACGTGCACCTTCACGTGGATGTGGACGGTACGGCCCTGGTACCAACCTGGCCAGACCGAGCGGAACCGCGCCAGGCCGGTCGCATCGGTCTTCTGGATCCCGCGCATGAAGGTGCGGTTCCCCGAGCCGGAGCCGAAGCCGGAGTAGACGCCGAGCGCGTCGGCGTGCCAGATGTCGACCGCGGCGCCCTTGATCGGCCTGCAGGTCGAGGCGTCGACCACTCGCAAGCGCAACAGGAGCGGAACTCCCGGCCGACCCTCGGTGATGTCGCGCCGCAGCTTCTCGCCCTCGATGTAGTACGGCCCCTCGGTCTGCTCCGGCGCGAGCAAGCAAGAGACTGCTCCCGAGGCGACAGCGGACGGCCCCGCGCCTGAGTCGGCGACCTTCCAGCCGAGCAGGCCGAGTACGAACCCGCCGAAGCCGACGAGCGACCCGCGACGCGTGACCTTCTCCATGCCGCCACGCTAGCGCGCGTTCCTGAGAAATGGCTAAAGCTTCGCGAGCCGCTCGCGGGCGCGGGCAGCCACGACGACGTTGCCCTTCCTCTCTGCCGCCACGAGAGCTCGCTCGAGCCCCGCACGCTCCCCCTCCGGCCGACCGAGCGCGCGCGCGACGTCGGCCTCGACGAACCTCAGCTCCGTCACCAGAACCGAGTAATCCGTCGGCGAGATGAGCGCGGTTGCCTCGCGCATGAGCTCATCGGCGCGCTCGACCTCACCACGGCGAGCGGCAGCCAGGGCGCGGACGAGCCGAACTCGGCCGAGCGGCTCGAAGTCGTCGGGCAGGGAGAGCCGCTCGGTCTCGTCGGCCAGCTCGAGCGCCTCGTCCTCTCGCCCGAGCTGGAGCGCAGCTTGCGCTCGCAGCCCGACGACGGTCGCGAGATAGCCGGTCTCAGCGAGCCTGGCCAGCGCCTCGTGCCCGGCGGCGAGACAGTCATAGGCCGCCTGAGGATTACCGGCCGTGAACTCGAGGTCGGCCTCGACCATCGAGGCGCCGGCCCACCAAACCTCGTCACCGAGATCGCCCAGAATCGCTCGGCCCGCGGTGATGTCGTCGTGTGCTTCGTTGAGCTCCCCACGGTAGGCCTTGAGCGCGCCGCGCATGTCGAGGGCGACGCCCTCAAGACGCTTCGCACCCAGACGCCGCGCGCGCTCGAGGCACTCGTCACAACGGCGGATGCCGTCGTCGGCTGGTTCGGGACCCCACCAAGCCTCCCAGAGAAGCCAGATCATCAGCTCGTTGGTGAGCCGAGGGCTGATTCGTTCCGCCCGCCGAAGGGCGTCGGCCCAGATCGCATTCGCCTCACGGCTGTTCCCGAGCCACGCGTGGAAACAACCGCTGAGACGCAGCGCCCACACCGCGCCGTATTCGTCACCGAGTCGCTCGAGATCCGCATGCGCTTCCTCGACTGCTGCCAGCGCTTCGCGCATGGTGGCGGTTCGGTCGGTTTGGATCCTCCACTCCACATGAACAAGCGTGAGGCGCGCCAACAACGCCTCGTCGCCGGCTCGACGTGCGGAGGCCTCCGCAGCCTCGCGCAGCGTCGCGGCCGCGTCGAACTGCCCGAGCTCCGCGAGGACGACGGCGCGTTCGGCCTCGGCGTGGCGCCGCGCCAGGCTCTCCGTCGGCATCAACTCGATCGCACGTTCGTAGAGCGCACTCGCGGCCAGGTAATCACCTCGATCCCGGGCGCGCTCTGCGCTCCGAAGCATCCGATCTACTGCCCGGGGCGCCAGGCCACGCGCCCGATCGTCGAGCGGTCCGAGCTCGACGCGATAGCGGTACGCCTGCTCCAGGTGGTAGCCGACGATCTCGTCCAGCTCGACCAGGTCGGCGCCGTGCTCCTCCAGCCAGGTGGCGAAGAGCTCGTGGAGCTCGGCCCGCGTCGCCTTCGGCAGCGCCTCGTACGCGGTGTCGCGGATGAGCAGATGGCGGAAGCGGTAGGCGTCGTCGTCCGGGAAGACCGGGGCCTCGGGCCGAACGAGGTCCTTGCGAACCAGAGTCACGAGACGACCGTCCACCTGCGGGCCCCCCGGGGCGAGCGCGACGACGGCCCCGCGATGGAAGACCTGGCCCTCGACCGCGCCGCGCTCGAGCACGCTCCGCTCGGCCGGGTCGAGCTGGTCGAGCCGTGCCGCTAGCAGCGCCTGGATGGTCGGCGGGACGGTCACCTCGGCGTCTCCCTCGGCCGCCATGGCGACCATCTCCTCGACGAAGAGCGGGTTCCCGCCGGCGGCCTCGAGGATGCGACCGCGGAGCCCGTCCGGGATCTCGTCCGTGAGCGCGGCGATCAGCTCGCCCGTCTCATCGGGGGCGAGCGGCTCGAGGAGGACGTTGCTCGCGTTCAGCTTGCCGCCGCCCCAGGCGGGTCTGACGTCGAGCAGCTCCGGCCGAGCCATGCAGATCAGCAGGATCGGGGCGTCGCGGCTCAGGTCGGCGACGTGCTCGACGAGATCGAGGAACGACGGCTCGCCCCAGTGCGCGTCGTCGAACAGAACGATGATCGGCTGCTCCGCGGCGTGAGACTCGAGCAGCTTCCGGAATGCCCAGGCGATCTCCTCCGGCGAGCTCGCCGCCGAGCCGTCGCCCAGGATCGAGGCCAGCGGGCCGGTCACGCCGTCCTGGGGTGCCAGCTGCTTGACGATCTCGGTCACCGGCCAGTAGCCGACCCCCTCGCCGTAGGAGAGACAGCGCCCCCGCACGACCCTGGCGCCGTCGAGACCGGCCAGGAACTCCTCGACGAGCCGGGACTTCCCGACGCCGGCCGAACCGAGGATCGTGAACAGATGGCACGCGCGCTCGCTGACGACGTTCGCGAACGTGCCCTCGAGGACCCGTCGCTGGCGCTCGCGGCCGATCATCTGGGCGCCGTGGCGGCGCGCCGGCGCCTCCGCCTGCACGGATGTGAGGCGATAGGCCGTCAGCGGCTGCGCCTTCCCCTTCGCCTCTAGCGGCGACGCGGCCTCGGCCTCGACACCCTCGCGCACGAGGACGTACGTCTCCTCGCCGAGGAGCACCTCTCCGGGCTGTGCGGCCTGCTCCAGGCGCGCGGCCACATTGACGGCGTCGCCGGTCGCGAGCCGCTCCTCGGTTCCCGTCACGACCTCGCCGGTGTTGACGCCCATGCGCAGCTCGAGCCGAGTGCCGTACGCCTGCTCGAGCTCCTCGTTCAATCCGGCGAGCGCGGCGCGCAGCTCGTCCGCGGCCCGGACCGCGCGCAGCGCGTCGTCCTCGTGCAACGCCGGGACGCCGAAGACGGCCATGACCGCGTCGCCGATGAACTTCTCGACGGTGCCACCGTGGCGCTCGACGATCGCCTTCGCGGTCTCGAAGTAGCGAGCCATGACGCGGCGCAGGCTCTCGGGATCGATCCGCTCGCCGAGCGCCGTCGACCCCGTGACGTCGCAGAACAGCACGGTGACCACCTTGCGCATCTCGCGAACGGGGGCGGACTCTGCCAGCACCGCGCCGCAGGAGTCGCAGAAGCGCGCCCCATCCCGGTTCTCGGCACCGCAACTCGCGCAAACGGCCACGGGAACGAGTCTAGGTCGCTTAGAACTCCCGAAGGTGGGTAGCGGTCTCCTGTTCGCTCAGTTAGGAGGAGGACCATGCGCAAGCTGCAATACGCGGCGTTCGCGGTCGTGACCGCGGGCGTCCTGGCAGCGCTGGCGGCGATGGCTTTCGCCACCGGGCCGGCGAAGGGGGACGAACACGGTTCCGTGCCCAAGGAAACGCGCGAGATCGTCAAGGCGATCAGCGCCGACAACATCCAGAGCTCGATCCACACGCTGGTGGGCTTCGGGACGCGGCACACGCTGTCGTCTCAGACCGATCCGAACCGCGGGATCGGTGCGGCGACCCAGTGGGTCTTCGACCAGTTCCAGCAGATCGCTGCAACGTCCGGCGGCCGGATGACCGTCGAGAAGCAGAGCTTCGTCCAGCCGGCGGGGCCGCGCATTCCGACACCGACGGTGATCACCAACGTGATCGCGACCCTGCGCGGGTCACAACCCGCGTCGGTCGGCCGGATCTACCTGGTCAGCGGCCACCTGGACACGCGCTGCACGGATGTGCTCGACTTCACGTGCGACGCGCCGGGAGCGGGGGACGACGGCTCCGGCGTCGGTGCGGTACTCGAGATGGCCCGCGTGATGGCCACGCACGAGTTCGACGCGACGATCAAGTTCGTGACCTTCGCAGGCGAGGAGCAGGGCACCTTCGGCTCGGCCTTCTACGCTGCGCAGGCCAAGGCGGCTGGGGAGAACGTCGCCGGGATGTTCTCGAACGACATCATCGGCTCCTCGCTCGGCCAGAACGGCGAACGCGACCGGCACGACGTCCGGCTCTTCGCCGACGGCCCGCCGCCGAACGAGACGCCCGCCGAGGCGACGATCCGGCGCACGATGGGCGGGGAGAACGACACGCCGGCGCGTGAGCTCGCGCGGTTCGCCAAGGACGCGGCCGAGCCGGCGGTGCCGACCATGAACGTCTGGATCATCTACCGGCGTGACCGCTTCCTGCGCGGCAGCGACCACGGACCGTTCCTCGACCAGCGGTATCCGGCGGCGCGCTTCACCGAGCCGAACGAGGACTTCCGGCACGAGCACCAGAACGTGCGAGTCGAGAACGGCGTTCAGTTCGGCGACCTCGAGCAGTTCCTCGACTTCGGCTACATCGCGAACGTCGCACGGGTGAACGCCGCGACACTGGCGGCGCTCGCGAACGGCCCGGCTGCGCCGCAGGGCGTCAAGGTCGAGGCCTCGACGCTCTCGACCGACACCCAGCTCGAGTGGCAACCCAACACCGAGCCCGACCTCGCGGGGTACGAGATCGTGTACCGCGACACGACCGAGCCGTTCTGGACGAACGTGATCAAGGTCGGCAACGTCACCAGCTTCACGGTCAAGAACATCACCAAGGACAACTTCCTCTTCGGCGTCCGGGCCGTCGACACCGACGGCAACCGCAGCGTCGTCACCTTCCCGGTCCCGAAGTAGGTCACTCGCGACGGGCGCTCGCCGGCATGCGGCGGGCGCCCGTTCGCACTAGATACGATCGGCTCGTGGCGAAGGAGCGGCTGGTCGTGCGGTTCAAGGCGGGCCCGACGTGGAAGAGCGGCTCCGTCCGGGAGCAGCCGGACTGGGATGCGCACGCGGTCTACGTCAACGATCTGATCGACCGCGGCATCTTCGTCATGGGCGGCCCGTTCGCCGACGACAGCGGCTCTCAGAGCCTGTGGGAAGGCGTCGACCTAGAGGAGGCGCATCGGATCGTCCGGGAGGACCCGTTCATGAAGAACGGCGTCTTCGAGCTGGAGGACGTCCGCGAGTGGAACATCTTCGTCGACGAGCTCACGCGAGACGGGGCCACGTAGCGGCGCCGAGGCCAAGCCTGCGCGGCTCGAGCCACTCGGACACCTCGCGCAGCGATTGCGGATCGAGTCGCAACACGTGCGTTCTCCCCTTCACCGTCCGGCCGACGAGGCCCGCGTCTTCGAGGACCTTGAGGTGCTTTGTCACCGCGGGTTTGGAGACGCCGAGGCCGCCCGAGGCCCGGCCCACGCTGGCCGGGCCGGCCACGAGCCGGTCGACGATCGCGCGCCGCACGGGATGCGAGAGCGCGAGGAAGCTGCGGTCGAGGTCCGCCGTATTGTTCACCTAGTGGTGAACTATATCACTTGAAAACTTGACCCAACTGGATCAGGCGCCAAACGGCATGTCCGAGGACACTGCGAGGCACAGGGAGCCCTGCCCCAAGGTCTCCCTCTCCCTGGAGCAGCGGTGGCGCGGGCGTCAGCGCCGCCGCCCTCCTCAGCGCTCGAGCAGATTCCGGTCGAAGAACCCGACCACGCGGCGTTCGTACTCGGCCGGCCTCGCTTCGATCCCGCCGGTGTGCTCGGCATCCGAGATCTTCCAGAGCGTCTTCGGCTCCTTGGCCGCCGCGTAGAACCTCGCGCTGAGATTCTCGCCGCCCTGGCCGTGACCGGCGTAGATGAAGAACACCGGCCTCTCGATGCGCCGGCTGAGGTCCTCCAGGTTCGGCGGCGGCATCTCGTTCGCGAAGACCGCCATCCCGGCCGTGAGCGCGGTCATGGACGGGACCAAGTGCCAGACGCCGTCGAGCATGGCCATCTCCCGGACCGAGCGGACGCCCGCTCCCTCGGAGACGACCGCGTCGTAGGCGTTCGACCTGGCCGCGGTCTGAAGCAGCGCCTCCCCGCCGACCGATAGGCCGATCCCGCCGATCCGGTGCGGCTCCACATCCGGACGGCGCCGCAGGAAGGCAGCGGCACCTCGAAGGTCCTTGTCGAACTCCCAGCCGAAGATGTTCGGATCGCCGTCGCTCGCGGCCTCGCCGCGGCGGTCGAAGAGGAGCGCGCCGTAGCCGTGCCGGACGAGCATCCGCACCTGCCGCTGCGGCCCGGTCCGGCCAGGGAAGACGACCACGGCGGCACCGTTCTTGGAGGGGACGTACCAGCCCTTCAACGTCAGGCCGTCGCTCGTCTTGAACGAGACGTTCTCGTACGCGGCACCGAGCTTGGCGGGCGGGATCACCGCGCGTGAGGCATGAGTGAACCCGTACGCGATCGCGATCGGCGCTATCAGGACGGCCAGGACGACGAACGCTGCCCCCGCGAGCAGGAGCCGCCGCCCGTAGCGGCGGACGAGCCCGTCGTCGGTGTGTCTGGACGTCCACAGCGTGACCGCGCCGAGGCCGACGAGCACGACGCCGGCACCCAGGGCGAGGAAGCCCGTGTAGTCGTCGCCCGAGGCGCCGACCTTGAGCGCGTAGTAGAGAGCTTCGCTCGCGCCGATCACGATCCCGAGGATCCCGAGCGAGAGCGCGATGGAGGCGCGCGCACCCGCACGGACGCGGGGGTAGAGCCAGGCGAGCCCGAGCAGGACGGCGAGCGGGACGAGACCGCTGACGAGGTGATCGTCTATGCCCGTCCCAGGCTCGGGCTGCAGGAAGTTGTCGTCGAGGACGTGGAGGGCGATCAGGCCGATCGCCGTCCACGCGATCGCGAGCTCCGGCCGCGCGATCTCCCGGGGACGTGCGGCGGCGGCGGGAACGGCGAGCGTGGCGATAGCTCCACCCTACGGATATGCGTTGAAAGTCACAAGGCGCGCGGAGCGCCCGCTATCGCCCCCGGCGGACGCGCACTCCGACCGCCAGCAAGCCGAGGAGCGCGGGAAGCCCGAGGGCCAGCGGAAGGATCCCGCCTGAATTGAGCGTCTTGCGATCCTTGATCTGCACGCGGACCGTCGGGCCGGTTGTGGGCGGAACCGGAGCCCCACTCCGAGGCAGGACGGCCACGTAGACGCCGATCGTCCCCGAGTTGACCGCGTTCATCCGCCAGGCAAGGGCCGTCGAGCCTCCTGCGGGAATCGAAGGAAGGTAACGCGTGCGCTGAGACGACCAGTCCTCGGGGTCGACGTAGGTGTGGCCGCTCAGGTCGACCACGTTCAGATGGGCGATGAGGCCGCTCGCCGGAGTCGCACCGTCGTTCCGGATCGTCGTGTGGAACACGAACTTGTGCCCGAGCGCGGTGGCAATCCCCGCGCGGTCGTTGGAGAGCCGGAGACCGGCGGCCTGGGCCTGGGCGGCCGTGAGCAGGAGTACGACGACGAGCAGTGCGAGCCGTGCGAACCTCATCCGGACCCACCGCCTCTCAGGCCGGTGAACCGTGCGCCGACGACGAGGGCCGCTGCCGAGAAGACCACGGCGGCAACCAGCGGCGAGAGCAGCCAGGAGATGTCCTGGCTCCAGGGATGTCCATTGGTGACGATCTTCCCGACGTAGTGCTCGCCTGCGGTCATGGGGTTGAGCCGGAGCAGGAGGTCGCCCGCCCACCCCTGCTGGGCGCTCGACGGCAGCTGCGTCGGCACGAACAGCGCGAGCAGGACGAGCAGCGACAGCGAGAGGCTGACGCGGTTCGAGGCGGCGAACACGCTGATGAGGACGCCGAGCGAGGCGAGGAAGATCGCCAGCAGCGTCCCGACGACGAAGCCGCTGGCAAGCGCGTCGCCCACGAGGCCGACGCCGCGGCCGAGGAACCAGACGTACGGCACCGTGATCACGAAGGCTGCAAGCCAGAGCGAGAGCGCCGCGACCAACTTGCCGAGGGTGATCTCCAGGCGCGAGACCGGCGTCAGCAGCAGGCTTTCGAGCGTGCCCCGCTCGCGCTCCCCGCTGACGGTGTCTGCTGCGCTGAGCAGAGCGAGCAGAGCGCCCACCGCGATCGCGACCTGGAGTGTGAGGTTCACCGACTCGCGCTGCTCGAGAAAGTTGAGCGCCCGGTTGGTGGCGACGAGGTAGGCGATCACGCTCAGCAGCAGGCTGAAGGCGACGCTCAGCACGAGACCCCGCCCACCGAGCCAGAGGTCGCGAAGCTCCTGTTCCGTGACGACGATCCAGGCGGGAGTGCTTCGCTCCCGTCCCCCACGCGCAACGGCTTCCATCTACGAACCCTCCGTCATGGCGAGGAAGGCGTCGCTGAGCCGCGCGCCTTCGAGCTCGTACGAGAGGAGCGGGATCCGAGCGTCGACGATCGCACGAACGCCTGCGTTCATGGTCTCCTCGGGCGCCACGCCGTCCGTCTGGGCCAGGGTCACTCTGAGCAGACCGGGTTGGCCGTTCGCAGGTGCCGTCCGCACTCCTGGAACCTCGTGCAGCGCGGTGACCGCCGATTCGACGTAGACCGGCGGGACACGCAGGCGTCCGCTCCGAGGCGCCGCGGCCAGGCGCGAGACCTCGGAGACCGTGCCCTGCGCCGCCACACGCCCCCGGCTGAGGATGAGCACGCGCGAACATGTCTCCTCGACCTCCGCCAGGAGATGGGTGCACAGCAGCACCGTGGCACCGCGCTCGCCGGCGATTCGGCGGACCGTGCTCAGAATCTGCCGCTGCCCGGCCGGGTCGAGCCCGAGCGTCGGCTCGTCGAGGAACACGACCCGTGGCTCGTTCACGAGCGCGCGCGCGATCCCGAGACGCTGGCGCATGCCGCGGCTGTACGTCGAGATCAGAGACCGGCTGCGGTCACCAAGTCCGACCTCCGCCAGAAGCGAGGAAGCCACGGCCCGGGCGCCGGAACGGCCCTGCCCGTAGAGGCGGGCGTGGTATCGCAGGTACTCCTCGGCCGTCTGACGCTCCGGATAGCCCGCGCTCTCCGGCAGGACGCCGATGCGTCGCCGGATCTCGGACGGCCTGGTGTGGGGGTGGCCGGCGACCTCGAAGCTCCCTCTCGTGGGGGCGAGAATCGTGGTCAGGACGCGGATCGCGGTCGTCTTGCCGGCGCCGTTCGGTCCGAGAACGCCGAGGATCTCGCCCGCCTGCGCGTCGAAGCTGAGATCGGCGACGGCGACGACGGCCCCGTAGCGCTTCTCGACCCCGCGAGCCTCGATCGCTGCGCTCACGAGCCCCTCCGGAACGACACGAGCTCGTTGCGCTCGAGGGGTCCCTTGGCCGTCTGCTCGAGCACCGTCCCGATGCCGCGGATGTAGTACTTGTGGTCGATCACGCCGGGCTCGAGCGGCGTCCACTCCCTGGTCAGCATGGCCCGTGTGGATGAGATGTACGGGACCGTGATCGACGTGCGCATCCGAACCACCCGAAAGTGATCCTCGGCGTGGCCCTTGTAGTACTCCTGCCGCGCCTGCTGACCGGGGCGGGGATGGGCGAACATGAAGATCCCCGGCTTCGCCCCGTGGACTCCCGCCATCCAGCTTCCCTCGGTGCTCGTGACCTTCCCGTTCCTGTCGAGCTCGGCGGTCGCCTCGCCGAAGTACCAGACGTTGCCCTTCGCATCCTGCGAGTACCAGTCGGTCGTGCGCTCTTCGAGCCGGCCGCGCAGATAGAGCCGATCGTCGATCGCTGCGCAGGGAGCGCCGTCGATCACCCTCGTCCGGTGCGTGACCGTCATCACTTCCCGTGAGGTCTCGCCGTTCTTGACGCCCCGGTAGACGTATCTCGAACCCGGCTTCAGCGGGTACCACGGGTTCGTCACGCGTGCGGTGAACCCGGGCCGCTTTGTGGTCGTCGAGCTGTGCTGAGCAAACGCGGAGCCCGCGGCCGAGAACATCACAAGCGCGAGCCCAAGCGTGAATCCCTGTTTTTTGTCCATGCGCCGGACGTTAGAGGCCCTAGATGAACGGCAGATGAGCGTCCGACTCGCAGCTCGACTACCGGGAAAACACGTGCTCGAGTCGGTCGACGAGCTCCAACCCGCGGGCGGCCTCGGCCTGCACCTTGCCGGCGGCAGCAGGTGAGAGCTCTTGCATCGCGGCCACGTGCGCCTGGTAGGCGGCCGCTTCTCTCTCTCCTCCTGCGGCGACGACCTTCGGTCGGACCAGCACCCAGGTGTGCGAGAGCTGCCTCACCGTCGGCGCAACCAGCTCCGGTTGGTGTGCGAGCGATCGAAACTCCGCTTCGCGGTCGAGATAGTCGAGGGCCAGGATCGCGGTCGGCACGGGATTCCGGAAACGGCCGTACAGACCCGGCATCAGCTGGGAGACGGCATTCGCGGCCAGCGCGATGTCGACGAACGATCCGGTGGACGCCAGCTGAGCGAGGCGGTTGGCACGCCTTCGGAACAGAGCCACCGTCGCCGGCGAGACGCCGGACTCGTTTAGGGCGGCGCCCGTGCTGCCGTTTGCCGCTGCCTTGAGGCTCGTCGCCGTTGCGACCGCGTGGCTTCGGTCGCGGGACAGTGCGAAGCCGACGATGTCCTCCGCGCTCGACTCCGCCGCCGCCAGGGTTCCCGGCACGCGCGACTCGCTCGAGGGTGTTTCTCCTTCTGCCGCCTCCTCGCCCCCGCCTTCACCTGCGCAGCCGGTGATGCTCAGCGCGCCACCCGCGGCGACGATGCCCGCCGCGAGCAGCGCAACCGCTCGCCACGAGGTCAGCGGTCTACTCCTGCAAACGTCCGGGCCGCCGGGACGACGGATCGAAGGTCTTCCCAGCTCTTGGCATGCCGGAGCACGTAGGCCGGCGCCTGGTCATCGAGCTCCTCGTTCGAGCCGAAGAACCAGGCCTTCGCCGTTTCGTCGCCGTAGGAGCCGATGACGAGCTGGGCTGCCTGGAAGGCCTCGCGCAACCGCATCTGGGCCTGATCGCGAGGCGCGTTCTGCCGGGCGATCCAGCGGGACACCATCTTGGGATCGCTCACGCCACTGATGTACGCCGTGCCCCTCTTTCCCAGGTGCGTGCGCAGAAAGGCCGCGATCTGATGGATCGGCAGCCGGGCAGCCTCCGCGCTCACCTGTTGTGGGGCGATTACCTGTGCCACCGAGGCACCTCCCTCATTCGTAGCGCAGAGCCGCGATGGGATCGAGTCTGGCCGCGCGGCGTGCCGGGTAGAAGCCGAAGGCGAGCCCGACGCCGAGCGCGACGAAAAACGCCACGACGAGCGACGGCAGACTGATGACGGTCTGCCAGCCGGCGAATGTGCTGATCGCCCTCGTCGCGGCGATCCCCGCCAGCACGCCGGCAACACCGCCGAGCGTGCTCAGGACCGCCGACTCGATCAGGAACTGCGTCTGAACGTTCCAAGGATCGGCCCCGACGGACTTCCGGATGCCGATCTCACGGGTGCGCTCGTGGACCGACACGAGCATCATGTTCATGATCCCGATTCCCCCCACGAGCAGCGCGATTCCGCCGAGCGCAAACGTGAGTACGCGGAAGGTGGTCGTCGCTCTCTGCGCCTCCTTCACGATGCTCGCCTGATCCTCGACCGAGAAGTCGTCCGGGTAGGAAGCCGGAAGCTTGTGCTGGCTGCGGAGGGCAGTACTGATCTCGTCCATCGCCGGCTCGATGTCGCTCTCGCTGCGGACACGGAGATCGGCGTGGACGACGTTGGGCCCACCTCCGAGGAGAACGCCGGTAACCAGCGGGAGGGGGACGAAGATGCGATTGTCGAGGTTCTCGTCCGCGAGCTTTCCCCTGCGAGCCTGGACTCCGACAACCTCGAACTCCTGGTTTCCCACCCGCACGGTCTTCCCGATCGGGTCCTGGCCGGCGAACAACCGGTCGCTCGCGACCAGGCCGAGGACCATCACGCTGCGCCCGAAGCTGAAGTCGGTCGACGACAGCAACCGTCCCGCCTCGACGCGCTGGTTCTGGACGTCGGCGTAGGCGGCGGTCACTCCTGCGAGCCAGGTGTTCGTCTGACGCCGGCCGCTCGACACGACGAGGCTCTCGATGTCCTGATGCGGAGCGACGGCCGTGACCATCGGCAGCTTCGCGATCGCAGCCACGTCCTCGGGCGTGATCGTGCGGTCCGTGGCCGTCTGACGGGTCCCCACGCTGATGAACTCCCCATCCACCTTGATCACGTTGCCGCCGAGCCGGCGGATGCTGTTCGACACCTCGGACTGGGCGCCGGCGCTCACGGCCGTGACCGCGATCAGCGAGGCCACGCCGATTACGATTCCGAGCGCGGTCAGGAAGGCACGGAACCAGTTCGCGCGGAGCGCGCCGAGCGCGATTCGCCAGTGCTCGGCCAGCATCGTCATCCCGCGGCTCCGAGTGCAACGGATTCGACCGGCTCGTCCGAGACGATCAGGCCGTCCGCGAGCCGCAGGATTCGTGACGCGCGTTGCGCCACCTCACTGGAGTGCGTGACGATGACGGTCGTCGCTCCCTGCCGGTTCAGGCGCTCGAGGATCGTGAGCACCTCCTCGGCGCTCGTCGAGTCGAGGTTGCCCGTGGGCTCGTCCAGCAGCACGACACTCGGGCGAACCACGAGCGCACGGGCGATCGCGACACGCTGCTGCTCACCGCCGGAGAGCTGCGTGGGAAGGTGCTGGGCTCGTTCCGAAAGCCCGACCTCGGCGAGCGCCTCGAGTACGCGGCTGCGTCGTTCCCGCGCCGGCACGCCTGCGTACACGAGCGGCAGCTCGACGTTCTTGTAGGCGCTGGTTCGGGGGATCAGGTTGTACGCCTGGAAGACGAAGCCGATCCGGTCCGCCCGGACATGCGCCCGGCGCGTCTCGTCGAGTGTGGAGACCTCCTGCCCCACCAGCCGGTAGGAGCCCGTCGTCGGGCGATCGAGACAGCCGAGGATCCCGAGCAGGGTGGTCTTCCCCGACCCGGACGGCCCCATGATGGCGAGGAGCTCACCCTCGTGGACGACGAAGCTGACCGACCGCAAGGCCTGGACCGCGACCTCGCCGCGGCTGTAGACCTTCGTCACATCGGCCAGCTCGATGATGCTCCCTGGCGGCGTCACTACTCCTCCCCGCCGACCTGGCTCTCCGGGAGCTCGATGCGGTCGCCCGCATGGAGGCCGTTCACGATCTCGACGTTCTTGTTGTTCGCCAGGCCGAGCTTCACCTTTCGTGGCGCCGCCGCGCCGGACTTGTCGATCGTCGTCACGATCGGGTTGTCCTCATCGTCTCGGGACACGGCTTCCAGCGGCACCTGCACGACGTCGCGCCGCTGGGCGACGACGATGTGGACGCTGACGTTCATGCCGGGCTTCAGGCCGGCGCTGCGCGCGAGCCCGACCCGGACCGGGAAGGTCACGACGCCGTTCGTATCGGTTCCCGTGAGGGCCGCGAACAGCACCTCTCCCGGGAAAGGCTTGCCCCCGAGCGCGTCGACGTTGACGGTGGCCTTGAGGCCTGGCTTCACCTTGGCGGCGTCGAACTCACTCAGCTCGACGGTCACTGCGAGATGATCGAGATCGTCCACCGCGACGATCGGCGTCGAGGTGTCCACGGGGGCACCTGGTGTGGTCAGCAGGGCCGTGACCGTCCCGGGTGACGGAGCGCGAACTGTCAGCTGTCGCCCGTCGAGGGCGGCGACGGCGAGCCGGATCCGGGCAGCGGCGACCTTGAGCCGGGCGAGTGCGATGTCGAGCTGCGAAGCAGGCTCGCCGCGCGACCGAAGCACCGCGAGGTCTGCCTGAGCTTTGCGAACCTCGAACCGCGCCAGAGCCTCGTCGCTGCCGAGCGGCGGGCCGAGCACCTCCTTGAGCCTCGCCTGAAATGCCTGCACGGCCTGGCGGGCGGCTGCCAGCGCAGCCGGGTTCGGACCCGCCCGTAGCGTTCGCAGGTCGGCCTGGGCTCGGCCGAGCTCGAGGCGTGCGGACCTCACGTCGCCGGCGTTCGGGGGCCCGAGAAGCTTCGCGAGCTTGGAGCGCGCGGCGTCGACCGCCTGCCTGGCAGCGTCGACCTCCTCGGGCAGAGGACCAGGCGGAGGCCGGAGCAACGCCGCGAGATCGGCGAGCGCCTGATCCAGCTCGAGCCGGGCTGCAGCGATCTCGGCCGGCGTACCGGCCGCCTGTGCGTCCACGAGCTTCTGCCGCGCGAGAGTCACCGCCTGTCGTGCTGCGGTGATCTGCTCGGCCAACGGAGGAGCCGGGGGCCTCAGCAGTGTCGCCAGATCGGCCTCGGCCCTCTTGGCCTCCGCTCTCGCGGCGCTCACCTCGGCGGGATCGGCCGGGGCGAGCAGGTGGGCGAGCCGGTCTTGGGCGAGCTGAACGTTGAGCTTCGCGAGGTGGATCGCCTCGGCGCGGGCGACCGGTGTCCCGCCCAGGAGCGTCTCGAGGTCTGCCCGAGCGCGCTTCACATCGAGCCGCGCGGCGCTCACATCGGCCGGACGCGGGGGGCCAAGCAGCCGCGCGAGCCCTGCGAACGCCGAGGTCACGCCAAGTCGGCCGGCGGCGAGTTCTGCCGGCGTCGCGGGAAAGCCCTTCAGGGGATCGCTTGTCTGCTTCTGCACCATCTCGAGCAGAGCAGTCGAAACGTCGTTCCGCGCCTGCTTGATGATCGCGCTGGCCGACCCACCGTCATCGAGGAAGGCCAAGGCCTGGCCGGCGACCACGTGCTGGCCGGGCGCGACGACGAATCTCATCACCCTCCCGCTGACGCGCGAGAAGACAGCATCGGCGGGGGCCGTCGCCCCTCCCCCCGAGGTCGACCCGCCGGTTCCTGTCGGCCCCGTCGACGCCACCGACCCCGACCCCGCGCTGGCGGCTCCCGCGGCAGGCACGACGATCTGCGCTGACGGCGTCGCCTGGACGACCCGACCCACCCCTCCGACGGAGACGACGATGTCGCCGCGGACGGCCTTGGCGACAGGGTTCGCCGCCGGCGCCGAAGCCCCACCCTGAAACTGCCAAACCCCGATGCCGGCCCCCAGAGCGACGGTGAGACCGAGCCCGGCAAGAACCCGCATGAAAAGGCCACTGATCACAGGCTCCTCCTTTCGTCAGTCCGAATGCTGGAAGAGGGAGATGAAAAACCAATGAATGGGGAACGACGAGGGAAATTTAGGGGTGAATTACGGTGCCCAAAGCTCCTATACAAGGGTTTGCTCGAGAAACCGCTCCGGGAGAAGCCTGCGAGCTCGACACGGCACGAATACTGTTTGATTTCCGGAGCAATACAACTCGCAAATTACGTCTTGAGATAGCGCACCTACCCGGACGGGTGGGCCGCAAAGCCCATTGACACGCCATGCGCAAACATTTAGAAAAATCCCCAGGCAATAGGAGGAGGAAAAGCGCCGGTGAGCGTAGTCTGCGATTCCGCTCAACTTGCGCTCAGCGCACTCACGAAGGCCGCGAAGGATGTGGTCACTTCGGGCGCGCCCCTCGTCGTTTTCCTCCTGGTCATCGTCGGTGAGGCAGTCGCCCTGGCCGAGCGCGAAAGGCCGCGGGCGTGATCCGCTGGATCGTCGGATCGAGCGTGAAGTTCCGACTGCTCGTCGTCGCCGCCGCCGCGGCGCTGATGCTCGTCGGCGCGATTCAGCTCCGCAACATGCCGGTGGACGTTCTTCCGGAGTTCGCGCCACCGTACGTCGAGGTCCAGACAGAGGCGCTCGGGCTCTCGGCCGCTGAGGTCGAGAGCCTCGTCACGCTCAACATCGAGGAGCTCCTCAACGGGACGCCCTGGCTCGACTCGATCCACTCCAGCTCGGTGCCAGGCCTCTCATCGGTCGTCCTCACGTTCAAGCCGGGGACGGACGTCACGCGCGCGCGTCAGCTGGTCGCCGAGCGCCTGACGCTGGCATACGCGCTGCCGAACGTCTCCCAGCCGCCGGTCATCCTGCAGCCGCTGTCGGCCACGAGCAGGGTCGCGATGGTCGCGCTGACCTCCCGCAACGTGTCGCCCATCCAGATGTCGGTGCTCGCTCGCTGGACGCTCCGGCCGGCGTTGCTCTCCGTGCGGGGTGTCGCGAGCGTCGCCATCTGGGGTCAGCGCGAGCGCCAGCTCCAGGTGCTGGTCGACCCCCGCCGGCTCGCCGGCGACAACCTGTCCGTCGATCAGATCGTGAGGACGGCCGGCAACGCGATGTGGGTGTCGCCATTGACCTACCTGGAGGCTTCGCGGCCCGGGAGCGGCGGCTGGATCGACACCCCGCAGCAACGCCTCGAGGTCCGGCACGTCTTCCCGATCACCGGGCCGGACGGGCTCGCCAAGGTCACGGTCGAGGACCGGGCGCAGAAGCTGGGAGCCGTCACGAGGGTGGTCGAGAACCATCAGCCGCTGATCGGCGACGCGGTCCTCAGAAACGGTCCCGGACTGCTGCTCGTAGTCCAGAAGTTCCCGGGCGCGAACACGCTCGACGTGACCCGCGGAGTGGAACGAAAGCTCGACGAGCTGCGGCCGGGCCTGACCGGGATCACCGTGGACACGAGCGTCTTCCGCCCCTCCGCGTACATCCGGGACTCGATCCACAACGTCACGCGAGAGTTGCTGATCGGCGCACTCCTGGTGCTTCTGGTCCTGGCCGTCTTCCTCTTCGACTGGCGCGCGGTAGTGGTCAGCCTCGTAGCCATTCCGCTGTCGCTGACGGCTGCTGCGCTCGTGCTCTACGCGCGCGGGGAGACGCTCAACACGATGGTTCTGGCGGGGCTCGTGATCGCCCTCGGCGTCATCGTCGACGACGCGATCATCGACGTCGAGAGCATCACGCGGCGGCTGCGAGAAGGACGCGGCGAGTCTGTGACACGCGTGATTCTCGAA
>Ga0207675_100001515_pt1 | contig 23286 bp, 16 predicted proteins | sample KBSSwiS42_FD_184305 | JGI IMG/M metagenome (GOLD analysis project Ga0207675, IMG submission 184305) | Switchgrass rhizosphere microbial communities from Kellogg Biological Station, Michigan, USA - KBS Switchgrass S4-2 (SPAdes) (version 2) | ecosystem: Host-associated > Plants > Roots >...
AGGTGTAATCCGCCTGGAACTGCAATCCGCCTGAGAAACGGCGGCGAACTTCGATCTCCATAGCGTTGTAGTTGGAGTAAGAGTCGTTGCCGAGGATATTCACAAACGCTGCATTTGGATTCGCGACGAAGAAGTTCCCCGGTAATCCAAGCGTCGTGCTTTCGCGATTAGCCCTGTAAGTTGGGCTGAACGCCAACGTACTGGCAAAGCCACCGACGTTGTTATCTCTCAAGTTGGTCAAGAAAGCCGCGTTCGTATAAGCGTTGCTGGCTGCAAGACCGGTGAAGAACTTATCGAAGAGCGGAAGAGCAACACAACCAACGCAACCCGGCGCAAAGCTTGTTCCTCCGCGGGCCACGAAATTGATTTGCGCATTCTTGTACTCTTGCAAGAACCCATTCTCGAAAATGTTAACTTCGTTAATGTTGTAAGCACGCCATGTATTGGGCGCATAGTTGCCAACATATCGGATTTCAAGCGCTGTGTTCTTCATGATTTCGCGCTCGTAGCCGAAATTCCACTGGTGCACGTACGGGGCGCGCAGGTTGGGATCGGCCGTCCACAGACCGCCGCCACCATTTGTCGCCAAGAAATTCTCTCGATCGGTGATCGGCATTTTGAATGTGGGGAGGATCAAAGGCACGCCTCCCGGACCTAGTTGGCCAAGAAGTTGATTATTAGGCGGATTGACCCCGCTCAGCGTCGAGCTGGTAGCCGTCTGGATCAGTCCGGGATTTGTGTTTCCGGTTCCCAAAAGGTTAGTGAAGGTCGTGACACCGTCATGCAAAAAGCTCATGGAGTAACCGGTTCGGAAAGAACTCGTTCCTTCATCACCAAACAACGCGTGGAGCACTCCCGACTTAAAGCTGGGCGAGTAGGCAAAACCCAGGAAAGGCGCGAAGTTGTTCCAGTCGTTCTTGTAGAGACCCTTGCCCGTCTGACCGCTAACGAAGTCTAGAGCGGCGACGCCCGCGGTTTGACTGCCCGCAGCTGCGGTCGGTTTAAAGAGATTCCCTGGACCCGACACGCCCCAGATAGCGTCAAAACTTGTGGGTTGAATGGCAAGACCATTCGGAACAGTGGGGACTCCCATGTAGTCCCAACGAACGCCGTAATTCAGCGTGAAGTTACTCTTCAAGCGCCACTGATCCTGCACGAAGAGCGCCAGATCTTTTCCCTGGACTTGTCTTAATCGCGTGTAACCAGGAACGAAACCGGAGGTTGGAGTTTGGACATTTAAGGTCAGGGCCGCGCTTCCTAACAGACCAGTGATCGCGCCGAAGACTGTGTTAGCAGCGGTCAGATTTGCGGAAGAAGCTCCCGGCAAATTAGCGGCAATCGTCAACCCACTGGTGTTAGCAGTGTTCCCGTTGATTGGACCAATCTGGTTCAACTGGACAATACCAGCGTCGTTCCGGCTTATGCCCAACACATTCTGCCAATCCGCACCAAACTTCCACAGGTGATTACCCTGTACGAACGTGACTGTGTCGGTGACCTGGTTAACGATCGTGTTTCGAGGCTGGGGCAGGAATGTGTTGTCATAATTCGTGAGCACACCCGGCAGTGATATAAAAGGAACGGTCTGCGCCTGGTCACGGTTGAAATCTACCGGAGCCCACTGGCGGCCATACCTCAGAACATTTGTCCAGCGACTTCCGAACGTCGAGACGAGTGCCGGCGTGATCAGATTTCGTGTTGAAGCCTGAAACCCATTTACACCTCCCGGAAATGGCGCTTCGAGTCCGTTGGTCGTTACATCGGGGAAGGTCCTCGTAATCACCCTACTGTAAACAAATTCAATCTTGTGCGAACCAAGTCGCGTGTCGTTTACGAGTTGATGATCGTACCTGGCTACATATTTATCGTTAGTTGTGAGCTGGTTGGCATTGAAGGTGAAGCAACTGATATTAAAACCATCGCCTCCGCAACCTGAATCATTGTTGGGAAGGGGTATTTGGTCCAGATGCGTCGTCATGAGTGGATTCAGCGCATGGAAGGGGACCTGGGCCTGCGTCAGAAGGTTGACCGTTTGAGTCGCACCGCCTGCCGTATACCTGAATATGCCGTTCCGCGCAGTCTGAGTCAGAACAGCGCGGTTGCGCGAACGCGAGTCACTCTGGACAAATCTCTCGTAAGAGAAGAAAAAGAATGCCCTGTCTTTTCCGCTCCAATATGTTGGCCCACCTTCGCCAACCATTGGGGCGTACACCGGTCCGCCAACGTCAAAACCAGTGTAATGCTGCCGCAGGATTGGTTTCGCTGTACCGTTGAAATTGTTGAACCAGGTATTCGAGTCGGTCCAGCTATTGATTATCTGAAGGAATGCTTCGCCGTGGAAATCGTTTGTACCACCTTTAGTTACCAGATTAACCTGGGCGGCTCCGCGACCTGAATCCGAGCCCACCGTGCCAGTAGTAACACTGAATTCAGAGGTAGAGTTCAGCGAGGGGGTAGTAAGGGCAAAGAACGAACTCGTCTTAACGAAGTTGTCCATTGCATTGATTCCGTCCTGCGTAAGGTTGACGGCCGTTTGACGAAGACCACTGACCGAGGAGCCCCTCACGTCAGTTCCGACCACTGCAATACCCGCTTGCAGGCCAGCAAGATCTACCGGGTTTCGACCGATAAGCGGAAGGTCAACAACCTGCCTGGTATTGATGATATTAGTAATACTTGGGCTTGTTGAATTGATGACTTCCTGGGCCGCCGTTACAGTGACTGTTTCACCCGCGAGACCAATCTCTAAAGGTATGTTCAACTGAGTGTCGAGGTTGACGGAGACAACAACGTCGAGCGACACAGCCTTCTTGAAGCCCTGGGCTTCAACAGTAACTTTGTATGTACCTGGCTGAAGAGCCTGGAAATCAAACGCTCCCAAACTGCTGGATATCCCAGTGCGTTCGGCGCCAGTCGCGGTGTTAACAACAGTGACGGTCGCACCGGCCACACTTGCGCCGCTGGGATCGCTAACAACCCCCTTAAGGCTGCCTGATGTGGTCTGCCCGAAAGCTGTCATCGTTAACAGACAAGTCAGTAGCACTGCAAAAATTGACGATTTCATTTCAATTGGGAAACGCCTGGCGGTACCCTTGAAACCACTAATTCTACGCATATCGTGGGCTCCTTATTTTGGTTCTAAAGTTAACGGTCTTTGCCACCTGCTGAGGGCCGTTGCGTTGATTGAGAAGACTCTGGTTGTGCTTAAGACTGCTACCGCTTTGAATTTGATATCGGAACCGAAGTCACACGTAGAGCGCTACTTGGACCTCAGTAATAATTGAATACAACTCAGCAACTGTAGTAGTCGACTTTGACGAAACCCAGAACGCCAGAGGATTTGCACGGGAGTCTTACTGCTGGAAGTACAAGTTGAAACTTGCGGCTTCGCATTTTTGCGAAGAAACCCTCCGAGTACGAGCAAACCAAGTGGTCATTGCTGAATTCTCTGTCAGTTGTTTTTGAAGCGAAGAAAGATACCTAACCCGTCATGAAGCAGAGCAATCAACGTTCCGCAAGAATTTAGTGATCACCCGCCATCTTACGGTGCTTTTTGCGCAGTTTTTATTCAAGAAGATTTGAGAATTTGGATATTCTTCAAATAGATGGATAGAGATGACGCAAAATCGTTCTTACTTACTTAAGGTCTGATAACTTTGGAATTGACATCCTTGAGGAGAGACCAATCTTTGAAAACGCAGACTTCTTTGGCGCTCTATTTCTTTAGAATGGCTTAGGTCAGCAAAGTGGCTAGACCACTTGGCTCCGAACACAAAGATAGGGTAGTTAGTACTCCAAAGCTCCGTTATACATCATCTCAGCGACTTTGAAGCGACGGTCAATCTTAGGGCCTTTGGCAAACTTTGAGTAGAAACGAACTTCACCTGTGTTGTCTGCAATGAAGGGTTTTTCATCCATGGTGCGAAGAAAAATAAACCGGGCACCGAACCCATCCTTGCCTGGGGGGATGTACTCTTCCAGAAAGAGTCGCTTGCCATTGCGTTCAAGGTAAGTATCGTTTTTCAGAGTGGCCGTCACTCCGCTGTTAATGGCTTGCATCACCGCACGCTCCGAGCGCTGATCGGTCGATTTCACAGACACAGTTACGATGATCGAATCGGAAGCAACCACGTCTGCAAACGCGTGCAACTTTTGCACTACTTCCGCTGGAGGATTCTGTTCCAACTCCATCATGCGCACCAATGCACGTCGCACGGGTCTCGCTGAGAAGAACCGAACAATGTATTTCACATTCACCGATTGATTTGTGGCTCCCTGTACAGTTCGCGAAGCATCATTGGCCGACGAACCCATTCTGTTTGGGTCGGAGGTTGGTGAGAAAAACATCTCCGACGTGTCAGTCTCTGTTTGGATCTGAGACCACGATGAATCGTTAAGAATCTTTTCCGCGTCCTTCTTAGTCCATTTCAACCAAGCTTTGTCATCTTCTTTTTGAAACCCCTGCCTCGCAGGAACCGCCAGCGCTGAAACAATCAACGCCGTGCAAAACAACAAACACGATAACGGCTTGTTCATTTGAAGTCCTTTCGTTTGGTTTTGCTCAAGAGGAAAAGCGAAAACGATCGCTCACAAATAGACGGCACTAGTATTCCAATTTTCCTTCGTACATTAACTCTGACACCTTGAACGTAACATTCAGCTTTATCTGAGGTGACACCTCGGAGTAGAAGCGAACTGTGCCGCTATCCTGCACAACGAATGGACGCTCATCTACGAGCCGTGCAAAGACAAACTTCGCACCCAGACCATCACCATTGGGCGGAAAATAATTAATCGGGAAAATTCGTTTGCCATCTTTTCGTTCGAGGTAAGTATTATTGGCCAGAGTGCCAACCCTTACCGTTGCAAACGCCTGCAATGCCGGACCCGAGAATCTAGAATCAGTTGAATCAAAAAGCACTGAGAGAACAATGAAGTCCGTGAAATCACGGACTACGAACGCTTTCAACGCCGCGGTTAGTTCTGGATCGCTAGTATTTTGATTCAGCGATACCATTCGCATAAACGCCTGACGAACAGGTTTAGCCGACAACAAACGAACATGGTAGTTCACGGTAATCGGCTGATTTGTCGCACCACGATCGGCGCGGTTGTTATTGATCGCTTGCTGATCACCGGTTGTTCTTCCATTCTCAAAGCGCCCGATCGAAGATGTTCCCCTAGACGTCGGCGAATAGACCATTTCCGAGGTGTCAGTTTCAGATTGAGTTTGAGACCAGCCCGAATGATTCAGTATTTTCTCGGCGTCAGCTTTTGACCACTGAAGCCAGTTCTTGTCTTGACCGAACGCACTTACTACAGCAACCGCCAGTATCAAACTTAGAGAAAGCAGGGTTTTCATTTCGAATATTGACGATCGATTTGGTAACTAGTACTCGAGCTTTCCGTCGTAGAGCATCTCGGACAATTTGTATTTCGTATTCAACTTCATCTTCTCGTTAAACTGCGCCACGAAGTGAACGCTGTCGCTCTCGCTGAGAAATGGCTGGCCGTCCACAACACGTTGAAATACAAATTTTGCACCCATGCCGTCCTCAGTTGGGGCCCGGTATTCCATGAGGAAAAGTTTCTTTCCGTCTTTGCGCTCAAGATAGACATTCTTTTGCAGCGCCTCAGTAGTGGCTCCGGTGAACATACGCATTAATGGCATCGCCATTTTCTGATCACTCACCTCAATTCCTACCGAGACCACGATATAGTCGTTGAAGTCTCGGTCGATGAAAGACTGCAGCTGTCCGGTCAGGGCCTCGTTTGGCTGGGTTTGCGCCAACAACAAATTTCGCGCAAATGCCGCTCGCACCGGTTTCGCCGATAGGAAGCGAACGTGATATTTGACTTGCGTGGAGGGTTTGGCTTCGCCCGATTCAACTCGACCGGCGGCGCCAATGTTTGAATCTTCGCGCCTGGCTGCGGTCGTGGCAGTAACGGCCGAAGTACTTTGCGGTTGTTGAGACTGCCCGCCTTCAGACTGAGTTTGTCCCCAAGCAGAGTCATTCAGTGTTTTGTCTACATCTTTCTTCGTCCATTCAGTCCAGGGTTTCTTCTGTGCGTATGCTGCGCTACTAAAAGTCACGAGAACCACAAACACACCTATTAATATCTTCATCGATGGGCTCCTTAGCACGAACTAAAATGTGGTATTAGGTTTTGAACTTCCTGGATCCAAAGACTCAGGCAGTCGCGTCGCAGGTATACTCATTGAACGTAGAGAACCTGTCGGAACCATGATCGGCCGCGATATCGCGACGCTCATAGTCGAGATGTACGACTGACATCAGAAGAGTTGCCCTCTCGTCGACTAGTCGAAGGCTCAGGTCGTTCAAGTTGATCTTTCCAGATAGCAATTCGGAAAGCAAGTAGTGACGACAACTAAATGCCGGCACGATACCCAGAGGAACCCGAGTCACCAAACCAGTCGCTCCGAACAGTTCCAGCGTCGGATTTCCTGCCACGTTTCGATCGTCTATGTTGATGACCGCAATAATCTCATCGCGCGAGATTCGACTTCCTTTTGCCTCAATCTTCGCCCCTGCAGCAATGTAATCAGTTGCAAGCCCCGAACGATGTTGAGGCTTTTGGTAGGCGCGAGCAGACGCGAGTCCGGGTCTAAAATGAGTGAAGGCTGGCGAATCCCATTCGAGAACCCTCAGTTCAACCTTCATCAAAGTGTGATTTGATAAGGGCGAGATCGCGAGTGAGAGCCCACCTGAAAAACTTTTCGCCAACGCCAAATCGGAGACCTCTAGGATGCAACTCTGTTGCCCCCTGAGCTTGATAACGTCGTGTTCTATCTGCTTACGCGAAATCGATTTTGGAGCAGGAGCGCCTTTTCCCATTTGCCAAACAACATTCCCGTTTTCGTCGGTGATGAATGGACTCAGCCACAAAGCTTCCTCAACCGGAGCACCAGAACTCAAATGGAACCGCGACTGAAGTGTCACCCCACCTAGCTTCTTACTATTAAAGACCAGTGGCGTGTAAAGAATGTTTTTGGCCCGTAAGCGTCCGAGAGCGTCAAAGGGTTCGACAATCGGAAGCGGATGATATGACTGTTGGTGGATCGGATGCTCAACGGTGAAGCGCCTACTGTGCGATTGTTTGATCAATAGATATCCGAAATTCTTCACCGATCCTTTTTGATTCGTTACTGCTATGGTGCCGCCGGATTCACCACCTGGAAGGGCAATCTTGCTCGCGTGCGAATGACCTTTGGTTTGTATGCACTCGTTTATCCCGGCCGCGAAAGTTCCTTTGCGCAAGTCGACAAGCGCAGAGCAATGCCCAGCCAACTCGTAAGGTAACTCTTTTAACGTGGAGCCGAATTGATCATAGAGAGTCACCGTACCGTTACTGGTTTCCGCGTAAGGGTTGAATAGACTGTAAAGGCATTCGTACTCCCGAAGCGGAGGAAACGGCATCGAATAGAAAAAACTGTCGGCTCGCTGCCACTGTAATGGATCTGGGTTGGCGTGCACATTGGCAAATGAGTCTTTGGTTTTCCAGCGCACAAAAGCCGAACTGAAAAGATCACTTGGATGACTGGGAATCCGCGTTTTGGGTTTGAGTCTGATTCTCATCCCGCCCCAAAAGTTCACATTGGCGCCAACAATGTCGGACACAGCAATAACTGTCGTTCGCATTGCGGGAACAACGAGATGCGTGGCGCCTCCATTCTCTCCAAATAGCCGACCCGTCGAGTCGTACAGGTAGATCTCGTACTCTGTTGCGTCCCGACCGTCTTGATGGCCGTCGGCGCCGATGAAGTTATCGGAAGTAAGAACAATCTCTGATTCTAGTCCAAGACTTGAATCCTGGATGAGGAGTGGCGCACAGACATCAAGAAAGCAAGTGCGGGTCTTAGTTGGGGTAACAGCTTGGCGAAACGAGGGGGAGTAATTAGGAAAGCTCGCAGAGAGTGACCGCGCTGTCGTTAAAGAAACGAGCGAGGTTGAAGTTAGAGCAAGGAATTTGCGCCGATTTATTCTGGTCACGGCAGCACTGACCCTGGGGAGGTTAGAGAAATGAGGAGAGCAGGCTAGCCGCTCTCCTCACGTCTAGGTTGACAGGTCCAGGCTTAGAAATTCCACCTGACGACCAACTGGATCAAGCGTCCACCTGGATCGTTTGTCGTCGACGTATCCTGGTAGGCGTTTGAGATAACTCCACTAAAGGTCGAGCTGCCAGCGACGGTATTAAGGTCGTTTGCAGCACTACCGATAAGGAAGTTCTGTGCGTTGAAAGCATTAAGAAACTCAGCCCGCAGTTCCACGTTATTGTTCTCCGAGAACCGGATCTTCTTAACAAGACTCAGGTCCGGACGAACAAATCTTGGTCCTTTGATAACTAAGTTTGCGAAACCGCATTGGCCGGTGTAGGCCTGAATGCAATTTCCGGTTCCTGCCGGCGCGATGTATCTACCGCTGGGAGCGCCATTCGTGTAAACGGCTTGGCCAGCTGCGTTGTAGGTAACAGCGAAGGCACGTGCCGTGTTGAGAATGACATCTTCTGGCAAATAGAACACAGAGCTGGGCCCTTTGCGAACTTCAATCAATTTCTGCAAGTCTTTTCGGTCCATGCCGACCAATTGAACGTTGCCGAAACCGACTGGGTTACCGCTCTGAACGCGGATCGAACCGTTGAAGCCCCAGCCACCAACAAAACCATTCACCAGGCCGCCGACGCCGCTCATGAATCTCTGGCCTTTACCAAACGGCAGTTCGTAAATGAAGTTGGTTTTGAAGCTGTGGGTCACGTCATATGGACCAATGTTCTTGCTCAAGTCGCCGCGGCGAATCGAGAAGTAGTTGGTAAATACAGACGAGCTGCTGGCGAAGAAGTTCGACTGTGACTTCGAGAAGGTATAGCTGCCCTGAATGAGCAGGCCCGCTGAAAGTCGACGTCGCACCTCGAGTTGGAGAGCATCGTAGTAAGTCTGATTTCCATTATCTACGATAAATGGATCGCCAACGACACCAGGATTGACGACAAAAAAGTTCGGTGTCGCCAACGCCTTCAAAGCAGGTGTAATACCCGGCAGCGTGCTATTGAGAACTGCGTTTCTGTTGTTAAGGAACGTCGCAGTACTGAATGCGAACTGGCCTGAAGCAATCGTGGCCGGATTCGGATTCAACGGGTTCAACGGATTGGTGAACGTCGAGCTGGCAAAGTTCGCGCTCGAATAGTGCGCCGGGTTGCTCGGATCGATTGCTACGCCTGGAGAGATTGTCGCACCCTGGAAGTTAACCAGGAAGATCGGCAACGGTGAAGTATTCGTGCCAGCGCCGAAGTAGCGGAAGTTCAAACCTCGACCTGCGGCAACGTTCGCGAGCAGATTCTGCTGGGCGAGTTTGAACTCGTTCAGGAATCCGTTCTCGATCATGTTCACTTCGTTCATGTCGTACTGTCTCCAAAGCTTATGTCCGCGGTTGCCAACATAGCGGGCTTCCACGACAGTGTCTTTGGTTACTTCACGCTGAACACCAAGAGTAAACGATTCGACGTAGCCCAATTTGATGTTCGGGTCGAAAGCGTTTACCGAGTCGGTGATCGCCGGCGTGAACGGGTATGTGAGAGTGGACGGAATGCTACTCGGAGCAGAGATCAAACCATTGCGAAACAGCGAGCCCACAGGAATATTCTGAGCTCCTGCTAATGCGATCGATCGAGTCGCGGTGAATGCTGGTCCTGAATTCGCTCCAGTAACGCCGAGGAATACGTTAGTACCCTCGCGAACCGATGCCATTGAGAAACCACCGCGAATAACAGTCTGACCTGAGTCGCCAAGCAGTTTGTGCATGACGCCTTCTTGCCAATTCGGGCTGTAAGTAAAACCAAAGCTCGGAAGCAAGTTGAGCTTATCTTCGTGGAAAACCTGCTGCCCCTTGGCATTACTAAAGGTGCTTGGAGATCCAGTCAGCGTACCCGGCTTAAAGATGTTCCCCACACCGGAGACGCCCCACAGACTCTCATACGACGCAAACGAGAAGTTATTGTTCTCGACCACGTAGGGAATCAAGTTCTCGTTGCGTACACCGAGCGTTAAGGTGATGTTCGGTCGGATGCGCCATGAATCCTGGGCGTAGTATCCATACTCACTCATGTGCATACGCTGAATGAAGTCACCCAGGTATTTATAATTTCCCGACTCGCTGGTGTAGGCATTGCCACTCACGCTAGTAATACGTCCAGTGAGAGTTGCATACAGTGCAGCTGCTTGATTTCGAAGACCCGCACTCGAGCCCGGGAAGTTGGCGGTCGAGTTGAACAGGTTAAAGAGATTGGCGTCCAAAGTTGAATCGACGCCAAAAGCATAAGACTGAACTACGCGGTTGAAGCTCTGCGAAAAGAGATTGACTCTCGTGAAGTCGAACCCAAAACTGAACGTGTGATTTCCCTTGTTCCAAGTCAACGTGTCAGCAAACTGCTTCACCGGAGAATTGCGACGTGAAGGCGCGTTTGTAACTGTCGGAGCAGTGATACCACCGATGTTTGTGGCGTTGAGACCCAAACTGACACCGCCCTGATTGGCAAACTGGCCGGCGTTGACATCGCCGAAGAACAGCGAGATCCCGCCAACAAAGCCCATACGCGCTTCGTTAACGATGTTATTGGTTAACGTTGAACGTAACGCCGTAACGTTGGACCAACGAATGGAGGTTTGTGCTCCATGATTCGGGAAGTCCGGGAATGCCGGGTCGACGTTGTTAAGGAAGTCGACAACGCCGCCGAAGTTCTGGTAATTCCAGATGTTCTCGACGTGATGTTTCTTACTTGGATTGAAGTCCAATCGTACGGTAGGAAAGCGTCTCAATTGGCCGCCGACATTATTGAAGCTGACCTGCTGACGAACCAGATCGGCAGGATTGCCCGCCGCTACGTCGATCGGTCTGATGTTAAGACCGCTAACTGAACTACGAATTTGGGAAAATACTGAAGCGATCGTGGGGTCGACAGTAGAAGTAAAACCATTAGCTCCGGCCAGACTCAAAACGTTCACACTGCAACGCATGAAACCAGCGGTAGCACCGGCCGTGGTACAGGCCGATGGAATCGTCGAAGCGGCTGCAACTTCATACTTAAAAACTCCTGATTGAGCTTCGGGAGTTAGCAACTGGCGAGTACGCGCCGTTCGCTCTGGTAGTCGATACTCTTCGTAGTTGACGAAGAAGAACGCTTTGTCTTTACCATTGAACAGCTTCGGAATTGAGATTGGACCACCAATCTTTCCACCGGGCTGGTTCAACAGAATGCGCGCTTGTGGAGCCTTGTGGGTTACCGGATCAGCCACCTGGTCGCGATTGTTGAACCAGTAGTTCGCATTAAGCGCTGGGTTGCGGTGATACCAATAGAGTCCGCCATGATATTCATTGGTTCCATTTGCAGTAACGAACTTGATCTGGACGGCACCTTCAGCCGAACTCTCAGCACCGGGGGTCGTTGTTGAAACGGTTACCTCGCTGATCGCGTCAGTTCTAGGTCTGATGTAAGTAAAGAATCCGTCATTCGATTTCAGCAGGTTGTCCTGCACGTTGAGACCGTCGATAGAAATATTCAACGCACCTTTTGGCAAACCGTTCACTGATGACGTGCGTGGACGACCGGGAGTAGTCGTACCCGGCATTGTGAGCACGAGGTCGAGCGCATCGCGTGAAGCGTTTGGCAAGTCGGTGATCTGACGGCCAGTCAGCGTTGTTCCGATAGTTGCGGATTGCGTTTGCAGCAACTCGCCACCGCCGACAACGGTCACGGTTTCATTTGCGGAACCAATTTCAAGTCCGACATTGATACTGGAAGGCTTACCAACGTCAATCTTGATATCAGTAACAACCGCTTGTTTGAAACCAGATGCATTGATTGTCGCAGTGTAAAGCCCGGACGAAAGTGAAGGGACATTAAACGTTCCTTCTCCCGTCGTCGTCGCTGTGAACTCCTGGTTAGTGGTAATGCTCTTTACGGTCACCGTGGCCCCTGCCACGACCGCGCCCTTCGGGTCAAGTACAGTCCCCGAGAGTGAGCCCAAGCTCTGTCCGTACGCGGTAAGACCGAGTGCGGTGAGCAGCAGGAGTACAAAAACGTACTTCTGTAAAACGTTTCTCATCACGTAAACCTCCAAAATGGTTTTGACATTACTCAGCAGGGATTTACTCCCCCCGAGTAACTTGATTGAAAACCCAGCCAACTGCTTTAAAGGTAATTTAGGAACGGTCCGCAAGAACTTACGGACGTGTTGTGGCTCAAAAGAAGCAATTACTAAGCCAGCATTACGGTTCGGCTAAAGTCGTTGAATTAACAATCGATCAGCCCGAACAGACAATTTGGCCATTTCATTTTCTGGATTTCCATTCAAATAATTGAACCCTGAATCAGAAACTGAGTTGGCTTTGCGGGCGAGGAGCCGGTAGGGACAGCGAATCTACTTCACAACTTCCAGTTCAAACGCTAACTCCTTGCCCCTGAAAATTGTGGATAGATAGAACTCCCAAAACTTTCTCGTAAACCGGAGAGCGGGCCAACGCTGATCTAAATTGACGAGAAACTCGAGTCCGAGCGCTCGCCACAGATTGGCCAAACTTACATGGGCAGTGATCTGTCGAAGCTCAGCTTCCGTGTAAAACGGAAACGGAGTTTCGCTTGGAATGAAGCACTTGAATGAGTAGCTATTAAAGTGGTTTCGATGTGTCGGATCGGTTGCCCAATCAGGGTTCGAATAATGTGGGGTGACGATCTTCAGTCGACCGCCCGGCTTGGTGATGCGATGCAACTCCGTTACGAACCCCATCACGTCGGGAACATGTTCGATGACGTGACGACAGATCACTAAGTCAAACTGATCGTTCTCGAATGGATATGGAAAAACTCCAAGATCGTGAATGACATCGGCGTGACTGCGAAGATTCGAATCGATACCAATCGCACCAGCAAACTTGTTTTGACCACAACCTACATCGAGTATTGATTTCGAGCTGACAGGTGAAACAGTTGACGGGCCTTCGATCATATTGACTAGTTGTTGCTCATCAAGAAGCTTCCAAGTTCTTCTATGTTGACCGGGTGTACGGGAACACCTAACGCAAGCTCAACTTCGTTCAAGGTCATCCCGTCGAGCATCACCGATTCATCGCTCTTCAACATCTGTCTCGGGATCAAAACAAAGTCACCTTGAATCAGATCGCGTGCGGCCTTCAAATCTCTACCAGTAACCAGTCCGGCAACCGAAACGTCGCCTCCAAAATAACCGTTGTCGATCGGACTGACAAAAAGTTTCGTTCCAATTTTTGCATTCAACTTGTCGATTGCATTCTTCAATACTGGCGCAAACAAAGTTCCTGTAAAGATCGTTCCGGGGAACTTCTTAACCTGGGTTGATCCTTTTCTTGCAAGACGCTTTTGCAGTTTCGCAAAGTCTTCGTGGAAAGCTCGCACCATACCGACGCCATCTTCGATCTGCGGATAGTCGCCATAATGAGATCGTGATGGAATTGAATAACCCGCCTTCAGATAAAACTCATCGCCAAGCAAAGCGAAGTTTGTTCCAAGCCGCGCTTTTAGTTTCTGCTGGACCGGTTCGAGTTGATTGATGACGTCGCGACAGAACTCAGGAGTCACGGCTGCAAGTCTTGAGTCCGTGTTGTAGCGCGTCAAACCAAGCGGAACTATCGCCACACTAGTGATCCGGGGATACTCAGCTGCTAAGTCGTCGATCGTTTTAAGCAGCACCTCGCCGTCATTGATTTTTGGACACAGGACCACTTGAGCGTGAACTTGAATACCAGCATCAAGCAAGCGTTTCATTTTCTTACTAATGTCGGCTCGCTTTTTGTCGACGCCCAGCAAGTATGCGCGCACATCAAGATCAGTAGCATGAACAGAAACGTATTGTGGCGTTAATCCCTGCTCGACGATTCGCTGCATCTCGTCGTCGGTTATTGATGTCAGCGTTGTGTAGTTGCCGTAGAGGAACGACAAGCGAACGTCTTCGTCTTTTATAAACAACGACGGTCGCGCGTCAGCTGGATTGCCATTACAAAAACAAAAGATACATTCGTTTGCACATTGGCGAGGAACAATCTGTTCGAATGTAAATCCAAAGTCCTCGTTTTCTGATCGCTCCAGTTCGACTTCCCAATCCTCTCCACTCTTCTTTCGAACCTCTAGAATCAATTCCGTTTCGCCGGCAGTGTGGAACCGAAAATCCAGATAGTCGCGTACTGTTCGTCCGTTTACCTTAACGATTCGATCGCCAGGTTCTATGTCCATCTCCGCACCCAGACTTTCGGGCGCAACCTCAGCGATTTCGACGCCGCGTCGCCGGATGTTAGTAACTGCTGGTGTGACTGCAAACTCGTACATAACTTCAGATGTCTATCCAAATGTGACCGGGGTGCCTCCCCGGTTATAAAGTTGAGGCCATAGCGAACCAGTCACTATAACAGAGCCCTGCGAGCTTTGTTGAGCGCCTGCTTGAGTCAAAACTCAAATTTGGAAGGCAGCTTGTATTCGCCGTCTACAACTTTATTAGGTACTCGGAATCCAGGACAGGCGTGCGGGCTTAACGTTCTTAGTCAATCGTGTATAATTCGGGGCCAATCGTAACCACGCAAGACGCTGCGCTTCGAAATCATACCGGAAGTCGGAATTTCAGTCTCAGAATCAACGCCATGAATAAAGCCATTTCAGTCGCTCTTCTCTCCCTATCCGTCACCTCTTCTGCTCTCGCTGGTGGGCAAAAGACAGCAGAAATGTCCAAACCGGCTAGTCCGTCGGCAGAACAGCAAAAGGTAATTCCGATTAAGACGTCGGCTACAACTGACCTGGCACCAAAAGTTGAAGCAACTCCCGACAACACTTCAGCTTCAGCGAGTATCGTCACTAGCCCAAGTCTTACGGAAACCTATCGCGTCGGCATCGGCGACATTCTGGACGTGCGATTTCTGAACTCTGCAAATGGCGGTCGTTCGACACTCTTTACTGTAGTCGCAGGGGGAATGATCGACTTTCCCGTTGCCGGTGGACCGATCATGGTTGCAGGTCTCACAACTGAAGAGATCCAAACGCGCATTGCCACGGAACTAAAGCGACGCGCCGTCGAGGAAAACGCTCAAATCTCTGTTGGTGTTCGCCAGTACTCAAGCCACTCCGTTATGGTTACGGGGCTCGTGGGCGCACCTGGCTCGCGCATAATAAGGCGAGAAGCAGTTCCGCTGTATGTCGTTTTAGCAGAGGCGCAATTACGCAACGACGCTGGTCGCATCACAATCATGCGTGGCGGTTCGGCTGGTCAGACTTTGGATCTGAACGATCCCACAACGCTCAACACTGTCGTCTTGAATGGCGACGTAATTACCGTTACCGGTCGTCCTCAAGAGTTTTATTACATTGCCGGTAGAATCAACTATCCGGGCCAGAAAAACTTCCAGTCCGGGATAACATTGTTGCAAGCCATTCTTGCATCGGGCGGCACTACTCGTCAGAACGAAAGGATCGTTGAAATCTCTCGAGAAGGCAGCGAAGGACGGTTGGTAACTACTCGTTTTGATATCAAGGAAATCAAGGCGGGTAAGATTCAAGATCCAAAACTCCAAGCTGGCGACCGCATTCAAGTTATCCGCTAATTCAACCCAACAAATATCGGCAATTTTATTGACAATCCCGCCCCTGTTTGTTAGTTATTCAAATTGAACCGAGCTCATTCCTGCTTCAAAAGATCTAATACTTAACTTGTGCCAACTTTCTTAACGGAAGAGTGCAAATCTAATGAATAACAAACTGAAGCCTGCCCTAATCGGGGGAGTAGTCTTAGGCCTACTTTCCGTCATTCCATTCATCAACTGGGTAAACTTCTGCTGTTGTCTCTGGGCGATCCTCGGCGGCATGCTGGCTTCATATCTTTACATTAAGAACTCTCCAACTCCGGCTACGGCGGGAGACGGCGCCCTCGTAGGAGTTTTTGCCGGTCTCGTCGGTGGGGCAATCGCAATAGTCATTGGCATTCCGGTCAGTCTTCTGATTGGAACGGCAGTAAATGAAGTATTGCTAAGGTTAGTTGAGAATGCCAACCCTGGTCAGGCTGAGATGATGCGCGCTCAGATGGCTGCTCAATCAATCGCGAGTGCCATCGGAAGAGGAATCATCGGCGCAATCTTGTTGTTTGTTTTTGCAATTATCGGTGGACTACTAGGCGTACCAATTTTCGAAAAACGAAAAGGCGATCTGACACCTCCAGCGCCACCAGCGGGTGGCTATGCGGCGTAAATCAGATTGACGATGCCGGTGATCAGTTAACTGCTCTTTCAAAAAACCAAGTCTGGATCAGGAGAAAAAGGAATGTCACAAGAATGGACTCCCCCACCCGCAGCGGGTGCCACGGAAAGCGTACCCAACTATTTAATCCCAGCGATTATTTCGATTTTCTGCTGCTTGCCTTTGGGCATTGTGGGCGTGATTTTCGCAGCACAGGTAAACGGGAAAGTCGCGGCCGGTGATCTGCAAGGAGCTGTGGATGCTTCCAAGAAAGCAAAACTATTTAGCTTCATCGCAATCGGTTTGGGAATCGCGGGCTGGGCATGCTACCTGATCTTCTGGGTGATCATCGGTGGTGCAGCAATGATGAATTCCTGAGAGCAGAATTAACAACCCACAGTCTTCGTTTTTGAGCTAGCATCAATCATCGAAGACGCGGAGACCCCAAAAAAAGATGACCAGATATTGCACTAAATGCGGTGCCGTGAACGACGACCTGGCGCAGTTCTGTTCCACCTGCCAGACGCCGCTCACTCCAGTTGTCAGTGGTGGATATCAACCCATGCAGTCCGTGAACGCAGGAGCGATCACGGACTGGAAGGCAATGGGGGCCGACAAGAAAATCACCGCAGGTATCTGCGCGATCCTTCTTGGCTGGCTGGGTATTCACAAATTCATCCTCGGCTACTCAACCGAAGGCATCATCCAGTTGATCCTGGGTGTGCTTACCTGTGGTCTCACCAACATCATCGGTATCATCGAAGGCATCATCTACCTCACCAAGTCAGATGAAGAGTTTGTGCGAACGTACATTCAAGGTCGGAAGGGCTGGTTCTAACACCAGCCCTCCTCTTTTCTTTCTCGAGGTCGAGGCAAAACTCCTAATTCTCGTGATAGCCTTAGACTCACATGCAGCATGAGTTTTGGTATCGTCGTGTCACTGTGGTCGCGATCTGGGGCACGCTAATCGCCGGGGCCGTTTACTTGTTTTCGTTTGAGCCGGGTAAGAACGGTTTCTTTCCCGGCTGTCCGTTCCGTTTCTTCACTGGTATCACTTGTCCCGGCTGCGGAAGTACGCGCGCGTTGCATCAACTTCTTCACGGCCACATACAGGCCGCTTTCATGTTGAACCCGCTGTTCGTAATCGCTCTTCCGATTTTGTTCTATCTCCTACTTCGTCATACGGCTCTTTCATTTCAAGGAAAGACTCCACGCCCAAACGCTTTGCCCCCTGCCTACATCTACCTGATCTTCGTGGTCGTAGTCTCGTTTTGGATCTTTCGGAACACTCCGTTCTATCCATTTGTTTCGTGAGGATTGCTCTTGCCGAATGCACAACAGCTGCGCGAAGATCAGCGCGTGTCAATTCGGTGTTGATCGTGATATCTAAGAGACATGGTTTCCAAGCAGCAACCAAAATCGATCAGCGTCAGACTCATTCGAGGTGGCGAAGAGCCAATGGACGAAGCTTGGAAAGAATCAACGCCGGCGGAACGGATTGAAGCAGTGTGGACGCTAACCAAGATTTGTATGGCCTGGGCTGGGTACCAAACCGATGAGCCCCGACTTCAGAGAACTATTACTCGCCTTCAACGCCGCGAACGTTGAGTATCTACTGGTAGGCGCTCACGCATTGGCTGTGTACGGACATGTGCGTGCTACCAAAGATCTCGACGTTTGGATTCGCCCTGAAAAGAACAATGCTGACCGAGTTATCGTTGCCCTCACATCATTCGGAGCTCCATTGATTGACCTGTCCCGTGACGATCTCACGAGCAGCGGCACAGTTTTTCAAATTGGTGTTCCGCCGCTGCGAATCGATTTATTGACGACTATCGATGGCGTGGAGTTTGAAGAGGCGTGGAGTGATCGAGTGACAACACAATTTGCGGGTCTTCCGGTTTTTGTAATTTCGCGAGAACGCTTGATCGTCAACAAAAAAGCTTCCGGTAGATTGCAGGATCTCGCTGATGTGGAACAGTTGGAGAAACTTCAAAGTTAAGTCGCGGTATTCAACGCTGAAGATCCATATTCGCTCTGCTGATTCTCTCAACAGCCAAACTCAAACCCATAATCAAATACAAAACCATCACGACTTCCGAGTCGCCCCAGTTGTAATGAACAAGGCCGCTCGTGAAGAAACCTGCCAGACCTCCCAACGCACCAAGAGCAAGAGCGCGGGGAAAATTGTCAAAACCATACTGCTGCGCGCCAACCGGAGATGCTGGTGCACGAATCATCCGAAATAACATTCGCGCGTAGACACCGATCAGAATCAACCAAACAATTAATGCTGGTACCCCGCGTTCAAGAGCAAACTGGAGCAGGTTCGAATGCATGTGACCGATCGGCAAACGTCCATTGTCAAACATCCCCCACTTGCGCCAATAAGCTTTGATCGAATCCATGCCGACACCGACTACTAAATGGCGCGGATTGCTTATCAACAGATGAAAGCCTTCCTTCCAAACCTGCTCGCGCCAGGTTGTTGATTGGTCCTTCTTGTCAAAGAACCCGACACTTCTCTTTTGCTGGAGCACAACAACTGCAGCAAACACCAGCGGAATCGCACACGCACCTACAATCAACAGTGTCCGGCGCGACACACTCAACATCAACATCAACGCAGCCGATACAGCAAAGCCCGCCCACGATGCGCGTGTCACACTCATTCCTAATGCGAAGACTAAACCAACTACCGCGATGCCTAACAAGATTCCGGTTCGACTAAGCTTTTGAGAGAGACCGAGAAACAACCCCAACGCCAGCGAAGCGATCAACTGGATTACTTCTGCGTACGTAACCCAGTGACCATAAAACCCGGTCGCTCGCCAGTCACGACCACGTGACCAACTCGTCGCTCCCAACTGTTCGAGTGCGCTACTTCCCGGCAACAACTTCGCTCTCGGAACTTCTAGTGTCGGTGTCCACTCGATGTGGTAAATCGAAACCTTAGCGATTGGCGGACCCGCCGCAAGCGCTGCTGCTATTTCCTCAGGAGTGTTAACCCGCACGCCGTCGACTGCCCAAACAATGTCGCCACTGACGATCGGAGTAGGGGCAAGGTTTGTTCTGACGTGAAAGACTGCTTTTGCGAGGGGACTATCAGCACGGATACCTTCAAGCTTTACACCTTTGCCGATCGCTAATTGTTCGGCGGTCAGCAATACATTCACCATGCACGAGCCGACGAGCGCGAATGCGAGCAACTGGGCAAGACGGATCGATCGAACGTTCTGAGCAAACAGGTAGACGATCGTAAACAAACTCGCCGCCCGCATCTTTCCGATTGAAATTACCGGGCTGTAAGAAAAGATCGACGAGACGCCACTCAGTACAAAGAAACCGAGCAGTGCATAGTCAACCGGTGTGCGAAAGAAAGTTGGCCGCGGATAGATAGTGAGACGCAGGAGACAAAGCGCCAGGCCTAATCCCCATCCGATCTGCGTAACCGCGATCGAGTGAGGAGCGAAGAGAACGATCAAAAAAAGGCTGCCGATAATGCCGCGTTCGATCCACTTGACGATTGGTTGTTGTGGTTCAGAATCTGAGTGAAGGGGCATGCGTGATAGTTGGGTAATGGGGTCAGTACCACAGCGCGGTAGCACGTGGCTCGTTGCGACACCAAGAAGATTCAAGACAGCCACACGCTACCGCGTTGTGGTACTGACTTCCTCTGATTAGAATGCCCGCGCTGTACTATATTCTAACCTCGAGAAAACTACATGCGCAGACCAGCCCTAGCACTGTTGTCTTGTCTCTTCCTCCTGGCTTTATCGACTTGGGTATTCACTCAGCAGCCTTCATATCCCGATCAAGTGAAAGCAATCCAGGCTGACGCTCGCGTCCAGTCCGCTAACACCTACATCGATCAGAATCGCGATGGAATCCTTCGCGAGTGGATTGCCATCACTGAAATCAACGCTCCGTCAAAGCAGGAACAGGAACGCGCCAAGTACATCGAGTCGCTGCTTCGCAAGTACAAGGTTGAAGTTCGTTACGATGGAGCAGGGAATCTCATCGCAACTCGCCGTGGTACTGGCGGCGGTCCAGTAACTGTTTTTGATGCGCACATGGATACTGTCTTTCAACCAGGCTTAAAGATCAAAGCAACCGTTAAAGATGGTCGCGTTTACGCTCCCGGTATCGGCGACGACACCAGGAACATTGAAGCACTGCTGGCAAGTATCCGGGCACTCGATTCCGCCAAGATCAAAACAAAGGGCGATCTAGTCTTCGTGTTTACCACCGACGAAGAAGCCGGGATGACCGGAGCCAAGTTCTTCACCAAAGAGAACAAAGGCAAGGTGGATTACTACGTAGCACTTGATGGTGGGTATGAAGGATTCACTTACGCGGGAATCGGGATCAACTGGTACAGGCATCACTTCATTGGACCGGGCGGTCACACTCGTTCACGCACCCCGCCTTACTCAGCCACGCTGCCTCTCGCTCGCGCGATCGCTCGTATTTACGAATTGAAAGTACCGACAAATCCGTCTTCAAATTTGAATATCGGCATGTTGGGAGGTTCTGAAGTTCCAAATGCGAAGGCTGCCGATGCGTGGTTTACAGTTGACCTTCGTTCGACAGACAACAACGTGATTGCGGATCTTGATAAGAAGATCGCAGCCATTCTCGACGAGGAAGCAAAACGAGCCGGCGTGACTCTGAAAACTGACATCATTTCGTCGTCGCCAGCTGCGGTGTTACCCGGCAATCGTGAATCACATCTCGTGAAAATGGCTGAAGCGGTTCATCGAGCGATGGGCTTCGATCCTCCGATTGGAAATGCCGGTTCAAACAACTCGAGCGCTGCGCTACTGCAAGGCATCACATCAATCTCGACTGGCGCAGGACCGTGTAACGACTCACACGCGTTGACTGAGAACTGCGAAATCGATCCGCTTTACAAAGGAATCAAGAAGATGTTGTTGCTGGAAATTGCGCTTGCAGGATTATCAAACTAAATCAGATGTCCGATATGCGTCTGTCTTGTCGTTAACGCAAAAAGGGACGCCACAGATTTACTCCGATGAAACAGATAAGAAGAAACAGATCGCAGAAATGTGGTTGCGAATCACTACGACAAGCTAAAGCTTATCGGAAATCTAAAAGCCTTCGCCGCCGATCATCACCAAGCCGGTTCGCAGGATAATTTTTAAGTCCAACAGCAACGACCAGTTTTCGATGTAGAAAAGATCCAGTCTCACCATCTCTTCAAATGGCAGACGGTTTCGACCCGACACCTGCCACAATCCAGTAAGCCCTGGTTTCATATCCAGACGTTTGCGATGCCACAGCTCATACGCCTCAACTTCATAAGGAATCGGCGGGCGCGGACCAACAATACTCATGTCGCCCATCAAAACGTTTAGCAGTTGAGGTACCTCGTCCAGGCTCGTTCGCCTCAACGCTTTGCCAACGCGCGTGATTCTGGGATCGGCAAACAACTTGTACGTCGGTTTGCCGTCGGCGGCCAGGTTCGCCTCAGCACGCCCTTCGATAAAGGCCTTCTGGTACTCGCGGTGGGATTTCGAATCGGCGCCCGCTTTCATCGTGCGAAACTTGAAAACCAAAAACAACCGGCCGTCCATTCCCACTCGCTCCTGCGTGTAAAAGACGGGACCTTTCGAATCCAGTTTTATAAGCAGCGCAATCAGTAACCACACCGGAAACAAAAGCGCGATCGAAAGTGCGGAAATGACAATGTCGAACGACCGTTTCAACAATCGTGAGCCACTCGATAACGGTTCACGAAATAGACGAATCATCGGCATCACGCCGATCTGATCGATCTCTGTCTTGCGTGGCAGACAGTTGAACAAACTTGGCGCGATACGAAATTCGACACCGCGTCGACGCCCGCAGCGGATCATCACTTCAAAAAGCGCGTCGGCGTTCACATCCGGATCAGCGATGATCACTTCATTCGCGCCGGAGTCGCGAATCGCTTCGGGGAGGCCTTCCAAATCACTAACGACCGGCACGCCCTCATAACTCTCTGCGTCGCCGCCGTCGTTCGATTTGATATCGACAACACCTATTACTCGATAACCAAGTGCTGGCCGTTCTCGCATCTGCTTGATGAAGAGTGAAGCCTCAGTACCACGACCAACAACCAGCGTCGGAATTAAGTTGATCTGACGTCGACGAACGAGTGTTTGAACCGCGCGCATCACGTATCGGATCAAACCAATGCCGGTTAAGGCAAAAACGAAGTCAGCCAGGAAAACGCCGCGCGCATACGAGAACGAGCGAAAAGCAAAACCACCGCGATAGAGAAAGGCCGCGGCAACGATCAGCAAAGATCCAATTGCCGTTGCTTTAAACAATCGCAGGCTATCGTTAACAAAAGAGAACTCGCCGCGAATTCGATAGAGGCCAACAGAGCGAAGCGTTAGTAGGCGAATCAGAACCACCAGGACCAGCATGGCACCGTAAGGCGCGAACCGATTACTCCACGCCCAACGAGTTTCCTCGAAAGCAGAGGTACCTTCACGAACGGTAAAAGCAAAGATGAACGACAGTGCAGCCGCAAGCGCGTCAGCAACAACGAGAGCCACCTTCACGGACGGAACGATCCAACGCGGTGCACGACCGGGTACTCGCACCGCACTGGCATCAATCAATCGCCGTGGTTTCTCAGCTCGCATAGAACGGTAATCTCAGCCACAGATGAACGCAGATGAACACGGATCAGATGAAAACCTGGACGAGCGTTTCACAAAAGTCCGAAATGCCACGCACGGCAGTGCGGGGACATGTTCAAGTCCAACCTATATGGAGCGCCGTCTAAAACTTTTCGAATCCCACTAACGGCAGTTAGTGGATGGTTCAGGTCCAACCTACGAAGGCGATCGCTCAAGAGCCTCGACGCTTCGCGCGGAGTTCCGGCGAGTTTTCGAAATCGAGGATCGTTCTCCGCGCGAAGCGTCAGACTCGATGAGTGTTGTTCTGAAGCTAGGACTTGAACAATCCACCAACTGCCGTTGGTGGGATTTCGGTGTTTGTTCATTCTTGTCA
>Ga0207675_100001517_pt1 | contig 23282 bp, 22 predicted proteins | sample KBSSwiS42_FD_184305 | JGI IMG/M metagenome (GOLD analysis project Ga0207675, IMG submission 184305) | Switchgrass rhizosphere microbial communities from Kellogg Biological Station, Michigan, USA - KBS Switchgrass S4-2 (SPAdes) (version 2) | ecosystem: Host-associated > Plants > Roots >...
GCGCGAAACACGCGCGCTCGCCGACCGGCTGGAGAAGGTGACCATGCGCACAGCCTTCACCGACGAGGACCAGGCCTTCATCCGCCGTTGCCGCATGTTCTTCATCGCCACCGCCGACCCGGCCGGCCAGCCGGATTGTTCGTACAAGGGCGGGCTGCCGGGGTTCGTGCAGGTGATCGACCAGAACACACTGGCCATCCCCGACTACGACGGCAACGGGCAGTACCGCAGCTGGGGCAACGTGCTCGCCAATCCGAAGATCGGACTGCTGTTCATCGATTTCGAGTCCCCGAAGCGGCTGCGTGTGAACGGCACCGCGGTAGTTAGCAAGGATGACGCGCTGCTCGGCACCCTGCCCGGCGCGGTGTTCGTGATCCGGGTGACCGCGCAGCGGATCTTTCCCAATTGCCCGCGCTACATCCACAAGATGCAGATGGTCGAGGATTCGGTGTACGCGCCACGGCCCGAGTACACGCCGCCGGTGCCGGCGTGGAAGACCTTCGATGTTTTCAAGGACGCGCTGCCGGCGCGCGATCGCGCCCCCGCGTCCGACAAAACCGGCGCTGACAAAACCTAGGATTGCGCCGACAGGCCGCGACTGGATCGTCCGGCTTAACCGCCCCGGCCGTGGCGCCAACCTAGGGGCATGAAAAAATCAATCTACATCTCAATCGGTATTGCGCTGGGAACACTGGCGCTGGCCGCCTGCGAGACCCAGTCCGCGGGCACGGGCTCCGGCAACGTGCGTGGCACGCAAAAGCCGGTGGCGTTCACCTGGCAGAGCGACGACAGCAATTCCGGTGACATCACCGCAACGTTCGCCAACGGGCGCGTGTTCAAGGGCTCGTACTTCGAGATCAGCCACGATACGCGCGTCGATCGCCTCGATCCGCTGTGGGATGGCTGGGGTCATTCGCATCACAGCGGCGACTGGCGCTACTGGGACGATGACACCTCGAACCGCGAGTTCGTGAAAACGTACAGCGGCCGGGTGGTGGCGAACCTGAAGGCAGACGACGGCGAGTACATGCGCTGCCGCTTCAACCTGACCAGTCCGCAACGCGGCATGGCGGGTGGCGGTGAAGGCCGTTGCCAGCTCTCGGAATCCGAGCGCGAAATCAACGCCGACTTCCCGCGACAGTCGTAGTCGCGCTGCGCGGTATCACGCCGCCGGCTTGATCGAACGTGTCCGGCCGCGCGCGCGGCGCCCGCCGCGCGCCGGCCGCGACACGGACTTGCGGACCAGCGGTGCGAGCGCGGTGCGGGCCGCAGCCTCGATGCGCCGGCTCGCGAGGTGATAACGCCTCACCAGATCCGCGCCGAAATCGGTGAGCTCGACGCCGCCGCCGCGGCGGCCGCCGACCGTCGCGCGTGTCACGGGTTCGCTGAACGAGCGCCGCAGATCTTCGAGCAGCAGCCAGGCGTAACGGTAACTCATGCCGAGTTTCGCGGCTGCGTGTGTCAGCGAACCTTTATCCGCAATCGCCTCGAGCAGGGCGATCTTGCCGGGGCCGAGTGAACAGCGTGGCGCCAGGTCGACGCGAAACCGGATGAGCTGCATGTGGGATTCCTGGTGATGCCTTACGCTATATAACCATGGATACCGCGGACTCGACGAAACATCCGGCGGAGCCGCCGCTCGCCTGGGCAGCGCTGGTCTGCTGGCTGGCAGCATGGTTCCTGCCGGTGATCGAGGACTATCCGGGGTGGGCGGCATTCCGCTCCGCCATCACCGGACCTTTCCGCGATCCGTTCCCGGTGGGCGGCGAGGAAGCCGTGCCGCAGATCCTGAGCGCACTGACCAACATCGTCTTCGCCGTGTTGTTCACCGTGTGGTGGCGCGACCGGCTCACCCGGCCGGTGCTCTTTCTCAAGATCGCCATCGCCTGCCTGGTGCTCGACTGCTACTGGCTGGTGCAGATGCTGCGCGCCGGCGAGGCGTCGGGGCTGCTGTCCGGCTACTACGTGTGGCTGTTGGCGTTCCTGCTGTTGAACGTGGTCGGCACGCTGCGAGTGCTGCGCGCGCGCAAGTCGCGCCTCCAGTAGCGGCGCCGCTCAGCGTCGCTTCAATCCGTCGAACATCGAGAACACCCACGGCCGGCACGCCAGCATGAGCGCGACGCTGCGTTTCTCGCGCTTCGGCAGGTGACGGTCGAGCTCGGCGAGCTCGTTGAAGTCCGCCGAGAGGCGCGCGAGCTTGCGTTGCAGGACGATGCGCGAAGCCTCCGACAACTCCGCCGAACGGAACAGCAGGGTCTCGTCTTCGGCGAGGAAACTCGAACGCATGAACTCGTCGCGCACCTGCTGCTCGTAGGTGCGGCGGATCGGCCCGTCTTCCCGCCACGAGATGGGCGCGTGCACCCGCAACCGCGCACCGAGACGCGCGCGCAATTCCACGAGGTGCAGGTTGTCGAGTTTCACGAGCCAGCGGCGCAGGAGCTTCTCGTCGGCATTGAGCTCGGCGGCGACTTCCTTCGGCGTGTGGCCATTGGTCAGGAGATAGAAGCAGGCCAGCAGCTGCGGATCGGCGGCCAGCGCGGACTCCTGGGCGGCGGACAGGGTGCTGGAGGTTTCCGAGGGCGCCGCGGCCACCGGCCGCACCAGCTCTTCCATCGACAGGCCCGCGGCTTCGCACATGCGCTCGAGGCGCGGCAGGCTCAGGCTGCCCCGCGAGAGGATGCGTTTCACCGAGGGTTCGCTGAGGCCGATGCGTTTGGCGAGCATCGCGTAGGTGATGCCACGCGCACGCAGTCCGCGCTTCAGCGCAAAAATGATCCGGTTTGTTTCTCCCATGCGCGGGGCATTCTGCCGGAAAAACCCCGGGTGCGCGCCCGTACCGTGAGTATCGTATTGCGATACCGGTTTTCAGGGTATTGCCGACCGCCCCCGGACTGGAGGAGCTTCGGCGCCATGCACGCGCGACTGCAACCGGTCCGGAAGGCCGCGGGCCCCCTTTGGGTCAACGACACGCACTCCGCGTTGAATCGCACACCCGTGGATCGCATCGTCGAACCGGCGCGCGCCGCCGAGGTGGCCGACGCGGTGGCCGCGGCCACGCGCCGCGGCGAGCCGCTGGCGGTCTGCGGCGCGCGGCATGCGATGGGCGGGCAGCAGTTCCTGTCCGGCGGCACCCTGCTCGACACGCGCCGCCTGAACCAGGTGCGCTGGTTCGATCGCAGCAGCGCCCTGTTCGAAGTGGAGGCCGGCATCACCTGGCCGGACGTGATCCGCGGCTACCTGGCCCTGCAGCGCGGACCCGGCCATGCCTATGGAATCCGCCAGAAGCAGACCGGTGCGGACCGGCTCACGCTGGGCGGCGCGGTGGCCGCCAACATCCACGGCCGCGGCCTGACCGCGCGGCCCTTCGTCGATGACATCGAAGGCCTGGAGGTCGTGACCGCCAGCGGCGAGATCGTACGCTGCAGCCGCGAAGAGAACGGCGACCTGTTCCGGCACGTGGTGGGTGGTTATGGACTCTTCGGGGTGGTCACCGCCGTCACGCTGCGGCTGGTGCCGCGCCTGAAAGTGCAGCGCCAGGTCGCGCGCCTGTCGATCGACGAGCTCATCGACGCCTTCGACGCGCGCATCGCCGCGGGACACCTGTACGGCGACTTCCAGTTCGCGACCGCGCCCGACAGTGCCGATTTCCTGCGTACCGGCGTGTTGTCGAGTTATCAGCCGGTCGACGTCGGACAGCCGATTCCGCAGGACCAGCTGCGTCTGTCGCAACGCGACTGGAGCGAGCTGCTCACGCTGTCCCATCGCGACAAGCAGGCGGCGTTCCGGAGATTCACCGATTTCTATCTTGCCACCCACGGCCAGCTCTACTGGAGCGACACGCACCAGCTCAATCTTTATCTCGAGGACTATCACGGCGCGCTCGATCACCGCCTGGGTGCCGCGGTGCGCGGCGGCGAGATGATCACCGAGCTGTACGTGCCGCGATCGCGGCTCGCCGCCTTCATGGACGACGTGCGGGGCGACTTCCGCATGAACGGCGTCGATTTCATCTACGGCACCGTGCGGCTCATCGAGCGGGAGAGCGATACCGCCCTGCCCTGGGCGCGCGACGACTGGGCTTGCGTGATCTTCAACCTGCACATCGATCACCGGCCCGAAGACATCGGCCGCGCTGCCACGCATTTCCGCCGGCTCATCGATCACGCCCTGCGCCACCAGGGAAGTTATTTCCTCACCTATCACGGTTATGCGCACCGCGCGCAGGTGCTGGCCGCGCACCCGCTCATGCCGGAGTTCCTCGCGGCCAAACTGCGGCTCGACCCGGCGGAACGATTCCAGAGCGACTGGTACCGGAAAATGCGGGAGCTGCTGGCATGAAGCATCGAAGACTCTGTTGACAGTGGCCCGCGGTGTCTCAAACTACCGCCCGGCCGGGAAGCATCGCCAGCAAAGTGTGACGCCCGTGCTTGCGCGGCCGCGCGGCCTGCGCAAACTGTTGCGCGGGAGGTCGAAATGCGTGTTTTCACCGTGATTTTTCTGGGATTGGGTGCGGTCCTGCTGAGCGCCTGTGGCGGCGGTCGTGCCGGCGATGGCGGCGTCAAGGGCAATCCGAAGAAGCTGCCCCCGAAAGATTTTCTCGAGGCGCCCCTTTCACTGGGCGATATCGCCGACACCTCCTCCTGCTTTCGCACCCGGCAGCTGATCGTGCAGGTCACCGGCGAGAAGGGAGGCTGGAAATGGACCAAGCAGGACGATGGCACCTGGGACTATGAATTTCCCAGCGTCTCGGCCGACGGCACCAAGAAGGGCACGACCACGCTCAAGCTGGCCAACAGTGGCAGCATGGTCCGCGTGGTCTACTTCCTCGAAACCCAGGCGGGCCAGTTGTTCATGAAGGAAAAAGGCGCGAGTTACGTGAAAAGTGAAGTCGTGAAACTGAGGAATACGAACGCCGAGCTCATTCCGGACTGCCCGGATCCTTCAACGATGCCGCTGAAGTACTGACGCGCGGGAGATCGATATGCGCTGCATTGGCGCGGTCTTGCTGGGTTTGGGTGCGGTGCTGCTGGGCGCCTGCAGCGGAAGGTCCGGAACCGGCGGCATTGCCGGCGATCCGTCGCATCTGCCTCCCGAGGATTTTCTCGAGGCGCCCATCTCGTTCGGCGATCTCGACGACACTTCCATCTGTTTCCGCACCCAGCAACTGGTGTTCCACATCACCGGTATCGAGTCGGGCTGGGAGTGGAAGAAACTCGACGAGAACACCTGGGAATACACCGTGCCCATCCATGCCTCCGGCGATCGCAACGGTAGCGCGCGTCTGCGCCTGGCGCGCTCGGGCAAGATGGTCCGGGTGATCGAATACGAAGAAATCGTCAACGGCTCGGTATTCACACATGGCGTGGGACCGGGCATCAGCGGCTACGTGCAGAGCTTCCGCCAGACGATCCTTCAGTCTGGCGCGCAGGAAATCGAGGGCTGCCCCGACCCTCACTACATTCAGAAGCGTTATTGAACCGGGCGCCAGCCCAGCATCGCGAACAGCGCGAGGAACCCCACGACATACGCCACGGCGACGAACCAGCCGTGGCGCAGCCACTGGCCGACGGACTTCGCCTCGGGAAAGAGGTTCGAGACGGCGACGCCCGCGGACGAGCCGAACCAGATCATCGAGCCGCCGAAGCCGACCGCGTAGGCCAGCATTCCCCAGTCGTAGCCGCCCTGCACCAGCGCGAGTTTCGTCAACGGAATGTTGTCGAATACCGATGAGACGAGACCGAGACCGAAGGCGGTTGCAACCGATGCGTCCGGCAGGCTTTCGACCGGCATCATCGACGCCGACAACACCAGGGCCAGCAGGAAAACGCTGCCCTTGATGGCCGCGGGCAGCACGCTCCAGTCCGGGCGGCGCCAGGGCGTCAGCAAGAACAGGATGCCGATGACGGTCGCGCCGATGTACGGAAACGCACCGACCCGCTCCTCCGGCAGGTTGTTGGCATAAACATTGGCAGCGATGGCGCCGGCCAGTACCAGCACGACGACGATGAGCCGCGACGCATCGAGCACCACGCCGGGATCGGCATCGCGCTGGATCGGCGAGTACCGATGCTGCTGCCGCGCCGCGGGAATCGCGAACACCAAGAATGCCGCGATCGCCGCGACGTAGGCATGCAGCACCTCGAGCGCCGGAACACCCGCGAGCCACATCATGGTCGTGGTGGTGTCGCCGATCACGCTGCCCGAGCCGCCGGCGTTCGAGGCAGCGACGATCGCCGCGAGAAAACCGATGTGCACCCTGCCGCGATAGACCGTGCCGGCGACCGTGGCGCCGATCATCGCGGCCGCGATGTTGTCGAGGAACGCGGACAACACGAAAACCAGTGCGAGCAGCGTGAACCCGCCCTGCCAGTCGTCCGGCAATACGCGCGGCAGCAGGTGCGGCAGGTGACTCTGCTGGACGTGTCGCGACAACAGCGCGAAGCCGATCAGCAGCGCGAACAGGTTGACGAGAATCACCCACTCGGCGTGCAGGTGGAACAGCAGGCCCACCAGCCCGGGCGCACCGTCGAAGTCGGCGAACAGCACCTTGAAGATGACCACCGCCGCGAGACCGGCCAGCGACACCACCAGGGTATGGCGCTGGAAAATCGCGACTCCCAGCAGGGTGAGGCCGAAGATCAGGAACTCGACCGGGATCATCTCGACCGGTTCATGCAACCACGGGCACGTGCGCGGCGATGACGCCGGCCCTGACCGCTTCGGTCATCGAGGCAATGTCGGGCGCGAGGTAACGATCGATGTCGTAATGCGGAACGCGGGCGCGGATCTCGCGCATCACGCGCTGCAGCCTCTCCGAGGTGACGATGGGCGCGCGCAGGTCCACACCCTGCGCCGCGGCCAGCAACTCGATCGCGAGGATGATCGCGGTGTTGGCAGCCAGGTCGCCGAGCTTGCGCGCGGCGAAGGTGGACATCGACACGTGGTCCTCCTGGTTGGCGGAGGTCGGCAGCGAGTCCACGCTCGCGGGATGTGCAAGTAGTTTGTTCTCCGAGGCGAGCGCCGCGGCGGTCACGTGCGCGATCATGAAGCCGGAGTTCACACCGCCATCCCTGACGAGGAAGGGTGGCAGTCCCGAAAGCGTCGCATCGATCAGCAGCGCGATACGCCGCTCGGAGAGCGCACCGATCTCCGCCACGGCAAGCGCCAGGTTGTCGGCCGCGAAGGCCACGGGTTCGGCGTGGAAATTGCCGCCCGAGAGCACTTCGGCGGGCCCGGCGCCCTCGTTCGGAAAGACCAGCGGATTGTCGGAGACGCCGTTCGCTTCGCGGACCAGCACCACGCGTGCGGCTTCGATCTGGTCGAGGCAGGCGCCCATGACCTGCGGCTGGCACCGCAGGCTGTAGGGATCCTGCACCTTGCCGCACTCGCGGTGGCTGGAATTGATGGGACTGTCGGCGAGCAGCTCGCGATACGCAGCGGCGGCGGCGATCTGCCCGGGATGTCCGCGCAGCTCGTGGATGCGCGCATCGAACGGGCTGGCCGAACCTTCGGCGGCATCCACCGACAGGGCGCCGGCGACCAGCGCGGTGGCGTAGAGATTGTCGATGGCAAACAGGTTCCAGAGCGCGAGCGCCGTCGAGGTCTGGGTGCCGTTGAGCAGCGCCAGTCCCTCCTTGGCGGCCAGGGTCAGCGGCGCGATCCCCGCGCGCTTCAGCCCCTCGTGCGCCGTCAGGATCTTGCCGCCGCACTCGACCTCGCCAATGCCTAACAACACGGCGGACAGGTGCGCGAGCGGCGCCAGGTCGCCGCTCGCACCCACCGATCCCTTGCTCGGCACGCGCGGCAGCACGTCGGCGTTGTAGAGGCGCAGCAGCGCATCGACCAGGCCGCGCCGCACGCCGGAAAATCCGCGCGCCAGCGTGGCGATCTTCAGGGCCAGCATCAGCCTCACGACGCCGGCCGGCAGCGGATCGCCGACACCGACCGCGTGCGACAACACCAGGTTGCGTTGCAGGAGCTCGAGCTGATCGGTGGGGATATGTGTCTGCGCCAGCCGCCCGAAGCCGGTGTTGACGCCGTAGGCTGGCTGTCCGCGCCTGACGATCTCCGCGACCGCCGCCGCTCCGCGGTCGATGGCCGCGCAGGCCGCGGGTGCCACGGTGAGCGGGGCTCCGCCACGCGATAAATCGCGCAAGGTGGCGAAATTCAGGGGATGGCCAATCTCCGGCATCGCGCGATGATGCCAGAGGATGGCTAGAATCGCCGCATGGCAAAAGCCACATTCGCCGCTTTCACCCTCGTCGTTTTCCTGACCGCCTGCCATTCAAACATGACGCAAACAACCGCAACCGCCACCGCTGCGACTCGCGCCGACTCCGGGATGCCACTTCCGCCGGTCGCGGCGAAGAAGCCTTACCAGGTGCCCTCGCCCAATGGCAGTCGCGAGGATGAGTACTACTGGCTGCGCGACGACAAGCGCGAGAACCCCGAGATGCTCGCGTACGTCAGGGCAGAGAACGCCTATACGGATGCGATGCTGGCGCACACCCAGGCGCTCGAGACCCGGCTGTACGACGAAATCATCGGACGCATCAAGCAGGACGACGCCACGGTTCCCTACCTGATGAACGGCTACTGGTACTACCGCCGCTTCGAAACCGGCAAGGAGTATCCGGTATACGCGCGTCGCAAGGGATCGCAGCAGGCCGCCGAGGAGCTGCTGCTCGACGTCAACGAGATGGCGAAGGGACACGACTTCTTCCAGGTGGGCGAGATCGCCATCAGCCCGAATTCCATGCTCATGGCCTGGGCGGAAGACACCGTCGGCCGCCGGCAATTCGTCGTGAAGGTGATGGATCTCACCACGCGCAGGGTGCTTCCCATCGCGTTGCCCAATGTCGAGAACAATCTCGTCTGGGCCGGCGACAACCGCACCTTGCTCTACATCGAGAAGAACCCGGAGACCCTGCTCGGTTACAAGGTGCGCAGTCACGACATCCTCGGCGCCAATCACACCGACGTCGCGGCCGATCCGCTGGTCTGGGAGCAGACCGACGACAGTTTCTACACCGGCGTCTCGCGCACCAAGGACGACAAGTACCTGCTCATCCACACACAAAGCACGGTATCGAGCGAGGTGTGGTACGCCGAGGCCGCAGCGGCGAAGCTCGATTTCAGGGTGTTCCTGCCGCGCGAGCGCGATCACGAATACCAGGTCGAGCACGCCAATGGGCGCTGGATCGTACGTACCAACTGGCAGGCGAAGAATTTCCGCATCGTCGGAGTGGCACCGGGCGCCGAGGGAGACCGCGCGAAATGGCAGGACATCGTCGCGCATCGCGTGGATGCCTTCGTCGACGGTTATGAGGTCGCACGGCGCTTTCTCGCCGTCGAGGAACACTCGGGCGGCCTGCGCAAGCTGCGGCTGAGACCCTGGGGCAATGACAATGACGGAAGCAGGGACGTGCTGGTCGCGGCCGACGAGCCCAGCTACACCATGTCGCTGGACGTGAACCGCGAGTTCGACAGCGACCGGCTGCGGTACACGTACACCTCGCTGGTCACGCCGGTGACCACCTATGACTACGATTTCACCACCGGCAACCGCGAATTGCTGAAACGCGAGCCGGTGCTCGGGGGTTACGACCCCGCCAACTACCAGACCGAGTTCGCGTGGGCAACCGCGCGCGATGGCACGAAGGTCCCGGTGAGCATCGTCTATCGCCGGAGCACGCCCCGTGACGGCAGCGCGCCGCTGCTGCAGATCGCCTATGGCTCGTACGGCGTTTCCTACGACCCCGAGTTCTCCTATCTACCGGCTTCCCTGCTCGACCGCGGCTTCGTGTATGCCATCGCGCACATCCGCGGCGGACAGGAAATGGGCCGCGCCTGGTACGAAAACGGCAAGCTGCTGAACAAGATGAATACCTTCACGGATTTCATCGACGTGACGCGCTGGCTCGGCGCCCACCGGTACAACGACCCGAAGAAGGTGTTCGCCATCGGGCGATCCGCCGGCGGCCTGCTGATGGGCGCGATTGCCAATCTGGCGCCGCAGGACTACCGCGGCATCGTGACCGGAGTGCCCTTCGTCGACGTGGTCACCACCATGCTCGATGAGTCCATTCCGCTCACCACCAATGAATTCGACGAGTGGGGCAATCCCAAGGAGAAGAAGTACTACGACTACATGTTGTCGTATTCGCCGTATGACAACCTGGGCAGGCACGACTACCCGGCCATCTTCGTGCATTCGGGACTGTGGGACAGCCAGGTGCAGTACTACGAACCCACCAAGTACGTCGCTCGTTTACGCGCGCGGCGCACGGGCGACAGCCTCGTGGTCCTGCGCACCAACATGGAAGCCGGACACGGTGGCAAGTCGGGACGCTACGAGCACTTCCGCGAATTCGCGGAGCAATACGCCTTCATCCTCGACCAGGCGGGGATCAGGAACTAGATTACGCCGCTTCGACGTAGTGGCTCTTCTTGTGCAGGAACTCCAGCACGCGTGCGCGGCCCGCAATGTAGGTCGGATCGCCGATGAGCTCGAGCCGGTTGCGCGGCCGCGCGAGGTTCACGTCGTGGATCTCGCCGATGTGCGCCGCCGGTCCATTGGTCATCATCACGATTCGATCGGAGAGCAGCACGGCTTCGTCGACGTCGTGTGTGATCATCATCACGGTGTTGCCGAGCTCGGCATGGATCTTCATCACCTCTTCCTGCAGGTGCGCGCGCGTCAGGGCATCCAGCGCGCCGAACGGCTCGTCGAGCAGCAACACCTTGGGACTCATGGAAAGCGCCCGCGCGATGCCGACGCGCTGCTTCATGCCGCCGGAGATTTCGCCCGGCCGTTTCTTCAGCGCGTGTGTCATGTGCACCAGCTCGAGGTTGCGCAGTGTCCATTCATGGCGCTCGGCGGATGATTTCGAACCCCTGAACACCTTGTCCACGGCGAGGCGCACGTTGTCGTACACCGTGAGCCAGGGCAACAGCGAGTGGTTCTGGAACACCACCGCGCGATCGGGCCCCGGCTGGTGCACCTCGCGCCCTTCGAGGAACACGTAGCCGCTGGTGGCGTCGGTGAGTCCCGCAACGATGTTGAGCAGCGTCGACTTGCCGCAGCCGGAGTGCCCAATAATGGCGATGTATTCGCCCTTGGCCACCTCCAGCGAGATATCGCGCAGCACTTCGCTGCGCGTTTCTCCCTTGCCGAAGGTCTTGCAGACGTGTTCGATCTTGAGGTACTCGTTTTTCATATGCTCACCGTGCCCCTGCCGATCAGCTTGCCCGTCAGGGCCACCAGGCGGTCGAGCAGGAAGCCGATCACGCCGACGTAGGCGAGCGCGAGGATGATGTCGCTGATCAGCGAGCTGTTCCACGCGTCCCAGATGAAGAAGCCGATGCCGACGCCACCGATCAGCATCTCCGCGGCCACGATGGCCAGCCACGACAGGCCGATGCCGATGCGCAGCCCCGTGAAGATGTAGGGCGCCGCGGCCGGCAGCATGATGGTGGTGAAGAACTCGGCGCCGTTGAGCCGCAGCACCCGCGCGACGTTGCGATAGTCCTGCGGGATGTTGCGGATGCCCACCGCCGTGTTGATGATGATGGGCCAGATGGCGGTGATGAAGATCACGAAGATCGCCGACGGCTGTCCGTCGCGGAATGCCGCCAGCGACAGCGGCAGCCACGCCAGCGGCGGAATCGTGCGCAACACCTGGAACAGCGGATCGAGCGCGCGCATGGCCCACTTGCTGCTGCCGACCAGCACGCCCAGCCCGATGCCGACGGTGGCCGCGAGGGTGTAGCCCAGTGCGACTCGCTTCAGCGAGGCCAGCAGGTGCCAGAACAGTCCCTTGTCATTGCCGCCGTTGTCGTAGAACGGCTGCGTGATCAGCTCGTGGGTGTCCGAGAGCACCTTGCTCGGCGGGGGCAGCGATGCGTCCGGCGAGGAGCACAACCACTGCCATACCAGGCCTAACAACCCGATCATCACCACCGGCGGCAACACCACGCCTGCGACGTGCGCGGCTCTCCCGCGCCACGCCCGCAGGCGTTGCTGCGCAGGCGTCAGGCCGACCGCTTGATCGCCAGGCTGGCCAGGTACGCTTCGGGCTTCGCCGGATCGAACGTTTTGCCATCGAAGAATTTTTCGACGCCACGCGACGTCGTTTTGGGTATCTGCGCCGCCGGCACCTTCAACTCCTTCGCCGCCGCCCGCCACAGGTCCTCCCGATTGACCTTGGCGATCAGCGCCTTGAAGTCTTCCTTGCCCGTGAACTTGCCCCATCTGACATTCTCCGTGAGGAACCACAATTCGTGGCTCTGGTAGGGATACGATGCGTTGTCGCGCCAGAACTTCATGAGGTGCGGGCTGTTGTCGACGACCCTGCCCGTGCCGTAGTCGAACTTGCCGAGCAACCGGTTGATGATGTCGGTCTCGGGAACGTTGAACCAGGCGCGCTTCGAGACGATCTGCGCGAGCTCAGTGCGGTTCTCGACCTTGTCACACCACATCTGTGCTTCCTGCACCGCCATGAGCAGCGCCACGCTGGCCCTGGGGTTCTTGTCCACCCAGTCGGCGCGCATGGCGAAGGATTTTTCGGGATGTTTGGCCCAGAGCTCGCCGGTGGTGATCGCCGTGTAGCCGATCTTCTGGTGCACCAGCTGCTCGTTCCAGGGTTCGCCCACGCAGAAGCAGTCCATGGTGCCGACCTTCATGTTGGCGACCATCTGCGGAGGCGGCACGACAATCGTCTCGATGTCCTTGTCGGGATCGATGCCGCTGGCCGCCAGCCAGTAGCGGATCCAGCAGTCGTGCGTGCCGCCCGGAAAAGTCATCGCCGCCTTGACCGCGTTGCCTGCTGCCTTCTTCTTCTCGATCGCAGCCTTGAAGGGTTTCGCGTCGAGACCCACCTTGAGGTCGGCGTATTCGGCGCCCACCGAGATGCATTGGCTGTCGAGATTGAGCCGCGCCAGGATGTACATCGGCACGGGCACGTTGTTCTGCGTGACCTTGCCGGTGCTGATGAGGTACGGCATCGGCGTGAGGATGTGCGCCCCGTCGATGCCGTTGCCGGCCGAGCCCAGCACGAGGTTGTCACGCGTCGTGCCCCAGGAAGCCTGCTTGACGACTTCCACGTCGGGCATGCCGTATTTTGCGAAAAATCCCTTTTCTTTCGCGATGATCAGCGGGGCGGAGTCGGTCAGCGCGATGAAGCCGAGTACCGCCTTGGTGGTCTCCGGCGTCGCGGCCGCCGCGTACAGCGGCTTTGGAATGATGGCGGCCAGTCCGCCGGCGGTGGCCGCCGCGGCGGCCGTCTTGATCAGTTGTCGCCGCGAAAGCCGGCTCTTTTCGACGCTCATCGTTTTTTTGCTCCCCGTTGGTTCACCTGTCTTCGACAAAGCAAGCGCTGTGCCAGCGGGGAAAGTCGTAAAAACGGGTAAATCAGCGCTTCATGGGCGTCGCGACGCACCAGTTTGAATCGGAGGAGGTGGGGGGTCTGCGCGGAATGGGGACATTCCTGATTTGCAGCAAAAGGGGACGTGCCTCAGCCGCGGGCAACGCACACTCTTGAGGCAAGCCAGGCCGAACTACCGAGGCGCGTGCCTTTTTCCCGGCAAATCGGCAATCCCCATCAGGCCGCGCGGCTGCCTTCTTCTTCGGCCTTGAGCAGGCTCACGACGTTGCGCTCGACCCAGCGGCCGAACAATCCGGTGAGGCGCGCCAGCGAGCGTCCCAGCGGCGTCAAACGATACTCGACGCGTGGCGGCACTTCCGGATAGGCGCGCCGGCTAACTAGTTTGAAGCCCTCGAGCTTGCGCAGTGTCTGGATGAGCATCTTCTCCGATACGCCGTCGACGCTGCGGCGGATTTCGGCGGTGCGCATCGGGCCCTTGGCCAGCTGCGACACGATCAGCAGCGTCCACTTCTCGGCGAGCAGCGCCAGCATGCGGCGCGACGGACAGCGCGCATTGAAGACGTTCGGAACCGATTCACACCTGGGCATGGTGGCGCACGGTAACACCATTCCGCGACGCTTCATACTTACCGCGAGGTAAGTACCCTCCTGGGGCTCAGCCGGGGTACTTACCGCAAGGTAAGTACTTGTCGGCGCACGGGGCACGCCCCAGAATCCCGGCCCCTGCGGAGAAAACCCAAGCAAAGGAGTCCGTCATGCAATTGTATTTCTCTCCCGGCGCCTGCTCGCTCGCCTCCCACATCACGCTGCGCGAAGCCGGCCTGCCCTTCGACCTGAAGCGCACCGACACCAAGACCAAGAAGCTCGAGGATGGCTCGGACTACTACGCGGTCAACTCCAAGGGCGCCGTGCCCGCGCTGCGGCTCGACAACGGCCAGGTGCTGACCGAGGGCCCCGTGATCCTGCAGTACGTCGCCGACCAGAAACCCGAGTCGGGTCTCGCACCGAAGAACGGCAGCATCGAGCGCTACCGCCTGCAGGAATGGCTCAACTTCATCACCAGCGAGATCCACAAGACCTTCTCGCCGCTGTTCAACCCGGCGGCGGATGCCAGCGTGAAGGCCTACGCCATTCAGAACCTGGAAAAGAAGTTCGACTGGCTGAACAAGCAGCTGGCCGGCAAGCAGTACCTGACCGGCGACCGCTTCACGATCGCGGACGCCTATCTGTTCGTGGTCGTCAACTGGAGCAACTTCGTCGGCATCGATCTCGGCCGCTGGCCGGCGCTCAAGGAGTTCCATGCGCGCGTTGCAGCACGGCCGAAAGTGCAGGAAGCGCTCGACGCGGAGGGCCTGTTGAAAAAGGCGGCCTGATCCCGCCGCGGTTGATTGCGGTCTCCGTAAAAACCGCAAGCCGCGCTGCTGCGCCATGGCAACAGCGTGACAGGCTGTCACCCCCGGAGCCACCGCCGAAAGTAGCTAGTGCAGCATGAATGCGACGCGCGGGCGCGACAGGTATCGTGTCCGCGCGTCGACCCTGCCGGAGTGTCTCCTCCCTCAGACCTATTGCACCGCGGTGCCTCGTGTGCCATGGTGCACGCCGATTTTTCGTGGGGGATGAACTTAGACGACGTGAGCCGCGCGCGCCCGGAAGGCCGCGACGCACTAACTACTACAATCTGCGGGTTCACCCGGCTGACGTCGCGCGAAGGGGTTGCTCGACGCCGTTCTGCACGCGCAGTGCGCGTGGATTCCGGCACACGTCCGGCGCGGGGCCCGCCTCATACTCATCAAAAGGATTTGATGTATGAAACATTCGGTACTGCTGCTGGCAGCCGGGTGGAGCGTGGCCCTGCAGGCCGCCAGGCTTCCGCCCATTGACGAGATTCGTGGCGAAGAGCCCGCGGTGATGACATCCGCGCCGCACGTGCCGCCGCCCATCACCCGGCGCTACGCGACTCGCGTGCTGCTCGACGTCGAAGTGAAGGAACACACCCGGCAACTCGCCGACGGCGTGAGTTATACCTACTGGACCTTCGGCGACGACGCACCCGGAAAATTCATCCGCGTGCGCGAGGGCGACGTCATCCAGACGCGCCTCAGCAACCACCCCGACAATAGCGTGGCGCACAACATCGATTTCCACGCCGCCACCGGACCGGGGGGCGGCGGCGAAGCTTCGTTCGTCGCGCCCGGACACAGCGCCACGTTCACGTGGCGCGCCATGCGCCCGGGTCTCTACCTCTATCACTGCGTCGCCGCTCCCGCCGGCATGCACCTGGCCAACGGCATGTACGGACTCATCCTGGTCGAACCCAGGGAGGGAATGCCGAAGGTCGACAGGGAGTTCTACATCGTGCAGGGCGAGTTCTACACCGATGGCGCATACGGACAGCCGGGCGCGCAGCGCTTCGATCTCAACAAGGCGCTGCACGAGCAACCCGAGTACGTGGTGTTCAACGGCAGTGTCGGCGCGCTGATGGGAGCGAAGGCATTGCGCGCGAAAGCCGGTGAATCGGTGCGGCTGTATATCGGCAACGCCGGGCCGGCGCTGACCTCGTCGTTCCACATCGTCGGCGAGATCTTCGACGACGTGTATGGCGAAGGCGGGACGACGGTAAACCAGCACAATGTGCAGACCACCATCGTACCGGTCGGCGGCACGGCCATGGTCAGCCTCGTCACGGAAGTGGCCGGCAACTACCAGTTCGTGGATCACTCGATGTTCCGCGCGTTCAACAAGGGCGCCATGGGCGCGCTCGAGGTGGAGGGCGCCGCGCGGCCGGAGCTTTTCTCCGGCCGCCAGGCGGAGGAGGTATTCAACCCCGGGACACACCTCGAACGCGTCGCGATGGTGTCCACCACTCAACAACGCCCCGGGGCCGAACGCGGACGGGAGCTGTATTCGACGGTCTGCACCGCCTGCCACCAGCCCGATGGCCGCGGCATGGAAGGTGCGTTCCCGCCGCTCGCACAGTCGGATTTCCTGCTGAACAATGCGCAGGCCGCGATACGCGTACTCATCGAAGGACGGCAGGGCCCGATCACCGTCAATGGCAGGAACTACGACGGCGCGATGCCCGACTTCTCGCTGTCGAATGAAGACATCGCCGCGGTACTGAGCTACGTGCGATCCAGTTTCGGCAATGCCGGGGACGCGGTGACCCCGGAGGACGTGCAACGCGTGCGGAGTTCCCTGTCCGCACCCAAGGCCGTCGCGCAGGGCGCGCAATAGGTTCGCCGTGCGATTCGCGATCGCCGCGGCCGGCGTGTTGCTGGGCGCCCTGCCCGCGCTCGTGGCTGCGCAGGGTGCCTGCCCTGCGCAACGCGACGAGGTATTCGTCCCGGCCGGCCGCTACCAGCCGTTCTTCAAACGTGCCGGCGGCGGCGCGGTGCCCGTGCCGGCGATGTGCGTCGGCGCGGCGCCGGTGAGCAATGCACAATTCCTCGGGTTCGTGCGTGACCATCCCGAATGGCGCAAGTCCCGCGTCGGCAGGCTGTTTGCGGAGTCAAACTACCTGGCGGACTGGCAGGACGATCTCACGCCGCCGCCGGATGCGCTCGACGCACCGGTGACCTTCGTGTCGTGGTTCGCCGCCGGCGCGTACTGCGAAGCGGAGGGCCGCCGCCTGCCAAAGGTCTCCGAGTGGGAGCGGATGGCGGGCGCTCGCGTTCCGGCGCAACGCGCCGCGCCATTCGCCATCGCGATGGGCAGGCCGGCGGCGGATCTCGCCGGCACACCGCTGAAACTGGGTGGGCTGTGGGAGTGGACCGAGGACTTCAATTCCGCGGTGGTGACGGGCCGCGTCGGCAACGCCGAGAGCGCCGACTCCAGCCTGTTCTGCGGCGACGGCTTTCGCGCGGTGAATGCCTCCGATTACGCCGCCTTCCTGCGCTACAGCTTCCGCAGCAGCCTGCGCGCCGATTTCACCCTGCGGAACCTCGGTTTCCGCTGCGCGGGTGAAGCACCAGCCGCGGCCGCCCTGAGCGAACGTTCGGTCTACCAGCTCGACGCGTCCTGGACCGACGACGGCGGCAAGCCTTTGCAGCTGCGCGAGCTCCAGGGTGTGCAGGTGCTGACATTCTTCTATACGAATTGCGAAGCGGCCTGCCCGCTCACCGTCAAGGCGCTGCAGATGCTGGCGCGCGACGAGGCATCCGGCGTCGGCAAACACACCGGCTTCGTGCTGATCAGCGTCGATCCCGAGCGGGACAGCGTCGAGGCGCTGCACCAGTACCGGCGCACCATGCAACTCGACAAGGACCACTGGAAACTGCTGCGCGGCTCCGACGCCGACGTGCGGAAACTCGCCGCATTGCTCGGCTTCAACTACGAACAGGTCGCGTCTGGCGAATTCGTGCACTCGAACCTGGTGACGGTGCTGAATCCGCGCGGCGAGGTGGTCCACCAGCAGAACGCGGTTTCGGGTGACCGCGCGGAGCTGGCGGATGCGATTCGCCGCGCGCGGAGTGCGGTCACACCCCCAAGAGCATCCACAGGCCGGCGATGAGCGCGAGCACGCCCGCGGCGCGCGACACGATTCGCGGCCGTGGGAGGATCTTTTCGAACAACACGAACACCATCAGGCCGGCGATCCACACCAGGTTCATGACACCGAAAGCGAACAGCAGGATCATCAACACCCAGCAGCAGCCGATGCAGTCGACCCCATGCAGGAAGCCAAGGCGCAGCGAGCCGCGCACTCCCGGCTGGAAACCGCCGTGACGCTGCACGAAAGAGAGTGGCGCCTGGCAGGACGCGAGGCAGGCCTGCTTCACCGGCAGCCATTGGTAGATGCCCGCGGCCATCAGCACGCAGCCGCCGATGACCCGATCGGTGCCCGCCATCATCGGCGTCACCAGCGCGCGCCACTCGAGCAGCCACTGGAGCAGCGTCGCGATCGTGGCGAACGCGGTCCATGCCAGCAGATAGCCGCCGAGGAACCAGCCGGGTGGTGCAAACGACTGGCGCGCGGCGTTGTGCCTGGCAATGGCCGCGTACAGCAGGATGGTGGGCGCCACGGACGGGGTCATCATGCCGATCATCATGATCACCCACATGGCCAGCATGAATCCGAATCGAGGCGCCGACCATGGCACGAAATCCGGCGACATCATGCCGGACATGTCGAAGCCGGTGGCGAGCCAGTACGTGTAGCCGAGTGCGAGCAGCGTGATCGCGCACAACGCGATTACCACGATCCAACGATCCCGCATGGTGGCCGCGGGCACCGTGTCGGCCATCAGTTGACGATGCCGTCCTGGCAGAGATGCAGCTCGGCGAACTGTCCGTAGGAGTCCGTGAGTTCGTAGGCGATGGGGCCGAAGGTTTTGGTCCAGCCGCGTCCGATCTCGGCGCTCTTGAACTCGAAGCCCCCGACCGGCTGGATGCGAATGCGATGCTCGGCGCCGGTCACCGGGTTCACGATGGGCTCACCACGCTGCTCGATGAAGCCCGGCACGTTGAGCCGTGCGCGGCGCTTGTCGATGTCGACCATGAAGTCGATCTCGGCGAACACCGGGTCGTGCACCTTGGTCAGCATCGAGAAGAACACCTGGAACATGGTTGCGCCGGGTTTCGTGTCCTGACCGCTCATGATCCTTAGCAGTGCCTCGCGCTGCGCGGCGTTGGCGCGTTTGTCCACGATCGGCAACGCCTCGCCATTGCCCTGGTGGACGGCGCCGGGATACCGGAAGATGCCCGCGACCTTCAGACCATCCAGGCTGGTGTTGCCGTGATGACCCTGTTCGATCTGGATTCCGACCACGGCTGAACAGTTTCCGTAGGTCGGCAGGGCGTTGAATTGACAGGGGCAACCGTACGAACAGTTGCAGTTGGCGAATTCCTTGCCGTGTAACGTCCACTTCGTTTCGGACATGATGTAGCTCGTGGTCGAAGGGAGGCGGCGCGATTGAAGCACGCGGCCGCCTCCGCTGACAATCCAGGTGACGACTTCTTAACCTGCCTTTTTCAGCGCCTCCTTCCGGTAGACCGCAAAGTCCGCGGTATTGAAGTTGTTGCGCGCGACTTCGCCGTACAGCTTCCTGGCCTCATCGGTGGCCCGGGTCGCCTCCAGCGCCTGCGCCAGGTGGTACTTGTTATGCAGCGCGGCGAGATTGGACTGGCGGTACTCGGCCACCGCCTGCTTGTAGTTCTTCTGGCGCAACGCGATGAGGCCCAGCAGCTCGTGGTACGGCTCCATCTTGCGCGGGTTGTTCTGTTCCGCGGACAACTGGGCCACCTGCCTGGCCAGCTGCTTCGCGGCGCCGAAATCGCCGCGCCAGGCCGCGAGTTGGCCGTCGAAGAACACGACCTGGATTTCCTGGAGATTGGCGAACGCCGGCGTGCCCACCTGCTGCGCGTTCTCGCGCATGAGCGCGGTGCGTGCCGTGAGGATGCGTTGTGCGTCTTCGTGCGCACCGGTCCACATCGCGACCTGCGCGGCCGCGGTGAGCGCGCCGATCTTTGCATTCAGGCGCTGTGCCGGCGGCGCACCGAAGGCATCGATCTCCGTGACCGCGTGCTCCAGTGCCTTCACGCCCGTGGCCGTATCGCCGGCGTACACGTGGGTGAACGCCTTGAAGGCCACGAGGAAACCGGCATTCGCCGGGCTCGCGGCCTTGATGCCGAGATCGTAGTCGGCGCGCGCCTCGTCGAAATTGCCGAGGAAGGAGTCGACGTGCCCGAGCTTGAGCGGCGCGATGGAATCGTGCGGATCGAGCTGCAGGGCCAGCTTGTAGTAACGGCGTGCGTCCTCCAGCTTGTTGGTGGCGCGATAGACGTCGCCCAGCGACCAGTAATACTGGTCGGCGCCCGGTTCGATCTCGATGGCGCGCCGGTAGTATTTCTCGGCCCTGGCGAAGTCGGTGGGGTCGTTGAACAGATAGGACGCGGCGAGCGCGAAGGGCGCGGGCGCGAAGCCGGGAGCGGCGGCCATCAGCTTCTCGAGCGTGGCGCGCTGTTCCGCGAACTGGTTGAGGCCCGCCTGCGCTCCGGCCAGCAGCATCCACGCGCGTGGCGACTCGGGATACTTTCCGGTGAGCTTCGTCGCGAGCTCCAGCTGCGCACTGGCGTTGCCGTCGAGGAAATACTTGTTGAACTCGAGCAGCATGCGCTCGCCTTCGCTGGCGCGCGCCGCGCCCTGCTCACCCGAATGCAGCGAGTCGTTGAATTCCTGGGTCGAGAAGGCGACGTTGCTCAGGTTGAACCAGGCGTAGGTGAAATCCGGATCGGCGGTCACCGCGGTGCGAAACAGGTCGTTCGCCTCCTGGGCGTCGCCGCGATCGAGCGCCGCCTGGCCCGCCATGAAGGCGAGTCGCGCATCGGCGGACCGGGTGGTGATGGGGATCTCCTGCACCGCGGATTGTGCGCCGCAGGACGTGATGCAGAACGCGAGCAGCATCGCGGCTCGCTGCGTGTGTGCGTGGTTCATTGCCGACTCCCGTGTTGGTGGGTACTCGCGCGGACCGGGAGTGTCGCGCCGTTATTTCAGCGTGGCGGGCAGCCTGCGCCGGGCCGACAGCGGCGGACGCTGAAACGTGGCGGCAACGCTTCGGCGCAATCCTCGTCGAGGCGCCTAGATGTGTTTTGCCGCCATCTCGCGTTCGATGTATTCCGCCTGGCGAAGCGCCAGCGCGACGATGGTCAGGGTGGGATTGGCGGCGCCCGAGGTGCTGAACACGCTGCCGTCCGAGATGAAGAGATTGCGGATATCGTGGGTCTGGCCGTGCGGGTTGGTGACGCCTGCGCCCGGATCCGTGCTCATGCGCGCCGTGCCGAGGTTGTGAGTCGCAAAAGGCGAGCCTTCGCTCTGCACCACGCGCTTCGCACCGGCCGCCTCCATGATGCGGCGGCTCTGTTTCTGGCCGTGCGCGCGCATGGCGAGGTCGTTGGGGTGCTCGTCGACGTGCAGGTTCGCGACCGGCAAACCATGTGCGTCCTTCACCGCGCTCAGCGTGATGCGGTTGCCGGGGCGCGGCATGTCTTCGCCGACGATCATGAAACCGGCCATGTTGCGGTAGTTGTCCATGATCGACGCGTAGTCGCGCCCCCAGCCGTACGGCAGCGCCGCGAGCGGCAAACTACCCACGTCGAAGTTGACCAGCTCGACGAAATATCCGCCGGCGAAGCCGCGCTTCGGTGCGTGGATGGCCTCGTCCTCGACCAGTCCGGCCTGCGAAGTGCCGCGCCACATGTACACCGGCTGGTCGAAGATGCCAATGGTGAAACCCAGCACGTGGTGACAGTAGTTGCGGCCCAGCTGGTCGGAGGAGTTCGCCAGTCCGCGTGGAAATTTGCCGGACTGCGACAGCAGCAGCAACCGCGTGGTCTCCGGCGCATTGCCGGCGACACACACGGCGCGCGCCTTCTGGCGCTGTTCGGCGCCGCCGGCGTCGCGATACACCACGCCGGTCACGCGTCCCGCGGCATCGTGTTCGATGCGCGTGGCCATCGACTGGATGCGCAGGTCGAGTTTGCCGGTGGCCTCGGCGCGCGGAATGTCGGTGTACAAAGTGCTCCACTTCGCGCCCATCTTGCAGCCCTGCACGCAAAAGCCCTGCTGGATGCAGAAGCCGCGGCCGTCCTGCGCGCGCGAATTGATGGCGAGGTAACCACTGTGCACTTTCTGGTAACCGGCCTTGCGCGCGCCGTTGTACATGACCTTGAAGTTGTTGGACGCCGGCAGGCCCGGATTGCCCGCGCGCCGCGTCACGCACAGGCGCTGCTCGGCGAGCTCGACGTACCTGAGCAGCTCTTCGTGTGCGATTGGCCAGTCGGTGAGCGACGTGCCCGGCAGCGCACCGTAGTGGGTGCGCGCCTTGAGCTCGGTGGCCGTCAGTCGCGGCGTGACCGCGCCCCAGTGCGTGGTCGTTCCGCCGACGGTCTTCGTGAGCCACGCCGGCAACGGCGAATGGGTCTGCGCCGGCGCCCAGTCTCCCGAACTGGTACGCGGGTCGAGCCAGGTGAGCTGTGCGAATGCTTCGTTCGGCACCTGCGAAAAACTCGCCAGCGATTGGCGTGCGCCGGCTTCCAGCAAGACCACCCGGATGCCGCGCCGGGTGAGCTCGTGGGCCAGCGTGCCGCCCCCCGCGCCGGAGCCGATGATCACCACCACGCCGTCGTCGCCGAGTTCGTATTTCATGGCGTCACGATCCCGCGCCGGGCATCGGTCCCGAGTCGGCTGGCGGAACTTCCGGGAGCCACTTCAGATCGTCGAAGCCGCGGTGCAGGTAACCGCCCTTCGAGAAGGCTTCGCCTTCGTAGCCGAAGTACGCGTAGGCCAGCGGCGAGGAATACAGGCTGCTGATCGCCTTCACGCGCAGTTGCTGGAAGAACGGTGTGGACTCGATGGCCTTGAGCGCCGCGACCCGCTCCGGCTCCTTCGCCGTGGCGAAGCCTGCACCCAGCGAAACGAGCCCGCGGCTGTAGAGCTCGCGTACGCCGGCATCGCGTGCGGCGTCCGCATCGCAGGCCCTCACGACCGAGGCGTAGACCGCATCGTCGAGACGGTCATGCGGAAGGAGGGTGCGCACGGCCGCGAGCAACGCGGCGCCCTGATCAGTGTTGAATGCCGTGAGCTCCAGCGCCCAGGCCCGCGAGGGTGCGAGCAACGCCAGCGGACTGCCCGCCACCAGGCAGCCCGTGAGCACGCCGGTCACCTTGAGAAAATCGCGGCGGTCCGCGACGCCATTCGATCTCATGCAACCCCCTCGAATCTTTCGCGGGTGATAACACGAATCAAACAGGGCCGCCACGCCCACGGCGAAGACGCGTCAGGGGAATCGCTTCAGCGTGTACCAGGCGTCGAGTTGCGCGGGCGCCGCTGCCGCCGTGTCGAACAGCGCCAGCGGCGCGAGCTTCGCGTGATAGACGCGCGCGGTCTGGTGTGGGTGCACC
>Ga0207675_100001521_pt1 | contig 23266 bp, 10 predicted proteins | sample KBSSwiS42_FD_184305 | JGI IMG/M metagenome (GOLD analysis project Ga0207675, IMG submission 184305) | Switchgrass rhizosphere microbial communities from Kellogg Biological Station, Michigan, USA - KBS Switchgrass S4-2 (SPAdes) (version 2) | ecosystem: Host-associated > Plants > Roots >...
GCGTCGGCGAAGATCGACGTCATCGCCTCCCAGCGCTCGGCGCTGACCTGCCCGCTCACGCGTTGCACGTCCTGCTCCCCGTTAGGCCGTTGTCATTGCGAGGGATGGCCGAGCGGCGGCCGAAGTCGAGGAATCGCCGTCCAGTATGCTGAGCCGATCCGCGGGCCGACTGTCGATTCCCAAAATAGGATGGTGCCAATCGACCACAACCCCGTTCGTGCTCCCCGGCGGGGAAGCGAATCTCGACCAGCGGCGCGGCCTGCGCTGGAACCACCGGACCGGCATGGTCGCGGCGGCACGGGGGCGGACTTCCGCTCCGTGCCGCCGCTCGCTCGTGAGAGCGAGAGAGTGGCGCTACTTGAACTGGAACAGCGCGGTGTGAATGCTGCCGTCCGCGAGCGTCAGGCTGAACTGGACGCAGCTCTTCGATGCGCGAGACTTGAGCGTCACATAGTTGTATGTGTACTGTTGCGCCGTGGCGTTGTAATCGAGGGTGCCAACGTTCGGCGAGCCGGCCCCCGGCGGAGGGAGTGTCGAGTTGCAGGGATACGCCGCGACGGTGGGTGAGCCGGCCAGCACCGACATGCCGCGGTTTCCGCCGAGCGAGAACCTCATGGCAACCGTGTTCCCGGGTCTTATGCCGGTGTTCAGCGCCGGCGGCGCCTTGAGGCCTACGAAGCCCGTGAACGGCCAGCGCACCGCGACCGTCGCCGTCTGTTGCGGAGCCGCTTCATACTCGGCGTTCCCGACCTGGTCGGCTGCCACTGTGCACGCGCCGACATTCGTTAGGCTGAGCACATTGCCGCTCAGCGCGCACGTCCCTGGCGTGAGCACCGAGAACGCGACCGGGTTTCCGGAGGCGCCCCCGGTCGCCGTGACGCTCAGCTGCGAACCGATCGGCGCCTCCGCCGGCAGCGCGGGGTCAAAGGCGATGGACTGCGGTTTCTTGGCTACGGTCACGGTCACGGTGAGCTGCGCCGGCTCGTAGTCGGCGTTTCCCGCGCGGTCGACGGTGAACGAGCAGGTACCCTGCGCAAGGAACGAGACGGATGTCATGCTCTCGTTGATCACACACACCGCCGGGGTGAGCGATTGCAGGACGACCGGACTCCCCGATCCCGTGTTAGGCACGAGGTCGAAGACGGTACCGAACGCCGCTGGGTTCGGCACGGGTGGCGTGAAGACGATCGGCTGCGTGCGCTTGAGCAGGTTGAGCGTCGGCGGCACGTTGATCTGTCCTGCGGTGTACAGCCCCCAGCAGAGCACCGCGCCGTCGGACCGCGAGGCGCAGGAGTGGAACCAGCCAGCCGAAATGCTCGTGTAGGTTACGCCGGCGGGGAGCGCCGGAACGTTGAGCTGGCCTTGTCCGCCGCCGCCCCAACATACGGCTGTCCCGTCACTGCGAAGGCCGCAGCTGTGAAACGAGTACACCGGATCGTAGAAGTCTGCGGTGCCCGCGCTCACCTGGGTGTACTGCACGCCGGCCGGCAGCGCCGGAACGTCGAGCTGGCCGAATTGGTTGTCGCCCCAGCACTTCGCCGACCCGTCATCGAGGAGCGCGCAGCTATGCACGATGCCGGAGGACACCTGCGTGAACTTTCGGCCCGTCGGCGCGCCTGGTGTGTTGCTGATCCGCCCGAACACGTCGGTGCCCCAGCACGCAATCGTGCCGTTGTCCTTCAGAGCGCAGGCGTGACCGCGTCCCACCGAGACCTGCGTGAAGTTGCCGCTCGGGGGACTCGCCACACCGAACCCGCCATAACCCCAACAGCTGAGTGAGCCGTCGGGTCGTAGCCCGCACGAGGTGAAGTTGCCCGCTGAGACCTGGACGAACGGACCCCCGGGTGCTGGAAGTCCCCAAAGCCCCCAGCACGAGGCTTCACCCGCTTGTGACAGGGCACACGCGGTTTCGCCTCGAGTGCTGACCTGGGTGTAGATGCCGGCGGGAGGCGATGCCTCGCCGTTGGCGTTGTCGCCCCAACAGGCGATGGTGCCCTCCGCGCGCAGAGCGCACCCGTGGTAGGCTCCCGCGACCACCATTGGGTTCGCTGTGGTTGGCACGGCGAGGGCGAGCCCGGGACGTACATCTGGCCGGGTCGGCGCGGTCGTGCGGTCGACGTCGCGATCGCAACCAGCTGCGACGACCGCGGTGAGCAGGAGCGCGGTACAGCGAAGTGAGATCGACATAACAACCTCGAGATTGTCGGTGAGGCGGGACGCGCCGCGCAGTGCGATCGCGCGAGCAGTCTTCATTTAGGAAATCGACAATCGGCCGCCGATCGGCTCACGCGGCTCTCCGATGACAAAACGCCCCGCTTGTTGGGCGGGGCGTTCCGTAGTCGGTGTCATCCGGAGCGAGGCGGTTGTCAACCCTCGCTTCCCGCTCCCGATGATCGCAGCGCGTTACTGAGCCATGCCGACCAACCGTTGAAAGCGCGGGTTGTTTCGCAGCGGATCCCACATCGGGTCGGCGCGGAGCATCGGCACCGACACATCCGACGGGATCGTCAGCAGGTAGGTGAGCCGCCTGATCGCTGCATCGTGATCACCGACCAGCAGCTCGACGTAAGCCATGTCCTCCTGGAGGTCTGCGCCATCGACCGCATCGCGGGACACCGGGAGGATCTCCGCGGCCCGCTTGCCTTCGCGCAGCGCGTCCGCCTTGCGCCCGAGCTGCGCGAACGCAAGCGCCAGCAACATCCGCGGCCCGCCTTCCCCGGGGTCCGCCGCGACACGCCGCTCGAGGATCGTGCGGGCCGAGTCCGCGTACGTTAGGCCGCGCGTCGGGTCGTTGTGCCGGCGCGCCCAGTCCGCCTTCCAGACCAGGAACTGCGCGGTGTCGCCGCGAAACATGTCGACCGTCAGGCTTCGCAGCAGTGCACTGTCGCTCGGGCTCGACGCCACGAGCATCGGCGCCTGAAAGCGCATCCGGTCGAGCATCTTCCCCGCATCCGGCAGCCCCATTCCATCGCGCAGCGCACGTCGCGCTACGGACACGTCGCCCCGCCACGCCACGAGCGCCATGGCCAGGTCGGCATATACGCCAGCCCACCGCGGGCTCAGCGCCAATGTCCGTTGGATATAGCGCACGGCGTTAGGGTAGTCCCGAATGCTCCCGTAGGTCATCGCGAGATTGAACGCCGGCTCCGGCGAGCGCGGGTCGAGCTCCACGGCGCGCGCGAGATTCGCCGCCGCCTCGGCGAAGCGTCCCTGACGACGCAGGACTGCTGCGCGCGCGACGAGCAGGTCGCCGCGTCCCGGCTGACGCTCCAGGGCGGCGGAGAACTCCGCCAGTGCCCGGTCGTAGTCGCGCAGGGCGCGATAGTAGTAGTACCCTAACGCGAGATGCCCCTCGGGAAGGCCGGGGTCGAGGCGTATCGCCGTCTCCGCCGCTTCGCGCATGAGCGTGAGACGTTTCGCGGTCCGATCCGTGTTCGCCCAGTAAATCGCGCCGTGCGTCTGCGCCAGGCGCGCGAACGCGAGCGAGAACTTGGGGTCGAGCGCGACGGCCCGCTCGTACATGGCGACCGCGCGCGGCGACGCGTTGAACGCGTCCTCTTCCGCGGTGCGAAGCGCCTCGCCGCGCAGGAAGTAGGAGTACGCCTCGAAGTTCTCCGTCGGCCGAGCCGAAATAGTGCGCCGTTCGGGCTCATCGAGCGCAACCTCGAGCGCCGCGGCGACCTTCTCGCCGATGGCGCCTTCCATCGCGAACAGGCCCTCGGTCTTCGCCTCGTAGCGGTCGGACCACACCGAGCTCCCGTCACGCGAACGGATCAGCTCGACCGTGATGCGCACGCGTCGTGCCGCCGAGTCCGCGCGATCCCACCGCACGTGACCGTCGAGCACGTAATCGACGCCGAGCTCTCGGCCCACATCGGCGCGCGACTTCGACGTGTTGCGGTATTGCCGCGTGCTGCCCGAAGACATCACTTGCACGCCCGACACGCTCGTCAGGCGGCTCGTCAGCTCGTCGCTCACGCCCTCGGCGAAGTACGCGTCGTCCGCGTGCCCGATGTTCTCGAACGGGAGCACGGCGAGTGTCGGGCCAGTGGCGGTGGGCGTCGCCTGGTTGGCTGAATCGGCGTTAGGTGCGGTAGCCGGCGCGGTGGCGCCAGCGGGGGCAGCGATTGACGCGCGGCGCAGGGCCACGACGCCGGCCGTCAGGCCAACCGTGATGGCCAACACTGCAGCGACCAGCCACGGCCATCGCCGAAGGGCCCGCGTCCAGGCGGCGTGCGGACCGCGGTCGGCGGTCGGCGAGGTCGCGGCGGCAGCGCCTAACGCCTCAGCCAGCGCGGTCGTGCTCTGGAAGCGGTCGTCGACACTCGGTGCCAGTGACCTCGCCACGACGTCGTCTACGGCACGCGGCAAGTCGGGACAATGGGCGCTGGGCGCGGGCGGCGGTTCCCGAACGCGCCGCACGATCCCCTTGAGGCCCATGTCGGGGAAGGGAAGCTGCCCGGTGAGCATCTCGTACGTCATGCAGCCGAGGCTGTAGACGTCGGTGCGGGCGTCGATCTCGTGGCCTTTCGCCTGCTCGGGGCTCATGTACGCCGGCGTGCCCAGCACGAACCCGGCGTCAGTGAGTACGACTGCCGGGTCATGTGCGTGATCCCACTCGCCGCGGGCCAGCGCGATCGCTTTCGCCACGCCGAAATCGGCGACCACGGCGTGACGGCCGTCGATGAGGACGTTCGCCGGCTTCACGTCGCGATGGACCACGCCGTTCGCGTGCGCGTACGCCAGCGCGTCGGCCACCTCGCGTACGATCGCCACGACGTCGGCGAGCGGCAGCCGGCCCTCGCGCGCGAGCCGCTGTTCCAGCGACTCGCCCTCGATGTACGGCATCGTGAAGTACACGAGTCCGTCCTCTGACTCGCCGGCGGCGAGCAGCGGGACGATATGCGGGTGGCGCAGCGCCGCGGCGAGCCGCGTCTCGCGGTGGAAGCGCTCGGCGCTCATGACCGCGCGCAGCTCCGGCGGGAGGACCTTCACCACGACGCGCCGGCCGAGCTTCGTCTCCAGGGCGACGAACACGCGGCTCATGCCTCCGCCGCCGAGCTCGCGGTCGACGTGGAACGCCGTGCCTAACGCTTCCTGCAGACGCCCGCCGAGGTCCGGAGCGTCGCCCCTGGCCTTGACGAGCGGCGACTCGAGGAACTCGGCGTCGCCGTCGTGCGCCATGAGGAGCGACACGACCTCCCGCAAGAGCTCCGCATCGCTGCCGCAGGCCCGCGCGACGAATGCCGACCGCTCCTCCGGCGGCAGCTCGACGGCGTCGGAGAAAATCGACATCATCGCGGTCCACCGCTCGGCGCTGATCCGCCCGCCCATGTCTTGCATCCGGCGACGCGTTAGGCGGTCGTAAGTTCGCGGCGGAGCCACGCGCGGGCGGCGGTCCACTCGCGCTTGATGGTCGCCGGCGAGGAGTCGAGCGCCTGTGCCGTCTCCTCGATGGACAGGCCGACGAAGTAGCGAAGCTCGACCACGCGCGCCTTGCGCGCGTCGTGGTCGGCGAGCCGGTCGAGCGCCTCGTCGAGTGCGACTACGTCAACAGTGTCGTCCGGATTGGGCACGTCGCCGGCGGCTCCCAGCGACAGGGGGCGCGCGTCGCCACCGCGCTTCGCGCGCTGACGGGCGCGCGCGTGGTCGACGAGGACGGACCGCATCACCATCGCGGCTACGGCGAAGAAGTGCACGCGATTGTTCGCGCCGGCGCCCGGCTGGTCGGCCAGGCGCACGTACGCCTCGTGGACGAGGGCCGTCGGCTGCAGTGTGTGCCCCTCCGGCTGACCACGCAGGGCGCGCTCTGCCTGCTGGTGCAGCATCGCGTAGACTGCGGGCACGAGCGCATCGAGGGCCGCCCGGTCGCCGCGGCCCCATGCATCGAGCAGCTCGGTGACAGACCGGGACGTGTCGGACGGCACCGTCGGAAGCACCTCGGAATTTCGGCAGGCCGCACCATCGCGGTGTGCGCGTGCGTGCGAGCGCGGCAGAGCACGGCGGGCTCACACTGGCGTGAGCCGATCGCCGGCGGTTTGTCGATTTCAAGATAGGACGGGGCCACTCGCCCACAACCCCCGGGGATCGCCCCAGGTCAGCTGTTACACCCGGAAGCGGAAAGCGGGAGACGGGAGACGGGAGACGGGAGCGAATCGGGAACGGGGAACCGGGAACAGTGCGTCCCGACCGGGCTCGTTGGGCTAATAGCAGCAGCCAGCAGCACGCGGCAGTAGCCCGGAGCACTCGGCTACCAGCCAAGCAGCGGCATGCAGCCAGCAGCGGCACGCAGCGAGCAGCTTCCCCTCATGACGTTAGGCGCACGCGAGCCCTGGGTCGGGCTCGCGCCCCGCCCTCACTTGCCGGCGCCGACCAGCCGCTGAAACCCCGGGTTGCTGCGCAACGGGTCCCACATGGGGTCCACACGGAGCTGCGGGACCGAGAAATCAGACGGGATCGACAGCAGATACGCGATCCGTCGCACCGCCGCATCGCTTTCGCCGACGAGCATCTCGACGTAGGCAAAGTCTACCTGAATGTCGGCACCGTCTACCGCGTCGCTGGCCACGGGCAGGATCTCCACCGCGCGCGCGCCTTCGCGCAGGGCGTCAGCCTTGCGCCCCAAATGCGCGTACGCCAACGCCAGCAGGACGCGGCGCCCCGCTTCACCCGGATCCGCGGCGACTTGCCGCTCGAAGATCGTTCGCGCCGAGTCGGCGTAGATGCGCCTGCGCGCCGGCTCGCCGTGCCGGTGCGCCCAGTCGGCCTTCCAGACCATGAACTCCGCAGTGTCGCCGCGGAACATGTCGACCGTCAGGTTGCGCAGAACTGCGCTGTCGACTGCCGTGAACCCGACGAACATCGGCGCCTGGAAGCGCAGCCGGTCGAGGATCTTGCCCGCGTCCGGCAACGCCATCCCCTCGCGCAGCACGCGACGAGCCGCCATGACGTCACCTCGCCACCTGACGAAGGCAAACGCCAGGTCCGCGTAGGCCCGCGACCAGCCTGGATTCAGCGCGAGCGTGCGCTCGCAGTAGCGCACGTCCTCGGGGTAGGCGCGCATGAGACCGTATGTGCCGGCAAGGGCCCAAGCCGGCTCCGGCGAGCGCGGGTCAAGCTCGACGGCGCGCACGAAGTCGGCCGCTGCCTCGGGGAGCCGCCCGCGTCGTCGGAGCACGGCGCCGCGGGCAATGAAAAGCTCAGCTCGCCCCGGCTGCCGCTCCAGCCCTGCCGCGAACTCGCGAAGCGCCCGGTCATAGTCGCGTTGGGCGCGATAGTAATAGTACCCTAACGCGAGATGCCCCTCCGCGAGGTCGGGGTCGAGCCGAACGGCCGTCTCCGCCGCGTCGCGCATCAGTGCCAGTCGCTTCGCCGTGCGATCCACGCTCGCCCAGTAGATGTTGCCGTGCGTCTCGGCCAGCCGCGCGAACGCCAGCGCGAACTTCGGATCGAGAGAGACGGCCCGCTCGTACAGGGCGACCGCGTTGATCTTGGCCTTGTACTCGTCCACCCAGTCAGTGCGGAGCGCTTCGCCACGCAGGAAGTAGGTGTATGCCTCGAAGCTCGTCGTCGGGCGCGTGGAAATGGTCTGCCGCTCACGCGCTCCAAGTGCGACCGCGAGCGCTCTGGTCACCCGCTCGCCGATCGTACCCTCCACGGCAAACAGGTCGTCCGTCGTGGCGTCGTAGCGGTCGGCCCACACGGAGCGCCCGTCACTCGCGCGCACCAACTCGACCGTCACTCGCATCCGCCGCGGGCCCTGGTCCGCGCGGTCCCATCGGACGCGCCCGCCGAGCAGGTATTCGACACCGAGCTCGCGGCCCACCTGGACGGCCGGCTTCGTCGTATTGCGGTATTGCCGCGTACTCGCCGGCGAGATCACCCGGACACCCGCCACACTCGTCAGGCGGCTCGCCAGCCCGTCACCGACGCCCTGGGCGAAGTACGCGTCCTCCTGCGGGCCGAGATTCTCGAACGGGAGCACGGCGAGTTTCGGACCGCCGTCGGGCGCCGTGACCGCGCCGGACCGACTGGCGTTAGCTGCTGCCGTACTTCCCGCGGCGGCGCTCGGGGAGGCGGTCCACACACGGCGCAGGGCGACTCCACCGGCTACGATGACCGCGGCGCCAGCCAGCGCGGCAGCGGCGACCCATCGCGGGCGCCACGCCGACCCCGGGAGCGCGGTCGCGCCGCCGTCCGTGCCCGCGGCCTGCGCCGCCACGGCGCCTAACGCTTCGGCCAGCGCCGTCGTGCTCTGGAACCGGGCGTCGACGTTGTGGGCCAGTGCCCGGGCCAGCACACCGTCCACGGCCGGCGGCAACCCGGGGCAGTGTGTGCTGGCCGCGGGCGGCGGCTCGACTTCGGGGTCCGCGATCCCGTAGACCCCTGCGCTGCCGAACGGCAGCTGCCCGGTGAGCATCTCGAATGCCATGCAGCCGAGGCTGTAGACGTCGGTCCGGGCGTCCACCTCCTCGGCGCGCGCCTGCTCGGGGCTCATGTACGCTGGCGTTCCGATCGCTGAACCGACGACGGTGAGCGAGGACGACACCTCGTGCGCGCCGTCGGTCTGCTCGGCGCGATCCCACTCGCCGCGGGCGGCCGCGATCGCTTTCGCCACGCCGAAGTCGGCGACGACGACGTGGCCGCCGTCGATGAGGACGTTGGCCGGCTTGATGTCGCGGTGGACCACGCCGTTCGCATGCGCGTACGCCAGCGCGTCGGCCACCTCGCCCACGATCGCGACCACGTCAGCGAGCTCGAGCCGGCCCTCGCGCTCGAGCCGCTGCTGCAGCGACTCGCCCGCGATGTACGGCATCGTATAGTACACGAGCCCGTCCTCGGACTCGCCGGCGGCGAGTAGCGGAACGATGTGCGGGTGCCGGAGCGCCGCGGCGAGGCGTGTCTCGCGGTGGAAGCGCTCCATGCTCAGCCCGGCGCGAAGCTCGGGAGAGAGGACTTTCACCGCGACGTGCCGCCCGAGTCGGGTCTCCTCGGCGACGAACACCCGGCTCATGCCGCCGCGCGCGAGCTCGCGCTCGACACGGAACGTGGTGCCTAACGCAGCCTGCAGCTGCACGCCGAGGTCCGGCGTGTCCGCTGGCCTGGCCAGCGGCGACTCGAGGAACTGCGCATCGGCGTCATGGGCGGCGAGGAGCGACTCGACTTCCGCGCGGAGTGCGGCATCGCTGCCGCACGCGTTGGCGATGAACGCCGGACGATCGGCCTGCGAAAGCTCGGCGGCGTCGACGAACACCGCCATCATCGCGTTCCACCGTTCGGCGCTAAGCACCGCGCCGACGCGCCGTGTGCGTGATCCCCGGGGCGTTTCGAACGGCACTGTCGGAAGCACTTCTCAGGTTCGCCGGCCACACTGTCGCGGCTCTTTGCGGCAGCGCAAGCGCGGCGAGGCGCGGCTGGCTCACACCGGCGTGAGCCGACCGCCGGCCGGTTGTCCATTCCAAGATAGGACGGTGCCGACCGGCCACAACCCGGAGATCGCCCGATGACGTGGGCGAGGGGAGCGGGGCCGCGGACCGCGCTTCGCGTTCACGAAGTAACACGCGGGCGGTGTGAGCCGATTGCCCTCTGATTGTCGATTTCCAGGATGGAGGCCCACTACTCGGCCACCACGGTCACCAATGCAACGAATCGGAGTCACCAATGACCGCTATTCTGCCCCCGATCATTCCGCCGGGAGTGGTCACCCAGGAGTTCCGCACCCCACCAACCGTCCGACGTGGCATAGTAGCCGGCGTCGTCGGCAACATGCTCGAGTGGTACGACTTCGTGCTGTTCGGGTTCTTCGCCGCCGAGATCGGCGCGCACTTCTTCCCGGCGAGCAACCCCACGGCGTCGCTGCTCGCCGCCTATGGGACGTTTGCCGCGGGTTTCGTCATGCGCCCCGTTGGCGGCGCGCTGTTCGGCTGGGTCGGCGACCGGTTCGGGCGAAAGCAGGCGCTCATCTGGTCGGTGCTCGCGATGGCGTTCCCATCGTTCTTCATCGGGCTCCTTCCCAGCGAAGCGACGATCGGAATGGCGGCGCCCGTCCTGCTCGTTGTGTTCCGCCTTCTTCAGGGACTCGCGGTCGGCGGCGAGTACATGGCGTCGTCCGTGTTCCTCGTGGAAGGCGCCATGCCCGGTAAGCGCGGGTTCATGGGGAGCTGGAGCCCATTCGGCGCCTCGGTTGGTACGCTGCTTGGCGCCGCGGCCGGAGCGCTCGTGAATGCGATTCTGCCTCCCGACGCGGTCATGATGTACGGCTGGCGCATCCCGTTCATCGTCGGACTCGGCGTCGGGCTTGGCGGACTCCTCATCCGGAGCCATTACGTCGAGAGCGTCCCGCACCAGCCGCCGGCCAAGTCCCCGTTAGGCGAGGCATTTCGCTTCCATTGGCGGACCATTCTGCACCTCGCCGCGCTCAGCGCCGGGATCGGCGTCGGGTTCTATACCAGCGCCGTGTATGCATCCACGTGGCTGGCGCAGGTGGCCGGGGTACCGGCCCGGACGTCGTTGGTGATCGACACGATCGCGCTGGCGATTTCACTCCCGTTGACGCTCTACGCCGGCCGACTGAGTGATCGCATCGGTCGACGACGCGCGCTCGTCGTGGTGTCGGGGCTGCTCATGGTGCTCGCGCTTCCGCTCATGGCACTCATGGCGCGTGGGCAAACCGGTGGCGTCTTCGTGGGCCAGGTCGTGCTCCTTGGGCTCGTGTCCATGATGTGCGGCGCCCAGCCCGCGGCGCTGGCCGAGTTGGCACCGTGGCGTGTGCGATGCACGGTGGTGTCGATCGCGTACAACCTGTGCATGGCGTTGCTCGGCGGGACGACGCCGCTGGTGGCGTCATGGCTCCTGTCGCGATCGGGCTATGCGCTCGCGCCGGCGTGGTACCTGACCGCTGCGGCGGCGCTGGCGTTCGTCGCGGCACTGTTGCTCCCGAAGACGCTCCCGCATCGCCTAACGACGGAGTTTCATTCCATGCGGCCGGCGGAGGCACCCAGGGTGACGTCGTGAACGCTGGGTCGGTGCGGCGAGCTGCTCGCGGCGAGAGGAAGACACGAGGCCGGCGCATAACGCGCCGGCCTTTTCATCGCCCGTCAACCAGTCGCTCGAGGGAATGCGCCGAGCGTGAGCCGATCGCGGGCCAGTTGTCGATATCCAGGATAGGACGTCTGTGCTCGGCCAGCTCGCGAGCGGCGCGGACAAGGCGTTAGGCCGCGCCTCACAGTGTCCGCCCCTCGTTTTCGGAGGACCCAATGAGACTACGTCTTGGTTTCGCCCCGGATCGAATGCTGGCCGTCGCGGCCATCGCCGCTCTTGGCTGCAGCCCGGATCGCGCGACCGTACCGAACGACCGATTGAGGCTGCCCGACGGCCCCGCCGCCGACTTCGCGAACCTCACGCCGACGCCCATCCTCCTGGGCAAGCCCGCGTTCTTCCTCGCAACCCAGCCAATCCTGTATCCCGTTCCTTCAACGCTCCTCCTGGCCGACGACTTCGAGGTGCCCTCGGGTGCGGTGTGGACGGTCTCGGCAGTTGCCCTGACAGGCCGCCTCGAGACGACCTCCCTTGCATTGTCGATTCGCGCGGATGCCGGCGGGCGTCCTGGAGCCCCGGTGCCGAACGGCGCCGGTACGCTCAGCCTGGCGGCGAGCGACTCGAACACACAGGTCAGGCCTTTCCAGGGACATGGCCTGTTGGATTACCTCTTCACGCTGCCGTCGGCGCTCACTCTCCCGCCAGGCACGTATTGGCTCGCGACCGAGATCGTCGTCAACCAGGCGGGCGACATCAACTTCGCCGGGACAGTAAGCAGTGAGAGGACGGGCCCGGGCGTGGCGGTCTCGAATGACAACGGGGCCACATGGTCGGTGGGGGACGTGGGGGCGCCCGCTCAGTTGACCTTCGCGGTGTTCGGGACGGCCACCCAGACGATCACGCTGGCGGCGGTGACGCCGAACCCCGCGCCGGTGGGCTCGACGACGACGGTCAGTGCCACCGCGGCCTCCGGGCTGGCGGTTGCCCTCGCCGCCGGTCCGGCGACGGTGTGCACCCTGAACGGGACCACGCTCAGCTTCGTCAGCATCGGCACCTGCACCATCACGGCGAATCAAGCGGGCAACGCCGCGTATTCCGCTGCACCGCAGGTGGCTCAGGATGTCACGGTCACGAAGGTCTCGCAGTCGATCACGTTCCCCGCGATCACACCGAACCCCGCGACGGTTGGAGGCTCGGCTACGCTCAGCGCCACGGCCTCGTCAGGACTGGCGGTCAGCTACAGCTCCCTCACGCAGAGCGTCTGCGCGGTGAGCGGGAGCACCGTTTCGTACATTGCCGCCGGCACCTGCACGGTCGCTGCGGACCAGGCCGGGAACGCGTCCTACCAGGCCGCCGCTCAAGAGGCACAGGGGGTCACAGTCGGCAAAGCCGCTCAGGCAATCACTTTCACGTCGACCCCGCCCGCCTCGCCCACCGTTGGCGGCACGTACACGGTCACGGCGACTGGCGGCGCCTCCGGCAACCCGGTGACGTTCGGGAGCTCGACGCCTAACGTCTGCACGGTCGCCGGGAGTACGGTGAGCTTCATGATCGGCGGCTCGTGCACCGTGACGGCCAACCAGACGGGCAACGCGAACTATCTGGCCGCGGGCCAGGTGACGCAGACATCCACCGTGAGCAAGGCGGCGCAGGCGATCGCCTGGACAGCGGCGCCGCCGTCGCCGGCCTACCTCAACGCCACCTACACCGTGAGCGCCACCGGTGGGGCGTCCGGAAATGCGGTGGGCTTCACGGTCGGGCCGTCCAACGTCTGCGCCGCGAACGGCAACACCGTGCGCTTCGTCGGCGTGGGCACGTGCGTCATTGCCGCGAACCAGGGTGGCAACGACGCCTACGCGGCCGCGCCGCAGGTGACGCAGAGCGTGAAGGTGGATTACCGATACACCGGCTTCCTCGACCCGGTCAGAAACAACGGCATATTGAACGTCGCCACGGCCGGGCAGGCGGTCCCGCTCAAGTGGCGGCTGACTGATGCCAGCGGCGCTCCCGTCACGACGCTCAGGTCGGTTGTCTTGACCGTCAAGGCGTTGAGCTGCGCGCTGGGGAGCAGCAACGACCAGGCGCGAGAGAGCGCCGCTGGCGGCTCGGGACTCCAGAACCTGGGGGACGGCTACTACCAGTACAACTGGAAGGTGCCGGCGAGCTACGCCAACAGCTGCAAGATGCTCCGGCTCGACCTGGGGGAGGGGAGCGGACCGCGGACTGCGAACTTCGCCGTCACGAGTGACGCCCAGTGACGTTAGGCGTGGCGTTACCCGCCTGGTCCCGCCGCTCGCCCGTTCAAAGGGGTCGGAGTCGTTTGAATCAGCTTCTATCAAACGACTCCGACCCTGTGGTTCCGGATCGGGCCGTTTCCGCAGTCATCCGCCAGATCGCAGTTCCAGAAAAGAGCTCGACGAACACCGAAGCCGAACGCCGTGCCCGGTTGCAAGGGTGCGGAACCCGGGAACGGCCATTAGTATCTCGACTGGAAGCGCCCGTACCGACCCGGTTTTCGGATCGTCACCTAACGAGCGCCTCCGAGGGCAGACGATGAGCAGTCGCCTAGGGCCCCGGCGCCTCGCCGCGCCATGAGCACACAAGTAACGTCACCCGCCTCGTCCAGGCTCCGTCCTCCGTCCGAACTGGTCGCGTGGGTCGGGCCGGAGCTCACCGACATGGCCCGCCTGTTCGAAGCGGCCTGCCGTGAGTACCACGCGCGCCCCGCGTACCGGGTCGATGATGCGTGGATCACGTACGCCGACTGCGGTGCTCGCGTGTCCCGCATCTCGGCGTCCCTCCGTGATCGCCTGGACGAATATCGTCGAGCCACAGGGAAGCAGCCGACCATCGCGGTTCTACTGCCGAACAGCCACCACGTTCTCGAGCTCTTCTACACGGCGGCAGTCACGGACTCCATCCTGTTCCCGCTGAACCACCGGCTGGCTGTTGTCGAGATCGAGGCTGCCCTTCGTGCCAGCGACGCCGTGGTCCTCGCTACGTCGGCCGCGTTTGCCGGGACGCTGGCCGAGATCCACTGGGACTCGCTGAGCGTCGAGACGATCATCTCGACGAGTGGTCCGCTCGATCTGCCGGTGAAGGAGCATCGCTCCTGGGGTTCGCTGGTCTCGGGCGCGACTCCGCTCGCGCGCGAGCCATCATTGCCAGCGACGTCCGCCTATCTGCAAGGATTCGGGACGTCGGGGACCACCGGACGCACCAAGGCGGTGCTCCACTCCCACCACAACGTCCTCGTCCATTCCTTCGCGACCATCCAGGCGCTCGAGCTCAGCGGCGACGACGAACACTGCTGGGGGCACATCGGTCCGATGTATCACGTGGGCGATGCCGCCTTCGTGTGGATCGCGTTGATCCTAGGCGCGCGACACGTCTTCCACGAAAACCCGTTGCAGGTCGAGGAGGTCGGCAAGCTCCTGGCGGAGGAGCACGTCACGATCGTGAAGCTGGTGCCGTCGATGCTCCAGCTGATGTGCGGGCTCGACTCCCTCAAGGCCCTGCCGTTTCCCGACCTGCGCTGGATCCTTACCGGAGGTGCGAAGCCGGATCCCGCGTTGATTCATCGAGTCGCCACCCTGTTCGACTGCGATTTCATCCAGGGTTTCGGGATGACAGAAGCGACCTGCCACGTGGCCTTCAAGGTCGAGACGCAGGCTCCCATGAAGGAGGGGCTTCGCATCCTGCCGGGGCTCGACCTCGAGGTCGTCGACCGGGAGGACCAGCCGTTAGGCGCCGGGGAGATCGGGGAGATCGTCATCAAAGGCGAGTCGGTGTTCAGCGGGTACCTCACCGACGGAGAAGTGGAGACCGGAAATACCGCGGTCTTCACGCGCGACGGGTATTACCGCAGTGGCGACCTGGGTTTCCTCGACGAGGCTGGCCACGTGCACGTCTCCGGCCGGCGCAAGGACATGATCAACGTCGGCGGGGAGAACGTCTTTGGCTGGGAGGTCGAGCACGTCATCAAGGACATGCCCGGCGTAAAGGAATGTGCGGCCTTCTCGATGCTGGACCCCATACTCGGCGAGGTCGTCGAGGTCGCGATCGTTAGGGTCGGCCCGGAACCTACAGCACCGAGGGTGAAGGAGCGGTGTCGAAAGCAGCTGGCAAGCTTCAAGGTGCCGCACCGCGTGCACTTCCTGGACGCGCTCCCGCGCACACCGACCGGCAAGATCCAGAAGCACAGGATCGCGGAGGTGGTCCGGACCGCGCCTAACGTCGCCGCCGACGCGATCCCCGCGACCGTGCCATCGGCGTCGGTCGTCGAAATCGAGCGAACGGTCGCCGAGATCGTGACAACGTACATGGCCGCGCTGACCAGCGAGCGGATCAGCCACGATCTGCCGCTGTTCGACCTGGGGCTCGACTCCCTCGGCGCCCTGGAGCTGATCCTCCAGCTCGAGGGGCGTTTCTCGCTGGAATTGCCGCCCACGCTCCTCTATGACCACCCGACGATTCGTGGGCTCGCGACGTACCTGGCCGCACGCGACACCATTGCGCCCGTGACGGCGGCATCGACCGCCGAGTTCGCGCGCTTCACCGCCGAGCACCCGCGCGTGACGGCGGAGCGGCCGACCTGGTCGGTACGGTCTGGCGTTAGGTTTTCGGCCACCGCGCCGGGCGCGCTCCTGTTTCAGATGGTGACGCTCCTGATCAAGCCTGTCGTCATCGCATTGAGCATCGTCCCGCTCCTCGTCCTGTTCGACCTGAGCACCAGGCGTCTTACGGCGTACGAGCTGCTCCTGACGGGGCCGGTGTGGCTCGCCATGGTGCCAGTGACCAGCATGGCGGTCGCCCTTCTCGTCATGCGGCTGATCGGCCGCAGCAAGCGTCGCGAGTGCGATCTTTGGAGCCCGGGATACTTCCGCTGGCTCTTCGCCCATCACCTGCTTCGCTCGCTGGAGGGACCCCTCGGCGTGTTGCGGGGGACGGCCATTCTGAATGCCTTTTACCGGCTCGGTGGGGCGAAGATCGGCAGGGGCGTTCAGCTCGATACGGTCACGCTGCGCGACCTGGAGTCCATCCGCATCGGGGACCACACGATCGTCGGGCGCGACGTGAATCTCCAGCCCGCCCAGATCGAGGCGGGTCGAGTCGTTAGGCACGAGATCAACGTCGGCCGTGACTGTTTCGTCGGTCCGAACAGCTCCCTCCTGGGGGGCGCCTACCTCCCCGACGGCACTACCATCCGCCCGCTGTCCGCGGTGGGGGTGTCCGTCCCGGCGTACGCCGTCGCCCCGTCGCGACCGAACCTGATGTCCTCGGAGCGCCCGACGTGGCTCTCGCGAGCTGCCGGATACCTCGTGGTCGGATACGCCACGGCGCTGGCCGTCGGCGCCGGCATGCTCTTCGTGCGATACGCGCTCGAGGCGGTCGATGCTGCAGTTCCGTCGATTGCCGGTGTGTTGCTCCGTCCGTTTGCTGAGCCGATTCCGCTGCTCTTCTTCGCGGCAGTGGCGCTGGCGATCTACTTCGTCATGCCGGTGTCCTACTTTGCCCTGGTGGTGTTGATCAAGCGACTCCTGCTGGGCAGGGTCATGCCAGGCGAGACAACCGGTGGGCTGGGGGGTCATCCCACGTGGTCGCACTGGGTCTACGCCAGGCTCGGTGACGTGCCCTTCTTCACGATGTTCCTGCGCATGAACGTCATGTCGCACGTGACGAAATGGAGCTACCAATTGCTCGGATCCCGCATCGGTGCGCGGCCGTTTCTCGCCGCGCCGTACACCGCCGAGCCCGAGCTGCTCGACGTCGGGGACCGAGGCATGGTGGCGGGGAATGTCTCGCTCTATGGCGTCGATGTTCCCCGTCAGCGCATCGGTCGCATTCGCGTGGAGGACTCGGCGGTCGCGACCAACTCCTGTGTGCTCATGGCCGGCGCGAAGCTCTCGCCGGCCTCGCTCCTGGGGAACCTCAGCGTCGCCGCTCACGGCGACCTGATCCCGCCGAATGCGGTGGCTGTGGGCTCGCCACCGAAGGTGGTTGGACGGACGACCTTTCGCCCCGATGCGCTGTCCACGGGGCACTATGTGCTCAACCAGGCCGCGCTCGTGGTGCTCCAGTGGGTATGTCTGGGTGTCGGCAACATCACCGGCTTTCTGCTGATGGGCTCGGCGTTTGGCGCTCTCGCCGCGCGGGTACCCATGTGGGCCCTCTGGTCCGCACTGCCGGTGCTCCTGCTCGTTCCCCGGCTGGTCAAGGTCGCCGTCGTACCGCTGGCCAAGTGGATTGCGTTAGGCAAGGTCGCTCCGGGCGAGCATCCCGCCTATGGCTGGTACTACACGCGCTGGCTCCTCCTGGAAACGCTGATCATGGACGCCGAGGCGGGGTTCCTGACGCAGATGCAGGGCACGCAGCTCCTCAACCTCCTCTGGCGTGCGTTAGGCGCGCGCGTGGGCTCGAACACGTGCATCTTTGCCTCGTCGCTCGGATGCGAGTTCGATCTCAAGACCATCGGGAGCGACGTGGTGCTGCAGCATCAGTCGTTGGTGTTCGGTCACTCGATCGAGCATCATGACCTGCTGCTCAGTGCCACCACGATCGAGGATGGCGCAGAGGTTGGCCCGATCGCGATCGTCGAGACCGGGGCGGTGCTGGCCAGTGGCGAAGTGGTCGCCGCTCACATGGCGCTGCACGCTCAGCGCGCCCGCACCGAGCCGGCGGACGCGCCGAGCCGGCTCAACGTGCACGATTTCGAAGTCGAGGCGAAGGCAAAGCTCGCGAAACCGATCTTCGACTACTTCGCGGGTGGCGCGGACGACGGTCGGGCGCTCGAGCGGAACCGGCAGGCGTTCGGTTGGGTCCATGTGTGTCCCCGCGTGCTCGTCGACGTGTCGTCGATTTCCACGAGGTGCTCTCTCCTCGGCCGCTCGCTCGCGTCGCCGATCCTGATCGCCCCAACCGCCATGCACAAGCTCGCCCATCCGGACGGCGAGTGCGCCGTGGCGACGGCAGCCGCTCGGCTCAACATGGGAATGGCCGTGTCGATGTTGTCGACGACCGCCCTGGAGCCGCTGGGCGACCTGCTGCGTGGGTCGTCCGGCCTGCCGCTCTTTCAGCTGTACCTGCTCAAAGACCGGAGCCTAACGGGAGAGCTGATCCAGCGGGCCGAGGCGAGCGGTTATCAAGGCTTGATCATCACGGTCGATGCTCCGGTCTCGGGCCGACGCGAAGCCGACATTCGGAATCGGTTCGCGCTCGCGAGCCGGATGGAGCTGCCGCACCTCGCCGGTCGCGGCCCGACAACGCGCTCGCCGTTGATCCAGTTCGAGACCATGAAGGATCCGCAGGTCACGTGGGAGCACCTGGCTTGGCTGCGTGAACGGACGACGTTGCCGATCTGGCTGAAAGGGATTCTGCGGGAAGAGGATGTGCTGCGGGCCTGTGAGCAGGGGTTCGATGGGGTCGTGCTGTCCAATCACGGGGGACGACAGCTCGACATCGCGCTCTCCCCTCTCGAGGTCCTGCCGTCCATACGACAGGCTGTGGAGCGGGCCGGCCACAGGGTCTCGCTTCTTATGGATGGGGGAATTCGGCGGGGGTCGGACGTGTTCACGGCGCTCGGGCTGGGAGCCGATGCCGTGCTCGTCGGGCGACCGGTGTTGTGGGGACTGGCCGTGAGCGGGGAGGCGGGGGTGACCCAGGTGCTGAACCTCCTGAACCAGGAGCTCGAGCTGACGATGACGCTCGCCGGGTGTGCGCGACCGCAAGACATCGCACTCGATCTGCTGTACGCCGAGCCGATGTTTCGCGCGGCGCCCGTCGACGGGCAGCGGCCTGCGGACCGAACGCTTCGCTTTCCCGAAGCAACGGCTCGCACGTGAGCCAAAGCAGGGCGATTGTCGATCTACAAGGCAGGGGTCAAAACCCCTGGTGCAACGCATCATCCTGATCACATATCGTGGACAACCATTGCTGACGCCTGGGGGACAATCATGAGTCATCTCACCTCTGCCTGGACGACGGAAGGCACCGAAGCCTTCGCCGTCCCGAATCCCTACGACATCGGGCTCGGCAAGAATCCCGCGAACTACGCGGCGTTGACGCCGCTCGGCTTCATTGCCTGGAGCGCTCGCGTGTGCCCGAATCGCGTCGCGGTGATTCACGGCGAACGGCGCTTCACCTGGGCCGAGACGTACGCACGAGCTCGACGTCTCGCCTCCGCGCTCGCCAGTCGCGACGTTGGCGTCGGCGCTACCGTGGCCACGCTGCTCCCCAACACGCCGGAGATGTACGAGGCCCATTTCGGCGTGCCCATGACCGGCGCGGTACTGAACACGATCAACACGCGACTCGACGCGTCGGCCATCGCGTTCATGCTCCAGCATGCGGACGCGAAGGTGCTCATCGTCGACCGCGAGTTTTCCGCGGTCGCGAGCGCGGCGTTAGGCAGCATTGAGCGGCAGCCGCTCGTGATCGGCGTCGATGATCCCCTCTACGACGGCGACGGCGAGCTGTTGGGCGTGGAGTATGAAGCGTTTCTGAGCGACGGGGATCCCGACTACGAGTGGCAACCGCCGTCCGACGAGTGGAACGCGATCTCGCTCAACTACACGTCGGGAACGACCGGGAACCCGAAGGGAGTCGTCTATCATCATCGTGGCGCGTACCTCAACGCGATCGCGAACATTCTCGCGTGGAGCATGCCGCGGTATCCGGTCTATCTCTGGACGCTGCCGATGTTCCACTGCAACGGCTGGTGTTTCCCATGGACGATCGCCGCGCAGAGCGGCACGAATGTCTGCCTGCGAAAGGTCGATGCGGCGAAGATCTTCCAGCTGATGCAGGAGCATCGGGTCACGCACTACTGTGGGGCACCGATCGTCCACAACACCCTGCTCGCCGCGCCGCCGGAGCTGCGGGAAGGCCTCACGCATCTCGTGCACGCGATGGCTGCCGGGGCGTCGCCGCCGGCATCGACCATCGAGGCGCTGGAGCGCATCAACATCGAGCTCACGCACACGTACGGCCTCACCGAGGTGTACGGGCCGGCGACGGTTTGCCAGAAGCAGGAGGAGTGGGCGGCGCTCGAGCCTAACGAACGTGCGGTGCTGAACGGGCGGCAGGGCGTACCCTATGTGCTCGAAAGCGACGCCGCGGTGTTCGACCCGGAGCGGATGGTGCCCGTGCGCGCCGATGGCGAGACGATGGGGGAGATCATGTTCCGCGGGAACATCGTGATGAAGGGTTACCTCAAGAATCCGACCGCGACCGCGCAGGCGTTCGCGGGAGGCTGGTTCCATTCGGGCGACCTCGCCGTCACGCACCCGGACGGCTACATGAAGATCAAGGATCGCTCGAAGGACATCATCATCTCGGGCGGCGAGAACATCTCCTCGCTCGAGGTGGAGGATGCCCTGCATCGTCACCCTGCCGTGTTCGCGGCCGCCGTGGTGGCGATGCCGGACGAGAAGTGGGGTGAAGTCCCGTGCGCGTTCATCGAGCTCAAGCCTAACGCGATCGTCACCGATCTCGAGCTCATCGAGCACTGCCGCCGATTGCTCGCGCACTTCAAGACACCGAGGCAGGTGGTCTTCGGCCCGCTGCCCAAAACGTCGACGGGAAAGATTCAGAAGTTCGTCCTTCGCGAGCGGGTGAAGTCGGCGTCGGCGATCGCCTGACGAGCGGGCTCGCAATTTGCTTCGACCAAGCGATTGCTCGACGCCTCGGAGGTGACTGGTCATGCTGTGGCCCGGCGGGCTTCTGCTCTCGGCGAGCGTCTCGCTCGCGCTGGCGTGCAGCGACGACGGTCCGCCAACCGATCAGTCACAGCCGGGCATCGGCGTGTGGGATCCCCGCGCGCCGCTCCTGAGTGCGCGACAGGAGATGCCGTCCGCGCTCGTCAATGGCCGGATTTACACTCCCGGCGGCTTCGATGCCCAGGGCGCAACCGTCGCGACGCTCGAGATCTACGACGTCGCGGCGGACCGCTGGACGACGGGCACCTCGATGCCCGAGGGGCGGAATCACCCCGGTGTCGTCGCGGCCGCCGGTCTGGTATTCGTCACGGGCGGGTATACGAGCGCGGGCCCGCCCTCCGCCAGCGTGTTCGCCTTCAACCCGCAACTCCAGACGTGGACGCCGCGCCGCGGCATGCCGGCGCCGCGCGCGGCGCACGTCACCGTGGAATATGGCGGCAAGATCTACGCGATCGGCGGAGTGAGCACGGGTGGCGTGGTGGGGACGAACGAGGTCTACGACCCGGCGACCGACGCGTGGTCGGCACTCGCACCAATGCCGACGCCGCGCGAGCATCTCGCCGCTGCAGTGATCGGCGATCGCATCTACGTCGTTGGTGGGCGAGCGCCGGGCAACTTTGCGACGCTCGAGGCCTATGTCCCGGCGACCAACTCGTGGCAGACGCTCGCCGACATGCCGACCGCGCGGGGCGGGCTGGCCGCGGCCGCGTCAGGCGGCAAGCTCTACGCGTTCGGCGGCGAGGCGCCAGGCGTCTTCCCGCATAACGAGGAGTACGACCCGTCGACGAACGCCTGGCGTCGGGTCGCCGACATGCCGACGCCGCGGCACGGCATGGGTGCTGTCACCGTCGGCAACGCCATCTACGTCATCGGCGGCGGCACGCAGGCCGGGTTCGGCGCGTCGACGGTCAACGAGCGCTACACGCCGCCGCGCTAACCGGTCCGTCTCGCGACCGTTCGACGCGCCGCGCGATCGGCTACGGCGCGGTCACAGTGAGGGTGAGGGGAGCCTCGCCGTCCGACTCCCCGTTCCCGGTCACGCGCACCGTGAGGACGTATCGTCCCGGGACGGCGGCCGTGTTGGCGAACACGATGTACTTCCTGGTCAACACGCTGTCCGTCGTCGCGATGGAACTGACCCTTACGGTCACATTGTTAGGCGCACCGGTGACGGCCGAGAGGGCGGTTGTCGTCGCGCCACGAATCGTCCCGATCGATTGCGTCGTACCCCCCGGGCTTACGCTGATCGAGCTCGGGTCGAGCACGATGGACACGCGCGAGATGGCGGACGTGAGAGGGCCGGTGCCGACCTGGCCGACATCGGTCGCGGAGTCGCAGGCCGTTGCGGTTGCCAGCAACACGATCACCACGCTCGCGATCGTCATGCAGGGCGCGCTGATTCGTCTGCAAGCGTTAGGTACCGTCACGGTGCCCGACCTCCCGTCCCGATCCACGCTACGGCGGCGGCCAGGCGCCGTCAACAACCGGCCCCGCTAGTTCCGAAGCGTCGTCAACGCCTGGTACACGAGCGTTGGGAACTTCGCGCTCGTGTCGGACCGGTCCGGTAACTGATTCAGCATGAATACGAGCACGATCCCCTGCTTCGGATCGACCATGTACTGACTGCCGTACGCGCCGCCCCATCCGAAGGACCCCACCGAGTAGAGGCTGTTGTCCGCGCCGAGCCGCTCGAGAATGGAGAAACCCAGCCCGAAACCCTCACCGTTTGCGGGAAACAGGGTGCCGGTCTGGTTCGTGGTCATCAGCGCGACGGTTTGTGGGGAAAGAATCCTTACACCGTCGAGCTCACCACCATTGAGGAGCATCTGGAGGAGGCGCGCGTAGTCCCGCGCGGTCGATACCAGTCCCGCGCCTCCCGAAAAGCTGCGGCGCGGACCTTCGACATAATCACCTTGCCCTCTGGCACCATCGGGTGCGCGAGCAATGCGATTGCCCGTGTCGCTCGCGTACACCGCGACGAGGCGGTCGCGCTGCGCAGGCGGGACGAAGAAGTACGTGTCGTTCATTCGCAACGGTCCGGTGATCCGCGTCCGAATGAACTCCTCGAGCGAGACACGCGATACTTTTTCGACGACGCAGCCCAGAATGTCCGTGTTGTATCCGTATACCCACGCCTCGCCGGGTTGGCGCAGGAAGGGAAGCGACGCGAGACGCTCCATTGTGGAGCACACCGGTTCATCCTTGTCGGCCGTGTACCATCCCCACCCCGCCGCCGGGCCGAGTCCCTTTTCCCGATACAGAGTCGCGAGCGCGGAGTCGGTCCCGTACGAGATTCCCGCAGTATGAGTGAGCAGATCGCGGATCGTGATCGGTCGCTTTGCGGGCACGACCTCGCCGTTCACCATGACCGTCGTTCGAGCATACGCCGGAATGAACCGGCTCACGGGGTTGCCCAGCGCGACCTTGCCCTCCTCGAGCAGCATCATGATCGCGATGCTCGTCAGCGCCTTGGTCTGCGACGCGATCCGGAACATCGCGTCGGCTGACATGCG
>Ga0207675_100001526_pt1 | contig 23217 bp, 13 predicted proteins | sample KBSSwiS42_FD_184305 | JGI IMG/M metagenome (GOLD analysis project Ga0207675, IMG submission 184305) | Switchgrass rhizosphere microbial communities from Kellogg Biological Station, Michigan, USA - KBS Switchgrass S4-2 (SPAdes) (version 2) | ecosystem: Host-associated > Plants > Roots >...
TCTTTCTTTCCTGTTCTTCTCTTGACAGGGTGCTGTTAAATACAGTATTGCTGAACTCCAGGAAATCACCATTAATAAAATCTCTTCCAACTCCGTTGGTAATGTGGATATCCTTCCAGCCGTCATTATCAAAATCTGCAAGTAAAACGCTCCAACTCCAGTCGGTAGCCTCTATACCGCTTAGTTGACCTATCTCACTGAAGAATGGCATGCTGGTATCTTTGTGAAACCTGTTGCCCATGTTGAGCTGAAGCATGTTTCGCATGAACTCCGGTTCATAACCCATCGCGCGTTCCGCCTCGTACCGCTCATATTTCATGAATGAAAAAGAAGTTTTCTTCCGCTCATTATATTCCGGAAGCATATCCAGTGAAACAATATCTGGTAGCCCGTCATTATTTATATCAGCAGCATCGGTACCCATGGTAGAATAACTCTGATGACGAAGCGATTTGTCAATACAATTGGTAAATGTGCCGTTGTGGTTATTGAGCCATAATTCATCATTGCTAAGAAAATCATTGCCGACATAGATATCCGGCCATCCGTCACCATTAAAGTCACTAACGGAGACGCCTAAGCCATATCCATCCTCTTTGATGCCTGCCTGTAAAGATACGTCAGTGAAAACAGGGTGTCCGATATGTAAAGTATCGCCGTTATTGCGAAAGAGTTTATCATTGGCAGGCGATCTGCCGCTTTTATCTCTCGGATAGATACTGTTGCCGTTTTTGGTGCTTAGTAGATAATTGGTAAGATACATATCAAGGTCGCCGTCCCTGTCATAATCAAAAAAGACGCCCTGTGTGGAATATCCGGTATCTGCAAGGCCATAAGCATCTGCTTGTTCCTTGAAAGTAAGATTATGTTGATTAATAAATAAAAGGTTTTTAGAACGCGTTCGCAAATCTTTACCGAATACGGAAACGTAAATATCATCGTAACCATCGCTGTTAACATCAGCGATACTCACGCCAGTGCACCACACATCTGTAGATACGCCTGCTTTTTCTGTGATGTCTTCAAACCGGTTATTGCCCTTATTAATGTAAAGCCGGCAACTTACCTGGTTGCCGGTAAAGAAAATATCCGGCAAGCCATCATTATTAAAATCGCCTATACCAACGCCACCGCCCATATAGCCAAACTCATTGATAAATGAATAGGAAGAATCGTCGTCGTGAATATCATTACTAAACAAAATCCCTGACTCCTTCGCGTCAAGTTTTGTGAACATCCGGTTGTTTTGCTCATGCTGGCAGGAGGTACACATAATGGCAACAATTAAAAAAACAAATAAATAAAGACAAGCAATTTTCATTTATACCATTTTAGGTTACACAATCCCGTGCAGTCAACGCTGTGTGTTGCGGACTCATCAGCAATTTGGCAAAAAAATAGAGGCTAAAAAAATAGCCTCTATTCCAAACATTCATGTTAATCTATTTGAGCAACGGATTTGTTGAAGTTTCACTGGCGGGAATCGGTAACAGGCTAACCTGTCCCGGTACCCGGTCCGGGATAATAGAAGGGAAATATCCCTTCGCCCGCCACCTCAGTACGTCAATGCTGCTTACTTCCTCAGCACCAAGCTCAACAGAACGTTCATGCATAACTGCTTTTAATGCATCTTCCCTGGTTGTTAGTGTAACAGCTGGCATGTTGACACTGGGACGACTCCTCACTTCATTGATATATACTGCGGCTTGTGCCGGTGTTCCTGTTTCTGCTTCGCATTCTGCAAGCATTAATAAAACATCTGCATAACGGATCACCCGCTGATTTAACCCGCCAGGATGAAATCCTGAATTTACCCAATCGTAAATATTGTACTTGCGAAAGAATCTTTTCATTGTTACCCCTTTTCTTGTGGAGGTAGCGATGTTCATATCATTTGCAGTAAGTGTTTTCGGAGCGGCGGGCGATTGAGTCAATATCTGATCTCCCTCTTCGAAAATGGTAAATTTATATCGCGGATCATTATCTTCAAATTCATCAAGCAACCGATCAGAAGGAATTACATTTCCCCATGTAATGCCATATTCCTGGTTGCGAACCGTACTCAACGGACTGGTAGAACCTTCTCCCACATAACCCCAATTAAAATTATTATCACCCTTGTCTACGTAGACCACTTCGAAAATCGATTCGGAGTTGAATTCGTGACCAGTACTTATCGTTACGCCATTATCATCTTTTGCATCGCCATCAAAATTCCACGAGTATTCAGCAACAAGAGAGTATTTACCATATACCTGAAGAAGAGCAGTTTTGGCTGCAGCATAATCACCTTTTTGCATTTGCACACGTCCCAGCAATGAATTAGCTGCACCTTTTGTGGCACGTCCGTTATCTGCTGAACCATAACTGTCAGGTAGTTTTTGTACTGCATCGGTAAGATCGCCGATGATGACATCATAAATCTGTGCAACCGGAGATTTGCCTTTGAAGTCGGTTGATGAAGCAGGTGGTTCTGTATACAACGGAACATCGCCCCATTGAGTGATTAACTCAAAGTACGCCCATGCCCTGAGAAATTCAGCCTCTCCAACAAGACGATCTCTAAGCGCTGGATTATCCGTCACATCGGGTGCTTTGGATAATATCAGGTTGGCCCGGTTAATCATTTGATAACAACCTTGCCATACATTCGACATTACTGCGTTGGATGGAGCCGGGGACGGTTGTTTAAGCAATTCTGCTCTGGGTGCTTCTAACTGAGCACCGCCGGATGCACATTCACCGCCTCGCATATCATGCGTAAAGAACCACTCGCGGCCGACAAGTTCGGCTGCACGTAAGGTGGAATAGATGGCGTTAACTCCGTTTTGAAGTTCTGATGCTGTTTTAAAATAACTTTCCGTTGTTGGATTATTTTCATCCAGCACATTCAGTTTTTTTGTACATGCTATTATACCGGCAGCAACCAGGATAAAAGCAAGAATATATTTACTACTAGCTGATTTCATAATAATATGTTTGAAATAATTGTTCATCGTTTTATCAGAAACCGACCTGCAGTCCTACCTGGAAAGCTTTTGGTTGAGGATATACTGCGAAGTCAATACCGTTAGTTAATGAAGAGTTGGGCGTTCTGTTCCCTACCTCCGGATCATAACCGCTGTACTTTGTGAACGTTAAAATATTTTGCGCCGAAACGTATATGCGGAAATTCTTTACAGTGCCCCTGGTGAGAGTTTGCAGTGAACCTCCGGGAACGTTATATCCCAGTATAACATTTTTCAAACGCAGATAAGAACCATCTTCAAGAAACCGTGTTGATGGACGTGCATTCTGGTTAGGATCTGATGATACAGCCCTGGGTATACTCGTATTTGTATTAGTAGGCGTCCATGCATCCAATACTTGTGTACCGGCATTAAAGAAGCGCACCATTCCTTCTGATATAACCCTTGTGGCATTAAAGATCTTATTGCCTTGCACTCCCTGGAAGAAAGCCGATAAATCAAACCCTTTATAATTGGCGCCGAGGTTCAATGCATAAGTAACCTTAGGAATAAAACTGCCCAGGTATACGCGGTCTTTAACATCAATAACGCCGTCTTTATTCACATCTTCAAATTTCAGGTCGCCTGGAGATGTAGAAGCTGTTTGTGTAGCATGTTTGGAAACTTCATCGGCAGTTTGGAAAATGCCTTCTACGTTCCAGCCATAAAAAGATTGTATGGCTTGTCCGACTGCCGTGTTTGTAATATTGTATGAACCGAAATCCGCGTCGCCCCCTGCTTCTATGTTTGTAACGCCTTCGGCTAACCGCGTTACCTTGTTTGTAACAAAGCTGAGATTGGCACTGGCGAACCAGGTAAAAGCGCCCTCACGGTCGTTATAAGTTAGTTGTGCTTCAAACCCGTTATTCTTCATTGAACCTACATTTTGAGATACTGTACTGGTGAGATAACCAAATGAAGGAGGCAGAGGAACACTCAGTATTAGATTATCCGTGGTGCGTTGATAATACTCAAGCGACACAGTGATCTTATTACGCAACAATCCAACATCCAATCCCACATTCACTTGTTTCGTTTTTTCCCACTCGAGATCTTTATTTCCCAGACGTTGTATGGATGAAGCAGGACCGCCGGTTATAGAGTTGTTAAAGGGATATTGAGCACTGTTGGCATTTACACTTACGAGCCAGGGTGTATTACCTAGCACCAGTCCATTAAGTCCTGTAAGACCATAACCCGCTCTCAGTTTCAATTCTGAAATAATTGGGAATCCTTGCATGAAATCTTCCTGGTCTATTCTCCATCCGATAGAACCGGAAGGAAACGTTGCATATTTTTTACCCGGCGCCCATACGGAGAGGCCATCACGACGAACGGCACCGCTCAGCAGGTATTTGCCTTTAAAGTCATAATTTATACGGCCGAGATAAGATAAAAGTGTATTCTCACCAATCAAAGTTTGAGCAGATATATTGCTGGCATTATTTAATGTTCTCAGATCATTCGACAACTGGTTGCCACTTGCATTTTCCTGCTTTGTTTTCTGGCTTTGTTGTTCATATACGGCAATTGCATTTATATGATGATCGCCAAAGGTTTTATCAAAGGAAAGTTGTTCAGTGTAAAGTAATACGGTAGAAACATTTCGGTTATTCGTTATTGTGGCAAGCGTTGCACTTGATCCTGCAATAGCGCCGTTATCATTATAAATCGGGGAGAAGCGATAGTCTAACCCATTCGCATAGTCGACCCCGAAAGTTGATTTAAATTTCAGCCACTTTGTAAAGTTGATATCCAGATAAGCAGTGCCGAATACCTTGGCCGTCGTACGGTTACCCGGATTTTTCAATTCTGCATCTTCTACCGGATTGGTAGGATCACCACCATCCTTGGTTGCGTCCACTCCTCTGTACCCGCCAATAGAAGTGGGATCATACACGGGTATATGCGGCATCATCCTGATTACATTTACCAGGTTTGTTCTTGAGCCGGTTTCATTATTATCATAGGCGCGGTCGCCATAGGCAGCGTATAGGTTTTCGCCAAACGTGAAAAATTTACTGATGGTATGCTCTGAATTAATTCTGAAATTGTAACGCTTGTATCCAACCTTTGGCCCTGTGCCTCTCTGGTCCATAAAACCAGCAGACGCATAAAACCGGGAAACTCCATTGCCTCCGCTCAGGCTTAAGTTATGGCCGGTCATTTCTCCTTTCCTGAAATAGGCATCCTGCCAATCGGTATTTGTTTCGCCATACGTTTTATTGCTGCCCGTATAGGTAGGTTCGTCAACCAATGGAGGGAGTAATCTTGGAACCTGGCTGCCACGATAAGCTATTGCGTATTGTTTAAATTGTTCGGTGTTTAACAGACTCAACCGTTCCGTTACTTTCTGTGTGCCGTAATAAGAATCGAGGTTAACACGCATTTGACCATCCCTTCTTCCTTTTTTGGTGGTGATCATAATAACGCCGTTTGTTGCCCTTGAACCATAAATAGCGGCTGCAGATGCATCTTTCAACACATCCACCGATTCAATATCCTTTACATCAATCGCTTCAAGATCGCCGGTCGGAAACCCATCGACAACATACAGGGGATCGGATGCATAGCTGATAGAACTGATTCCCCTTATACGTACGATCGGCGCAGCACCCGGACTTCCGTTGTTCGTTACCGTTACCCCGGATACACGACCTTGCAATGCCTGGGAAATACTCACGGCCGGAAGTTCATTCAATGTTTTTCCGCTAACGCTCGAAACTGCCCCGGTAACCAATGTTCTTTTCTGCGTTCCGTATCCTACTACTACTACCTCATCCAATGCGCGGTTGCCTTGCGTCAAGACCACCTTCATTGGTTCGTTTTGAATGGGCACTTCCCTCGTCAGCATACCGACAAATGAGAAAATGAGGAACTGGGCATTGTCGTCAACTTCTATCGAGAATGCTCCTGCAATAGTGGTACTGGTAGTTTTAGTAGTACCTTTTACCTGCACGGATACGCCGGGAAGTGGTTCACCGTTTTCATTGGTCACAGTTCCGGCAATTGTTCGCAAAGCCTGTCGGGCTATATTCTCCGGCAACGGGTTGTTTTTTTCCGAGACAATAATAACACCCGCTGTTTCATCGAAACGATATTTCAATTCCGCAAGGCTCATCACTTCATTCATCACTTCGAATAGCGGTTTCTTTTTTGCTCTTACTGTTATGATGTTCCCATCCGGAATAACATCATTGCAATAAACAAAGCGATAGTCTGTTTCCCTTTCCACCACTTTGAAAAATGTTGTCAGTTTCACGCTGTTAAGAGTAAGACTTACCTTGACGTCTTGTGAGTATCCTCCCGCCCGGACCGTCAGAGCGCCTACTATCAGCAGAATTGGAGTCAGTCTCATAATTTTAAGCAGCTTCGTTAAAGAGGGGTGAGCATAAATCCACCCTAAAGCATGAGTTTTTTTCATACCTTTATTTTGGTTTATATTAAAAAATAGAAACAGCTTTTTAAGCCTGTTTCAAAGTTTTATTACGGGAAAAATGTTGCTGCATTTTTCCCGTATTTTCATCTCGATAAGAACACCGTTAAGATCTCACCGTTATTTATTCGATAGTTAAATGGTTTTGATTCTTTCAGAAAATCAAGTACAGTTTGAAGATCTTCTTTTTCAAAAACTCCGGTAAACCGGTAATTGCGGATACTGTCATCCTCAAATTCAACGTGCACGCCGTACCATCTCTCCAATAAAATGGCAACGTCGCTCAAAGCATCATCTTCGAATACCAGTTTGTTTTCCTTCCACGCTATTTCTTTTATGTAACCATGACCGGTTACTTTGATCGCTTCTGGTAACCGGTCACCGGTTTTTACTATATCGTTCCGCGTAGCAGTTGATTTGTTGGCATCACCTTTATCTGGGTTGCGTTTCCAGGTTATTTTTTGATTGGGTTGAAGGAGCAGGGTCCTGTTATTATCTTTTTTGAGTGTCACTTCTACAGAGCCTCTTATCAGCGATGTTTCCGTCACACCTTCATCCTGATAAGCCTTTACATCGAATGCGGTTCCCAGGGCTTTTACATCCATTTCAGACGTATGCACGATAAAGGGTTTATTTGCATTATGCTTCACGTCAAAGAATGCTTCTCCCTTGAGGTATACGTTACGGGCAGAATCGTCAAAACTTTCATCAATGTATATTTCACTTCCGGCATTCAGGTTAACTACAGAACCATCGGGCAATTGAATATTTTTTCGTTCACCGTAGGTCGTTGTAAATGCTTTCACGGGTTTGTATTTCACCGGGATAAGGTATCTTATGGCAAAGAGGGCTGCTATCAGTAAAATGGCCGCTGCTGAAGCTTTTAGCCACAGCTTGCCCATTTTCCGTGACTTGTTTGCAGTCCATTCTTCCATTTTTACTATCGGGGCATCATCGTTTTTGTTTAACCTGTTTTTTAGTCGCAAGGTCTGTTCAGCCAGGTCTGCTTCTGCCAAGGCATTAAACAGGAATGAAAACTGTTCGCGAGCGAGCTCAATCAGTTCCTTTTGTGAGGGATTTTGCTGAATATATTTTTCCCAATACGCAATGTCTTCAGGGGATGATTGTTTGCAATAATTGATAAACGATTCGTCGGACAGGAGGTCAGTTATTTCCGGTTTATTTCTGTGCATGATTGTACGTGTGCTATAAAGCAGAGTATTAATTCCGGAATTTTTACCCTTCAGACGGAATATTTTTTTTACAATAAACCAGCACAATGGTGTGGACGTTTTTCAGACCTCTATTTAAAGTGGGATGACGGTACAGCCATTTTAAACAGATGCGCTGTGGGAATGCCCGGTATTTACGACATCCAGCCTCAGCTTTTTCAATGCTTCATGAATTTTATTATACACTGTGCGGAGCGTCAACCCGGTTTGCTGCACAATTTCTTCATATTCCAATCCCTCATAGTATTTAAGATAAAGCAACTCTTTTTGCCGGCTTGGCAATTCATTTATATAATCCGCCAGGTGCCTGAATTGTTGTTGCTGTTCGTCCTTTTTTATCAACGCTTCTTCCGGGGTAGGTGCAGTATCTTCATCGTACTGGCTATATACAACCTGTAAATTGGATACTTTGCCGGATTTTTTCCAGTCGGCCGTTAGCTTTCGCAGAAAAGAAGTAACCAGGTAAGATTTTACATTATTCGCTCTTTGAATTGTTTGCCTTTTTTCCCATAGATAAAGGAATAACTGTTGAATGGTATCTTTCACCAGTTGTGCATCTTTAATTTCTTTCAAACCTATAAACAGCAGCGCATGGTAATACCTCTCATACAATGATAAAAACATGTCCTGATCTCCACGGAGCATTCCTTCCCACAATGTTTCATCAGTATTCATAAGCAATCATTTTATATAACATCGCCGGTTGTATCGGTGTTAACAGCCGTGTTTCCTGGTTTGCACGTATAGCAGACCTTATCCTGGTAAATTTCCCGACACAGCAGTCCCTGGTCTTTTCACCCGATTACATAAAAACGGTCATTTTTTTGATTATTCGGCGAATATTGAACTTTTTATATAGATAAAATATTTACATCCGGCATTACCGGGATGTGCGCCTGAGATATGAAAAAAGGACGGAAATAAAATCCGCGAAGAAAAGCCTTTTATTTTTTAAAGTCTTATCTGGTAAGCATTTCGCTGAAATCCAAGCAATCTTTTTTCGAATATGGCAAGCGGTAACAGTAAACAGTTAACAAGCGGAGACCTGATAAACGTCAAAGTTACACTTCAAATGTAGTGAGTTTTTTGAAAATTGTAACCGATTAAAAAAAAATTATATTTGTGCGTCAAATCCTCATTTTCTCATATGAAAGAAAAAGAAGTCACCATTTATGATCTTGCTAATGAACTGAATCTTTCAAGTGCTACGGTGAGCCGGGCTTTGAAGAATGACCCGTTAGTTAGTAAAAAAACAAGGAAGAAAATCTTTGAGCTTGCCGAAAAAAGGGGTTACCGGTCGAATCATTTTGCAAAAAATCTCCGCGAGCAAAAAACGAATACGATTGGATTTATGGTTCATGAGCTTCAAAGTAACTTTATTACCTCTGTTTTGGCCGGCGTGGAAAAAGTGGCGACCGAATCAGGATATGATCTGATCATCACCCACGCTTCGGAGAGTTATACAAAGGAGGCCGCCAATGCGAAAAATCTTTTTCATAAAAGAGTGGATGGATTGATCGCTTCTCTTTCATTTGATACGAGGAACCTGGATCATTTTCGCCCCTTTGTTGATAAGGGAGTTCCTATCATTTTTTTTGATCGGGTGGAGAGAAACAGTGAAAATACTGTCATAGTAATTGATAATTATAAATGCGGTTACGAAGCTACACGTCACTTGATTGAACAGGGATGTAAGAGAATTGTACATGTTACATCCAGTCTTGCCCGTAACGTATATTCGGAAAGGTTTCGGGGGTATAGGGATGCGCTGTTTGATAATAACATCGCTTTCGATGAAAGTTTGCTTATTATTAAAGATCTGAGTGAAAAAGCAGGCATTGAATCTGCACAAAAGATACTTTCCATCAAACCCCTGCCTGATGGAGCGTTTATTACGAATGATTTTGTTGCAGCTGTGTGCATGCGTACGCTGAAAGAAAATAATATTTCAATACCGAGGGATATTGCGATCGTTGGATTTAACAATGATGCCATAGCACATTTGGTTGAGCCCGCGCTTACTACTATTAATTATCCGGGAAAAGAATTGGGCGAAGTGGCTGCAAGAACACTTGTTGATCGCTTGAAAGGGGTGTCTACGCTTCAGCAGATCAACACGATCATAATTAATTCAGATCTTATTATCCGCAGATCTTCATTAAAAAAAAGTATCTGAAAATAGTCTGCAATCAACTGTCTTGCTGCAATTCTGCAATGGATTCAAATTCGCCGGACAATTTCGTAATCAATCTTTCGAAGATGGCGAAGTGTTTCATATAAATTGTATGATGTTGCTGTTTCGGAATAAAGCTATCGGGCAACTCCACTGTTTCGGCCGCCTCCTCTAGATTTTTATACAGACCTATTTCGGTTGCGCTTAATAAAAAGGAGCCAAAAGCTACACTGTCTGAACCCGGGCCCTGTTTGATATGTACAGGCTTATCAAAAATATCTGCCATCATTTGGGTCCAGAATGGAAATGATGCATAAGTACCGTTTACGGAAAGACTTTTGATTTGCCGGTGTTCCTCCAGCGTTTTACCGATACTATAAATAGCATATAATATACCTTCTATTGTTGCGCGTATCATGTGACGTTGTTCATGCTTGATGTTTAACCCGAAATAAACTCCCTTGGCGTTTGCATTCCAGATAGGCGCCCTTTCTCCCTGTAGGTAAGGCAGGAATATCAATCCGCCCGATCCGACAGGTACTTTACCGGCTTCATCAATTAATAGCTCCATGCAATTTTCCAGATCAAATGCTTTTTTAAAGTCGCCGAATTGCATAGCATACCATTCAAACACAGAACCGGCATTGTTCGTGGGTCCGCCGGAAACATAGTTGCCTTCGGTCAGTAAATAATTAAAGAGCCTTTGTTTTTCATCCTGCAATACTTCTTTTCCGATTACCCGCACGGCGCCGCTTTCTTCAAGTGTAACGGTTGCTTTTCCTTCACCGTAAACCCCCGCACCCAAAGTTGCCATGCATCCATCGCTTGATCCAATAATTATTTTTGTTTTATCGGGCAAACCCAGGGAATGCTGGTATTCTTTTTTCAATTTGGATGGCGAATAAAAAACAGGAACAAGCTCCGGCAGTTTATCTTCGGTTATGCCTGCATGTTTTAATGCGTCAGGCTCCCATTTCAATGTATGAATGTTTAACAAACCGGTAGCCGATGCTACACTATAATCAATGAGATATTCGCCGGTGAGTTGTTGAAGAATGTAGGTTTTAATAGACAAAAACTTTCTCGTGGCCGCGAAGCGTGCCTGGTCATTATTTTTTAGCCAGGTGATTTTATTGAGAGGCGACATGGGATGTATCGGCGTGCCGGTAGCTTTATACAGGATTTTTCCAAGATCCATATTTTTTAAATCGTCGGCCTCTTTTTTTGCACGATTATCTGACCACGCAATTGCATTGCCGAGTGGAACGCCATTTTTATCAATAGGTAATACACTGTGCATCGCGGAACTGAAGCAAAGACAGACAACACTATATTTTTTTGGATGGATCTTTTCATTCAAAAAATTCTTAAGTATATAAAGCATCGTAATAAAAATCTGCTCAGGATCCTGTTCGCTGAAATCGGGTTTTGCATGAAAAGTGGGATAAGCACCCTTTGCTGAACCGAGCATGGTTCCTGTTAAATCAAAGGCCGCAACTCTTATTGCGCCAGTTCCGATTTCAATTGTGATAATGCAATCCATTTGTTGATCATTTATTAGTTATCGGGTATATTTTTCTTTCTGAATTCACTGGGTGTGTATCCTGTCAGTTTTTTGAAAGTGGTGGCAAAATGCTGAGACGAATAAAAACCTGTGTCAAGGGCGATATCTGTAACATTGATGTTGGGACGTTTCAGCATTTTGATCGCTTCTGAAATCCGGATATTAATGAGATAGTTTAGCGGCGAAAACCCGGTGAAACTTTTAACTTTTTCTGAAAATGCCGTCGTACCGAGCCCCACAAGTACCGCCATTTCTTCAACTGTCCATTGATGTGAGAGATTCTCACGAAGTGCCTGTTCAAGCTTCATGAATGTTTGCGGAAAATCCCTTCTGGATGTGTTCTGTTTAGAGAGTTGCCGCATAATTAAAATGATAAGCTCATCAATCAATTGATTGATACGTGCAGAAAAGCCTATTTCCTGGTTTATAAATTCACTTTGCATTGTCTGAAATATAATGCCTGCTTCCTTTATCCTTGAAAGAACCGGAGAGTTATTAACGGAAAGAATACGACCTATCGTTCTGCATTCACTATCTGTGAGCCGGCTCCAGGTACCCATAAATAACTGATCCGGGTATTCTTTTTTCTGCAGTTCGAGATGTATCCAGGAGACAGTTCCGATATCGAGAAAATTTTTTTCAGCACCAAAACGCTGACCAGGAAAAATAATGGCGAGATCACCGGGGTAAAGAATATATTGTTCTTCATTGATGACCCAGTCAAAACGACCATCCACTATATAATATATGCGCAAAAACTCTGAGGATTCTTTTTTTAAAGAGTCAAATTGTATGGTATTTATTTTTTTGAAAGCGAATTCAATGATATGAGGGAAAAGCTCAAGTTCTCTGCAACCTCTCTGTAAAAGGAATTGATTCTGCATTCGGCATTCAATCGTTGGTTCTGGAAATTTTCCCCGGCTATATTACTAAATTAAATACAACTGCATGTATAAAATCCAACACCGGATTTTATTGGAAGTTTTTTCCTTTTAAGGACTCCTACTTTGTATAATGAAGTAAAAGGATTGTGTTAAGTGATTCCCATTAAACTAACGAAACAATTGCTATTATGAGAAAAAAATCAAGGCGAATCCACGCATCGCCGAGCAAATTATTGCTGTTCCTTTGCAGTTTATTTCTTTCAATTTCTGTTTTCTCACAGACTGTGTCTGGTGTTATTACAGACGGAAGTAAGCCCGTGGGAAAAGTAACAGTTCAGGTAAAAGGTACAACACGTGCTACGACAACCAATGACGGCGGGAGGTTTGCTATCAATGCTTCAGGTAATGACACTTTACTCATTAGTTCGGTCGGTTTTCTTCAGCAGGAGCAGCCTGTTGAAGGAAGACAAACTGTAAATGTTACGCTGACGACTGACACCCGTAGTATGGAAGAAATAGTGGTGACGGCGTTGGGCATTAGCAAAAGATCCAGAGGTTTGGGTTATTCTGCAACAAATGTAAAACCGGAGGAGCTAACGGTAAACCGTACCCCAAATCCAATTAATGCCCTGGAGGGAAAGGTGGCAGGCGTCAATATCACGTCGCTGGGTACCGGGCCGGGGGGTTCGTCGAAAATCCGCATACGCGGGCAATCCGCCATTACAGGTGGCGATAATCCGCTTATCGTCGTAAATGGTGTGCCTATTAACAGTGGCAATTTTAACAGCAGCACAGCCGGTGTTACAGGAGGCGGTGTTTTTTCGGATGGAGGTGACAGTTATGCCAGTATAAATCCTGACGATATTGAAAGTATGACTGTTTTAAAAGGCGCACCTGCAGCTGCACTTTATGGGTACAGGGCGACCAATGGTGTGATCATGATAACCACAAAAACAAGAGGCAAAACAAAAGGTATCGGCGTGTCGCTGAATTCAAATTACACCTATGATAGGCCTATTGATTATACGGATTATCAGAAAGTATACGGACAGGGTGAAAACGGAGTCCGTCCCACTACACCGAACCCCACATCAGGTGAATGGTCATTCGGTGAAAAGATAGAGCCGGGATTGACGCAAACATTATTCAATAATCTCAGTGTGCCTTATGTAGCACAGGGCAGCCGGGTCAAAGAATTTTACAGGAATGGTCAAAACGTTTCAAATACAATAAGCCTCGAAAGTTCCGGCGAAAAAACCGGTATTCATTTATCGTTGAATAACACGGACAATTATGGCATTACGCCCAATAATAAATTTAACCGCAAGGTGATGAATCTTGGCTTTAACAGCATTGTAACCGATCAATTCAGTTTTGGCGGAAACATTAACTATTCCAATGAGGTGAACCATAACCCGCCGAATATAGCGAACCAGGATAATTCCATTCCCACTACGCTGATGGCTCTGGCCAATACAATGCCATTAAGCGTGATGAAAGAAAATAAATACAATGCACAGGGCAACGAATATATTTATTCCAGGTTTATGAACCGTACCAATCCTTATTGGGTACTCGCTGAACAATTTCATAATATCAAACGGGACAGGATTTTCGGTAATGTATATGCGAAATTCAATATACTTCCCTGGTGGTGGATACAGGGGCGATTTGGCCAGGACTATTTTTCGCGTGATGAAGATGTGAATAATTTTCCAACCGGTCAGGCTTCCAGGGCCTCGGCACCTGCGGGTTTTGTAAATGGGGTATATACACAGGAGTCGCGCCGTTTCAGGGAAACGAACCTGGATTTCTTAAGTAGTGCCAGTAAATCATTTGGTGCGTTCGACGCTGTGCTCACCGTTGGTGGTAACAGAATGCGCAGGCGAACAGATATAAACAATGTGCAGGTAACCGACTTTGTGGTGAGAGGATTATACACCGTTCAGAATGGAAGAGCAAAAAATCCGGTTTATTCCATTGATGAAAAAGGAGTCAATTCGCTTTACGCTTCCCTGGATCTTTCCTGGAACAATACGATTTATGTAAATGGTACAGCCCGGAAAGACTGGTTTTCTACATTATCCAAAGAGAACAACGGAATACTTTATCCTTCTGTGTCCGGTTCCTATGTTTTTTCAGAAGCGTTAAAGGACCATCTCCCCTGGTTATCTTTTGGAAAAGTAAGATTGGGCTATGCTGAAGTAGGCAGCGATGCGGACCTGGGTGCATACGCTGATCAGCTGTTTTACACCGTCAATTCAAACACTATAAATAATCCGAATGGCACCGCAGTAACGGTGGGCAGTAGTGGCGCAGTGTTGCCGAACAAGAACCTGAAACCGATGCGGATAAAGGAAGTTGAGGCAGGCCTTGAACTAAAGATGTTTGATAGTAGGATAGGCCTTGATGTCGCAGTATACAAGAAATTAACTATCGACCAGATTGTTTCAGTGCAAATATCTGACGGTTCCGGTTTTACCAGCACGTTAATTAATAGCGGGGAAAGCCAGAATAAAGGGCTTGAAGGACTTCTAACTATCATCCCCATACGAAGTAAAAGCTTCAAATGGGAATTCACTGCCAATACTGCATACAATATAACGGAGGTGAACAAAATTACGACCGATAAAGCAGGGGAGCGTTTTACCACCGGTACACACCCCTTTAACGGAGAAGTAAGAATGGTAGTAGGAGAAGAAATGGGACAAATTGCAGGATTCGGATATGCGAGAGACACAAAGGGACAAATGATATTTCAGGCAAATGGCTTACCGCTCCGTACGTCTGGTTTTATTCTTTTTGGAAGTGGGTTACCTAAGTGGACCGGAGGTTTTCTCAACAGCTTTAATTATAAAGGAATCTCACTTTCAGTTTTTATTGATTACAAGCTGGGCAATAAGTTGCTATCGGGTACAAACTTCAATGCGATACGACACGGACTGCATAAACGAACACTTGAAGGCCGTGAAACAGGTTTTGTTACAGGAAAGGGAGTAGATCAATCAGGAGCAGAAAATACGGCACAGGCCGCGGTTCAAACATATTGGGAGCATCTGCGCTCTCAGCAGATCGTAGAATCGGTAATGTATAACGGCGGCTTCTGGAAATTAAGGCAGATTAGTGTGGGTTATGATTTTACAAAATTTATTCCTGGAAAATGGCCGGTTAAAGGACTCAAACTTGACTTTGTTGCCAATAATATTTTGATCATAAAAAAATGGGTGGACAATATAGATCCTGAAACAGTAGGTTATGGCGTGGATAGCATGGTGGGGTTAGAATCACCCGGTGTGCCTACAGCCAGAAGTTTCGGTGTGAATCTAAATGTTAAATTCTAAAGTATTTACTCATGAAAAAAATAATCATCTATAGTTGTTCACTCTGGTTGAGCGTAATAATTACTTCCTGCACAAAAAACCTGAGTGAAATCAATATTAACAGGGTTAATCCTACGACGCTGGACCCTGCTCTTCTTTTGAATAATGCGATCATTAATACATCCTTCCCTACAAAGACTCAGATCTATGAAATGAGCATTGTGCAGCAAATGGTAACTCCCAACGGCGGTGTATTGGCGGGTGGCAACTTCAACCAGGACAGTCGTGATGTTACCGGTGTACCGGTTTGGACAGCTTACTATCAAAATGTAATTAAGTATACGCGTGATGCTATTGCTAAAACAAAAGACAATGCATCCAGGTCCAATTTATACAACATGGCACGCATATGGCAGGCCTATGCATTCATGGTCCTTACTGATACATATGGCGCTATTCCCTATACAGAAGGCGGCGCCGGCCAGACGGATGCGATATTATTTCCGCAGTATGACCAGCAACAGGATATTTATCCGAAACTCATTGATGAATTTACAACGGCAACAGCAGCTCTCAATGCATCAGGTACAATTGAATCTTCAGACATTCTTTATGCCGGCAATGTTGATAAATGGAAAAAACTCGGCTATTCGTTGCTGTTAAGAGCTGGCATGAGATTGAGTAAGGTAGACGCTGCGAAAGCGCAAACCGTTGTTCAGGCTGCTTATGCAGGTGGTGTGATTACAAGCAATGCGGACAATGCATATATGCGGCATGATGCAAATTATCAAAATCCTGCGGGCGGAATGCTGAACAGCACCGAAGCTGCCAACTGGTATCTTGTCAACTCATTTGTTGATACGTTAAAAAATAATAATGATCCGAGATTATCATCTATTGCTATACGTTATAAAGGAGCGACATCAGGGCCTGATCAAACGGTTGATAAAGGAACAACATTGTCTACCGATCAGATCGGTATGCCCATGGGTTTTGATAATGGCACAATAGTGGCGCGGGCTGCCAGCGACGGTCTTGCCAGCTTTTACGACTACAGCCAGGTGGATAGAAGAAGGATGGTAAAAACAACAGCTCCTCTGTTTTTTGTTACGGCTGCGCAAACGGAATTGTTGCTGGCAGAAGCCAGGTTCAGGGGATGGATCACCGACGGTACTGCAGATCAATTTTTTTCCGCGGGAATCATGGCACATATGGATCAGATGGTAACATATGACATCGGTTCTGCTGTCGCTGCAGGAGACAGGGACGCTTATATCGCGGCTCACCCATTGGTGCTGGGCAGGGAAATGGAACAGGTAAATACACAATACTGGATCGCGTCTTTCCTGAATGGCCCCGAAGCCTTTGCCAATTTTCGGAGAACGGGCTATCCATCGTTATCACCTAACCCTTACGGACAGCCGAATAACCCGGATGTGCCGAATGGTACATTTATCAGGAGGATCGGTTATCCGACAACAGAATTGTCTGTGAATACAGATAATGTAAATGCCGCTATTGCCACAATGGGGCCGGATAAACTGAGCACAAGGGTATGGTGGGACAAAGAATGAGCTTATTTGAATGTGTGTTAAAGCAGTCAGACCTCGTGTGTCCACACCGGGTCATTACTTCGGAATACACATCATAACCATAATGAGTACATCGTAATCAGCATACCATTAATCTTCAACAAAACAGTAAAGATTACAGGCAACGCCGGGAGCATTAAGAGTAAATAGGATGAGAAGCACAATCACCACTCGGGGAGCACAGATATTTATTGCAGTATTTATTGCGACTATAGGGCATTCCCAGAAAATCACTTTTCCTTTTCAAAATATATCTTTGACTTTTGAAGAACGTATGAATGATCTTGTATCCCCTTTATCGCTTGAAGAAAAAGTTGCCCAAATGCTGAATTCAGCGCCGGCGATCCCAGGATTAGGTATTCCGGCATATGACTGGTGGAACGAGGTGCTTGCCGGTGAAAGTAAAACGATACGCTTTAATCTTTCACCCGAAGATTTTTCGGTTAATGATGAGGATGGTAATCCTGTTCTTTTTTCAGGTGGCGTCAACGTTTCTGTTGGTGGTGGACAACCCGGGATTTTGATCAGAACAACAAGCAATGTTATTCAAAAGATGATAAACATATTCTGAATATAGTATGACAAGAAAATTGAGAAGCACCGATTGGTTTGGTAAGGACGATAAAATGGGATTTGTTCATCGATCCTGGTTGCGTAACCAGGGATACCCCGATGATTATTTTCGTGGACGGCCCGTAATAGGTATTTGCAATACCTGGAGTGAGCTGACACCTTGCAACGGCCATCTTCGTGATTTTGCTGAAATAGTAAAAAGAGGTGTTATCGAAGCCGGAGGATTTCCATTGGAGTTTCCTGTAACATCATTGGGCGAAACGCTTATGCGGCCCACAACCATGCTGTTTCGCAATCTTGCGAGCATGGATGTGGAGGAAGCTATACGTGCCAACCCGATTGATGGAGTTGTACTTCTTACGGGGTGCGATAAAACAACGCCTTCCACATTAATGGGGGCATGCAGTGTTGATTTACCAACAATCATCGTTCCTGGCGGTCCCATGTTGAATGGCAGATTCAAAGGTCAATGTTTAGGTTCCGGTTCTTTTAACTGGATGGTAAAAGAAAAAATGCTGGTTGAAAATTATACAGCTGAAGATATTCTTGAAGCGGAAATCGGCGTTGCACGCAGTGCCGGACATTGCATGACGATGGGAACTGCATCGTCTATGGCCTGCATGGCCGAAGCATTGGGCTTAACGTTACCGGGTGCTGCGGCAATTCCAGCGGTTGATTCTCGCAAAAAAACACTTGCCCAATTATCCGGAAGGCGCATAGTTGAGATGGTTAGAGAGGATCTGAAACTCTCAAAAATTCTTACACGCGGGGCATTTGAAAATTCTATTGTCGTGAATGCTGCGGTAGGTGGATCCACAAATTTCATAATTCATCTGCTTGCTATCGCGGGACGAATTGGCGTGGATTTAAAAATAGATGAGTTTGACAGTATCGGCGGTAAAATTCCTTTGCTGGTAAATCTGAAGCCTTCAGGGAATTATTTGATGGAGGATTTTTTTTATGCCGGTGGATTACCGGTGGTGATACGCGAATTAAGTAATTATCTCCATAATGAAGCCATTACTGTTAACGGAAAAACAATTGGGGAGAATAACGTGTCTTCTGTTAACTATAATCCGGAAGTGATCGCAACCATTGATAAACCGATTCAGGAAAATGCAGGCTTGGCCGTGCTCAAAGGAAATCTTTGCCAGGAAGGTGCGATCATCAAACCTTCAGCAGCTACAAAAAGATTAATGAAACATCGCGGACCCGCTGTTGTATTCGAAACTATCGAAGATTATCATGCACGTATTGACGATCCGGATCTTGATATTGATGAAAATTCTGTGATTGTTCTGAAAAATGTTGGACCTGTAGGTTATCCGGGCATGGCCGAAGTAGGCAATGTTGATCTGCCAGAAAAGTTATTAAAGAAGGGAGTAAAAGACATGATACGGATTTCCGACGGCCGAATGAGCGGAACTGCCGCTGGAACAGTGATATTGCATGTATCACCTGAATCTGCTATTGGTGGCACACTTGCCTTTGTGCGGGATGGCGATATTATCGAGTTGGATGTGGATCAACGTCGGTTACACCTCGACGTAAGTGATGATGAACTTAAAAGAAGGAAGGCGGTATGGGTACCGCCAAAGCCGATGGCAGAGAGAGGATATGTCCGGATATTCCTGGATCATGTACAGCAGGCGCACCTGGGGGCCGACTTTGTTACGTTGCGTGGTGGCTCAGGATCTGAGATAACAAGAGATTTACATTGACAATTAACTATAGGTTTCCTGCAATCACAAATATGAAAAGAGCTTTTCATAAAGCAGCATAAATAAATAACTATGAGAAAACTATTCTTTCCGTTCCTGTGGGTCTTTCCGGTTATACTGCATTCACAGATTGCAAAAATCAGAATTGATATGGAGAGAAAAATTAGTGAGATTGATCCTGATATTTATGGCGTTTTTATGGAATCGGTCCACTTTAGCGGCCGGAGATTGGGGTTATCTGATACAGTCAGTGTTCAGGAAAGATTATAAGGGTCAACGCTGTTACCTGCATACTTACCATTGTACCGGATACGTTCAACCTGAAAAATCAAACAACTTCAATAAAAAGAAAGATCTATGAAACGATTGTCTATGCTGGTTGTTATTGCCTTATTGCTTTATACTTCTCCAAAGGCGCAGGAAATCGCAAAGCACGGGCCACCTGGATTTGATTCAATGCGTATCGGTATTCCACTTGGGAAAATTGATACTATCGTTTATAATTCAAAAACTGTAGGGGCCAAACGACGTGCAATTATTTACACGCCACCTGGATTTTCAAATAAGAAAAAATACCCTGTTCTGTATCTTTTGCATGGAATTGGTGGCGATGAAAAGGAATGGCTCAATGGCGGCAAGCCACAGGTAATACTGGATAATCTATATGCAGAAAATAAGATTGAACCGATGATCGTCGTAATGCCAAACGGCAGAGCGATGAAAGATGATCGCGCAATCGGAAATGTTTTTGATAGTGCAAAAGTGCAGGCCTTTACAACATTTGAAAAAGATTTGCTCAATGATCTGATCCCTTTCATTGAAAAGAAATACCCTGTGTTGAAAGATCGTGAAAGTCGCGCCATAGCCGGCCTTTCTATGGGTGGCGGACAATCATTGAACTTTGGCTTAGGCAACCTTGACAAGTTCGCATGGGTCGGTGGTTTTTCTTCTGCTCCCAATACCAAAAAGCCCGAAGAGTTACTTCCCGATCCTGAAATGGCAAAAAGCAAATTGAAACTATTATGGATTTCCTGTGGCGACAATGATGGACTGATCAGTTTTAGTAAACGAACACATGACAATCTCTATGAAAAAGTTGTTCCACATATTTATTATATCGAACCGGGCGTGCATGACTTTAAAGTCTGGAAGAACGGTTTGTACATGTTTTCGCAATTTCTCTTCAAACCGGTAGATATATCTTCCTTTTCGAAGTATACGTTGCTTGGTTCACCGGCATCTACCAACGTGAGATCTGCAAAGTATCCGCAGATACTACCGGATAATCGTGTCTTGTTTCGAACGAAAGCCCCCGATGCACAACGAGTGCAGATTGATCTTGTTAAAAAATATGAAATGGTAAGAGACACCGGCGGTTACTGGCAGGTAACTACCGATTCTATCAGTGAAGGGTTTCATTATTATTCACTGCTCATAGATGGTGTGTCGGTAGCCGATCCTTCGAGTGAAACATTTTATGGCATGGGTCGTATGGCAGCAGGGATAGAGATCCCGTTTACGCGAGGAGAATATTACGCAATAAAAGATGTTCCTCATGGCGGTATAAGAATGAACCGTTATTATTCTACGGTTACCAACTCGTGGCGCAGGATTTATATTTACACACCACCCGGTTATGATGATAGCAATAATGAAAAGTATCCTGTATTGTATATACAGCATGGAGGCGGTGAAGACGAAAGGGGATGGGCTACGCAAGGCAATACGGACCTGATATTGGATAATCTTATAGCAGAAAGCAAAGCAAAGCCGATGCTTGTGGTAATGGCCGACGGTAATTTTGGTTCAGGAGGCATTGCAGGTTTTGGTGAACCGACGCTGCGAATGTTTGAAAATGAAATGAAGCAGGTTGTTATCCCTTTTGTTGAAAAGAACTACCGGGTAGCAACAGACGCCAAAAACAGGGCACTTGCCGGTTTATCCATGGGGGGGTTACAAACGTTGTATGCCGGCATAAAAAACACTCAGCAGTTTGCGTATCTCGGCGTTTTCAGTTCAGGATGGTTTGCAAATAGCACGGCGCTTTCAGGTCCGCAGTATGAGTTTATGAAAAATAACGCAGGTACAATTAACAGCAACCTTAGATTATTATGGATATCCATGGGCGGCAAAGAAGATATTGCCTATAACAATTGCAAAATCATGCTCGCGAAATTTGATGAGATGGGAATAAAATATACGTACAGTGAATACCCGGGTGGCCACACATGGCCGGTATGGAGAAACAATCTTTATAACTTCGCGCAATTATTGTTCCGGTAAAAAGTCAATCATTCTGAAGACATGAAACGCAGAGAAGAGAAGATGGATAAAGTCATTTTATAAAAATAAATGTAATAAAAACACTTATTTTCAATGTGTTTAACGCACTCAACGATGAAACTACTATTGCTTGCTTTTCCTTTATTGACGGTCATTGCAGGCTATTCGCAGAGTAAGCCCGGATTAAAGCTCTGGTATAAACAACCATCCGGAGATACCTGGGAGAATGCACTGCCGGTTGGAAACGGTCGGTTAGGAGCTATGATTTATGGAAATGTCGGAAAAGAAACAATCCAGTTGAATGAACATACGGTATGGAGCGGAAGCCCTAACCGGAATGACAATCCCGCATCATTGGATTCACTGGTGATTATACGTCAATTGATTTTTGAGGGAAAACAAAAAGAAGCAGAAGACATTGCGAACCGGGTGATCATTACAAGGAAATCGCATGGGCAGATGTTTGAGCCTGTGGGAAGTCTGCAGCTTGTTATTGATGGTCATGACAAGTACTCGAATTACTATAGGGAACTGGATATTGAAAAAGCTGTAACCAAGACAGCTTATACAATTGATAATGTCACTTATTCCCGCGAAGCTTTCGCATCTCTTCCGGATCGGGTTATTATTATACGATTGACAGCGAACAAAACAAAATGTATTTCCTTCGCGGCTTTTTTATCCACGCCTCAACCGAAGGCTGCGATCGCTACCAATTCATTAAAAGAATTAACTATTGCGGGAACAACAATAGATCATGACGGAGTAAAAGGTTTAGTGAAATTTAAAGGTATTGCACGTATCAAACTGGAGGGAGGCGTACTTACATCCAACGATACATCGCTAATTGTAAAAAATGCGAACGCAGCAACGATTTATATTTCTATCGCTACCAACTTTAATAATTATAATGACATCAGCGGCGATGAAAATAAAAGAGCTGAAGAGTATTTGAATAAAGTGTATTCTAAATCGTATGCAACGATTCTGCGCTCACATATCGCCGCTTATCAGAAATACTTCAATAGAGTTAAGTTCGATCTTGGCAGTACAGAGGCAGCTAACCGTCCGACAGATGAGCGATTGAAGTATTTTAATTCAGCAAACGATCCGCAATTTGTAACCCTTTACTATCAGTATGGTCGCTATTTATTGATTTCATCTTCTCAGCCGGGAGGACAACCGGCAAACCTGCAGGGTATATGGAATGATAAAATCTATCCGCCATGGGATAGCAAATACACCATTAACATCAATGCCGAAATGAATTACTGGCCGGCAGAAAAAACAAATCTTTCCGAACTGCATGAACCTTTTTTGCAGATGGTAAAAGACCTGGCAGTAACAGGTAAACAAACTGCCAAAGATATGTATGGGGCAAGAGGTTGGGTGGCGCATCACAACACTGATATCTGGCGTGCCACGGGTGCT